>Ga0334887_1000304_pt1 | contig 81037 bp, 95 predicted proteins | sample GraSluR1_MG_10_FD_207217 | JGI IMG/M metagenome (GOLD analysis project Ga0334887, IMG submission 207217) | Sludge microbial communities from methane-producing bioreactor in Wageningen University, Netherlands - Granular Sludge_18_07-R1 | ecosystem: Engineered > Bioreactor > Anaerobic >...
GGGGAAATCCTTTGGCTGGGGGTGGCCATTTTAATGTGCGCAACACTGATTATAATTAGGGATACCCGCAAATATTAAATATGGTTATATATATTATGCCTAAGAACAAACATTCAAAAAAATCTGTAATTACCCTGAAGGGTGTGGCTCCTTTGGTATCCTCAATCCTTATAATCGGCGTGCTTGCCGGAATAACCGGGATTGCCTACCAGTGGGGAATGCCGATGATGCAAAAAAATGTGGGAAAGACTGAGCTTTACTCAGCCGAAACTCTCCTAAAAAACCTTGATAAAAAGATAGATGATGTCGCAAGAAACGGGGGGCGAGAAGAGGTGCTTTTTAATCTGCCCGGAGAAATTAAGGTGTATGATGCAGACAACCGGATAGAATTTATCCTTGAAACCTCAGGAAGCATTTATGCTCCGGGAGGGTTTATTTGCTTTTCAAGAAACTGCGACCTTGATGAGGGAATCTGGGGAGAGGATTCCTACACCGTTCTTGGAGCGCAAGTGCTCCAGTCAGACCGCAAATACGCCCAGACAAAATATATACTCCTTTTTAGGGAACTGATTTCAGATTCCGCAACCTATACACGTGATATTGTGACAACTGAAGGAGGCACACTTACCGGAAGCAAGGGAAACAAAATTGTAATATCCAAAATTGGGGAAGAGCGGGGCGACACAATAAAGACTATTATTAAAATAGACCTGATTTAATCTTATGAAGGGCCAGTATCGGATAATTAACGAAATATTGCTTTTTGGGATAGCCGCCGCAATTGTATTCTCGGTTGCAGGGATAATTGCCTTTGCGACAGCCTCCCTAAAATCCCAGACTCAAAGAGAGCAATATTACCTTATGGGGGATTTTCTGTCGTTGGGCCTTACTAAAATCCACTTGTGCGGTGACGGGGCAGAGTGCCGATTTATATCTGAAATACCGGGAAGGCTCTCAGAAGACCGGTATACAATTGAGCTGAATGGAAGAACCCTGACCATCTCTAACTTTGAGACCGGCCAAAGCATCCAAATGGAGACTCTGGACTTCAACCGCACAATGAAGGGATTTGCAACAAGCAGTGGAAGGCATATTGTAATTGACAATATAGGAGGGGAGGTGACCCTGACAAGATAATGACGCGAGTAATTATAAAAAAGAGGGTTAAGCAAAGGAAGCCTATAAAAATAATTAACGATGCCCAATTTGTGCTCAAAAGAAAGCCTATTATAATCAACTACATGCCAAGAAGGGTAGAGGATGCAACGACCCTTAGCCAACTTCTAAAAAAGCTTGGGCTTGAACCGACAGACGACCAGAAAAGGGTTCTTGCAAAAATGACCGACGCGCAAAAGGCGATGCTCCTTGAGCTTCTCAAAGAATTTATAAAGAAGAACAAGTCAATTGACCATATGGACCTTGGAAACCTTATAAATGATGTGCTTCTTACAAGCCAGGGCGGGCCTAAAGGCGTGTTTGGAATGGGTTTTGGCGGATACGGGCCGGGAATGCTCAAAGGGGAACTGACTGAAAAAAAGGACAGGTTCAAATATAACGGCCTGCCTTTTCCTGACATAAAGTCAAATATAAAGCCAAGCGAGCTGTCTTTTAAAAAAGAGGAAATCCATGAAGTGGATATAAAATACCCCCTTATCCCGAAAAAGCCGCAAAAGGATGAAGAGGTTTTTGCGTATGCGCACATATTTTGGGACAAAGAGCACCATGAGCTAAAATACATTGTCGTGGAGCCTTCTATAGGGCAAAGAGAAGCCCAATTTGTAGAGGATATTAAGGAATTTATAAGGGAGAAAATTGATATCGACTTTGCGGCAGTAAGGAAATACGAGGCCAAGAATTATGTTTATAAAAAAGTGGACGATGCCATGGAATATTTCAAGTTAGACCTTCCTACAACCCTGATAAAAGTATTCCGATACTATGTTTATAGGGATTTTTTGGGATACGGCAAAATTGAGGCCCTTATGCAGGATGAAAACATAGAAGATATTTCCTGCGACGGGATAGGGACACCCATTTATATAGTGCACAGGGACCCTAGATTTGGAAACCTCAAGACAAATATTGTTTTTGACAACGGCGAGGAGCTGGATTCATTTGTAATGAAGCTGGCGCAGAGGTGCGGGAAAGACCTCTCAACAGCCCACCCCCTGCTTAACGGAATACTCCCGGACAACAGCAGGATACAGGCAACACTGGCAACCGATATTGCAAGAAAGGGCAGCAATTTCACTATAAGGAAATTCAGTTCAGAGCCGTTCACGCCGGTAACTCACATATTTTACAGCACACTGGATACTAAGATGGCGGCATACCTTTGGTTTGCAATTGAGCATGGGCGGTCCATTCTTGTTTCCGGAGGAACCGCAAGCGGAAAGACTTCGCTTCTAAACTCCATATCAATGCTTGAAAAGCCGCAAAATAAGATAGTAACAATTGAGGACACCGGGGAGCTTCAGCTGTCCCATCCAAACTGGGTGCCGGAAGTGGCAAGGGAAGTTGTTGGAGGAAAGGGAAGCATAACCTTGTTTGACCTTTTGAGGGAGTCCTTGAGGCAAAGGCCTGACAGGATTGTAGTAGGTGAGGTTAGGGGAAAGGAGGCTTTTGTTCTTTTCCAATCCATGGCTACAGGGCACCCCGGGCTTGCAACAATACACGCAGAGTCAATAGAGACCTTAATAGACAGGCTTATCACCCCCCCAATCAACCTCCCTCCGACTCTTCTTGAGATTTTGGACATTGTGGTGTTTATAGGCAAGGTAAAGAAGGGAAACAAAGCAGTAAGGAGAATAACTTCTGTTGAGGAAATAGCCGGAATGGATTATAAAGCAAAAAGGCCCTATGTAAATAAGCTTTTCAAGTGGAATCCAAAGACCGACGAGTTTGAGATAGTCGGGCGCTCTGTTGTTTTAAGGAAAATCGTTGAGAATACAGGAGCCGACAAAAACCATATAGAGGAAGATATAAAAAACAAGGCGAAGATATTGGAGTGGCTCACCGAAAATAAGATATTTGATTATAAGGAGGTCGGAAAATATCTGGCTGAATATAACGCAAATCCCGAAAGCTTCCTTGCAAGAATCGGGGCATAGAAGCAAAGAGAGGCATTTATTCAGAGTTAGGGTAGTTTATAAAATTTCAAAACAAGTAATATTTAGTGAAAAACAATGGCAGATGTAGAATTTGAAACACTGAAAAGCGAAGAAATTTCCTTTGGGAACAACAACTTCTTAGAGATTGCAAGAAAAGTCGCTAAAGGCGAGGACGGAGAGACAGAATTCCTTCAGATTGCAAGGGGTTTTTTCGCTCCTGACGGAAGCAAGAGATACAAAAAGTCAATTGCAGTTCCTGACAACCCGGAACTCAAAGACTTTATCGTTGAGAAGATAAAGGAAATATAATACACAAGAACACATTTATTTTAACTTTTTGAAATTTTGGCAAAAACTGCCTAAAGGCTATCTTTCCTAACTACTAAGGCCAGTGATATCCGGCATAACCTCGGCAGTTAACTTAAGCACCTTCCGGGACTAACTTAGCCTAATTAATTCCCCGCAAATCTTCAATTAAAATTGGACCTCGCCTTTTATCTTAACTTTCAAGCTAAATTTATGGACCTCAAGCCGCTTTTTTGCCCAAAGTCTATTGCAGTGATTGGGGCATCAAGGGAAAAGGAAAAAGTGGGCAATATGGTTCTTAGAAACCTTTTGCCATACAAAAAGCGGGCGGAGATTTACCCGATAAATCCCTGGGCAAAAAGGATTTTGGGCCTTAAGTGCTACCCTTCTGTTGAGTCGGTAGGGAAAGAGGTTGACCTTGGAATTATCGCAACAAAAGCGGAGATTACGCCAAAACTGCTTTTGGAGGCAAAAAACCTAAAGTCCTGCATAATAATCTCAAGCGGATTTGCGGAAGCGGGAAATGCGCGCCTTGGGGAAAAAGTAAAGCTTGCCGCATCCAAAAACAATATATTGATACTTGGGCCAAATTGCATAGGAATCCAGGTGCCCTCAGTAAGCCTGAATGCGACTTTTATGAAACCCGCGCTTAAGGGGGACTATGCGCTTATATCTCAGTCCGGGGCGTTTTGCTCATCAATAATAAGCTGGAGCGCCTATAATAAGGTTGGCTTTTCAAAAATAGTTTCTCTCGGAAATGCTTACGGGGTAAATTTCCATGACCTGATAGACTACTTTCAGGCAGACCCTAATACAAAAAAGATTATTCTCTATATTGAGGGCCTCTCGCAGGGAAAAGAGTTTATGAATGCCTGCAAAAGGTCAAAAAAGCCCATATATGCGCTTAAGGTCGGAAAGACTGAGGAAGGGAAGCTGGCCGCAAAAACTCACACCGGCGCAATGGCGGGCTCCTATGGGGTTTATAAGGATATTTTCCGTCAGGTTGGGGTAACTGAAATTAAGACAATGAAGGACGCCTTTATGTTCCTTAAAATGAGCAAAATGGAAAGAAAAGAAGTGATAATCCTGTCAAATGCCGGGGGCCCCGGGACAGCGGCGGCGGATTTGCTTTCAGAAGAAGGGGTCGCCCTCAAGAAGATTTCAGATAAGGCCCTAAAAAAACTTAATAGGCTTATGCCTGAAAACTGGAGCAAGAGAAATCCGGCAGATATTCTTGGGGATGCCACGCCGGAGCGCTACGAGCAGGCAATAAAGCTCCTTTCAGAGGAAGGGGCAAATATTCTTGTAATACTGACCCCTCAGGAGATGACAAACCCGAAAGAGACCGCAAGGAGAATTTCAAAGTACAAAAATGTTCTGGGGGTCTTTATTGGCGGGCGCGAAGTGGTCGAAGCCCGCCAAATTCTTGAAAGCAGGGGCATTCCTGCATTCGAGTTCTCGGAGCAGGCGGCAAAGTGCTTGGGGCTTTTGCGATAATTCTAAATTAATTATGTCCTATGTGCCAAGAGCACGGGGAATCCAAAGATTAAGTATATAGAACTCGCCTATATTAAGCCAGCCTCAAAATCCTCCCTGAATTTCTCAACATTAAACCTGTAAAGCTTAACATCAGGAGCGGCATAGGAAGGCTCAAAATATTCAAGGCCCTGCCCTCCATAAAAGAATGTTTTAGTAAACATTGAGTTTTCTATTTGCGGCGGCATGTATATTACCACCTGCATGCTCGGGTCAACCCATAGAGTGCCGGGAATCTGGAACTCGGAAAAAGACATCTGCATAGGTGTTCCATTATAATGGATTACAAGCGTTTTTACACCATAATATTTTCCATCCTGCAAAAGGTATGGCTCAATACTTTGAACGCCTTCGGATTCAGTAATTTTTATAATGAATGTAGGACAAAAAGAGCGCGGTGGACAGCGATCATATATCAGGACCTTTCCTTTCTCAAGTCGAAGGTCTTGCTCTCCCCCTAAATAGGTTATAGAGTACGGGTATGCAGTTCCCCTTCCCGCTTCGGGGTCCCAGTTTGAAAAGTAGGACCACCAGTGCGACTTCCCGATAAGGTCATTTGATGCCAAAAAATAAAGGTCCTTGCACTCGCCCATATAGGTTTCAAGCACCTTGGCCGCCCTTATTTCCTCAGAGGTATAAATTACTCCTGCCATATCCTGCATCCTTGATGTGACGCAGTATAGTTTTTCAGGGCTTTCGGTATGTATGGTCGGGCAGTAGACGCTTGAGTGCATGCCCCTTCTCTCGCAAATCTCTTTCATAGCCTCCCAAGTAATTGTGTACCCCTGGCGGTCTTTCATGCAGTCAAGGCCGTTTAAGTCATCAACTGCCGTGTACCTTATATTGTTTTGGGTTGCCCCGTCATAAATTGTCCGCCTTTCCGAAAGCGAAGCTATCCAGTAGCCCGGGTCCCAATAAGTTGCAACAACAGTGCATTCGGGGGTATTTTCCTTAAGCCAGCCCATAGAGCTTGCCCATCCCGAAGTTATTCCTGTCCCGTATTGGTTTGACAAAATGTCTGCCTGCATATATATTGAGTCTTGCGCTGTGAAAAGCCGGCTTAGGAAAAACAGGGCCATAAATGTGATTATCAGAGCGGAGGCCACAAGCTTGAACAATTCTTTCCCTTCACCATAATTTCTCAGCATATAAGCCCTTCTAAATAATATTCCTACAGCAATTCCTGCGCATATTCCCATGGGTATGGCCAGAAGCTGGACAAACCTTACCGAAAATAAGCTTCCGTATAAGGTAGGGGCAATCCAGATAAACATGAGCAAAAAGGTTACCGGAAATATAGAATCTTTACCTATATTTTGCAGGGAGAGCACTAAAAGCATCCCTAAGCCAAGAATCCCCAGGCCAAAGACAAATGGATGGGTCCTTGCCACAACATCCATCAGCGGGACACTCATAGCCTCAGAGATTGATACCAGCACATTAGGGAATATTCCCCCTTCAGCTTTTGATGACTGGAAAAATGTGGTTACTGCAATAACTTCCTTTGCGGGAGAAAATCCTAAATAAGGGAATGTGATTGCCAGAAAGACCAGCCCAAGCACAATATATATTGCAAAATGGCTTTTGAAAAAGCTAAGGCTGTTTTTGGCCTTTTGTTTTATGCCGCTTCCCTTGGCAAGAAAGACCATATAGGAAAAATGGAGGCCAAAAAGGCCCATAAAAAGCCAAGGCATGTAAGCAAATCCCGAACCCCAGATAAATGCAAACATTGCCAAAGCTAGACCTGACAGCGCCGCAAGGATAAGCGGAAGCGGCTTAGTCGGGTTTTTGCTGTCCGCTCTCTTATATGCGGAAATAAAAAATGCCATGGTTAAAAGGGACAAAAATACAATTAGCCCGTCTGTATCCAAAAAACCACCCATTGAACGGGAGAGGTAGGAGGGGGTAAGCCCGATAAAAAATGCGGCAAAAAGCCCGGCTGTATTTGAATGAAGCTCCCGGCCCAGCCAAAATGCAGGGATAACGCAAAGCGCACCCATTACTGCTGAAAGCCAGAAAAGAAAGCGGTAGAACTCCATTTCCTTGAAGTAACTGAAGTATTTGTAGCTGTATGCAACAGTATAGGAAAATGCTTGGGGCTTAAGCGGCAGGTATTCGGGGTGCAGCCTCCTATAGTCATATTCAGGCACAGGCTCCCCGGTTATAATCTTATAGGCATATTCTGACTGGAAGTGCCAATAATGCGGGTCTGCGGCAAGAAGGTAGGGCTGATCAGAATTAGACACGCTAAGCCCGATATACCTGAGGGCAGAGGACAGCTTCTCGCCATATACGGCTTCTTCATTGACGGTTGCAAGCCTTACCTGAATGCTTAAAAGAAAGATAATCAGGATAAGCGCCAGGAAGATAATATTCTGGCGCTTTTTTATGTATTCAAGCGGATATAGCACAAAATAGCCAAATAATATTGCGGCGCAAAAAATAAGCTGGGCCTGAAACGAAAGAGGGACCGGGAAAAAATAGCTGAGGGCTTTAAAAAAGATGAGAAATGCGGCTAAGAAGGCAAATAAATAAGGGTACTTTTTATCCATAAGCTCGATTAAGAATCCTGAAAATGAGGATTTCTCAGCCTTTTTTCTGAACATAAATACATCCCGCAATATTTTATTTATCTTGTATATTGTATATCCTGTTATTTAACCGCAGTCCGGTTTCCTTTTGTTTAGCCGCAGAGCGGCGGCTTGATGCAATTTTGGAGGTTTTTTAGGGCAGATTGGGATTAATAAGGGGGTTTTGGGCAGATTGGGATTTATGGATAAATCCAAGCCTATTTTAAATTTTTCGCCCAATTATTGAATGAAAGCAGTCTCAAGCAATGTGGTTCGGGCTTTGACTACCGAGAGCGTCCTAAACTGCGCGGACAACAGCGGCGCGAAGAAAGTCAAAATTATAAACTTCAAGAATTATAAAGGGAGAAAAAGGAGATATCCTAAAGGAGGTGTAGGGGAAATTGTCACCTGCACAGTCACAAAAGGCCAGTTTAAGCTTAGGCACAAGGTCCATTACGGGATAATTGTCCGCCAGAAAAAGGAATTCAGGAGGCATAGCGGAATGAGGCTCTGCTTTGAGGACAATGCGATAATCCTTGTAGACAAGAAACTCAATCCTCTCGGCTCGCAGATAAAAGGGCCTATTGCAAGGGAAGTTGTAGAGAAGTTCCTGCCTATCGGCAAATTGGCTTCTATTGTGGTTTAATTGCCGCTAATTGTTTTCATAAGGGTCTAATCCGGTCAGGTCTATTTCTACAGGAACTCCTCTTAAGTCTATTTCTTCTATTTCCCCGGATAGCGGGACCATTTCGATAACGGGTGCGGTTCCGCAGGGACCCAGATAGCCAATCCTCTTAAGATAATCTTTTTGCAGGCCATCTAATTCTCTTTTCAGCTCTAATGCCCTTTTATCTCCAAATCCGCTTTTTTCTATTGCAAAACCGACACTTTTCGCATAGCCTTCCATCCGGCTAAGAATATAACTAAGCCTTCCGGGGTCAGTAAGGTTGTTGGGGCTTATCTTTTTTACCCAGTATTGATATACGGTTTCAAGCCCATTAAGTCTCCGGCCTATATCACATATACTGCCTAAGGGAATGCAGGGTATAAATCCTGTATATGGACAGGTATCTCCAAATTCAGCGGCCATAATCAGCACCTCTAGAATATAGTCCGGGGCTAAAATATGCCGCCCCAGGGAATCGGTCTTTCTTAAAAGAAATTGTCATCTTTTTGACCACCACCTCATAAATTATCCTTCGGGTATATATTATTTTAGCCATTTTCAACCTCCAGCATAGAAATCGCCTCGCGATAGCTTTTCTCAACCGCCTCTCTTAGCTCCTCCTTAACCGAGCTTAAAACCATAGCTTCGCTTATTATCTCAAGGCACTGCTGTTTGTGAAAGCCGAGTTCCCTTTCTTTTCCGCCCCTTCTCCTAAACCCTTTAATTGCCGCCGCAGGGATAATGACCCCGCAAAAAAGGTCCACACATTCAAAAAGATTTTGTGTAAAATATTCCCCACCGCAAGAAGCCCGTCCCATTTTGAGTCCGAAAAAGAAGAAATTATTGCGGGGATTACTGCAACTTTACAAAGTGCTTGTTAGTCCACCCTGTAATCCCCATATACTGCATATTTAAATTTTGGGGAAAAATTATATAAATATTGGTGTGTATTCGACAATAAGCGTATTTTTTCAAAAATCAGAACCATTTCTGCTCAAGCGCCTGCCGAACAACATTCGCAAGGTCCATCTCAGATAGTTTTAGCTCATCTGATGAAAACCACCCAAATTCTGTGTGTTCCTCGCTTAAAGCCACCTCTCCCCCGGCAGCTTTCGCCCTGAAAACATACACAATAATATCCCGCCCAAACTCCTCAGAAGCCTTGTAAAAATGAGTAAAATCGGGCTTTTTGCCCACCCGTATGTCAAGACCCGACTCCTCTTTTGCCTCCCTAATTGCCGCATCCATCGGGCTTTCGTCAACCTCAATCTTTCCGCCGGGAAAAGACCACTTATTCGGATTGGCTCTCTCAGTCGGTCGCCTTTTGAGCAGAAGAACCTTCCCTAAACTGTTCTTTACAATTACGTCTGCCGCAAGAATGGTATTTAGAGCCATAATAGTAGATATAATTCAGATTTCACTATTTCTTATGCCTGTTCTCCTTCCTTCTCTTTTTGAGCTTATGGGTTTTAATCTTTCCCTTCTTCCTTTTTTTTCCGCAAGGCATAATCTAATAGGGAGAAATTTAAAATCCTTATCCTACACGACTCTAAATTATATATAAATTGTTCTTTGGGTGTGTCCGCCCCTTCTTTCAAGAAATGGCTGACATTTAAGTTATTTTCAGTCTACATTTATGAGACATGACTTGCTTGCGGATGTGTTCTCGGCAATAAAGAATGCCGAAGCTGTCGGAAAAAGTGAAACAACTGTAGAGAGCAGTAACCTTGTAAAAAACCTCCTGGATGTGCTAAAAGAGAAGGGCTATATTAAGAAATATGATGTGCAGCCCAAAAACAATTACCACCAGTTCCGCGTTGAGCTTAACGGCAGGATAAATGAGCTCAAAGTTGTCAAGCCGAGAATATCCTTTGGAAAAGGCGAGATTATTAAGTATAAGTTCAGGTTTCTTCCGGGCGAGAATGTGGGGCATCTTTTGGTTTCCACCCCAAAATACGCGATTACAACAGACAGGGACATTGAAGGCAAGGAAGGCGGAATCATCATAGGTTTTGTCTACTAAAGCCTAAAATTTCTGTTTTTTTAAAAATACTGCCCCAATTTGGAATGGTTAAGGTTTAGCCCCGGCTCTCCAAATACCTTAAGAATATATTCGGGGGAAGCATCTCCCTTGCAGGCCGAGCTTTTGGTTCCATATACGGCCAATTCATAGGGCTTTATCCCAAAGTCCCCGCAGATTTCTTCGCATACCTTTCCCGCTTTTAGAGGATTTTGGCACACGGATTTTAGCCGCGCTGAAGGCTCTTTCGTCCAAACCTCAAAATACTTAAAAACTTCCTTTTTTTCAAGCAGCCGGCGGATAATTTTTGAGGTATTTTGGCTGCAGTTTTCCAAAAGATAGCTTACCGCTTTAGTGTCGGTCAGGCTGAAAAATCTTTTGCCAAGCTCCTCATTCCTGAAAGCCAAAAAAAGGGCATTGAATAAAAATGCGCTCTTTGAGAGGTTAAAGTCGGAATACACAAATTCGTTGTAGACTTTTTGCCTGACCTTGTGATATTCCTGAATTTGGGAGATAACCTCTTTGGAGCCATTTGGGATTTGCCACCTGCGGCCTTTCAGTATGGCTGAACCTGCCAGAAATTCGGGGCTGTAGGGCAGTTTTTTAGGGTCAATCTGCCCTGTGTAAATACCATACCTCAATGTATTGTCCAGATTGTCAAGGTCAATTTCTTCCTTTCCCCCGTTTAGCGCTCCAAAAAGCCCCCCGTTAATGGCTTCCTCAACTTCTTTTTGGGAAAGCCCCATTTTTGATAGAGGCTCTTTGAGGGAATTTAGGGCAAAATCAACGTTTTCCTCGTGTGTCTTTCCAAAAACCTCTTTCATGAAAATTTCTGATAGGTGGGAAAATGGAGGGGAACCTGCGTCGTGGAGAAGGGCCGCCGCCTGCAAAAGATTTGGAATTTTGTCAAGTTTGGGGCATTTTTTGCAGGCGATTTGGGCAAGGCCGCAAACTCCAATCGAGTGCTCAAGGCGGCTTGCCATTTTCATGCCGGTAAAAGTTTCGGGCAGGACCGACAGGGAAATGTCCGAGAGCCTGCTTACTGCAGGGCATTTCAGAAGAGGCCTGACTGCCGAAACATCAATTTTGCCGTAAAGGATATCTGCTATTTGCGCCATAATCTTTAAACTCTTAAATTGGCTTTATGCGGCTTTTTTTAGGGCTTGTTAATCAAGGTGTAGTTTTCGGGCTTTAAGGATTATGGAGCCTTGTGAAAAGACCTGGGTGGTCTATCTTTTGGAGTGCCGGGACAAAACCTTTTACTGCGGTATCACAAACAATCTGCCCAAGAGGCTCGAAGCCCACTGGGCGGGAATCGGCGCCAAATACACGAAAAGCCGAAGGCCTTTTAAGCTTCTCGGAACGATTTCTGTCCCTGATAAATCAGCCGCCGCCAAAGCCGAGTATTCTATTAAGCAGTTGCCAAAATTCGCCAAGTTGAAGCTATTTCAGGAGTGCAGAAACTACGACGAGTTCCTAAAGCTGGCGATTGAGTCAAGAAATGCGTAAATATACGTAAAAATTATACTCTTATGGGCTTGTCTGTTTCTTGTGGCCGGGAATTTGAAATATTGATAGAGAGGGGCGAAGACGGCTATTTCATCGGGTCTGCTGTTGGGCTTCCGGGCTGCCACTCACAGGCAAAAACCCTTGACGAATTAATGAAAAATATGAAAGAAGCAATTGAGCTTTATCTTGAGGTTGAAACAGATATTCAGCCGATAAAATTCGTTGGAATCCAAAAGTTGAGCTTAGATGGAGACTCTAGCAACTGCCTTGTAGCTTAAGGAACTCTTCTCTTGAAAGCCCAATTTCTCTCAGGATTGTCTGAATTAAGCTTCTGTCTAGTTTTTGGTTTGGATGGACGGGAATGGTCACTCTTCTGCCGTCGGGATGCTTCAGGAAAACGTGGCTTCCTTTCTGCCGAAGGCACTTGAATCCGATTTTCGCGAGAATTTTGATCAATTTTTGGGCGGAAATCGGCTTTAATTTTTCCATAAGATTATTGCCGTTTATCCTATTTGATGTAATTCAATCTCCTCAATATAGCCCCTCGGACAAATACCTAATATGGGAAAAGGCATAAGCGAGTACCTTGAGAGGCAAAGTTCGCCCCAGAAAGAGGTTTGCCGGGAATTGAGCTGAATAAGATCTATCTCACCTCCCTTTACTTCCAATAATCCTTTTCTCTGTCCGGCTCAGCGTTTTCAATCAGCAATTTTGGATAAGGCTCATAGAATGTCTGCTCAAGCAGACTCTTGTCTGAAATAAGCAATTTTGACACCTCTTTTAGGGCTTCAAAACCTACCTTATTGTTTAAATACCTTTCCAAAATCTCGTTATCCCCTATAATTTTTCGGAAGAAATCGGCGATTTCCCTATATGAAGGCGGTTTTTCCGTAATCTCTTTGAGCATCTCAAAGTAGCCCTTATCCCGGAAATTCAATTCCACCGCCTTGTTGCCCCTGTAGAAGTTTATCAGCAGCTCGTTTGCCCTATGAAACTCTTCGAGCGCGCCCTTATCTTTAGCATCACGGTAGCGGGCGAATAAGAATAATTTTGTCAGAAAGTGATCCCTTATTTGCCTGTTTCTAAGGCGGTCCTCTTCCTCTATAGGGTAGCCCGCATATTTTTCCGAGATTGCTGACGCAAAAAAGCCGCCGCATCTTTCAACAACAGGAGAGCCTTTCATCCCCGAATAGACTTTTATATTCTTCACACCCATCGTCGGAGACTTTGACTTGAAAATAAACCCGTCCACAGAACCAAGATTTTTAATGAATTTTTCCGAGAACCCGTTCATGGCATCGGTTACATCAAGATTTGTATTGTGCTGAATAAGCCGGTACTCGCCGCCCTTTTTAACTATCCTTATCGGTTCTCTTGGAACCCCTAATCCTATTTCAAACTCAGGGCAGACCTTGATAAATTCAACAAAAGGGCTGAGCGCTCTTACAGTTTCCGAGGGAATTGACTGCCCGTTATACCTTACCTTTTCAAATTCCAGGCAGGCGCTTATCAGTAATTTTGGCTTAACCATTATATAATTAGGGGCTAAATAGGGTATTGTTCGCCGGGATTGCGGCTTAAAAATCGTTTATTTGGCAAGAGAAATTGGTGATGAGAGAATATTCCTATTTTTGGCGGGTAGATGAGAAATCGGAGTATTGTCACGGATAACCGTTCTCAGGAAGGATTTGGATTCTTCGTCCAGTTTGGAGTAATTGCCTGCCATAATCTTATTGGTTGAGAGGGGTTAGATAGAAGCCACATTTTTTGAGAACCCAAAAAAGGACTTATAAGCTCAGTTTAGGAAATATTATGTCCCCTGAAGACAAGTTAAGCCCAGTTTTAGCAGGCGTATCTGGAGAATATTATGTGGCGGCAGAACTGTCTAAAAGAGGTCTTATAGCTTCAATTACCCTAAGAAATACAAAAGGTGTTGATGTCCTATGCTCAAACTCCAATGCCACCAAGACGGTAGGAATCCAGGTAAAAACAAATAGCGGTTCACGCAGAAGCTGGATTCTTAACCAAAAAGCAGAGGATTATTTTGCCGAAAATTTGTATTATGTATTTGTCAATCTGAACGACAACCAAAAAAGCCCCAATTTTTTCGTCGTGCCCAGCAAAGTCGTTGCGGAGTCCTGCAAAAAAGGACATTCCGACTGGCTGAAAACGCCGGGCAAAAAGGGGCAAAAACACAAGGACAGCCCTATGAGAAAGTTTGATGATATTAACGAGGAGTATCTTAATCGCTGGGATTTGTTAAAGCTATAGGAGGCTCTGCCCCAAATGCAAAAGAGAGCTTAGGTTTTAGACACATAAGCCGAGAGCTTATATGGGGCATCTGCAAATTAGGGGGGTGAAAGAAATCGAAGTGGGCGGGGGGTGTTTTAAGAAGCCATTTCAAGCTTCTCGTGAACCTTTCGTAGTCTTTTTTGATGAAGCTACATAGAAGTCCTTAGGTATATATTACAGTTGATAGTTTATGGGTATTCTGAATTACCTAAAGAGTAGTATCCTTCGTAGAAAGGGCAAGCGGGTGGAAAAGATGGAAATGACCGTAGAGGAGAAAATAGGGCTTACCGAAAGCCAGAAAATGGCTGTTGAGTCCACAGACTCTCCTTTGTTAATAGTTGCAGGTCCCGGGACCGGGAAGACTCGCGTTCTCACGGAGAAAGCATTCTATCTGATCGATAAATTGAACATTGATCCGAGCAGAATGATGATGACCACCTTTACTGTAAAAGCTTCTGAGGAGATGAGACAGCGGCTGGTTTCAAGAACAAGTCGAGATGTTAGTGGAATGTTCATAGGCACAATTCACTCCTTTTGCGAAGGTGTGCTCAAGGAGTGTGGTGGGGGCGAAAAGTATGCAGATTTTGATATATTGGATGATTTCCGGCGATACATGTTCCTGAAGAAAAATCTCAAGCGGCTTGGGCTTGATTTGGGGGAACTTAGAAAAATAAAAGGTGTTAAGCACAACAATGAGTTGATCCTACTTTTATCTGGTTTTTACGATACTCTGACGGAAAACCAGGTAAACCTTGATAAACTTAAACAAGAACTTCTTGCTGAAGGGGGCGATGAACTTATAAAACGCTTGACCGATCAGCATAAAAAGAAAGGTCAAGAGGTGTCAGAAGAAGAATTAAGACAGATCATTCATTTGGCTCTGGATTCCTATCCGCTATATATGGAGCTACTTAGTGAGCACAAGTATCTTGATTTTGCTAATCTTGAGGCGTTTGCTTGGCAAATATTAGCTAACGATGCAGGCATACTTGCTGAGTTGCAAAATAAGTACGATTATATCCTTATCGACGAGTTTCAAGATATCAACCCTCTCCAGTGGAAGATTCTGTCTGCGGTTGCTGCCCCTAAGAATAATATTTGCTGTGTTGGCGACAGAAACCAATCTATCTATGGATTCAGGGGATCAAATCCCAATATTTTCGACAGCTTTTCGAAGCAGTATCCGGATGCCAGGTCAATCAATCTCGACATTAACTTTCGGTCCAGAAAGGAGATTGTCGGGCTCTCTGATTTCTTTTTGAAAAAACGGGGTAGGACCCATATAAATCTCAAAAATAACCGTGCTGAATGCTGCGAGGTCTACCACATAAGCGCGGAGAACGAAACAGAAGAGGCGAGAAGCATACTAAATCTTATAAAAGAACTCAAGCTTAATGGCAAAATAAGCGATTATGGGGATGTTGCCATCTTATTTAGAAGTCTTAAGTACCATGGCGCTAAATTGAGGGGGCTTTTAGATAAGGAGTACACTGAGATTCCATATGTGCTTTATGGCGGAATGTCTTTTCTGAGAAATCCCGAAGTGGAAGAGATATTGTACCTCATGGCGTATGTTTTTGGTCTGGAGGAGGAGAACGAAACTCCAAAGGTGACGGGCTATTCTGACTTCTCGGAATTATTTGAAAGGGGTTCTCTTGAGTGCGGTTGTGACCTTGAATCACTCAGGGAACTAAACTGGTCATTATTTGATGATCCAAAGGTTTTGGCTGAAAAGGGAATCTCTCAGAATTCTGCCCGAAAAATTGTCGAGCTGAATCACCTTCGTGCCAGGATTGCCGAGCGCGGCGAGCAATCCATTCAGGATGTATTTTACGAGATAATGGGTATTTTTGACGTTATTGGTCTGGAACAAGACGCTGCCCGGAAAAAATCGCTCTACATCCTTGGGAATATCTCAAAACTGCTAGAAGATTTTGTCTTCGTGTATGGCAATGGCGATTTTTTGATGTTTTTGAGGCTTTTGAGTGCTTTTCCAGAAAACCTCAATATTAATAAAAAGGCGGACGGCTTTGAGGTTCTGGACAATCATTCACTGTACTTGATGAATATTCATCAGGCAAAAGGGCTTGAATTTCCGGTAGTAATTGTTCCCTCTCTTACTAAGAGGCGTATACCGAAATCGAAACTCCCTTCTGAATTGATAAATATACCTGAGAAGTTTTATCTCTATGAGAAATATTCACCCCTAAAAGAGGAGGAGAACCTTTTTTATGTTGCGATTACCAGAGCCAGGGATGCACTCTTTTTAACCCATTTTGATGCTTATGATAGCGGGAAAACTTCAAACCCCTCAGAATTTATCTCTGATTTTGACGGGCACATTTCAGACTTTAGCGAGGATAGATTGGCGAATGTGGAAATCAGCCCGAAACCCGAAGAAAAGCCGGGGATAAAGCTGGTCGATTTTTCGGCTATTTCGACTTTTGTTGACTGCCCAGAGCGTTTCAAGATAAACTATGTGTATGGTTTCAAAGCGGAGGAGATTTTCCAGCAAAAAGTTGGCAGAATATACCATAACGCTTTAGCCAAGCTAAATGTGGATATGGGTAGAGGTTCTTGTGTTGACGGTCAGAGACTGGAGGCAATTCTGGATGAATCCTGGGTGGATCTTGGCAAGAATAATGAGATTTTTCGCCACAAAATCCGAAGAAGCCTGGATAGGTATAATGATTTCATGGGAAAGGAGCTTGGGCACGTGATTTCGATTGAGTCCCCAGTAAGTGTGATGATGGAAGGAATAAGGATTCGGGGTCGGACTGACTTTCTCTTTGAGAATAAGGCCGGCGAGGTAGTTTTGATGGATTTCAAGGCAAGAAAGCTCAAAGCCATATCTGAGACCCATGTGGACCTTCAGCTTAAGTTCTATGCCAACGCCCTGCGAAAGGACGGGCAAAAGGTGGATCGGGCTGTGGCCTATCCAATTGAGGAGGAAAAATTCCGGCTTTCGGACGCAGAATTTCCTGTTGAAGACGGTTCTGAAGCAAAGAGGGTCCTGAATGAGTTTTCTGAGGCGGTAATTGGCGAAAAATATTGCGGAACCGGAAAAGGAAAGCTTTTTTGTAAAAATTGCCCATATAGATTTATGTGCAAGCACTTCAAGAGGGCAATTTAGAATGGATGAATCATTTAACCGTTTGAAAAAGCAGTTAAGAGAAATGTTTCGGTCTGACGATAAAGACCTTGATTTTGGGGTCTATCGCCTGATGAAGCAGAAAAATGAGGAAATCGACGCATTTGTCGAAAAGGAGCTTTCCGTGCTTGTGAAAACCGGGATTCTCAATATCAGGAAGGAGTTTGGCGAGGACATTGAAAAAGAGCTTTCTGAGCTTAGAAAAACCCTTACCGAAGCCGGCGTTTCTTTGGAGGACTCTAAAAAATACCAGGATTTGCTGGCAAAGAAGAAAGAAATTGGCACAATTGGCGATATTACTGATGAGATTTACAAGCACCTTGTAAATTTCTTTTCAAGGTATTATCAGGACGGCGATTTTATCTCGCAGTTTTATTTCAAAGAGGGCACTTATCTCATCCCTTATGACGGCTCTGAGGTAGATTTGCACTGGGTGACAAAGGATATGTATTATATTAAGACTTCTGAGCGATACTCCCGCTTCAGTTTCGAGGCAAACGGGCGCACGGTGCTTTTGCGGGTGGTCAAGGTCGAGGAGAAAAAGGGAAACCAGAAGGGAGGAATGACCTGTTTTATGCTTTCTGAGGAGAACCCGATTGAGGATGACGGCGAACTTAAGGTGAATTTTGAGCGGGTTTTTGTCACAGACGAGCTTAAGGAGCTTGGCAAGAATCAGGCAGAAATTCAAAAAGCCCTCAATTTGCAGGCGATTTCAAAGATTTTGGAGACCGTTGGCGAAATTGAGGGCCTGGAGGGCATTTTGAACAAATTCCAGAGAAAGTACAAGGAGGATTATTTTATCCACAAGAATCTGGGCGGGTTTTTGAGAGGGCAACTCAATTTTTACTTAAATCAGGAAGTCGTGCATGTGGACGATTATATTGACGATAAGGGCAATTTTAGCGAGAACCGCAAAATCGTCGCAAAAGTCTTCAAGGATGTCTCGAAGAATATAATCGAGAAGCTCGACGCTTTGGAGAATCTCAAGAAAAAAGTCTGGGAGAAGAAGAAATTCATTTTGGAGAGCCACTATGTAATCACTCTGGACAAGATTTCAGAGTTTTGCGGGGAAAATTTCTTGGAGGAAATTGTTCCGGAAATCTTGTCAAATAAGACCCAGATTTCCGAGTGGAAAGCCCTTTTTGGGATTGAGGTCAAGGGCAAAGACGACCTTAAAATAAACGGCAAGTGGAGAAAACTGCCCCTTGACACTAAAAACTTCTCAAATAGCTTCAAATGGAGGATTTTGGGGCAAATCGAGGGGCTTGACGAGAAACTTGACGGGATTTTGATTCATTCCGAGAACTGGCAGGCGCTCAATCTCTTGCAGGAGAAGTACAGAGAAAGGGTAACTTGCATACACATTGATCCTCCATATAATACTGAAACTAGTGGTTTTCTTTATAAAAACAACTACAGGCATTCAAGTTGGCTATCTCTTATGTCTCAGTGTGTAGAATCGTCTGCCAAGGTTTTATCATTGGAGGGTGTCTTTCAATGTCATATCGATGAAAATGAATATGAGGTTTTATTTGTAATGTTGGATAGATTTGGTTTACCTAGTAGAGGAACAATAATTTGGGATAAAAAGAATCCCATGTTAGGTAGACAAGGAATCGCTACGCAACACGAGTACATTCTTTGGCGTTCCAAATTTAGTGGACCTGTCTATATGCGTAATAGTGCCGTATTGAGTATTATTGAGCATGCAAAGCGGTTTATCGAGCTTTCGGGTGGAGTTAATGATGATTCACGGAGAGAATTTTCAAGGTGGATAATTTCTCAAACAGATCTCACGGGAGGTGAGAAAGCATATAGACTTCTTGAAGATGATGGCAGAGTTTTTCGTGGAGTTGCTATGGGTGCCCCCGAATATAGGTCCGACCCAAAATTCCACATACCTTTGATACATCCCAAAACAAAAAAACCTTGTCCTATCCCAACCAATGGCTGGTCTCGCACACCCGAAACTCTGAAAAAGATGATAGATGACGATGAAATCCTGTGGGGTGAAGATCATTCTACTCAGCCACAAAAAAAAGTATATCTTGATTCTGACTCAAAGCGACAACTTTCGTCTGTGATTAAAGATGCAAAAAGTGGTAAATATTTTTTAGATGGTATGGATTTATTTTTTCCATATTGCCATCCCGTTTCGTTGTATGAGCAATTGATTGGTGCGACAATGAATGATGCCTCTGTGAATCTGGATTTCTTCGCAGGTTCAGGAACAACCGGACATGCAGTAATCTCTCTAAACAAGGAGGACAAAGGAAAGAGAAAATTCATCCTTGTCGAAATGGGCGATTATTTTCATACCGTCCTCAATCCAAGGATAAAGAAAGTGCTCTACTCCCTAAACTGGAAGGACGGCAAGCCGCAGGATATGGATTCAATTGGCGGCTTTTTCAAGTACCACGAAATGGAACAGTACGAGGACGCCCTTGAAAATGTGGTCTTCAAACAGATGGATTTGAACCGATTCTACGACCAAAAGGGCGATGTTTTGAAATACATGCTCCAAAATGGCATAGACAAGGGCAAATCCGGGAATTTCCTTGGAGTGGACACTGAGGACAAGCACCTTGATTTAAAAATCAAGGTTTTGAACGAGTCGGGCGGTTCTGACCTGAAAATTGACGGTGCCACAACAGAAAAAACCGTGGACTTAATCGAGACATTTATTTACCTGATGGGGCTTGATGTGGACAAAATGGAGAAACTGGAGGACAACGGCGCTGAATATTTTGTCGTAAAGGGCAGGTACAAAGGCGAAAAAGCCATAGCGATCTGGAGACCTCCGTGCAGGGACGACGAGGAAAAGAAAGCCGCCGGCAAATTCATGGACAAGCTCCTGGAAGATAAATACAAGGAAGTTTTCATAAGCTGCGACAGTCTCGTTTCACAAAATTACCGTAACATCTATGATGAAATGAGGAAGCGCTTATGGTAAAAAAGGAGATTAATGAGAATTTGAGCGCGTCTTTGGTCCTTCCAAAGATTCTGCCAAGGTGCCTGGGTTTTGACGATACCTGCAAATTTATCGACTTTCTAAAGGAAAAGGCGGATTTTGAGTACAAATTCGAGTCCGACCAGAGCAACTTCATGAAGGCGATTTTGGACTATTTTGGGGCGATAAATGTGCCTTACCCCTATAATATCCTTGATGAAGCAAAACTGAGGGAATATGACCTCAATATCAAAGACCATATCGACAAAATCAACGGCAAGAGGGAAATCGTGTTTAAGGTGTTTCAGTATGCCGCTCTCCTTATAACCGAAATTTACCTCGATTTGTACTTCCAAAAGAAGGAAGAGCAGGAGCTTGGGGAGTTTATCGAATTTCTGAATCAGGGAAAAAACAACATCCCGGAAAAATACACAGATATTGATGATTACCTCCAGGACGACCTAGAAAAACTGTGCTACTGGATGGCAACGGGTTCAGGAAAAACCCTTGTGATGCATATAAACATCCACCAATACCTGCACTACGCCGAGAAATACCGCCAGGAGATAAACAACATTATCCTAATAACCCCTAACGAAGATTTGTCACGCCAGCACCTAAAGGAATTTGAAAAGTCGGGTTTTAGGGCAATAATGGCAAAAAAGGACAATTTTGTCAGAAAGGCGATAAAAATTATTGACATTAACAAGCTGTCCGAAACTACAAAGGACAAAACGATCAGTTATCGCGCCTTTGGCGATAAAAACCTGATTTTGGTGGATGAGGGACATAGGGGCGCAAGCGGAAACGCCTGGCTTAAAATGCGCTCTAAGGTTGCAAAGGAAGGCTTTACGATGGAGTACAGCGCTACATTCAGGGATGTGGGGAAAAAAAAGGAAGCCAAAGATTACAAGAAAACCATCCTTTTTGACTATTCCTACAAATATTACCACAAGGAGGGCTATGGCAAGGATTATTTCATCTCAAATGTGGGCAAGCAAGACGAGTACGAGAAAAACATAATGCTCGGCAATCTACTCTCATTTTATCAGCAAAAAAAGCTTTTCCTCGAAAATCGCAGGGAAGCAGAAACTACCCACCTTATCGAAAACCCGCTCTGGATTCTTGTGGGGTCGAGAGTAGTGGAGAGTGATAAGGACAATCTGGACGAAAAAATAAGCTCAGACATCTTCAAATTTGTGGTATTCCTTAACCGCCTGAAGCTGAAAAAGGAGCATTACCTCAAGGCGATTGAGAATTTTTTGGTTTCTGGAAATTTGCCTCTTAAGGATGAGCGGGGAAACCCGCTCTTCCAGGATCATTTCCCCTATTTGAGAGAACTTCTTCAAAATACCTTTAAGAACGACACCAAAGCGCTTTTTGATGATTTGTTCAAAACGGTCTTTTACTCCGGTTACAATGACTCGCTTCTTGTGATGGAAGACATTCATGATTCTGACGGCGAAATCGGGCTTAAATATGGGGACTCGGATGCTACCTATTTTGGGCTGATTTATGTAGGAAAGGGAAATGACAAGAAAATCCTAAAGAAAGCGAAGGAGACTGCAAACAAAGAACTGAATACTGTACGGCAACGCACAAATTCTATTTCAAAGTCACAATTTAAGGCACTGAGTACACCCAAAGAGCAACCCGTGAATGTCCTTATCGGTGCAAAGAAATTCATAGAGGGCTGGGACAATTACCGAATTTCTTCTATGCTTTTGATGAATTTTGCGAAAACCCGGGGAGTTTCGGCCATACAGCTGTTTGGGCGAGGCGTTCGCATCCACGGCTACAAGAACAGCATGAAGCGCAGTTCAAAAGACCTCCGCCCGATTAGTGGGGAGCTGAAAAAATACCTCCCCCTTCTTGAAACCCTTAATGTTTTTGGGATAGATGCCAGCTATATGGAGGCATTTAGAGAGGAGCTTGCAGAAGACATTGAATTCTACGTTGAAAAGGAGATAAATATCCACCTGAGAATGCCTGATTCGGTTAAGTTTAGTGACCTACTTTGTATTGAGCGTGAGAGGGATGTGGAGGGCAGTTTCCGACGAACGGAATTGGTATCTATGCTCCCATTTGCGACAGAAATAAGGCTGGATCTTAATCCCCACATAACTGCGATGAATAGCAAGACTTCTGATTCTAAGGACATTCCAAAAACCCGCCCCGAATCCTGCCCAATCTTTACTGAAGAATATTTGGATTTAGTTGACTGGGAAAGACTTCTCACCGAGTTGAGGCGACACAAACGTGTCAAGAACTATCAAAATCTTTCTCTTTGCTCCGCCGAAGAACTAAAAAACTACTTGGTTTCGAACGACGCAATGGTATCTGTCTATGGGGATATGGCATATCTTAATGCTAGAAAAGATATTTCTGTTGCCAGGACCCTATTGGAGAGAGCATACCTTGAGGTCATAACGAAAGCAATGAACAAAAATTACTCTCTTGCCTTGCGGCGATACTATGAGAAGAGAATGTCTCTTGCAAAGCTTTCTGAGTCCAAAGTCCCAACTACCTGTCAGATGAAGATATTTACCGACGAGAAAGGCGCGATTAAAGGAAGCGTAGATGAACGAATAAGAGGTGTTTTGGAGGCAGTTCTCAAAACCAAGTCCAGAATAATAGATTTTGACGATATTCAGACCGTTTTGGAGGATACGCCTGGCTCTAAAAATGCTCTGAATAAGCTTTGTGTCAGATTTGACAAGCACGCTTATTATCCTCTTCTTGTGGCACAGGAGGGGGGGACTGCAAGCTACACCTTTCATCCTGCTGGACTAAATGACGGCGAAAAATCGTTTATTGATGCCTTGAGGATATTTCTGGAAAGAAAGGATATTGGTGGTCGAAAGGTGGTTCTTCTCAGAAATCATGAGGGAATCGGCTATGGTTATTATCTTGAGACTGAACTCTTCTACCCGGACTTCATTTTGTGGATACTGGAAGACACGAAACAAAAGATTATTTTTATTGATCCCAAGGGTCTTAACCATGTGGATTGGGAAAAAATTAATTTCCACAAATATGTCAAGGCAATTGAGCGTAATCTAAGGGAGAAGCATCCAGATGAGGCTTTTGAGCTATACTCCTTTATTGTCTCTCAAACACCCAAGGAGCAATTAAGTCAAGATATTCTAAATGACCCGGAGAGTCGGGGAATCTATTTGACCAGCGATAGGGATTACCTATCTCGTTTGTTTGAGAAAGTTGGAGTAAGCTAACTTCTTTTAGCAAGATATCGGCATAATCATCCCTTAACAACCCCAACAGGAACGACCCGAACGACCTTCCTTGAGATTCCCGCCATATCAACCGCGCGTATGACCTCATCAACGTCCTTGTAGGCGTTTGGCGACTCCTCAGCCAAAACGATTGGACTTGTAGACTTCGCCACAATTCCCTCCTTCAAAAGCTCATCCTGCACCTGCCTGCCCCGGTACCGCCTTATCGCCTCGTTTCGGCTCATAACACGGCCTGCTCCGTGGCAGCTTGAATAAAATGTGCTTGCCGCGTTCTCGCCTCCGACCAAAATATAACTCGCCGTTCCCATCGAGCCCGCAATCAAAACCGGCTGTCCGACTTTTCGGTAAGTCTCAGGAATCAGCTCGTGGCCGGCAGGAAGGCTTCGAGTCGACCCTTTCCTGTGCACATACAGCTGCTTTTTCTCCCCATTAACAACATGCTCCTCGAGCTTGCAGATATTGTGGCATACATCATAAATCAGGTCCATTTCCATTTCTTCCTGCTTTTTTTGGAAAACGCCCTCAAACGATTCCCGAACCCACGAAGTCATCACGGTCCTGTTTGTGAACGCGTAATTGACAGCGCACTTCATGGCAGAATAATAAGCCTGCCCTTCGTCTGAGGTCACCGGCGCGCAAACAAGCTGAGGATCAGGAAGTTTTATCCCGTACTTTTTTGCGGCCTTGTCATGAATCTTCAAATAATCCGTTGCCACCTGATGCCCCAAGCCCCGACTTCCGCAGTGAAGCATAATTATAATCTGGTTCGGGTCAGTCACGCCGAAAGTTTCGGCAATTTTTTTGTCAAAAATCTCTCCGACCTTTTGCACTTCCAAAAAATGGTTTCCGGCGCCAAGAGTCCCAAGCTGAGGTAGTCCCCTTTTCATCGCCATGCTCGAAACCATTTCAGTGTCCCCGCCTACCATGCATCCGTACTCCTCCATGTGCATTAAGTCTTTTTCAGGTGCATATCCTTCCTTGACCGCCCATTTGGCCCCCTTTACAAGAACCTCCTCCAACTGGTCCCTGCTCAACCGAAGCTTTCCTTTCGCCCCGACCCCTGAAGGAACATTTTTGAATAAAGTGTCAATAAGCAATCTTAATTTTGGCTTGACCTCATCATAAGTCAGATTGGTCTTAATCATTCGGATCCCGCAGTTGATATCAAACCCTGTGCAGCCGCAGGAGATTATTCCCTCTTTTGAGTCAAACGCCCCGACAGCGCCCATTGGAAGCCCGTATCCCCAGTGAATATCAGGCATTCCGCAGACCGGCTCAACAACCCCCGGAAGGCAGGCAACATTTGTGAGCTGCGCCAAAGCCTCCTCTTCTGCCGCCTCGATTATCCTCTCAGTTGCTATAACTTTAGAATTTACCCTTGCCCCTTCCCGCAGTGACTTATCTATTATGTATTCATAATCAGCGGTTTTTTTGAGGTTATCCTTAATCAGTTTTTCTGCCATAGTATAGTTACCTTTTTAGCTTAAAATATCTTAGTCAGACCATTATTGCAGCCCCTGAATTTTTCTAAAAACATTTTCATCAAGGAGGGTGAGTGACTCAAGGACGCAGTCTGCCGCCAAAAAGCCCGGGTTATTTTTGGAGTAGGCATTTGGGACAGCCAAAGTTTTCATTCCCGCAGAAATTGCGGAATTCAGCCCCGTTACGGAATCCTCAATTGCAAGGCAGTTTTGGGGATTTAACCTCATCAATTTGGCCGCGCTCAGGTAAGCCGCCGGATGAGGCTTTCCGAATTCCTCATTTTCAGCTGAGTGGATAACCGCAAATTGGCTTTTTATATTCAGCTTTTCAAGAACCGCCTCAATGATTTCCGGGCTTGAGGATGAGCAAAGCCCGATTTTTAGCCCCTTCTCCTTAAAAAATTTAATAGCTTCAATGCACCCGGGCAGGGGTCGGCCCTGCAAAGCTATAAGTTTTTTTACCGTCTGCTCCACACCCTTTTTAATATCTTCCTTGGAAGGCCCCGACCAAGGAGATTCTTCATACCTTATATTTACAATCTCGTCCATTCTCAAGCCTTGAGTCTCAAGGTAGTGGCTCTCTGTAAGATTTATCCCTACCTTTCTGAAAGCCTGAAATTCAGCTTCCATCCAGAAAGGCTCAGAATCAACCAAAATTCCGTCCATGTCAAATATCGCCGCTTCAATCATAACTATTGGGCGGGCTAACACTTAAATTCGTGTTGAGCATTCGGGCACCTCCCCTAATAGGCCATATTTAACCCTTTATATATAGGAAATGTTAATTATGGCGTATGGCATAGGAAATGCACCGATTTGCAGTTACTTAGGGATTTCAGGGAACCTTTGCGGAATGCTTTATGAAGTAATCTTTCCGTGGATTTTGTCCTTTGCGGTGATTTACGGCCTTCTTTTGTTAGTCAAGCCTTTCGATAAAGACGATAAGGACAAAAAAGGCAAAAAGATTTCGGGGATAGTTGCTTTAACCCTTGGTTTCTTCGTTGCGGCATTCACTCCGTTTGGGGCGACAATGGGGGCTTTCTTCACTCAGTCAGCCGGGACTATGGCAATGTTCCTGATAGTGATGTTGGGAATTTTGCTTGTAATGGCCCTTGCAAACAACAGCGCGCTTGGGGATGTTAGGAACAAGAAGGGACCTCGGGCTTGGATATTTCTCATCCTTTTGGTGGTATTCGCATGGTTCCTTATCGGAGGCTGGCTTGGCGGAGGCGTAAGCTTTTACTCAAGGTTTGGCTCGGACACAATGGCTTTAGCCCTAATCGTTCTTGTGGTTGCGGCGATGTGGTATTTTGTGATGGGCAAAAACGAGGGCGCTTCACCGCAGAAACCAAAAGAAGCTGTGCCCGGATAATATAAACCCCCCATCTATTTTAATTTTAGCTTTTATGTAATGCACGATTAGTGCTTTGATTAGCCCCACAATGAACAGCTAAAAGCTAATATATTATAAAGGGTATCTTATTATGGCGTATGGCATAGGAAATGCACCGATTTGCAGTTACTTAGGGATTTCAGGGAACCTTTGCGGAATGCTCTATGAAGTAATCTTTCCGTGGATTTTGTCCTTTGCGGTGATTTACGGGCTGCTCAACATTGTAAAGCCCTTTGGAGATGGAGATGGCGACAAAATTAACGGAATAGTTGCTTTAACCCTCGGCTTCTTCGTTGCGGCATTCACTCCGTTTGGGGCAACAATGGGGGCTTTCTTCACTCAGTCAGCCGGGACTATGGCAATGTTCCTGATAGTGATATTGGGGATTCTGCTCGTGGTGGCTCTTGGGGGAGGAAAAGATGTATTTGGTGACCTGAGGACAGCGGGAGCAAAAGGCTGGGTTTTCTTAGTCCTTTTGGTGGTATTCGCATGGTTCCTTATCGGAGGCTGGCTTGGCGGAGGCGTAAGCTTTTACTCAAGGTTTGGCTCGGACACAATGGCTCTAGCCCTAATCGTTCTTGTGGTTGCGGCGATGTGGTATTTTGTGATGGGCAAAAGCGACGACAAATAGCCTGATTTTATTTTTTGTATTGGATTTTTGCTATAAGGGGGCTTGCCCCTAGCTTAATTTTTAGTGGTTACTTGGTTCAAGTTAATACTTTTGGGTAGTTTGGTAATACTTCGTAATACTCTCCTATATATTTTACCGGTATAAATTACTTTAATGGAAAATCATGGAACTTCCGACGAGTACCTCAATATAATATCCGAACGAGATTATTCGGGAGATGGCAATATTATTGTAACATATGACTTTAAAGAAAGAGAAGGGGTTCTTGGGATTATCAATAGTGAAATGAAACCTTATTTCAGGATACACCCTGAAGATATAGACTGCTATATTAAGGGAATAGAGGATGCATTAAAATCGTTTGAGAATACCTTTCGAACAAGATTCGGAGAAGAAGTAACAATAGGGTATGGTTGGGATGACGGCAGCTGTTTTTATATTGAGAATCATAGCCTTGATACCCGGCCCAATAGTATTGGATTTAGACATTCAAACGCCCAAGAGCTTATAAGTATATTTAGTGAATTAAAGTCTAAAATATACGCCGAATAGGAAAAAGCCCAAGCTTAAAGGAGATTTTTAATCAATTTATGGAAATAAATATTGATTTTGGGCAGATTATCCAAAAAAAGCCTAATAAAATCCTTCTCCAGGCCCCCGAAGGAATTAAATTAAAAATAGCTGAAATCGCAAAGGAAATTGAGAATAAAACCGGGGCAGAAGTCATCATTTCAGGTGAGCCCTGTTATGGGGCCTGCGACTTGCCTTTTGAGGCGGCGCGCTCCGCAAAATCCGACCTGATTGTCCACCTCGGGCACACGGATTTTGGCGTAAGCTCAGATATTCCTGTAATCTATTTCCCTCTTGAGTATAATATTGAAATTCCGGATAATGTTATTGAACAGCTAAAAGCCCTTCCGCAAAAAACGGTTGCAATCTTTTCATCGGTTCAGTTCAAAAAAGCCCTCGACAGCCTTGAAGCCGCCCTAAAAAAACAGGGAAAAGAGATTAACCAAAAGCAGATAATTCTTGGATGCTCTGAAATCAAATCAGAAGCCGAGCTGAATATTTTCATAGGGTCGGGAAAATTCCACCCCAAAGCCCTAAGCGGAAATGTCCTCCAAATTGACATTGAAAGGGGGGAAATTTATGACCTTACCTGTGAAATAAAAAGAGAAGAAATGAAGAGGTTTGCCCGATTAGAAAAGCTAAAAGATGCAAAAAAAGTCGGGATCCTCCTCTCAACAAAGCCCGGGCAGTATTACAAAGATTATGGAGAGCTTAAAGCCCGGCTTGAAGGGGGAGGAAAAGAAGCCCAAATAATTGCCCTAAACGAAATAACCGATGAAAAGCTCATGGGTCTTGATTTTGATTGTTTCATAAACACTGCCTGCCCAAGGATTCTTGACAGCCCCTTCAAAAAGCCAATTATTAACCTGAGGGACATATAAGTTATGGTTGATGCGCCGTTATTGGTTATATTCAAAATGGTGCATCTGGTTTTCTCAAATACAGTACAGACAACAATCGACATCTTCAACCTTTTTGTGGAGCTTATAAATTCAGTTGCCTACATAATTTCTGTTGCCGGGCCTCTGGGGCTTCTTATAGCAATAATCATACTTGTCCCTTCAATCTGGATTATATCAAAATTTTTTACAGGAAACCTAAAAACCATACTTACGGTCGGCTTAATTCTGTTTTTTATACTGGTTGTGGCCGCATCCTTTGCCTGACCGGGAGAATTAAATCAGCCCCTCCTCAATAAGGCAGGGAATCACTTCATAAAAAGACGGCGCAAGGATGAATTTTTCAGACTCAAAATCCTGCCTTGAAATCCAGGCAAGGTCTTCTATTTCAGACGAGGGCTTGAGCTCTCCGGAAATTTCTGCAAAGTATAGCTCAAGGAGGAGCGGTCGGTTGCTTGTCGCCGCCTTTTTTATTTCAAATACCTTATAGCGCTGAAATGACTTCAGCTCCACGCAAAGCTCTTCAAAAAGCTCCCTTTTAAGGCACATTTCAGCATCTTCGCCATCCTCATACTTTCCGCCGGGGCTTAGGAAAAAGGGCTTTCCTTTGGGGCGGACAACAAGCATCTTTTTGTCCGAGAAAATTAAGGCCCCTGCCTTTCGTATAGGGCTTAGGTCTTCCATAATAGTGATGCAGATTATAGGTATTTTATAAGTTCTATTAGTTATGATATCCGCGCGAGAGGGCGACCACATTTTTCTTAAGCTTTCCGACAATGAAAACTCCAATGACCTGCAAAGCCTTCTTGAAGCTTATGGGATAAATTCGGGCATGATTCATGGTTTTGGGCAAATAAAAGCTGTTGAGACTTCAGAGCAGATTCTTGACGGGGGAGATGCTCTGCTTCAGGGCATAATCTCGGAATTTGAAGGCAGGCCTGCCGTCGAAATATACTGCTATATGAACGGAAGGGCAAGCCGAATAAAAAACTTTGTAGCAAACAGCCTTATATTAAATCTCAGGGTTTTTGGAAAAATTAGGATCCTCTCAAAAAAAGGGGAAAGTGGAGAAACAATGCTGAGCATTTCGGGAAAAGAAGTCCATTTGCCCTTTTCGAGTGAAAGGACTGGTGTGGGGATAAAAAGGCCCGAGAGGAGGGAATTAGAAAAAGAAGAGGAAGAGGAAGATATGGAGGGGAAACCAAGGGAAGAAGTAAGAGATAGTGTAATGGAAGAGCCAAGTAAGGGTGTGAAAGAAGAGCCAAGGGAGATTATAAGGGAAGACTTGGGGGAAGAGCCAAAGGGAGAAACTCAGGAAGAACTGAGAAATAATAATCAGGGGTCCGTCATGACAGGAGAAAGCCAAAAAATGGGTTCGCAAGAAAAGGCTGATATAGATACTCCAATAGATGAGCGGCTGCCCAAAAAATTAGAGAGTGCCTCCTCCACCGAATTCCAAAAAATCCCTCAAGAGAGCCGAGAAATCCCCAAAAATAAGCCTGAAGAGCCGACAAAAACCGGCGAGGAAAAAGAGCCTCAAAAAGAGCATAAAGGGCCAAGAGATGATGTTTTGGGCTTCTGAAAAGTTATGCGAATATGCCGTTAGGGCGGATTTTGCAGATAAAAAAAGATTGAAGGGCTAATTATGGACAAGAGATATTCAGAAAATAAGGATTTACTAAGAAAATGGAATTCCCTGGGAATCTCAACATTTAAGGCCGACGGCAAAAAGAAGAAATATATCATTGACACCCCGCCCCCATACCCCTCGGGCGACCTTCATTTGGGAAATGCCCTTAACTGGACCTGGATGGATGCAATTGCGAGATTTCGGAGAATGGCGGGGTTTGACGTTTTCTTTCCTCAGGGCTGGGATGTGCACGGTATGCCAACCGAGACCAAGGTAGAAAAAGCCACCGGGAAAAAATGCCATGAATTTGAGCGGAGTGAGTGGGTTAGGATGTGCGAGGAATGGTCAGATAAGCACATCAAAAGCATGAGGGAAATGATTGTGGCGCTTGGCTCGTCAATAGACTGGTCAAGCGAATTTCGCACCTCCGACCAAAATTACATGAAACTTGTACAGAAGTCATTTATCGACCTTTTCAGAAAGGGGCTGATTTACCGGGCAAAGCATCCGGTCAATTTCTGCACAACCTGCAATACAGCAATCTCTGACGCTGAGGTCGAGTACGCCGAAAGGCAGACCTCCCTTAATTATATTCTCTTTGAGCTTGAAGACGGGCAAAAAGTTGAGATTGCGACAACAAGGCCGGAGCTTATGGCAAGCTGTGTCGCTGTCGCCGTAAACCCCGAGGATAAGCCGGAGATGGTGGGAAAGAAGATGAAAGTGCCAATTTTTGGGCGTTCTGTTGAGGTTTTGGCGTCAAAAGAGGTAGACCCGACCTTTGGGACGGGAGTGGTTATGATTTGCGCGTTTGGAGACAAGCAGGATGTTGACTGGATTTTGTCAAACAGCCTGCCTGTAATCGAGAGCATTGATGAGGAAGGAAAAATGACAATTGAGCCCTATACAGGGATGACCTGCGAGGAGGCTAAAAAGAAGATTGTTGAAGATCTCAAGAGCCAAGACCTTGTGACAAAAATTGAGGCGTTGGAGCAAAAAGTCGGAACCTGCTGGAGGTGCCACAAGCCGATTGAGATTCTAAATAGAGAGCAGTGGTTTGTAGCCGCTACAAAATACAGAGAAAGGGTGATTGATGAAACAAAAGAGGTAAACTGGATTCCCGATTATATGAAGCACCGCCAGATTGACTGGACAAATAACATGAACTGGGACTGGTGCATCTCAAGAAAAAAGGTTTACGGGACTCCGATTCCTGTCTGGCAGTGCCCAAAATGCGGCGAGGTTTTCGCGCCTGAAGAGAGTGAACTTCCGGTCGACCCCGCAATTGACACTATCCAGCGAACCTGCAAATGCGGCGAAGAAATGGCCGGGGAGGTAAACACATTAGATACCTGGATGGACTCATCAATCACAATCGCATATATCTGCGGGCTCAAGGGAAAATTTGAGGACAACTACCCTGCAGACCTCCAGCCGAACGGAAGCGACATTATCCGGACTTGGGATTACTACCTTATGCTGCGACACCTTATGTGGCTTGGCAAAAAGCCTTATGAAAACTGCCTCATTAACGGAATGGTACAGGGAACGGGAGGGAAAAAAATGTCAAAATCTCTTGGAAATTTTGTCACAGCCAAGGAATTGGTCGAAAAATACCCTGTCGATGCTATAAGGTATTGGACCTATCTTGCGACACCCGGCTCAAACATAATATTTTCCGAAGACCAGATAAAGAGGGGGGAATATCTTCTTACAAAGCTCTGGAACTCGGCAAGATTCTGCTCACAGTTTATGGAGAAAATCGAGAATCCAAAACTGACTGTTGTTGACAAGTGGATTTTGAGCCGCTTGAGCGAAACCGCAAAGAAGGCAAAAGATTATTTGGACAACTGCGAGATTTCAAAGGCTATGCAGGAGACCGAGCAGTTCTTTGTAGGGGAATTCTGCGACTATTATATGGAATTTGTGAAGTACAGGATTTACCAAGATATTGACGCAGAAGGGGCAAAGGCGATGCTCTACAAGTGCCTTTTTGACCTTTGCCGAATGTTTGCGCCCTATTTCCCATATGCAACGGATACGCTTTATGATGAGCTGTTCGCAAAAGTTGAAGGAAAGGAAAGCATACACTTTGAGGATTTCCCGGAAGAATATGTGATTGATGAACATGCTATTGAAGCGGGCGAAGTTCTCAAAAAGGTCATAAGTGAGGTTAGGAAATGGAAAATCTCAAACCAGCTGTCGCTGGGTAAAGAAGTTGAAAAGCTTGAAATTACCATTCCAAAAGATGAGTTTGAAAAAATAAAAGCAATGGAAGTGGACTTAAAAATGATTTCCCGGGCGAAGGCCGTGGAGTTCGGGGAGGGGGAGTTGGCTGTTTGTGGGCGAGTCTGAGCAAGTAGATTTGGAATAGGATAATTAAGGTTAATTAAGTTGGTTTGGGCTAAAGTTAGCATACATTCTGTTCAGCTCCGATAGTGGCGGTGGGCTCTGGATTTGAAAATTTTCTGATTACAAACCAGGATAAATAAACCTGTCTCGGATTTCTCCCTCCGCTTGTTCTCGGCCCCACACTTATTTCGGTCTGGCAAACCATACCTGTAGGATAGACAGAGGAAAAAGACTGGTGGTTGTCGTTAATATAAACATGGGTGGAAGAGCCGTCACCATAAAATTTCCATCTGGCCATATCAGAGGTAAAACTTCCTAGTGTGCTTGAGCTGTAAGAGCCAGGACCCGCCTGGTTTGTTATTCTCATAGTATTGCTGACGCTAAGTTGGGATATTGATATATATCTTACAGGTGCTGAATAATCCGCAACAAAAAGGGCAAAACCAAACCCACTATTTGGGTTAGGGATAAGTCGGCCATAAAATTCTATTATGTTTGCGCCCCTTACAACACAATGTGCCCCCGAATTCCTAAGGGAGATAAGGGCGGTATCTGAATTTAAGTTAGGGTTATTAAGCGTAATTCCATTATTTACGGTTATTGTGCCTGCCCCGGATGTTTGTGGAATCCATTTAGCTGTATTTAGAGAAGTTCCCGCAAAATCATCAAAAAACAAAAAGGTGTTATCTCCATTGCTTGCCGAACTTGCCGCGCTATTTCCATAGTGCACATATATCGTTGAGCTTCCCGACGGTATTGAGTTTACTTTAACCCAGAAAACCGCAGAAGAGCTTGCAACATAGGATTCTCTCCAGTGCGAAAGCTGAGTGGTCCCATCAGCCAAAGTAAACCTTATGTCAGAGAAGTCGGCCTTCATTTTTCCGGGAACATATGCGACATCTATTTTTATGGCATAGCTTGTAAGTGGCCCTCCCCCATTTGTAAGTGTAATAGGCATTCTATAACACCAGCCCACGGTGCATACTCCATTTATGCAATTGTATCCTGCAGAACAGCTTCCGCAGTTCAGTGTCCCTCCGCAGCCGTCAGGCCAGGTATCGCAGTTTTTGCCAAGAGAGCCGCATGTGGAAGGTGAGCATCCGCAGATATTAGGAACGCCTCCGCCTCCGCAGGTATTTGGCGAAGTACAGGTGCCGCAATTGGCAGTCCTTGGCTCCCCGCAATTGTCAGTGGAAGTGAATGTGCCGCAATTTTTCCCGTATCTCGAACAGAATTCGGTATCGTTTTCAGGGACGCAGGTATATTCACAGATGCCCTCAATACAGCTATATCCAAAAGAACAGCTTCCGCAGTTCAGTGTCCCTCCGCAGCCGTCAGGCCAGGTATCGCAGTTTTTGCCAAGAGAGCCGCATGTGGAAGGTGAGCATCCACAGATATTAGGAACGCCTCCGCCTCCGCAGGTATTTGGCGAAGTACAGGTGCCGCAATTGGCAGTCCTTGGCTCCCCGCAATTGTCAGTGGAAGTGAATGTGCCGCAATTTTTCCCGTGTCTGTAACAAAATTGATTATTGTCTTCAGGAATACAATATTCCGATTCTGTAGGCAATTCCACTCTAAGGTTTTTTCCGGCAAACTTAAGCTCAGAGAGGCTCATTATGCCCCCTGAAGAGGAAAAAGAATATTCCACAAGCATCCCTTTGCCAAGCAGGTTTCCGTTAACCATCTCAAGATATTCTGCAACATCACCCTCCATATTTGAGATATCTGTCGCCTTTGAAGTAATATATTGTATATCTCTCATTGCATCAAGGTAGAGCATATCCTCGTCGCTTTTTATTATAGAGGTATAATCTATCTGAGTATAACTGTCAAATATGTCAAAAAAAGTGAGAAGAGAGTAGGAGAAAAGCACTGCCGCCACAATATACCACTGGCCTTTATGGAATTTTTTGCCTCTCAGGGTGGCCGAAAAGGAATTTTTAAATCCTATAAATCTGGATGTGGGGGACCCCATCTATAAGTTTAACATTATCTGTATTTAGTAGGTTTCTTTTTGCCAAAGCCCCTATTGTATGCTCGCCCAAAAGGTTGACTATATGGGCTTTTGGGATCAGGCCTTCAAACTCTTCTTCTTGCGCAAACCTCTCAAAGTAGAAGCTCTCTTTTACCTCAAATTCCGCCTCCCCAAACCTAAGCGTTCTTCCAAGCAAATTCTCGTCGCATGCGGCAAGCAAAATCTGCGGGCCGAAAAATACTTTGCAGGCAATCCTCATAAACCAATACACAATTAAATTTCTACACGCTAAAACTTCCCCAACATATTTATAGTTATCAATATAATATATCTATGGAAAACGAGCTTATGCTTCTAAAGGCGCTCTCGGATGAAACCCGATTCAAAATAATAAGGTTCCTTCTTGACGGAGAGAAATGCGTCTGCGAAATAATCCCTCACGCAGGAAGAGAGCAGTCAACAGTTTCGGCCCATTTGCTTCGTCTTGAGGCCGCAGGAATACTTGCATCAAGAAGGGAGGGCCGCAGGATAATATATGGCATAAAAAACCCAAAGGTTTACGGGATATTTGATGTTTTAGGTATAGGGGCATTAAAAGGAAAAAAAGGTGAAGTATTATTAGAGGTGCATGAATTATGAAACAAAAAGCGATATTATATACTGCGCCGGTCTGCCCCTACTGCCTTTTTGCAAAAAATTTCCTTATCCAAAAGGGTATTGAAGTAAAGGAGGTAGATATATCTAAAGATAAAAAGGCAAAATCCTATATGGAAAAAAAAAGCGGGCAATCTAATGTTCCTGTAATTGAGATTAGCGGAAAGATGATTGTAGGTTATGACATCAAAAAAATGAAAGAGGCTTTAGATATAAAATGACCAAAGAATTTTATTTGGGCGACTGCCCCGGAAAAGAATATGCCTAAGAAAAGAAGGAGGGATTTAGGGAAAAAGGAAAATGCCCTGTTAAAGGAAGAAGATAGCGCAGAAAATACCGAAGGAGATGCCAAAGAAAAGGGAAGCGGAGAAGAATGCGCCCAAAAGCCGAAAAATAAAATATCCGGGACCGTTTCTGCAATCAGGGGATTTTTTAGTTCAAGATTCAATTGCGGGCTCTTTTTACTGTTGGTTATTTTAGGCTTTATAGCTTGGTTTGGGGTAGACGACGGCCCGCCCGTATATGACCCTGAAGAGCATGCAGTTCATCTTTTCTATACACCTTCATGCCCTTACTGCGCCCAGCAAAAGCCCATATTATATGGGGTAATGGAAAACTACCCTGAGATTGCGCTTTATGAACATGATGCTTCAACTATGCAAGGTTCGGCATTTTTCAGGCAGTTAGCAGAAGAAGCGGGGCTTGATCCCGGCCGGCTTGGGGTGCCAACAATATTTATTAAAGAAACGGTTTTGGTAGGATTTCATAGCAAAGAGCAGATTAGTTCAGCTATTGAGGAGTGCCTAGCAAAATGCAAGGGGGAAGCCCAACATTCAGAAAGGGCTCAGGGCTTAAGTTATGATGTAAGGAATTTTAATATACCTTTTATTGGTGAGCGTGATCTCACTGCTTATTCCCTGCCGGTTCTTACTGTTGTTCTCGGGCTTGTTGACGGATTTAATCCGTGCGCGCTATGGGTCCTTATATTCCTAATAAGCCTGATAATCGGGCTAAACGACAGGAAAAAAATATGGCTTATTGTGGGGACTTTTGTTTTTGCCTCAGGTGCTATCTATTTCCTTCTGATGGCCGCATGGTTAAATCTATTTTTAATAATCGGTTATATAAGAATAGTCTCAATTTTTATAGGCCTTATTGCGCTTGCCGGCGGAATACTGAGCCTTAAGGAATATTTTACAACTAAGGGGGACCTCACCTGCAAAGTCGGCGATGAAAAAAGCCATCAGAAAACAATGGACCGGGTGCAAAATATTGTTGCAAGGCCCCTGTCCATCCCGGTATTTTTCTCCATTGTTGCGCTCGCATTTATAGTAAATTCGGTTGAGTTTGTCTGCTCTGCGGCCCTTCCAGTGGTATATACGCAAGTGCTTGCATTAAGCGGGCTTAGCGGTATGCATTATTATCTCTACATAGCGGCTTATGTATTTTTCTTTATGCTCGACCAAATAATTATATTCGGTATGGCCGCGCTAGCCATAGGGAGCCCCCATATCCAAAAGTATGCCAAAGCCTGCAAGCTGATAGGAGGGGTTGTAATGTTTATTGTGGGTATTGTGATGCTATTTTTCCCGCATCTTTTGAGGTAATACTATGAAGGAATGCCCTGTTTGCGAGGGGATAATTTTTGAGCCGAGGCAAAAATATCCGGGCGTTCCAAATTCTAATAAGAAATATGATGTTATTGTAGTTGGAGCGGGAATGGCCGGCTATGCGGCTACAATGTACTGTGGCAGGCTGGGCCTGAGTGTCCTTTGCATCGGCGAAGTTCCCGGAGGGACGGTGGGGCTTACAAGCGAGATTGAGAATTATCCCGGATTTGTGTCAATTAATGGCGGCAGGCTTGCATCTCTTCTTGAAAGCCACGCAAGGGATTACCATTCAGATTTCCTGACTGATATTGCTGAGGATATTTCTTTTGACAGGAAGAAAGAAGAATTTACTGTTGTATCGGGGGAGAGCAAATTTTTTTCAAAGTCAGTAATTTTTGCAACAGGGGCAAAAGTAAGAAAGCTCAATATTCCGGGCGAAGATGAATTTTTTGGAAAAGGGGTGAGCTATTGCGCGCTCTGCGACCTCAACCAAGTTAAAGGCAAGGTTGCGGCGGTTGCCGGGGGCGGGGACAGCGCCATAAAAGAGGCTATTTTGCTTTCGGAGCATGCAAAAAAGATCTGCATTATAAACAGGGACAGGTCTTTTAGGGCGGAAGCTACTAACCTAAAAAAAATTGAGCCGCTTGTATCCTGCGGAAAGGTTGAAATAATAAGCGATAATGAGGCTGTCAAGTTGGAAGGTAACGAAAGGCTTGAAAAAATAATCCTCAAAAATCCCTATAAGGGGCAAAACAGGCTTGATGTCGATGGCCTTTTTATATATGTAGGCAGGGATCCAAAAAGCAGCCTTGCGAAAAAAGCCGGAGTAAAAGTAAACTCTAAAGGGGAAGTAGTTGTTGACAAAAACTGCGCCGCAAGCCTTCCCGGATTTTTTGCGGCGGGCGATGTTACGGATAACTCCCCAAAGCAGGCAATAACCGCCGCCGCTGATGGGGTGAGAGCAGCGTACCATACATATCTTTTTTGCTCTCAACGCCCGAATCATTAAAAACCCTGGCAGGCATCTATTATGAAAGCCGCTTTTTTAGCTCTGGCCGTATCCGCTTTGCTAATAGTATCTTTTGCGTTGAGCGCCCTCTCAAATTCAGAGCCTCAGGATAACCCCCTAAATAACAAAAGCGCGGATATGAAAGAGCCTGAAAAGCCTCAGATATTGCTTGGCTATTGCCCCACGATGAGAGCGGAGGCTGAAAATATTGCCAAGAAAAATGAAGGCATTTCAATTGTTGAATACCGTTACGCAAACGAAGTTCTCGGAAAGCTGGAAAATTCCGAAATAGAGATAGCCCTCATAGGAAGGAAAGCCTATCCCTGCGAAGCTTTAGATTCATATGAGAGGCGAATCGGAGAAGGCCTGACCCTGGCAGGGGATCAAAAAAGGCTTGTTGATATCTCAGAAATAGCTTCTATGAATATACACACAGCGATTGAATATAATATTGCAAGCGATTTTATTCCCGAAGCTAAAAATCTGGTATATCACCAAACTCTCGAAGAAGCCGAATCTGCGGGACTCAATGAGGCTCTATTAGTTGACTGGAAGGATTTTAAGCCCACATACCAGCTGATTATACCAATGGAAGGCTTAGCTAAATCCAAGAAATTTCGCGCCCCTCACCTGTACTCCCTAAATCCCAAAATTTCCGAGATTGAGCTTTAAGGCTTATAAATATCTATGATTATATAAATATTTATGGCTATCAATATATATGGAAGTTAATTCAAACAGCAAAGGAAAGTTCATTAAGGAAATTGTAAGAAAAAGTTATGCTAAAGTGGCGCTGGAAGGCTGTGGCTGTTCGTGCAATTGCGGCCAAGCAGATGCCGAAACTTTAGCAAAATCTCTTGGCTATTCTGAGGAAGAAATAACTAATGTGCCGGAGGCCAATCTTGGGCTTGGGTGCGGAAATCCAACTGCATTTGGCGAAATCCGGGAGGGAATGGCTGTTTTGGACCTTGGCTCCGGGGCCGGTTTTGACTGCTTTCTTGCAGCAAAAAAAGTTGGCAACACAGGCAAAGTTCTTGGGGTAGATATGACCGATGAGATGGTGAAACTGGCAAAAGAAAACGCAAAAAAGTATGGTTACAAGAATGTTGAATTCCGGCAGGGTGAAATAGAGAATCTTCCCATTGAAGATGATTCAGTGGATGTAATTATGAGCAATTGCGTGATAAACCTCTCGCCCAATAAGTCAAGGGTGTTTCAGGAGGCCTATAGGGTACTTAAACCCGATGGGAAAATGTTTATTTCCGATATGGCGCTTTTATCAGAATTGTCTGAAAGCCGGAGGAAAGACAGTAATCTAATAGCAAGCTGTATAGGTGGGGCGATATTGAAAGAGCGATACCTCAAACTTATGGAGGATGCGGGATTTGAAGTAAAGGTGCTCTCTGAGGATAAGGATATCAGCGACAGACAATATGGAGGTTTTCCTGTTGAGAGCCTGAAATTAATCGCCTCCAAAAAAGATTCTAAAATATGATTATTGAGATACTTGGAACGGGTTGCCAAAAATGCGAAAAGCTTATGGAGAATGCAAAAAAAGCAGTTGAAGAAGCGGGCGCAAAAGCTCAGATAGAAAAAGTGACGGATATCAACGAAATAATCAGCTTTGGTGTGATGTCAACGCCGGCAATCGTTATAGATGGAGAAGTAAAGGCTTCAGGCAGGATTCCTGAGGCCAAAGAAATTTTGGGGTGGCTCCGGTAATATGAAATACCGCCTTGCTCTCTGCCTTACTATCCTTTTTGCCATAATTGCATTTTCTGGCTGCCTCAGTGAATCAGACCAAACGGGGCAATTTGTAAGGTCTCAGGAAGAATTAATCCCCCCCTCAGATTTTCAGGGTGTGTCTAAAATTGAAGTATATCACTTCCATTCTTCCCGGCAATGCTATTCCTGCATAAGGCTGGGGGAACTTGCAGAAGAAACAGTCAAGGCTTATTTTCCCAAAGAGCTGGAATCGGGTAAGATTGTATTTGGCCATATTAACATAGACTTGGAGGATAACAGGGAAATAGTTGGCAGATACGGGGCAAGAGGCTCTTCATTATATATCGGAACCTACTATGGAGATGGCGCTTTTAAGAAAGAGGAAAATATTCAGGTTTGGTATAAAATAGGGGATCCCGAAGATTATAAGAGCTATCTTGGAGAACTTATAAACAGAAAGTTTGTTGGAGCATGATAAATTTAATGCCTATATTGGAATCTTTGGGCTCAAGTGAAATTGCGCTTGTAGCGGCCTTTTTTATAGGCATAATGATGGCAATAAGCCCCTGCCCAATGGCTACAAATATTGCGGCAATAGGCTATGTTTCAAAAAAAATAGGCAATAATAAACACACTGTAAGGGCGGGGGTTGCATATACACTGGGGCGGGCGCTCACTTATGTGGCTCTTGCTTCTCTGATAGTCTATGCCGGGATAAATATGCAAAGCGCCGCCATTTTCCTTCAGAAATACGGAGAGTTTTTGCTTGGGCCCTTCCTTTTAATTGCCGGGCTTGTGATGCTTGGAAAAATAGGCCTTCCCCAAATTTCTTGCGGCTCAAGATTTGGCCCCCTCAAAGAAAAGCTGGCCGAAAAAGGTTATGCCGGGGCTTTTGGGCTTGGAATAGTTTTTGCCCTTGCGTTCTGCCCGTTTAGCGCCGTGCTTTTTTTTGGGATGCTCATCCCCCTTGCGCTAAGCGCAGGAGACGGAATAATTATACCCGCGGTATTTGCCGTATCGACAGGCTTACCTGTAATTATATTTTCCTTAATGCTTGCATATAGCGCATCCAGGCTGGGGAGCGCAATGAATAAGATACAGGCCTTTGATGAATGGATGCGAAAGATTGTATCCGGAGTTTTTATAGCCCTTGGAATATATTATATTGCTTTGCTGGTGATTTAAAATGGATAGAAAAGAGATAAAAATTTTGGCGGGTTTTATTGCGGTATTTTTAATGTTTTATCTAGCGCCTTTAGAAAGCTCTTGGCTTGAGGAATCTGTGCTTGGCGGAGTATACCTGCTAATTGATTACGCAAAGCTCCATATCCTTACCTGCCTTGTTCCCGCATTTTTTATTGCGGGGGCCATAGCAACACTAATCCAAAAGGATAAGGTCCTTGAATACCTCGGCCCAAAATCAAAAAGAAGCATATCTTATGCTGTGGCTTCTGTTTCAGGAACGGTTCTTGCTGTATGTTCATGCACAATTCTTCCTTTGTTTGCGGGGATAAGGAAAAGAGGGGCCGGGCTTGGGCCTGCAACAACATTTCTTTTTGCCGGGCCCGCAATAAACATTGCCGCAATATTCCTTACAATGAGCGTTCTCGGATTTGAAATAGGGCTTGCAAGGATAATTTCTGCAATAATTTTGTCGGTTATTATAGGCATGACAATGAGCATTATATTTAGGGAAGACCTCCATAACGGGACATTCATTAACCACAGCCCTGACACAGGCAGTGTTTCGGGAAAGCTGATACTTATCTTCTTTGCGCTTATGATTGGAATCCTTGTAATAAACGGAATTTCAATAGCCCACAACCTTAAATATCTTTTGATAGGCATACTTTCCCTTGGCGTAATAAGTATAGCCGCCTTTAGGTTCTCTAAGGAGTTGAGAAACGGGTGGCTGGAAGAAACATGGGCGCTCTCAAAGCAGATACTGCCCCTTCTCTTTATAGGTGTTTTTGTAGCCGGTTTTGTGATGCCTCTTATTCCGGATTCTGCAATTCAGGGATTTGTCGGAGAGAATACTATTTCCGGAAATATTGCCGCCGCTTTGTTCGGGGGCTTCATGTATTTTTCAACACTGACAGAAATCCCAATACTTGAGGCTCTTATTGCAAAAGGTATGTCTTCAGGCCCCGCGCTTGCCCTGCTTTTAGCGGGACCTTCATTGAGCTTGCCTAATATGCTTGTAATAAGGGGAATTATCGGCTCAAAGAAAACTGCAATTTATATAGCCTTAGTAATATTCTATTCGGCACTTGCCGGCTTTACCTATGGGATTATTGCTTAGCTTTAGTGTATTTAAAAGAAATTTTTAGAAGAGGGCTAATTGCCGGATATTGCAAAGGCGTCTTAAAAAGATAGGGCCTGATTTGATTATGGCAAATAATCCCAAAGGTTATTTAGGGAAGAGAATTTTGGAATTCTTCAGGGAAAATCCCGCAATTGCCGTTCTTTATATTCTCTCCACCGTGTTTTTTATCTCCCAGCATAGCATTGCTACAGACTGGGACTTTAAGTCCTACAGCCTCAACTCGGGGTACCTGTTCTCTGACGGAGAATATTTTGAATGGTACCGGGCGCCTCTGATAAGCATAATTATAGGGATTCCAACCGTTTTTGGAATCCCCTTCAGAGCGGCGGAATATATTGCGATTCTGTTCATATCCACACTCTATCTTTATGCAAGCATTAGGTTCTCAAGGGCCGCCCGGATAAACCCTTCAATATTTTATGCGCTTATGCTCAACCCCTTTGCGATAATGGTTGGAATGGATGTGGGTACCGAGATTTTAACTCTGTCTTTACTCACTCTTTTTACTGTAGAGATTTTTTCAAAAGAAAAGCGCGGGGCGGCAAGGGGAGGGATTTTTTACGGGCTTTCCTGCCTTTCAAGATATACCTGCCTTCCTTACGGAATTATTGCCTTGCTCTCAAAAGACATAAAAAAGATTGCCGTATTCTCTTTTTTTGCGGCGCTCGTTATCTTTCCCTGGCTTTTTTTTAATTACTCCCAAACAGGCCATATGCTTACAAGCATTGCCGACTCACAGGCGCTAAATGTCAAATATAGAGGGTATATGGTCGGCCCCTTTGCATTTTCGGATATTTTGGCTGCGGGAAATATACTGATAATTCCTGCTATTTTAGGGCTTAGGAAATCAAAATGGGGGAAGCTGGACTATGCAATGGCCCTGGTATTTATAATAACAATATTTGCTTATGCCACGACACCTTACAAGACCTCAAGGTATATTTTCAACATAATCCTGCCTTTGGCTTATTTCTCGGCTGTTTGGCTGAGGGAGTCAAAATTAATTTCAAAATACCAATGCAAAAAAATTGTCCCTGCCGCCTCAATCCTTCTTGTCGCCCTCACCTCAATTTACTGCATTGAGACAATGCCCCGGGAACGAAATTACGATTTGGGAATAGATAAGGGCTGCGCGCTTGCTTCAAACGGGTGGGTTCACTTAAATTACGCGGGCTACAAATCAGAGCCTCCCCCAAGGATTGGGGAATTCGAGGATTACCTTTCAGAAGGCTACCGCATAGTAAGCTTTAGCTCAGGGGAGCCTGAATACATGCATAACTTCACCTTCCTTGAAAAATATCCGATTATTGCAAAAGGCCAAGGATATATTATCTCGGGATACGAGGACATATGCAGAAAAGATTTTAGGGGAGACACCACTTACCTGTATCGGCTAAACCAGACCATCTTCAAACTGCACCGCGAAGAGATGGAAACAAACCCTTGCAGGTCGCTTGAGCTTGGAGTTCTCTGCAAGTTTTTCCCTTTCCTTTGAGCCTGTTATTTAGGCGTTTAAAAGTATTTTATGGATAAGCCCATTTTCAAAAAGAAAGATATAGTTGCGCTTCTTCCGGCAAAAGACGAAGAAGAGGCAATAGGGCAGGTAATAGATGAGCTAAAAAAATATGCGGGGGAGATTGTGGTCATTGACGGAAAAAGCAAAGATAAGACCGCCAAAATTGCAAAACTTAAGGGGGTTCGGGTTTTTGAAGGCAATGGTGAAGGAAAAGGCGCGGACGTCCGGCTTTTTTTAAAAAGCGAAAAGATTTCGCCAAAAAAGGCCTATATAATGCTTGATGCGGATGCGAGCTATCCCCCAAAGTATGCGCCTGAACTTGCGGCCAAGCTTGAGGAGTATGAGGTTGTATCAGGGAAAAGGGAAGGTGTTGTCAGAAAGCCAAGAAATATACTCCACTTCTTTGGAAATAAAATCATTTCCCTTACCGGTTTTGCCCTCTATGGAAAATATTCTGATATATGCACGGGAATGTGGGGATTTAGAGGGGAAGCCTTAAAAAAAATGGAGCTTACCGCAAAGGGTTTTGAGCTTGAAGCAGACATATTCTCTGAAATTTCTCGCCTTGGGCTAGCCCACACGCAAATCGATATAGAGCACCCAAAAAGGATTGGAAAAGAAAAACTTAAGTCAAGCGATGGGTTTAGGATAATCTATTTTCTTATAAAGAGGAGATTTAGTCGCCGATAATGCATTTGGCTATAATGCTTGCCTTTTGGCTCTCTGCCAGCCCGACAAAAGGCGGCGGTCTTCGGCAGGATGCGCTTAATTATCATTAAAGCGGCGGGTCATTCTGAAGGGATTTTTTAGGCCTAATCCCTTTTCTCAAAAGCAAAAGCAGCCCCACCCCACCAAGAAGGAGGTCTTGAATTAGGATTCCAAGGGAAAATGCAATGGCTTTTTCTGCGGAAACCCCAAAAAAAGCAAGCAAAAGAACTGAAGCGCCTTCTCTTGTGCCAAGGCCCAATACAGAGACAGGTATTAACTGAGCGAGAATGATTACCGGCGCAGCAATCAGTATTTGGGTGTAGGAAAGGCCTATTCCAAGGGCTTTACTGAGCATCCAGTATTGGCCAAAACAAATCAGCCATGCCGCAAAAGTAAGCCCCATATTTAACGCCGCCTTTTTTTTGCCAATGTGGCCGAGTGACTTGTAAAAGGAAGGCAAGTCCGGGCCTGCGTGAAGCTTTATTTTTTGGGGCATGAACTTGAGGTAGAAACCGCCAAAATACCTGCACATAAAACCCTTATTTCCTGCCGCAACGCCGCCTAAGAAAAGGGCAGCCAAAAGGAAAAAGAATATGTATGAAAGAGAAAAAAGCGGGTCTTGCCTTGAGAATAGCAAAACTGCTGAAAGCCCTCCCAAAGCAAGAAGAGCAAGAATATCAATAAGGCGGTCCACAAGAACCGAGACAAAAGCCTTTCTTTTTGGAGCCTTAAGGAAAGCCGCCCTGAAAAAGTCCCCTACCTTTGCAGGAGTAACAATCCCCGCCCCAAAACCGCAAACCCATGCCTCAACCGAGCGCAAAAATGAAGGCCGCTCCCCTTTTTCCAAAAGAGCCATCCATTTCCAGGATTTTAATGCAACAGAAGGGAGGGTTAGGGCAATCCATATGAAAGCATAAAAACCATCCATCCCAAGAAACAGGCTCAAAAGGGCGCTTCGGTCTATTTGGGAGAGCAAAATTATAAAAATAATAATTCCTATAATTCCTATACGGCGCAAAGGCAGCTTCATAAGACCTATTTGGGCAAAATTAAATAGGCCGCAGGAATAATATTCGCCAATCAGCAGTTTAAAATTAACTTATTCATAATTGCTATTATTATGGCTTTTCCAAAAAAAGAGCAGTTAGGGCAGAAGCTTGGATGGAAGGAAATCCCAAAGGGCGCTGTAATTTCTTCTTGCATGTCAAAAGAGAAAAAGACCGGAAGCTGGGGCTCGGCCGTTCCTGTTTGGGACAAAAAAAAATGTGTCCAGTGCGGGCTTTGCGCTCTATACTGCCCTGAAAACTCCATACCTGCGGATAAGGAAGGCAAAAGAAAAGAAACAGACCTTAGCTACTGCAAGGGCTGCGGAATATGCGCCGCCGAATGCCCCGTGAAGGCTATAGTTATGAAACGAAAGGAAGAGTAGTTTCGGGCAAGCGGCAAATCAAAATCAATTTCCGGATATTGCCCAATATATTAAAAGAATGATAATTATGGCAAAGCCTAAATTAGTGATATTAGGTGTTGACGGTGTTTTGAGGGATTCTTCTGCGGCATTCAATGAAGGCCTTGCAAGAGGATTTATGAAAGTAGGGCTTTTCCAGCCATACTTAAAAAATGACCTTTGGCGGCTGAGGGGAATTGGAAAATATAACCTGCGCGAAAATGCTGTTGCGGCAATATATGCGCTAAGCATTCAGGGAAAAGATCTGTCAGAGGCGCTCAGCCTGGCGGATTCTGAAGGATATCTGGACTCATTAACTGAAAACTCCCTAAACGATGCGGACAGAAGACGGGTTGCAAGAATCACTGAAACAAGCAGGGAATTTTGCAATTCAAGCCTGGCGCGCTATATGTCCAAACTGCTTCCCAATGCGCGCAACTCCATTAAATGCCTGAAAGATAGCGGACATGAGCTTGCAATATTTTCAAATGCTTCGGGCCCCGCCATAATGCGCGACCTAAAAGAAATAGGGCTGGAAAATTTTTCAATAATTCTGTCCGGGTCTGAGGTTTCAATGCCAAAGCCCTCGCCTGAAGGGCTGAAGAGAATTATATCTGAAATCGGCGTTTCTGCAGAAGAAGCAATATATGCGGGAGATGCGCAAGTGGATATTATTGCCGCCAGAAATGCGGGATGCATATCCGCCGCCCTTCTTTCAGGAATGGGCCTAAAAAGCCATTTAGAGAGCTGCGGACCGAGCCATATTTTTGAGAATATTTCTGAGTTAAGCAGAAATCTTCGGGAAATGCAGACCGGCTAATAAATACCAAACTTTTAACAGAATTGCCCTTAGCGGCCTCAATAAGCGAGTCATTTAGCTAAAAAGGACCCGCAATCCGGCATCAGCCTTCTTAGAAAATGCCCAAAAGCAAGTCCATTATAAGCGCCCAAAAATTCCAAATAACCGGCACAAACAAAAGAAGAATAGTTACCGCCATTATAATCCTTAGTGTGCTTTTGAGCCCTTGCTTTCGGCATCCGAAAATAAGCCCTGCAAGAGCCCCGCCTAAATGCGCAATATGGGCGACATGGGGCGGATAATTAAATATCAGGCCCGCTATTGCATAGAATATATAGCCGATTGCAATGACCCCTAAAGGTATCGGAACATAATAATCCATCGGCACAGGCTTAATGAGCATGGTTGCGGCAACTATTGCAAATACTCCGCCTGATGCCCCGATTGCGATTTGGGAATATGAATAAAAAAGGGAGGACAACAAAGCGCCCAGAAAAGCCCCGCCGAAAAAAAGCATCAGAAACTTTTTGCACCTAATCTCCTGCTCAAGCACAAGCCCAAAAATCAGGAGCACAAATATATTTGAGAAAAGATGGGCGGCATTTGCATGAAGAAAAACTGAGGTAATAAGGACATAAATCTTGCCTGAAAACATATTCTCTGTTGAATAGCCAAATCCGGAGAATATATCCTCAGTATCCCCCACCCATCCGATTATGCTTATTATTACGCATAGAGCTACAATAACGGTCGTGGCGCATATCCTTGCCATAATTATTTACTTCGAGGATACTTATCCCGCTTAAACTAGGTGTGATTAAAATTCCGGGAGGGTTTTTGCAGAATATGTTCATATATCCACTATTTAAGGGTTAGACGGCTTAAAGGTGTATAGGGTCTCTATAATAGGCATTATAGGCATTATAGGCATTATCCGCTAATCAGCCCAAAAAACAGGCTGTGAAACCAAATTAAGTTATAATATATTTATGGGCAAAGCAGTACAAAGAGAAGAAGGGGCGCATCCGGTCTTTATTGGGCGTTTCCAGCCTTTTCATAAAGGGCATCTGGATGTTATAAAAGATATCTCTAAGAAAGGAAGCTTTACAATAATTATAGGGTCTATGCAGGAATTCTGCTCAGATAAAAATCCCTTCACTTTTGCCCAGAGAAAGGAGATGATTGAGTCAGCCTTGGCTTTTGAAGGGATATGGGGCTATGCAATACAGGGTGTCCCTGATTTCTATGACGACATTAAGTGGGCGCAAAAAGTTAAAGAGCTGTTTGGAAAGAAGAAAATCTGCGTCTACACAAGAAACCCCTGGACCAAAAAATGCCTGGATGCCATAGGGGCGCAAACAATTGAAAATGAGCTTTACGGAGAGGTATCCTCCACGCTAGTCAGGGGGAGGATAAGAGAGGGCCTTAGGTGGGAAAAGCTTGTGCCTAAAAAGGTGGAGTCATGGCTTAAGGCAAACCGGGGTCTTGAGATAATAAAGGAATCCGGAAAATTGCCTGAGGAGAGGGTAATTGAATTTATCCGGCAGTCGGTATCCAAAACCCAATCAAAGGGGGCGGTATTGGGCCTAAGCGGAGGGATTGATTCTTCGGTTGCGGCAGAGCTTGCAAAAAAGGCGCTTGGCAGGAGGGCCGTATTTTTAAGCTTGCCTGTAGAGTCTGATGAAAGCCCAAACCTCAAGCAAATAAGAGATAGGCACGAAGCGCAGAAAATTTCGCTCGGTCCTGCCTATAGTTCCTTTCTGGAATCTCTGCCTGATGCAGATAAGCGCTCAAAGGGAAATCTGCAGTCAAGGCTTCGGATGGCGGCGCTCTATTATTACGCAAATAAGGAAGGCCTATTGGTATTGGGGACAACAAATAAGAGCGAATTTGAGATTGGCTATTTTACAAAATACGGGGATGGCGGCGCGGATGTGGAGCCTTTGGCGGGTATCTACAAAACCGAAATTATTGAGATGGCAAAAAGGCTGAATTTGCCTGAAGAGATAATTAAAAGTGAGCCGAGCGCAGGGCTATGGGAAGGCCAGACTGATGAAGGCGAGCTTGGCCTAAATTATAGCCAAATTGACACTATTCTTAAGCTTCGAGAACAGGGCTTTCCTTCAGGGGAAATTACAGAGCTTACGCTCCTGCCCAAAAAAAAAGTGAACTATATTTTTGAGAGAATCTCGCTGAATAGGCACAAAAGGGAAATTCCTCCGGTTTGTGAGATTAAATGCCGGCTTGGCAATTAATTTACTTTCGCGCGGGGGCATCAATCACGCTAAACCTTCCTTTCAATCAGGTAGCTCACAAATTCTTTTAATTTGTCTTTTGCGGGGCTTTCCTTAAGCAAATCATCGGTTTCTTCCCAGGCCTCCTTTACTATTTGGCGGGCCCTGTTTGCGGCATATTCAATTGACCCGTACTTCTCAATAATTTCGATTGCCTCACGCCTCTCCTCAAGGTCGTCTGTATGCTTTCCTAATATCTGAATAAGCCTATTTCTGTCAGATTCATTTGCTTCCTTAAGTGTTTGGATAACCAGGAGCGTCCTTTTGCCTTCCTTAATATCATTTCCAAAAGGCTTTCCAAATCCTGCCCTGTCTTCTTCGCTTAATGATATATCTAAAATGTCATCCTGAATCTGGAATGCAACTCCTATGGCTTCAGCAACCCGCCCAAGCTTTTCTATGAGCTCATCATCGCATTCAGAGAGGGCGGCGGCAAGCTTTGCAGACATCCTTGAGAGGCACCCTGTCTTATAGGCGCACATCTGAAGGTACTCCTCTTCTCTTATATTATCCGCATTTCCTTTATGCCAGTTAATATCTGTTGCCTGGCCTAAACTCACATTTAGCATTTCCTGAACATATATCTTGTATGCCTTGTTTAGTGTTTCCGGCTTGAACTTATGCCTGTTTTTCTCAAGGGCGAGCAGGGGGAAAAAATACATGAAGTTTCCGGCATTTATCGCCACATCCACACCATATATCTTATGGATACAGGGCTTGCCTCGCCTTAATTCACCCATATCCTCAATATCATCAACCATCAGAGTCCCGTTATGCACAATTTCGGGTATTATCACGATATCTTTCACCTTCTCTTTATCGCCCCCGACAGCTTCGACTATCAGCAAGAAGAGAACAGGGCGCCACCTCTTCCCCCCTCGATCCAGAAGGTCCCACATTGGGTCAACAAGCGCCTTTTGGGCAGAATCAATGCTGTACTCATACCTCGGTTTTCCAAAAACACATTCCATCCACTCTTTTCCTACTTTTCTTGGAAGGTAATTAAGGATTACCTCGTCAACCAAGGGCTTTGTTTCCTCAAGGAAGCTAATGATATTGCCTTTTTTAATATCAATCGGTGAAGCCATATATATAAGAAATATTTATCCATATAAGCGGATATATTTGGGGTTTGCAAAGACACCCTAGGGAAGATGCTTGTTTGGGGTTTATAATGTCAGGCAGAGAATTTGCAGAAGTTATCTGAACGCGTCCTGCCCTTGCCAGAGGAGTAATTATAATCCTTAAGTAGTCCTGACCCCTATAAAATGCTTTAAATATACGATTGCAATAAGTTTATGGCAGAAATGTTAGTAGTTCAGTCAAAAATCAAAGAAGTAGCCAGAAAAATGGACATAAATATGTCCGGTGACTTTGCCGAAGTTCTTTCCAAGAAGGTTGAAGAAGCCATCAAGGAAGCAGCCAACAGGGCAAAGGCTAACGGAAGAAAAACACTTAGAGGCTACGATTTGTAAATACCGGTTTTATGTTTTTTTTGATTTCGTTAAGTTTTCTTAAATAAAGGCGGGGCGTACGCCTAAATGCTTTCTTGGAAGGCTACCCTGAAGCTAAATGCTTTTTGCCATCATTATCCGGTCAGATTATTTGCCTTTATTTTTGATACCGTTTTTTAGGGTTCCGAATTTGCGAAATCCCGCCCTCTATCGGGTCATAAAGCCCAAAGGCCTTTATCTCCTCGCACTTCCCCAGCCTGTAGCCAAGCCCTTCCAGAAAAGGATGAACTGCTTTGAGGTGCCCCGCCCCGTATACAACGCCAATTTTCCTGGATACGCCACTTTGTATTAGCTCCTCCAAATATGAAGCTAGTAATTCATTTCGGTAGTCGAGCGTTGGTGTATTCTCCTGCCAGCCCCGCATCAATGATGGCTCAAAGAAATAGAGTTCAAGCTCCCATAGGAGATTCTTTCTGTGCATCTCCATGATTTTTTCCCGCGACCCGTGAGCAAGCCGGCTGAATACCTTATGCTCGGTTCCAAACCTCAATAAGCCCTCCATTTTAGCCCGCCACTCGGGAACGGTAGAATCTTCCACATAAGCATCAGGGTTTATCCACGAAGTTTCATTTACCTTCAGGAAGTCTGACTGATATACCAAGCCCAGCCAGTAAACTTCTTCCGCAATGAGGGGGAATACTACATTCTCATAGAAGAAGTCAGCCTCCTTGCTACGAATCCCAACCCCCTCATAAATCCCATACTTGATCCTATCTACCCGCTGTTCGAGTTCTCTGTAATATGTTCTTGTCCCTATATGAGCTGTGCAAATAAATACTACATCCGGAGAGCCGTCTTTTCGATACTCCAGCACCTTAGTATAAACGCTGTTGTTTCGGACATCAAAGCCATTCACCATATAATAATATTTTGGATGTTGCAATAAAAAATTCCAATGTATAAACTAACTGAGAGTTAGGTGCTGAATTCTAGAATTCCCGCTTGAACACAACCTTTTCTACGCTGAGATGCTTTTTCAAAAGCTCAGAAACCTTTTGCATTACCTGCTCGGGCAATTGGGCTTTTGCCTCAATCTTTGCCTTGCTGCCATCAATCTTTACCTCAGCCGCATCCCTGCAGAAAAACTCAACAATTATTGCGGCTTTCTCATTGGTATCTTCAATCGCCCGGCTAACCTTAATTTTATACTCAATCTCCCGCCCTGCCAGTGGGTTATTGAAGTCAATCCTGACTCTGCCGGAATTTACGGACTGAATTTTTGCTTTGTACTCGCCCATGTCGAGAATCATTCCCGGAACAGGATTTATTTTCTGTCGGCGAAGTTCCGCTTCAGGCACAACCTTTACAAGGTCGGCCTTTCTTTCGCCAAAGGCTTTTTCCGGCGGCAAAGCCTCTGTTTTTTCCTCGCCCGGATTCATGCCCCGGATTATTTCTTCAAGGCCTTCTAGTACGAGCTTTTCGCCAAGGACGATTTTTATCGGTCCGTATTTTGCTTTTTCATTAAATATGCCCTCTTTTTTTGCCAGTTCCTCATCGGTCAGGTCAAAAATCTCATTTGTGTCCTTAAGCCGCCCGACATACTCAATTTCGACAAAATCTCCGTCTTTCATAACCCTATTCCAAAAATATTAATTAGGGTTGGCTTAACCAAGTATTCCATATTGGGCCAGTATCTCTTCCCCCTCTCTATTTATCCGTCTTTCTATCTGAATATATAATTCGCTTTCAAAACAACGCCTTGTCTCTTCGTCAACTTCCTGCAACTCTTCAAATCCGGAGGGCATCTCTCCTCTACTAAGGGAATACTTTAGCAGGCCTTTGACTTTTTCGTAGCTCTTTGGAACTGCATTTGAGAGATACTCTGCAATTTCCTGAACGGTATAACCGCTTTTTTGGCAGATAAGCTCGTTAGGGTTCCTGCCAAAAATCGCAAGCCGATATACTACAGGAACCTCATCGGTTTCTAGAAGAACTATTAATCCTATACTTTTTTTATTCATATCCGCGCATTCGCCCGCATTTTTTTCCGTTGGATTTGCGCTATTCACCATAATTAATACTGTCAAATAATTAGCTTTTCTTGATTTCCGCGCAAAAAAGAGCCTCAAACCAAAGTTTTTTATCCGCAACTATCCGAAATCCGTATTTCTTTTTTAGGCTTTCAACATCATTGAAAGATGAGAGCAGGATTAATGCCTTTCCTCCGTCTTTCAGGTGACTTCCAACCGCTCCCAAAAACCGCTCAATAACTTCCTGCCCGCGTTTTCCCCCGCAAAGGCATGCCTCGCCCCTTCCGGGAAGATAGGGGGGATTGAAAAAAATCAAATCAAACCTGCCTGAAACATTTCCAAAAAGGTCGCCCTCAACAAACTCAATATTTTTTGTCCCCGCTTTTTTTGCGGCAAGTTTTGCCTCTGATATTGCATCAGGATTAATATCCACAGCCAAGACCTTTTTGGCCGATTTGGCGGCTTCAATCGCCAGAATCCCGCTGCCAGTGCCGATTTCAAGCGCCCGCCCAATCTTTTTGCCCTCAAGCTCCTTTTTGAGGCAGTCCAGCAAAAAATAAGAATCCTCCTGCGGCTCATAGACCGGCTCATCATTTATGCCCTCCATTAAAGTCTTTGATTGCATAAAATAGAAGTTTTTTAGGCGAGAAAGAATAGTTTTGGGCTATGCCGGGAAAACTTTGGTGATATATATCCCTATCCGAATATGATTATGCGGGATTTGGAAAATAGCAGACAAAAAAAAAGGCATTTTGGCGCCAATAGGATTCTTTTGCATTCCCTTGCCGCAGTCCTTCTTATTGCAATTTTTCTGCCTCAGGGCGCCTTCGCTTTTGAAATGATATCGGGAGACTTGGTTTTAATAAATGAGCCTGTTGATGACATGATTTTTGGCTCCGCGGGGATTATAGAAATCAATGCCCCTGTGCGCGGGGCGATTATTGCTGCAGGCTCGGTCTATATAAATGCCCCGATTTACGGGGATGTTTCGGTAATTGCGGGGGAAGTTATTGTAAATTCAGAGATTTACGGAAATCTTGCCGTTGCCGGCGGCAAAGTGATGGTGAAGGGCCATGTTGACCAAAATGCCTTTATAGTGGGGGCAAACATTCTTTTCTACCCGAATGCTACCGTTGGGAAGGATATTTTTGTTGCAGGCGGCTCGGTAAAAAATGAGGGCGCAATTTTAGGGAGCCTTACCCTCAGCAGCGGAGACCTTATAAATGAGGGCTATGTTGGAGAGCTTGATATACAGGAAAATGCAATGGCAGCGCGACTTGATATGCTCTCAAATGCAATAAACATTTTACTTATGTCCGGGTTCCTGATACTGGGCATATTTCTCCTTTTTATTTTCCCCTCTTCTTACCGGGGCGCTGATAAGGAAATTAGAAAATCTCCCCTTAAGGTTACCTTAATAGGATTTTTGATGATTTTTGCCTCTCCCTTTGTAATTCTGCTTTTTTTGATGTCCCTTATAGGTATTCCTTTAGCTTTCATACTTGGTGTGAGCTTTTTGATATCTATGATGGCCGCCTTATTCTTTGTTGCCTACTCAATAGGGCACTATATGATGGATTTGCATGGAATCCATATCGGAGGGGTTTGGGGGTTTATCTTAGGTCTTTTGGCGCTTAACCTGCTATTTCGCCTGCCATATATAGGGGGAATTTTAGTCCTTCTGACGCTTTGCTTAGGTGCAGGCTCAATATATTACGCTTCAAAAAAGAGCCTGGCGGAAAAGAAGGGCTTCAAAGAAAGGCTTATTGACTTTTTTATAAGGTCTGAGAGGGGGGTTGAGCGGGGAATAAAGCATGACCTAAAAGAGATAAACCATGAAATCCAAAAGCTGGGCAACCATTCAAAAATAAAATCCTAGGCTTGTATAGAATTGAGCTAGAGGCATAAAACGCAAATAACCGAGTAGAGCCTACTAAAAAGTATATATACCATATGAGCAAATAAGTTATGCTCTCTAAAAACATAGGCGGAGGAGGCTTAAGCCCAAGGATTTTTTTGCTTGCAGTTCTCGCGCTTAGTGTCCTATTATTATCCCTGCCCTGCGCGGTTTTTGCGCTTGAGATTTTTGAAGGCAAAAATATTTCTATTGACGAGCGGGTGGATGATGATATTTTTGCCGCGGGCACTATTATAAATGTAAATGAGCCTGTAGGGGGGGCGATAATTGCGGGGGGAACCGTGAATATTAACGCGCCTATTGCCGGCGACCTCCTGGTAATCGGCGGAGAAGTTAATATAAATTCAGATATTTACGGCAAAATTGTGGCTGTTGGGGGTAGGGTTAACCTGCGCTCTGCTGTTGAGACAAATGCTGTCCTTGCAGGTGGGAAAATAATCATCTTTCCCGAAGCATATATCGGGCGGGATGCCCTAATAAGCGCAGTTTCAACCACCCACCAAGGATTAATCAACGGCACGCTCCACATTAAGGCAGGAAATCTCATAGACGAAGGCGTCTCGGGGGAGGTGATTGTTGAGCAGCCAAGGGATGTTTCGGCAGTCAAACTCGCAATGAATCTCTTAAACGCGCTTCTGATAATAAGCTTCTATATTATCGGGCTTTTGCTGACATTAGCCTGGCCCGCAGCCTACCGCAAAGTGGATATTGCAATATCAGAGAAGCCTATAAAGAGCTTTCTTTTGGGTTTTGTATCCCTGATTATTTCCCCGTTCATTATTGTGCTCTTTATCTTGTCTATTATCGGGATTCCTGTGGCTTTTATCCTTGCAGTGAGCTTTGTTATCGGGCTTATGGCGGCGGTTTTATTTGTATCATATAGCGCCGGGAAATGGCTTTTTGGTATGCTGGGGATAGAAGCGCACAGGGCAATCTTGTTTACCGCAGGATTTATCCTGCTCAACCTTATATTCAGGCTTCCTTTGCTTGGGAGCTGGGCTGTCCTTATAAGCGTAATTCTCGGTTACGGGGCGATTGCCTATTCTTTGAGGCAGAAGCCTAAAAAAAGGCGGTTTTGGGGGGAATTGAGGTAGTTCTTGACATTTTTTGGGAATTCTTGCCTTGCCGTTAACCGCAGTTGCCTCTTTTAGGGATACCCGCCCACTTTGCGGGAAATCAATATGTATGGCTCCAAATTTATTTCTTACATGCCCTATTATGGGAAAGACAACCACAAAGAAAATGCGGGGCTCAAATACCCACGGATGGGGGATGAAAAAAAAGCACAGAGGCAAGGGCTCAAGGGGAGGTGTAGGCTTCTCAGGCTCAAAGGGCCATAAAATGCAGAAGATACTCAAGTATTTCCCTGACCACTTTGACCACACAAAGCTCAAGAAGAAGAAAACCCTTAATTCCATAAATATCAGCGGGCTTGCGGCAATCCTTGAAAAAGAGAAAAAAAAGGAGGTAAACCTTTCCCAAATGGGCATAGATAAGCTTCTTGGGGACGGGGAAGCAAATTTTAAGGCGAAAATTACTGTTTCAAAATGGAGCAAATCGGCCGGGGAAAAGCTCAAAGCCGCAGGATGCGAGTTGGTTGAGGCTTAGTTATTCAGAAATTTGCATCTAACTGCCTTATTTCTATTTGGATTTTGGGAAGAGCTTATAAACCTATATATACTTGGCGCTAAAATCCAGAGACAACAATTATTATTTTAATTGAACTAAATTAATGAACCTATTTTCAAAACTGCCCGGCGTTGTTAAGCCCAAATCAAGGCTTGACTTTAAGCAAAGGCTAAAATGGACTGTGGCAATCCTTCTTTTATTCTACACAATGGGCGAAACCCCTATTTACGGCATAGCCGCCCAAAGCTTTGATTATTTCCGCAATATTTCTGTTCTTTTAGGCTCTGAATTCGGAACACTTGGGACCTTAGGAATCGGCCCGATTGTTACCTCCTCCATTCTCCTTCAGGTGCTTGTAGGGGCTAAAATCCTATCCTGGAACCTAAACACCAAGGAAGGAAGAATAAAATTTCAGGGGACGCAAAAAACCCTTGCAATAATCCTGTGTTTTGTTGAGGGCTTTGCATTTGTCCTTTTTGGGGCGGTTAGGGCTGAGACTTCAGCTTTAATCCCATTAGTAGGCCTTCAGATTGCTCTTGGCGGCCTTATGATTTTGTTTTTGGATGAAATCAGCACAAAATGGGGGCTTGGCCCGGGCGTTTCACTCTTTATTGCCGCAGGCGTTGCCAAAACCATTTTTGTAAGGCTTTTTTCACCCTTGTCCGCTGACGGGGGGCTTTGCAGCATAACCGGAGGCGGACAGTGCGCAGGGGCAGTACTAAGCGTGTTTCAGGGGTTTTTCTCCGCTAATGCAAGCCTTGTGATACTTTCCCTAACAATAATTATAGCGACTTTGGCTGTGTTTGCGATATGCATTTTTGCCCAGTCAATTAAAGTAGAAATCCCGCTGGCATTCTCTCAGGTCAGGGGATTTGGCAGGAGGTGGCCTTTGAATTTCTTCTACACTTCAAACATGCCGGTAATCCTTGCGGCCGCGCTTTTAATTAATGTGACAATGATGGGCTCAATCATGGATTCCCGCGGGATATCTGTATTTGGGACATTTGATGAGAACGGACAACCACTTAGCGGCGCGGCCTACTATCTTTCAGCCCCTCATAATCTTTTGCCAAGGGTTCTTTCCGGAGAGGAGGTTGTAACTTCAGAGTATTATAGGGCAACAACCTACACGGTATTTTTAATGCTTCTTTGTGTAGTATTCTCATATTTCTGGGTGGAAACTACGAATATGGGCCCCGCGGCGGTAGCAGAGCAGATATCTTCTGTGGGGATGCAGATTCCGGGCTTTAGGAAAGATAAGAGAATTCTTGTAAAGGTGCTAAGCAAATATATCTATCCTCTGGCCATCATGGGCGGGCTTGCTGTCGGGCTTTTGGCGGCTGTAGCAGACCTTACCGGGGCCGTAGGCACAGGAACAGGCATTCTTCTTACGGTAATGATACTCTATAACTTCTATGAGAGGATTGGCCAGCAATATATGGAGGATATGAACCCTATGGTAAGGAGATTCTTCGAATAGAACCTTTTTCTTTTGAAAAAGAAAAAGTCTCTACCCAAAAAGAAAACCATTTTTCGAAAAGGCTGGCGCTTTTTCTTATGGGATGTTGGCTCGGTACCCTGAAAGATTTGACGCCACCAAAAGAAACACTTTTCAAAAAATCAGGAGTTTTTGCATATTTAGCTAAGTAATTGCCTGCAACATTACCGCTAACTAAGCGGACTTAGTAGGGGCTCTTACCCCAAAATAGCCTCAAATTTAGCCCTAAGAGCCTCTTCAGGGTAAAAGCCTATGATTTGCTCAACCACTCTTCCGTCCTTGAATACCAGAATGTTTGGAATTGAACGGATTTCAAACTTTTCTGCAGTTTTTGGGTTCTCATCAGTATTTATTTTGCCGAATTTAATGTCGGTAAGCTCTTCTGAGAGCTTTTCTAGGACGGGAGCCAGCATTTTGCAGGGAGGGCACCATTCAGCATAACAGTCCACCGCCACAACCCCTTCACTGACAAATTCGCCAAAATCCTCATCTGAGATTTGCCTGACCATTATACTTTAAATCGGGCAATTTCCTTAATATTGTCCGAATGAGTAAGGAAAGTCGTCCTGCAACAGTATCTCGTAATGCCGAGAGAATCCATAGCTTTTGCGGGCTCTTCTCCCGCCTCAATTTTCTTTTGGTACTCTGCCCAAAGATGTCCTATCACTTTGCCGCAAGTAAAGCATCTTACTGGAATTATCATATATTCATTAGCTAAAATATTTTAAATGCGGCTTTTTCGGGCTGAATAATAATATAACCTGCTTTTTTGGCAGAAGTTGTTGCTTTGCAGAATAGTGAGGGTTAAATTAAAACTTTTTCCCTATATTAACAAATGAGAGTTGTGGATGCAGAAGGCTGCATTTTGGGAAGGATGGCTGTGGAGGTCGCAAAACTCGCAAGAAACGGCGAGGAAGTCGTTGTGGTCAATTCCGAGAAGGCAATTATAACCGGCAAAAGAGAGGTTGTGCTGAAGAGATACCTTGAAAGAAGGCAGAGAGGCCATCCTTTTAAAGGCCCATTTTTCCCAAGAACTCCCGAAAAGATTGTAAGAAGGGCCGTCAGAGGAATGGTTGGCTATAAAAGCCCGGAAGGCAAAGCGGCATTTGAAAGGGTTAAAACCTATGTCGGAGTCCCGGAAAGCCTTCAGGGCAAAAAGGCAGAAAAGGTAGGAAAACAGGCAAAGGACACAAACTGCGGCTTTATTTTTGTAGGGGAAGTAAGTAAATATTTGGGGTATGATTATGGACAATAAGATTAAGCTTACCACCGGAAAGCGAAAAAGGGCAGTTTCAAGAGTCAGGCTTACCTCGGGAGAAAAGAGAATTATTATTAACGGAAAGCCGCTTGAGGTTTATCCTAAGATTGTGCAGCTAAAGGTTTTAGAGCCTCTTATTGTGTCCGGCGAAGATGCGTATGATATAAAGATTAATGCAAGTGGGGGCGGGTTTATGGCCCAGGCAGAAGCTTCGGCGCAGGGAATAGCAAAAGCGCTTGTCAAGCTTAAAGGAGATGACTTAAAAAAGTCTTTTTTAGAGTACGATCGCCACCTCATAGTTCAGGATGTTAGGAGAACTGAGCCGCACAAGCCGTCAAGGTCCAAAAAAGGCCCTCGAAGGCACAAACAGAGAAGCAAGAGGTAGATCTATCTAAATGATAAGCTTGTTTTAGGGGATAAAAATATTTATTTTCTTGTCGGGTTGCTCTAAATGCGCCTTAAGAATTATATTAGGGCTTTTAGAATCCGGCAAATGCAGAATCCTATTTTTAAGAATTATGGCGATTTAGGTTATGCAGGAGTAGCCAAGTCTGGTCATCTCTTCATCAGCGAGATGCAACGCGCGTTCACAGGGAACGGCGCCACCATTTGCTTCGCAAATGATGGAGGTCTAATAACCCCAAAAGAAAACAATTTTCGCATACAACGTTCGCTTCGCGAACGGGCGGATATTGCATAGGGGCCAAACTCAAGACTGGAGAAAGGCGCTGGACTCAAGGTCAGCCCTTTTCTTAAGAAGAAAAGGTCCGACACCCCCAAAAGAAAATCTTTTGGAGATGAGCAATCCAGTCTCTTAGTGGGTTCGGCGGTTCGAAGTCAGACGTTCTTTTAGAAAAAGAAAGTCCGACACCCCAAAGAAAAACCATTCCGCTTCGCGGGATATCACAGCTAATTTGGCTAAAATCGAAAATCCGCCCTCCTGCATTATTTTAAAAGTAATATATAGTATGGCAAAGGAGAAAAGAAGGATGCCGCAGACAACGGCAGGGCTCATAAATTATAGTGATGAGATTGAGCAGGGGATAAATTTTCGCCCCGAAGTTGTGCTGACGGTAGGCTTTCTTATTTGCATCGGATTAATTGCTGTTCGGTTTCTTCTCTAAACTTACCCAATAACTCCCATATTATCTGGTTTAAGTCCTATGCCTTTGATTTTCATTTGCCCTCAAATATTCCCATTAAGGCAGAATCCCGCGCTCAATCTTGACTTTTCCCTCAATTTTTGTCCCTATTGCGCGAAGCCTCCCCTCAATAAAGACCCCGACTTTTTCCCCCTCCTTGAACGATTCAGGCTCATTTAGGTTAATTGGCATCCCGTTTGCGACGATTTTCTCCATTGACGGGGGCAAAAGGAGCTTTGCAATCCCCAGCCGCTGAATTATCTCCTCGTTTGGCAGAAGGTGATTATTAGGCGATTTTTCCAGTTCCTCGAAGGTAACAGCCTCCTTTTCTGTGAACCCCTCTACCTCGATTCGCCGCAGGTATTTCATGTGCGCGCCTGTTCCTAATTTTTCGCCCATGTCGTGGAAGAGCTTTCGGATATATGTCCCTCTCTCGCACTTTATGGTCATGGTGATGTCCTGCCCCTCAACCTTGTCGATTGTCATCCCAAAAACCGTTCTCTGCCGCTCGACTCTCTTGACCCTTGAGCGCCGCGGCGGAAGCTGGGTGATTTCGCCCGTAAAATCGTTGATAATCGCCCGTAATTGCTCTGTGGTTGTATTGTCGTGCATATGCATTACGCCCGTGTAGGTCTTGTCAGCGTCTTCAAACAGCGGAGCAAGCTTTCTTGCCTCGCCGACCAAAACTAGGAGGACGCCCGTGACCTTTGGGTCAAGGGTGCCGGTGTGGCCGCACTTTTTCTCTCCGAAAATTTTTCCCACCCGCTCGACGCAGTCAAAGCTTGTCGGGCCGGAGGGCTTATCCAAAATAATGAGTCCGGAGGGCATAAGTTAATTGGATTTATATTTCAAAATTTCGTTTAATAATATGGCTCCGGAAACCAGACGGGATGTGCTTTCATTTATGGATGATGCGGCCAGCTTTGGTAGGGCAATTAAGTATTTTAAAAAGCAAGGGTATAATATAAGGGTTGTGCAAGGGGTGGAATTGAGAGAGATATAATCATCAATTATTCAGATACTGACCTATATGAGGGTGATCTACATAAGGCTTGTCTTATGGAATATTCAAATCGTTTTTGTGAGTATTAATTTCTAAATGGTATTTATAAATTTGCGAAAGAATTTATGATAGAAAATCCACAATCACGATTGCTTCAGGCAATAGAACTCTATGGTGTCAATATTTCTAAGTTGGATTGTTTAAACCCTGGCGGGACAGACACACTCTATTTTGATTCGGGGGCCTATCTGGAACTTCCAAGGGACACAAGGAAAAAATACGGGACCGCACTGGAAGTTCTAAAAGACGGCGACGTCGAGTTTGTCGAGGTTAGTCCGGAATTCACCAACCGGCACTATCCTTATATAAAAGTCCGGTTTGAGGATTTAGACCGCTATTTTATGATACTTGAAGAAAACGGGCTTGCCAAATATTCCCGGATTGGGGGTGAGCTGATTTCGAGGGGGCGGCCGCACGAAACAAAATACCCCGAAGAACGCCCAAAAACAACCAAGAAAGATTCCTCAAGGCCGTGGTGGGTTGCATTTTTCCTTAGATGTAAGAGCTAAACTGGTTTAAAACCTCTCTTTTTTAGCCAACTCCTTAATTTCCCGCCTTGGGGTCAAATACGGCTCCTCGTTTGCGTAGCCGATTGGAAGAACTGCAATGGGTTTCACTCCGACAGGCGCATCAATCAGCTTTTTGACCATTTCCTCATTAAATGCCCCTACCCAACAGGAGGAGAGCCCCAGAGCCGCGCATGCAAGCTGGGCGTAAGCGCAGGCGATTGTGGCGTCCTGAAGAGCATATAATTTATGCCCTCTCGGCCCATATTTGGCCTCAGACTTTAGGCGATTCTCGCAAAAAACAAGAACAACAGGGGCTTGGGCAACAAACTGCTGATTTAAGCAAGCCTCACAAAGCCGAGTTTTTTGATATAAGTCTGACACAACAACAATCTCATAGGCCTGAAGGTTCCCGGCTGAAGGCGCCATATCAGCCGCCTCAAGAATTTTGTTCAGCTTCTCTTTTTCAACCTCTTTTTGCCCAAAATTCCGCACGGAGTGCCTTTGCGAGATTAACTCAAAAAAGTCCATAACTTTAGAAAAGCCTATATTTAACCTAAGGGGTCTTCCTCAAAACTTCGTAATAAGTCACATCCCCTTCCTCGTCAACAACAGCCCAGAGCATTTTCGCCCGGATATTATGCGCCAAACGGACGGCTCTGGAAAGCTCGGGAAAAGAGCAGGTGTAATTTTCGGGAATGGCATGGACAATCCACTTTGTGTGCTCCTTAACATTCTTTGGCCCTCTTTTAAGTTTCACCCCGCGTGCGTAAACCCTAAAATGCGTTCCAAATTTGAAGCCTGTTCGCACGAGAAGCCCGCGGCCCCGAAGGTCTTCATAAACCGCAAATTTCCAGGGAAATTCCGCATCCTGACGGCAGGCATGCCCAAAAAAGCCTTTCTCATCAAACTCTTCCTCTTGGTATTTCACTTTGAGCTTGTTTCTTTTTAGGAGAAGGAGCGCCTCTTCAAGGGAAAGCTCATTTCTCTTGTCTTCGCGGATTTTGCCAAAGCACCCCAAGTCATAAATCTCTTCAGACTCCTGAGCGCCCCACACATAGACCTTGCTTTCCACGAGCTCGCCAAAATATACTTTTTTTTCGTTCTTCCATGCAGGCTTTTCATAAAAGGTTTCGCATTCTCCCGCATTATCCTCATCTTCTTCGTCCAAATCATCCTCTTTTGAAAAGTTATCTGATTCTTCCTCCTCAATCTCTTCTAAAAGCATATCTATCTTTTTCTTTTTGGACGGCTCTTTAGGGGATTTTTTTGCCTTTGCGGGATTTTTGATTTCCTTAGCCTTAATTGCCTTTTTTGGCTCTTTTTGGAGCTTTTCCCCGCTATCAGCCTCAGCTTTTTTACCCTTCACCTTAATTTTTCTTTCAGCCATTATCCTTTATGCCAAACAATCAATAATATTGTTTAATTTGCACTCTTTGCAGAATTCTGCGTCCTTCATGTCGATTTCCCTTGCGGAAGTTGATTTGTGCATAATGCACTTCGGGTGAGGGCAATCATTTAAGCCTGAAACTTTCCCTATGCAGTAAATTGCCTCTTTGAAAAGGCGGGCGACGAGTTTGTCAAAATTTTTGCGCTCCTGATAGAATTCCGGGTTTAGGCGGTAGGTTGAGATTATTGCAGGGCCCTTTTTTCGGACTCTGGAAAATACAAAATTCAGCTTTTCAGTATATATATCCTTGTCGGTTATTGCGATAATGCTTCCGTCAAGGTCTTTGAGCGCATCAAGAATGATTTCCGCATCATATTGCTTCCTATACATATTTATTGCGGTTTTTGGGCTGTGGATTTTTGCATAAACCCGGACTATGCAATTTTTATCCTTTAGGCTTAATCTGAGGGCTTCAATAACCGATTCGTCAACATCGTCCATCGGAATCAAATCAATTTCAGGCCTCATAATTGTGGTTTAAATTAAATTTAAGTGGCATTATATCTTATATCCGGATTCGGGCCATCTCCGGCAAAAATCGGGTTTAGGTAAATGCGGGAGGGGAGATTCTCGCACACGCCAAATTTATAATAATATTCCGCGAAGCGGAAACTTGGTTTTCTTTGACGTTAAGGACTTTCTTTTACAAAAGAAAGTCTTTATTCGAACTCCCGAAGGGACTATTGTGGAGGCTCTTCTTCCTAACCAATTTCACCGTGATATGCGAAATTGTCTTTCTTTTCGATTAAGCGTTTTCTTTCTTTAGAAAGAAAAGGCTTACCCACAAGGTTTCTCAGCCAAGCTCCTGGGCATTGCACTCCAGGCGCCTTGCCGGCACCTAAGCCTTGCACCTTTTTCTGGGCTTCTTCAACATGTCCAAGATTGAGGGGATATTCCTGCGAAGCAGGAAATTTGGTTTTTTTCTTGGTAGTGTCGGACCTTCTTTCTTTCTAAAAGAAAGAAGGACTGACCAGACTTGGCGACCCCCGCATAATTAAATTTGTTTTAGTTTAAAATCATTTGAATTTTTTGGATTAGTTTGGGGCGGGAGAAGCATATTTCAATAAGTATATTATTTTGTAATGGTATATATATGTCTTTATGCATATCTATATTTCTACAACTAAGGTTTTGGCCTAAAGAACGCATAAATAGTCATTTTTCGTGTAATTATATATAGGAGATAATGATGAAAGGAGCATTGGGTCATGCAACCCAGTTTATTCATCCGGTTCCAAAAAGCCCCAAATTCCAAATGAGCCGCGGGCTTTTTAGGCTGGCCGAAGGCGCGTTTTTTGCCCTTTTTGGCCTATCTGTGTTCATCATCCCCCTTTTTTTCGGGGCGATTGATTCAGCCGTAGGCATCTGCAGATATGCTTCCAAATGGCTGGACCAACTGACACTAAGGCTTTTTTGACACAGAGGACTATTTAATTTTTTGCAAGATGATTTATGGTTGAAGTTTACAATCTTAAGGGTGAAAAAGCCGGGACAATTAAGCTTGGCGAGATTTTCAAAACGCCTTTGAGAGAGGATTTAATACACAAAGTTGTAATTTCTATGCAGTCAAACCGAAGGAAGCGATACGGGACAGACCCCTTAGCGGGACTAAGGACTTCCGCCCACTACCACGGAAGCAGCCATGTTTATGGAAGGGCAAGGATGGCAGGCCGTGAAATGGCTCGAATGTCAAGAATTCACGGCGAAGGCCCTCTTCTGTTTGTAGCCAGAGCCGTCCCTCAGGCAATTAAAGGCCGAAAAGCGCACCCGCCTACAGCCGAGAAGGACTGGTCAAAATGCCTTAACAAAAAGGAAAAAAGGCTTGCAATGCTTTCGGCAATTGCGGCATCCGCAAACAAGGATGCGGTTGTTTCAAGGGGCCATAAAGCAGATGGCCTGAAGGAAGTTCCTTTGGTCGTTGTGGATGATTTTGAGAATATTGAAAAAACAAAAGAGGTGACCCATACCCTTTTGGCGCTTGGCCTAAAAGATGAGCTTGAGCGGGCAAAAGAGAAAAAAATAAGGGCGGGGAAGGGCTCAAGAAGGGGCCGGAAATATGTGAGAAAAAAAGGCCCTTTGATGATTGTATCCAAGAAGTGCGCCCTTCAGAAAGCCGCCAGAAATATCGCCGGGCTTGATATTGCGACAGTTGACAAGGTAAATACCGAAATGTTTGCGCCCGGAGCCCACCCGGGAAGGCTTGCAATCTGGACAAAGTCGGCAATTGAGGAAGTTGGTAAGTGGAAGTAACCCACACTTTTTTATTAATATGTCCGAATTTTTATCAAATAGGTCAAAGCCAGAAGAGCTTTCTGTCGCAGAGCTATGCTCTTTGTCGCCAGCTGAGCTTGTACCTAGGTGGGGTACAGAATTTCCCGAGGTCCTTAGATGCAGTTCTGAAATAATTTCAGCGGGGTGCGATACAGGATATGCCTATGGATATATAGAGGAAGATCCGGAACTGGCGCTAGAGTTCTATAAAATTGCCCTCAGGACGTATGATGACTGGAGCGTTGAGCCTTCTGTTGGTTATCTTGAATTTATCCGCCTCGGAAACGAAATCCTGGGCAAGCTTAAAGAGGAAAAATATAGAAATCTGGAAAATATTCCCGACGGAATAGCTTATTCGCTTGCAGTAGCCGGTCTTTCCAATGGTTTTGCCGCCTGCCCGGAGGAAGTTCCAACTGAGGGGAAAGATTGCCTCAGCTACCTGAGGCGCCAATTATGCCCAAAGAACAGGTAATTTAATCTTTTCTTAAACTTATTATGGCAGGATTTTGGGAACTCGTGGAGCACCCGGTCACAAGCGAAAAGGCCGTAAGAATGATAGAGAGCGAAAACAAGCTGATATTCCGGCTAAAGAGCCTTAAGACCACAAAAGGCGAGGTAAAGAAGGGTTTTGAGGAAGAGTTTAAGGTAAAGGTTGACAAAGTAAATGCTTTGGTTGACAGGAAAGGGCACAAAAAGGCGATTATCAAGCTTAATGCGGAGTTTCCCGCAGGCGATATAGGCGTCAAATTGGGTGTGATTTAGAAACTACTAATAAATATAGACTATATTATGCCAGAGGTTCTATTGTTGCAGAGGATAAGATACGCAGGGCAAAAGATTGTAGAATATTATGATATTTCAGGAGGCACCAATCCAAAGGAGGGTTTTGAAAATATTAAGGCAATGTTCTGGGGGCAAAGCGAAGCCTATAAACAGGGCAAGCTATAGATAAGCTCCAATTATGATAAAGAGTATAGTTTTTGCGAGTCATATGGAAGGGGATTCAAGATATAAAAAACATGAGATAAGAATCTTAGAAGAATCCAAAATTGCCCCCGAAAATGACATCCTCCCAATCGGGGCAAGCCCCGGGGTATCCCCCTCGGATTAGAATTCCTTTAAAGTAAGCTGGCTTTTGTCCCCGCCTTGTTTCTCCACGTATTTCTTGATTGTTTCCAGGCCTCCAAACTCGCTAACTGTGTCTATATGGCCTCCTGCGCTCCATAGTTTGCTTCCCCACAGAAAATCCTTTATTTCGGGGAAGTCCTCGAACACTTTCCTTGCAACTATGCTTTTTATGGTTCTCATTATATCCGATGGCGCATACCTTGGGGCTGCGCCAACCACAACATGAAAATGGTCCGGTTCAATCCCTATTGCGTCAAACTTGAAGTGGTATCGTTCGCCTATTCCCTTAATCAGGGCAGTTAGGTGGTCAAGGGGAACCTTTTTTAGAAGGGCATGTTTTCTGTACTTGACTACGAAAACCATATGATACCTTATCCGGTAAGTGCAGTGAGGCGCATGTTCGATTTCCATAACTTATTGCAACCGCTTTTATCCCAACCGACCCAAGGGTCGGGGTATTTACGGGAAATAAAGCTCTTTCTTTACTAGTTTACGCCGGCGAAAAGCCTTCTGCGGAGTTGTCATTGAGAGATTATTGTTATGATCCTTCAAAAAATATCCTATATCTGGATAGAGACCGTATTCAGCATCACGAAAGCGTATTCCAAAGCATTGGATTGCAATATTGTAAGCTAATGTCTGTTTGCGGCCCATATGATAATTACTTTGACCCTAGAACTAGGGATGGATGTTGTAAGGAATATGTAACTTTTCTAATAGGAAAAAAAAGGGATACTGTAGATTATCTGAAGCAGGCCCTAGAAACGGGAGACCGCTTCAAAACAGGCATTCTACTTGGGTATCCTGCAAGCGCGGTTAGAGCGGCTTTAGGACAATCAGAAAGATATATGCGCGATGGGGCCTTGTGTGATCAGGGAATATTGATTCCGGATTGCCCATTTACTGAATTTATATTCTCAGGAGAGCGCCGAGAGGTGGAATTCATCTCCACCAGCAAAAGGTGGTGTGAAACAGTAAAGAGGCTGAGCCCGGATATATTTTCTGAACTTTTAGCTTTATGAAATAATTATTTATGGATGACCTTCCAAACTTTGCGGGGCTTACCGGAGACTACTCGGATTTAGAGCGTTCAAGAATTGTAATTCTGCCGGTCCCTTTTGACCTCACAAGCAGCTGGATTAAAGGCTCAGACCTTGGCCCAAAGGCCCTTCTGGAAGCTTCCGAAAACCTGGAGATATATGATATTGAGACAAATTTTCGGGCATGCGAACTGGGCATCCATACAGGCAAGCCACTAACTGCCGAGTCTTCAGAAGAGCTGGTAAAAGCAGTAATGAAAGAAGTGAGCCGCTTTCTTAAAATGGGAAAATTTGTGGCAACAATCGGGGGCGAGCATACGGTTTCGGTCGGCTCAATTTTCGCCCACGCGCAAAAAGATGAAATCACCGTTGTCCAGCTGGATGCCCATTCCGACCTGAGGGATAAATATGAGGGCGACAAATACAGCCACGCCTGTGTCATGGCAAGGGCAAAGGAAGTCGCGCCGATTGTCCAGATAGGAATTAGAAGCATGGATTCCTCAGAACTCAGCCGCCTTGAGAAAGATTCTGCCTTTTTTGCAAAGGATATTTACGACAACGACAAGTGGATTGATAAGGCTATAGGCAAGTGCAAGGCTAAGGTTTATGTTACCATTGACCTTGATGTTTTTGACCCTTCAATTATGCCTTCAACAGGCACCCCCGAGCCCGGAGGGTTGGATTGGTATTTGGCGCTGAAATTTCTAAAAAAGCTCTCAGAAAAGCGCGAAATTATCGGCTTTGATATAGTTGAGCTTTGCCCCAACCCCCAAAACAAAGCCCCGGATTTTATGGCGGCAAAGCTGCTCTACACCCTTTTGTGCTATATTTTTTCCCAAAAAATATAGGGGGCTGAGTGGGGCCTAAAGCAGTGAGGGATTAACCAAATTAGATTAAAATGGATAAGAATATTATGCTTGGGACCAAAGTTCGCCTTGATGTTGAAACCGAATGGCTGGCAGAGGAGATACGGCGGCTACTGGCAAAAATAGACTACCCTCTAAAATTTGAGGTTATTTGCATTTCTGAGAGCTGTAAGGTCGATTTCCTGAAAGGGGATGCTAAAAGCGGATTTGAAGTATGGATTAACCCCACAAGCGAAACTCTTGATAACCGAAGGATTTTTAGGGGATACTTTGCAAGAATGGTTTTTCTTCTCATAAACGAGAAGGAAGGGCTAAATGAAGCAATAAAGCAGGCGCTTGACTGCCCAAGGCTTGTGCCCCAGCTTCAGGATTTCTTTGCGGATTTTAAGGCTGTAAAGTACGGATTTGGAGAGTTGATGGACCGGTTTTTCATTGAGAAGGTTACCGGAAAGATTTACTCAAAAGAGCTTGTAACAAAAAAGGAATTTGCGGAGTATTATCTGCATTATCTGGCTCTTAAGAAAAATAAGCGCGGCGAGGAGTTTGGAAATATTGCCCTGCCCCTAAAGCCTGAAGGGATGGATAACTTATTGGCTGAGCTCGATAAGCTCAGCTACCCTTTTAGGCTCGGGGACAAAGCTCTTGTAAAGGAGTGGAGCCGGGTTTTGTATGATGAGTGAGGGATTTAACCCCTATACCAAAAACCGCCCGTCCTTATAAATTACCTTCTTTGAGCCGCCCTCTAAGGTGGCAGTAACTGTTTTTCTCTCGGTATTTACAATATCCGCATGGATTGCCGAATCATTATAGCCCATCTTCGCCCAATTTGCTTTAGGGACCTTTTCGGGGTCGCCGGGGTAAGTATCCTTAATCGCCTTGCCTATAGCGATATGCATATTCCCAAATTTCCCGCCCGCATTCTCATCATAAAGCGTGTCCGCCATGAATTTCGTGATTGGTGAGAGGCGCCCGTCGGTCAGGGAAAACTCGCCCAGGCGGTCTGCCCCTTGTGTTGCGATAAGCTCTTTTAGCAGCTTCTGCCCTTTTTTGGCTGTTGCCTTTACAATTCTTCCACCCTTTAATTCAAGGCGGATTCCGGTTATCATATTCCCGTACCTGTAGAGCGGGCGGTTAAAGCTGACATGCCCGTCGGCAATCCTGCAATCAGGCGAGATATAAACCTCAAAGCTGGGCAGGTTGTAGCCGGGGCCTCCAACCCATTGCCTGTTTTTTCCGATTCCAAGTGTCAGGTCGGTCCCCTGCGCCTTGATATGGACATTTTCGATTTTGAGGGCGTTGAGCCTGTCCCTTAGGCGAAAGATTTCCTTTTGGATTTCCCTCCACCTCGCTTTCGGGTCGGCTTCCCTCAGGTAGCAGGCCCTTATAATCTGGTCCCAGTAGGCCTTGGGCGAGAGATTTGCCTCCTTTGCCATAGATTCTGTCCCGTACATTGCAAGGGTGTGGGACATTTTATTTTTCCTCTCTTTTTTGTCAATTGCGTCAGTATATGGCTTTCCGGCAATCTGGCGGCCCATTATCTTTTTCGGGTCGGCCTTTGAAAGCTCAAACGGGTCGGCGGCAGCAAATATGGAGATAAAATGGTCGATGGTGTCCACCCGGCACCCCATATATTTCATCGGAAAGAATTTTGCCTGCTCTTCTGTCGAAATCTCAAAGAAGTCTTTCATAATGCCGTCGGGCAGAAACTGGATTATAGGGTGGGCCCCTGCCTTCAGGACCGCACGGTGCAGGCTCACAAGGAGTGGCTTTGCGCATTCCGGGACTTGCAGAAGGACAATTTCTCCCTTTTTTACGCCCTTTCCCTTCCAGAGCGCAAAATTTACCAGTAAATCCGCGTATTTGTCAAGGATTTTTTGGGGTGGGGTATAGGTCATAATCAGCCTTTTACAAACAAAAAGCAATGGCAGTGGCCGTCCTTCTCGACCTCGTCCTTGTGGTGGGTGCACGGGCAGATAATTTGCTTGTCTTCCTCGGCGTTTCCTGTCTGCCGTCGGCACGGGCAGTACCTCTCCCCGTTTTTCTCCTCGATGTCGAGCATCCTTTTGACCACCCCCCTCACGACAGCTTCGTTGGGGTTCAGTTTAAATCCCTCCTTTTTGGCATATTCTTGGTATTCCGCAATAAGCTTTTCGATTTGCTTGTCAGTTGCCATAATGGAATTCGGGCAAAATGATTAATATCCCTAAGCAAAAACATGGGCCCGAGCGGATTCTCGATTTAGCCAAATCAGCAGTAGTATTAGTCGCGAAGCGACGAATCTGCTTCTTTTTGCGTTGAGGACTTTTCTTGCAAGAAAAGGCTTCATTCGAACCGCTGACCTTCTGGTTTCTTCAAAGCCTTAGAAAGTTATAGGTCGCGAAGCGACGAATCTCCCTTTCTTTTAGCTGAAAGCTTTTCTTTTGGGAAATAAAAGCCTTCACCGAAGCCAGACGCTCTATCCAAGCTGAGCCACGGGCCCATAATAGAACACCGCTTAATTTTAATGGGCAACTTGTCCTTCTGTATGGGGAGTGAATTGTTCCAAACCCACCTGGTCGGGGGAGAGCTTCTTTCTGGTTTCCTTAGCTGCATACGCCCTTATGTCAAACCGGATCTCTTCCCTCATTTTCAGGGCGACGTCATATGCGTCTGAAGCCAATCCATATGCTTCTCGGTAGGTCTTAGAATTTACCTCCAGGCAGGTGCCAACTACTTCCCTACAGGGCAAATCTTCTGAGGAACAGCGGATGCGGTAGGTAACACCCAGATAGGTTTGAATGCCCCAAGGGTCTACAAACTCGTCAGATTCCTCTTTAAAATTTACCACCGGAGGACTATTTCTCCCTGCCATAAATTACTACTTGTTGTGAGTATTATATATACTTCACACGAGCTCTGATTTGTCCCTTCTTGAGATAAACGCCTCAAGGAGCTTTCTGCTTGGGCCAAAAAGTGGCTTTGGAAGCCGCTCAATCGAAAACCACTTCCATTCCGTGATTTCGTCCGGCTCAAGAACTTTTGGCTCGCCCTCAAAATCCCTACAAAGAAACCCTGCCGTCACAAAATGGGCATCCGGAAGGATATCGTCGGACACATTAATCAATTCAAGGGCGTTTTCAGTAATCTTAAGCCCTGTTTCCTCAAAAACCTCCCGAACGCAGGTTTCTGCCAGTTTTTCGCCAAATTCGACTTTTCCGCCAGGCAAGGTCCACGTGCCTTCCCCGTGAAGCTCGCTGTCGGCTTTCTTTGGATCCTCGTGTCGTCGCCCCAAAAGAACCTTTCCACCCTTTAGAATCAGCACACCTACGCCAACCCTTGGATTTTGTGCCATAATTTAAGGAAGGCTTATTTAGCGTCAACTCGGTGGACCTCGATAGGCAACCCATATAGTATTCCTGCGGCTTCCCAGAGGTAATCCAGGGATCTTTCAAGTTCGCCCTTGACACTCATAACAATTGCCTGTTCTGAGGGCATGTTTGAACAAATCGTGCCCCTGCCTTTAGGGACAATGGTTTCTTTCTTCAGCTGAATTTCCATTGTGTCGCCTCTTGCTCTTGCGAGGTTTTGCGCATAGGTCACTAATTTATCTTCAGCCCCTATTAGCAAATCCACATGGTATAATATATGGGTATCATATTCCTCATGATTTCGGATAAGACTGTATGTTACCAGGATACCACTAACACTAGATTGCACTTCCATAAACTACTATACTGTAAAAAATTAAAATAGAATGTCTTTTGCGGGTTATTTCTTTTTCCAGCGGCTTTTTGGCTTTTTCTCCTTATCTAGACTGTACCCTCCCCAAATTAAGGCAATCAGGAGGGTTCCGGACATAAATAGAGGAAGCAGGAATAATGCCCCGAAGTTTGCTATTGCAATTGCTATTGCCAATATTCCGCCCCACATTATGCCTTTTTTGGGGGTTGTTGGGGTCACGAATGCCTTGGCGATTACTATTGCGATAATCCCAAAGATTATCTGGAAAAGCCGGGTTGTCTTTTGGTAATCTTCTGCTTCAAGTTGCTGAAGCCTTACGCATAGATCATCTTCGCTGCAGTACCCTCTGCTGGGGTTATCTATCCAAACTCCTCCTGCCAGATTACACTCTTCGGGAGTCTGTGAGTTTTGGACGGCGTATATATCAAGCCAGGTGCAGCCAGAGGCGGGATATTGCTTCTCGTGCAAAATGGAAGTTCCCAGAAATATGAAAATTGCCAGAACTACTGCTATGCTTGCTGTCACTAAGAATTCTTTTGGTTGAAACACCATAATCAACTATTAAGAATATAAATACCTTTACATAAATTTCCATTAAAATTATGCACTGGGCGGACAATTTTGCGAAGGAAATCGCTAAAACCCGAAAGAAGGATGAATTTGTTGTAGAGAGCGGGATAACCCCTTCAGGCGTCGTCCACATAGGGAACGCAAGGGAAGTCATGACCCAGCTTTTCGTCCACCTCTCCCTCCAAAAGCTCGGCAAAAAGTCTCGCTTCCAGTATATATGGGATGATTTTGACAGGTTCCGAAAGGTGCCAAAAGGAGTGGACAAAAGCTTTGAGGAGCACATAGGTAAGCCCGTCTCAAAGGTTCCCGACCCATTCGGTTGCCACAGCTCATATGCCAACCACTTCAAGGCGAAAATGGAGGCGGAAATGAAGATTTTAGGCATTGAGATGGAGTATCTTTCGGCGACCGAGCTTTACGAGAAATGCACTTTTGCGGAAAACGTGAAGCTCGCACTTGAAAAAACCGAGCTAATCAAGGAAATCCTAAACAGGCGGCGAAAGGAGGATTTGGCTGAGGATTGGCTCCCGATTGAATTATACTGCGAGAAATGCAAAAGGGACTCTACCTACACAAAATACCTTGGCGGTTATGAAATAGAATATTCCTGCGACTGCGGCTTTTCAAACAAAATCGACTTTAGAAAGACAGGTATTGTAAAATTAAAGTGGAGGGTTGACTGGCCGAGCAGGTGGGCTTTTTTTGGGGTGGATTTTGAGAGCTCAGGAAAAGACCACAAGGCAAGCGGCGGCTCATGGGATACTTCGGTTATTGTTTCTAAGGAGATTTTCTGCTACGAGCCGCCCGTTGGGCCGATGTATGAGTTTATCTACTTGAAAGGCCAGACCGAGAAGATGTCCTCATCCAAAGGAAACATCGCCACAATAAGCGACCTTCTCGAGATTTTCGAGCCGGAAGCCATTAGGTTTATGTACACCCAGCGCCTCAAAAAGGCGATTTTCGTGCCCTTCGACACGGACATTTACGGAATTTATGACAGCTTTGACGCCGCTGAGAAAGCGTTTTACGGGGAGGCAAAGGCTGATGAGGAAACAATTCGGCGGTACGAACTTAGCAGAATTACACCTTTTGAAAAGTGCCCGGTAAGGCTGCCTTTTTCGGAGTTGGTTTCCGTTATCCAAACTGTCGCCCCGGAGAAGCTTGAAGGCAAAATTAAGGAACTTTTAGATAAGAAGAGCGGGTATCCAAACGAAACGGACTTTGAGCTTGCCAAGTTGAGGGTTGAAAAAGTGAAAATGTGGCTTGAAAAATATGCTCCCGATGAAGTCAAAATCTCGTTTAACGAGGCGCCGGCTGAAATCGACGAGGAATACCGCCCGCTTTTGATGTCAATCGCCGAGAAGATTTCCGGGCTTGAGGACGAGGAAGAAATTTTGAATGAAACCTATAGCTTGATAAAATCCTCAGGATTTCCTCCAAAAGAGATTTTTGGGCTCTTGTACAAAATCCTAATAGATAAAGAAAGGGGTCCGAGGTTTGGCATTTTGGTCAAGCTTCTGGGCAAAGAAAGGGTTATTGAGAGGCTGAAAGGGGTTTAATTCGCCCAGCCTATAGTATTTCCTCTCCGCCACAATATCCCTGCTTGTAACCCTATGCGCTTTGCTCAGGTATGCAGATATATTATCCCTAAAGTTATTTAATTATGATTGAAATCCTTTTTGCGCTTCTCCTCGCAGTTGCGTTTTTCGTCCTGCTAAAAATATTTTTCGGGCAGGGCTACCCTTCGCACAAAACCAAGGGCGACCAGCATGCTTGGGGCCTCATGATTTTTGCGTTTGCAGTAATTGCCCTTTCACTATGGCTTCTGGTCCATTTTATCGGATGGGCAACTATCATTAAAAAGCTCTTGGGGCTTTTCCTGTTCTTATTTGGAATTTTCATGGTTACGAAGTTTCCTGCGGGCAGTGACTGGCAGCCTAAAGGATTTACCCTTCTTGGGGCTTTTTTGGGGCTTTTTTCCACCTTCCTTGGACTTTACTGGCTTTTATTTTAAGCCCTTGTTTTATTTTAGGCTAAACTACTATACTTATGGCCGCAACCCAATCCGACACCGACAGTTTATTTAAGCTGCTGGAAGACTTAGGTGGTGTGGGTATGAAACATATAGGGCATTTAATTGCTGTAGCCCCTTTAGGCCAGGATGAAGAATTTAATTTCACCCTCCCAAAAGGCCAGGGGACAAATTTATTCATGGGATACCCAAGCTTTTTAGGAAACAAAGGCTACGAAGTGCAAAAAGTCTATGAAACAATTGATGTTTCCCCTGTGGACCAGGGATATTACAACCTCACCCAAAGGCAAAAGGATGAATTGGAAGGAAAAATAAAGCAGGGAATGGGTTCGGTGTCTCAGGCAATTGCGGATTTTGAGCTTCTTAACCATGATTTCCGCAAATATAAGGAATTTTTGAAGATGATTAAGACTGATGATGAGCATTCCCTAAGAGCAATATTTATTGATGAGGTGGATATTTCGACCGGGGCAAATTCAATTAAGCAGATGGTCGTGAGGTGGCCGACAATGATTTCTGACTTTATCAAATTAGGGGACCGCGATGACACAAAGTCAGAAGTAAAGGTTGACAAAATCAGAGACAGCTTGAAAGTATCCGGAGCGGAGGCAGTAGTCCTTTCAACAAAGCAGAGGCTTTACTTGAACTGGAAAAACGATCTTTTTGGGGCAGAAGTTGAGAAGCGGTGCGAAAATTTGCAGAGCCTCATAAACGCAAGGGAAAAAAGCATAGATGAGTACCGAAACTGGCTAAAGCCAACTATTGCAAAGTTTAAGCTTTTTGAAGACACCCTGTCCTCCCCCGGGGCGCGGATGTCAAGATATTCTTCCGCTTTTCACTCCATGGGTCAGGCAGTCTCATCAAACGACACTGAACTGTGGTCATGGCAGGGGATGGTGGGGATTGTAGGCCGCACAGGGAGCATGGAATTTGGGAAAAATCAGGATAAGAAGAGGAAAAACACAAAGTTCTCAACAGACCCCTATGATGATTTTATAAAGAAAAAACTTATTTTTGACGAAAAAGACGGCCTCAAAAAGATACACCCCTGGATTGATGAGGCCTGGGTGCAGGAAAAAGTTAATGAAATCTGCGATGATGGCGGTTGGCTTAAGCCTGACGGAATGTACTATGTGCTTATGAGGACCAAGCATAACCGCGTTGTAATCAAGCTTCCTGACGGCACGGAAATGGAGGATGTAACTTACTCCCTTAAGATGTGGTTTTACAGCCAAAATGCACTCCTCGTCCTGCTCTTGCACCTAAAGGCCCTCCAAAAAGAGTTTGAGGACTATGTGGATCAGATTCTTGGGATTAGCTCATCGGGCGGCATATCCGCAAAAAAGCACATAGAAGACCTTATTGCTAAGTGGAAGGAAGAAAAGAAGGAGGTGGAAGGCAAAAAGGGAGGTATGGCTCTTGCAAACATAAGCTCCTCCCTCAATAAAAAATGGGCCCTCATAGATAACCTCTTTGAGTTTGGCTTTGCCCTCTCCAGAGTGAGGGGAAACTATGAGCATAACTTTGCGGACCGTATTGCAACACCCTACCTTGCGACAGTAGGCGGCGACTTTTATGCGGTGCTTGTGGGATATCTCGTAGGGGGCGCGGGTGTCGGGAAGTAGATAGCAATCAATCAGAGAATTTCTAATGTCTTATTATACCTTTATGCAAAAGATAAGCACCACCAAATATATACATCCCTATAGCACAGTATTTTCCAGCATGTCCCGGACCAAAATCCTCAGCCAAAAAAAGCTCCAATGCTTCTATTGCCTCTTCTCTATGCCTTAATGCCTCCGTTGCAATGGTATCATTTACAATGATTATACTGCTGGGCTCGCCGGGTGTTGCCTGTAAATTCACCTCAGCTCCAACCCCACCTACAAATAAAGGTGCCACTAATAATGTTACAGGAATTATCGGATGTCTCGCTCCATAGGCAAGCACATTGTCCATAGCACGGTTAGCTTGAGGATATATATTTTTAGCATACCCTTTCACACAACCTGCCGTATTGTAAGCAAGGTCTTTTAATTCGCCCAACTTCATTTCTTCAACATAGCATTCCACATTAACCACCTAACTATAATAGTATATACTTATATAAATACTCTTCGTTTTTATAAAATATATTACATGGGGACTCTAGGGATAGTATTTGACTTTAGAGTATTTTCGGCTTTTGCGCAATAAACAGGTTGTTTTTCTCCTCCCCCCTAAGCTCAAGCACAATCCGCTTTGCAATAAGCCTCTCTATCTCAACAGTCATGCCGACCCGCTTTTTTATATCCTCAAATGAAGTGAAAGGGTTTTTTCGCTCTTTTAAGATTACCTGAATGTGCTTTTTTCCTATTCCGGGCAGAAGCTCAAGCTGGTGAGTCCGAATTGAAAGCCTTGTCGCCCTATTAAAAAAGCTAACAAACTCAGGTTCCCTTTTTTTTATAATCTCGGCAAGCCTGTCTTCAAGGTGGCTTTTTGCGAAGTTTGTAAGGTCTTTTTCCTGAAGCTTTCGCCTTATGCCCTTGACCGTTTCCTCATCGGAAAGCAAAACCTCATCTCCAGGCGATACCTTTACCCCGGATACAAGCTCAAGGAGGGCAAAATGGTTAAGGCCGATGCCCTGTATAATTGGCTCAATTTTTTTCATTCCGGGGTAGCCGTTTGGAAGGTAGTCCAGCACAAGTATTTTTCTCTCTCTCATAATAGCCTCATTTAATAATTAGCCTGATTTTATATATATCCCTAATCAGAGTAAAGCCTCTGCCTCCTGAAACGGAGAATTTTGGCGAATTAGAGGTACTTCCTTACAATATCAAGGATTTTTGTGAGGTCTTCCTTTTTTATTTCCTTTTCATCCTTAAGAATTGCTTTTAGCGTTGCTTCATCTGAAGGAAGCGCATTTATTATATTTATTTTCTGCCCGTCCTCAAGGTTGAGTGGGGCAAGCTCTTCAAGAAGCTTTTTTGCATCCTCCTCGTCAATCTTAGTTACATTTTTTAGAAAGTCATACGCCGCCTGCTGCTCAAAGGTAAGCTCTCTTTTTTTCATCTTGTCTGAAAGTATCCTTAAGGCTTCGGCATCGGTAATTCCCGCTTTGCTGCTTATTTTCATAATCATAGTAGGTAAATTTAAATTAGAGCCTTTTTGCCGTGTCCGGAATTAATTGCCTGATTTTACCTCAAAATTAAGCTTAAAACAGCAAGAATCCAGCCTGCGGATAAGGCATAAAGAAGCTATTTCTGCTCGGGAAGCGATTTTATGTGTTCCGGGGTGGCAATTATCTTTTTATACATGCCCCCTGTTCTGACTTTGAGCACAAAGGCCCGCCCTCTTTTCTCTATAACCTCTCCTATAAGGCCCTGGTGCCTTGGGTGAGGGTAGTTTTGCGATGAGGAATCAAGGTCAATAACCGCTTTTTGGCCTATTTCAAGCTCTTTTAAGTATTTTGTAATGCCTTCTTTTCTAAACCTCCGAATCAGCTTATTCCTTGACTTGCTGATTTTACCGTGACCTTTTCGCGCCATAATCTTTGGAGATTAAAATAAATAAGTGCGTTTTTTTGCATATAAGTTATGTCTTTTCTAAAAAAATTGTTTGGGGGCGGCAAAAATAAGCCTGCGCCCGAGACCCCTAAAAAAAGCCGGGAGTTTTGCCCCCAAAAAAAGATTCCTCTTGAGGATGTTGAGGCCTACCTGTCCGAAAGGACTCTCCTGCAGGTTGAGGGGTTCAATAGCGGGCTTGAGGCGCAAAGGAAACGATTTATTGCCCTTTTTAACAGGCTTATTGACCGTTTTGACTTTATTGATGAGCGCGAAATCCAGCCCATAATTCTTGAGAACAAGCGCGACATTACAGATATTATAAAGACCAGCCGCTCAAACTACACCCAATCATCCAAAAAACTATTGGGAGATATGCTGGTGCACCTTAGGCTTGAAAAAGACCCGGAAAAGCTTCATGAGAGGCTGACCGATACCTTCAACAGGCTAAACAGCCTTTCGGTTCAGGCCCAGATTCTTCTTACCGCCTTTAAGGATGAGATGAGGCAGATTTCTTTGTCCTTAAAAGAGCTTTCCAAAAATATTGAGGAATTTGGGGAGTTTCTTGACAGGGATTATGAGGCTGTAAAAAAAATTGAAGTTGCCAAAAACTCGGCTAAGTCCCTTATAGAGAAGAGGGAAATTCATGCAAAGGCTCTTGAAAGGATGGGTGAGCTTGACAAAGAATACAAAAATATCCTAAAAGAGCTCGACATTGCAGTTTCTCAAAAGGACAGGCTAATTAAGTCAAAAGACTACCTGCATTCTGAAAGGCTCAAAGACGAGCTAAAGGAGCTTGAAAGGGAAATAAAAGACTTAAGGTCAGACTTTGCAAATACAGTTTTTGGGATATCTAAAATCCTTAAAAAATACCTGCATACCCAAACCGGCCTCAAAAAGGCTGAATCCGCGGAAATTGAAAAAATACTAAAAGATCCTCTCTTGGCTCTATCAGATATTTCCGGTTTTGAGTCTGCAATAAATGGAGCCAAAAAAAGCCTGCAAAAAATCGAGCCTGACAAAAAAAAGCAGGGCAAGATGAAGCAAAGCCTCGCCCTAGCGCTGGAGAGCGGGCATTCCCTTGCAAAAAGAGGCAGGGATATTGATATTCGCATTTCAGAGATAATATCGGAAATAAAAGAAAAGGATACGGTGCTGGTCCTTAATGAGATTGACACAAAAATATCTGAGTTTGAGGAAAGGCAGAAAAATATAAGCGAAGAGCTGGATGAATGCCGTCTGGAAGCCTCAAATTCCTGCGAGGAGGGGATTTTTGCATTAGGTCGGCTTGTTGAGGAGGTTACCGGGACTAAGGTAAATATAAAATAGCCGCAGGGTAAGAGTAATCCCTGTCGGTGATAGCGGCCCTGAACAGCAATTTTAAATTAAAGGGCTGCTTAAAATATTCCTGAAATAAGCGAGCCTATAAGGTCAAAGGCGGGCTTGAGGAGGCCCCAGATTGTATCCAAAAGGCCTTTTGCCTCATTCTGTCCGAAGTTTCCTGTAGGGGGGCTTTTTATATTTGAGGTAGAAAACTCAGCCCAGACAAGGTAATGGTCGCTTACATCAAGCGAAATATCGGTTACCACCCCCCATTGACCAGTGTAGTAATCCTGAACCTCTTTTGTGAATATAAACCTATCATACGCGCAATCTGTATTTGATACGGTTGTGTCTGCGCTATCCTCCACGGCCCATATATATCTTGAGCCGCGAAGCGCTATGTTGTCTGAAGGCCTCAAGTATGAGCAATCTGCATTAAAGTCCCCCAAAAGTATAATATTTTTGTTGCCTTCTGATTCTGCATCCCTAAAAAAAAGCTCAAGCCCTTCCAGTTCTTCTGCATTTTTTGAAGGGCTTGTGTGCGCAGTAAGAAGCGTAAACTCAAATTCCCCTGCCCTAAAATTTCCCTTAAACGGCTGCCTGAGCATTCTGCCAGTATTTTCCTGGGCGGCATCGCAGATAGGCTGAGAATCATTGGGGTCATCCATTATTTCTGCGAATAGAAATTCTACCTTATCCGGATTGTATACAAACAGATATCTTTCATCCTTAATATGCGGGGAGAAGATAAATTCATAATTAACACTATATGCTGAATTAAGATAGTAATCAAGGGCGCCTCCAATCAAGTTGCAATTTGCATGATGTTTAGCGCCATCGGTTATATTATCAGGGCAGGAATTTTCGTTTCTCGGGCAGCCGGGGTCCTGCATCTCATGCAGGTTGCTGATTTCCTGTATCGCAATAATATCATAATCCCTTAGGTTTTGGGCTATTATTTCCATAACTCCCTGCTTTGAAGCCTTTGTTTTGCCAAAGTTCTGAATATTCCAGGTTGCTATCTTTATAGTTTCCGGGCCGATATTAGGGGAGGCATGGGCAAGGGAAAATAGCCCGCTCACCTTTCCAAAAGCAGAAGTATCAAGTTTTCCTGTTTGCGTATCAAGGCTTACCGAGGCAATTGCTGCAAGAATTAGCAGCGTAACTATAAATCGCTTCATTATACTATTAGCTTCAAAATAATATTGAAATAAAATAGCCACTATTTACCCCGGCCTTATTCTGATGATATTTGAGGAAAATTATTCAAGATTATTAGAAGTTAATTATGGCTAACCAAAAGGCTGTAGGCATAATCTCCGTAATTACCTTTGTTCTGATAGGGATTTTTGCCACATACTCAGGGATAGGTGACCACCCGCCAACCAACGAACGGCTTTTATTTTGCGGCAAGGATTCAGACTGTATTCCCCATCCAGCATATTGCCACCCTACTTCCTGTATAAATAAGGACTTTGCCCAATATTACGATGCGCCTTTGGGTTGTGACGAGAAATTCAGCTATAGCGCAGCATATAGCCCAAAAGACTGCTCCTGTATTGAGAGCCGATGCCTGAATAAAAATTTGGGGAGGGAAAATCAAAAAGATGCCGATTACAGGCATTCTAATGAGGGCGACTATGAAGAAAAAAATTACTGCGAGTCGCGCGGCGGAATATTCCTTAGAGGGACCTCAATTGAAGGCCCCACAAATTACTGCCTGTTTGAAGGCACAATGTCTTATTGCCGGGCCATTGAGTATATGTCAGGAAGGTGCCGCGAAGGGGAGGAATATTACAGATGCGCTGCAACAGGCACATATTATGAAGGGTATTATGACAGTTTTAACGGGGACCTGCTGGGAAGAACATCCTGCAGGTAGCAGAGATTGTGCAGTTCCATGTGATGCTTAAATACCGGGCTATCTAAAATTCATTATGGCATATTCCGGGGAAAAGCCGGGGGCAGGCGTATACATATGCGTAAATTGCGGAACAAGGCTCACCCTTGCAAGCGATGATGATGAATTGCCGTCTTGCAGGCGTTGCGATGACCGAGAATTTGAGGAAGCCTAAATTTTATTTTTTCTTTTGCCTGTTTTTGGATTTTGTTTTTGCTTGCTTTATCTCTCTTATATTTGCCCTATTTCTTTCGGAATACAATATTACTGCCAAAGCGATAACTATAAGCAGAACTCCTCCAAGTGTGTTTTTATT
>Ga0334887_1000306_pt1 | contig 80750 bp, 63 predicted proteins | sample GraSluR1_MG_10_FD_207217 | JGI IMG/M metagenome (GOLD analysis project Ga0334887, IMG submission 207217) | Sludge microbial communities from methane-producing bioreactor in Wageningen University, Netherlands - Granular Sludge_18_07-R1 | ecosystem: Engineered > Bioreactor > Anaerobic >...
GGGACTCTCCGGAAAAAGCGATGCAAGATGTCCGGTCTTTACTCCTCTTCCGGAGCAGAGTTCCAGGAGAGACCCTCCCTTGTACACATTTCTTATGACCTCGACGACGAGCATTGAAGATTCCGATTGAGGTGTCGACCACCCTTCGTCATATCCCGGGAAGTTTCCCGGGTAGATCGTAGTGTTCAATCGCACGGAACAGGAAACGAGAGGAGACTGCCAGCAGTGAAGCCCGTTCTTCCGGGCTTGCTGCAGGACGATCTCTCTTTTTTCGCCCGGAAGAACCCGGAAGGAAGAGTACGGGCGAATCCCCGCCATACGAAGAAGGAGTTTCGAGTCGTCGGCAACGGTGTTTCGCCATATTGTTGCGACCCATGGAGGAATCCCGGCGACAAGCGCCTGCTCCCTGACTCCTCCGGACGATTCGAGCCTCGCAAGCTCACGCGCGCCTTCTTCGGCAACCCTTCGCAGGACGGCGTTCACAAGACGGGCTCCGCTTTCCTCTTTTTTTTCCTTTAAAAGCTGGACAAGACCGTTCACAAGTACACGGGGAGCAAATTTCTTCAGCTCAAGCAAACCTGCCGTCCCGATGCAAAGAGCATCGGCCGTCAGCCTTGAAAGTCCTGCCGGAGACGACTTGAGAAAATGTGAATAGATTTCCTTCCAGAGGAACTGCCTTCTGAGAGCCCCGTACACAAGGGAAGACGCCAGAGTAAGATCTCCGGGGGACATCGATTCTCCAAGGCGTCGTATTGCTTCCGAAGCGAATTTTCCCTCCCGCACTTCGTTCCAAACCAGAAGCGCGGCCTCAATTCCCCTCAAGGAGAAACCACCTCCGCGATCACGGGCTCGCCCCTCCGCTTCGTCCGAATAAAAACACTCGTGGGGGCAAGCATGGAGAGTCCCCCGAAAGCGATTTTTTCACTCTTAACGTCCACTCCGACAATATCCAAATCACCGATATCCGCGGATACTGTTCCGTAATACTGAAAAAGCATACTCAGCCGAGGGCCGATAAAATAGACCGCTGCAAGGGCTATAATCGCTGAAAGCATACTGAAGAGGCCGAGCATGCGGAAAAGAAAAAAGAGAAGAAACGCGAGGAAGGTATTGGAAAGGAGAACCGTGATTCCGCACCGGTGATAGAATGCCAGAGACTCGTCCCCTCCGCGCATACGCCGCAAAGCGGTCTGAGCAGCCTCAAGCGCCATCTCCGGGTCTATGGCTCCCCTCAAGGAAAACCCCTCTTCTACAGGCATGCCTTCGATGTTCAGACTACCGTATTCCTCTTCGAGAACACGAATCGTTCCGTGCGAAATCGCATGGTTTTTTCGAACTCGTCTGCTGGTAATAATACGAAAAAGCTGTGCCGGCTTGGCCAGGATCCAAAGAAAGGACTGAATCGAGAAACCAAGAGGCAGCAGCACAAAAAAAATCAAGATCAGCAGCAGGAAAAACCATGGAAAAAGAAAAAGAAAAATCAAAAATAAGAGCAGCTGCATGGGTATACGATTCCTTTCTCTCCGGGGAAATAAAATGGAGCGACCCGAAAAAGCCGCCCCATTTTCCAGAGCGTCGCTTCGAAGCGGACGCGGACGAGACTGATCAATCTCTGCCGCCGAACATCCCTCGAATGAAAAGAAGGCGGATAAGCTGCGCAAAAGCCATGACCGTTGCGGCGACATAGGTCCAGGATGCGGCCCGAAGCACCGAACGGGCGCCGCCGATCTCGTCCGTCGAGAGCATTCCGGTATCTGCGAGAACGCGGAGAGCCCTGTTGCTTGCGTCGAATTCCACGGGAAGCGTCACCAGGTGGAAGAGAATGACTCCAAGGAAGAGGAGAATTCCCAAATCCATCAGAGTCTGTCCGCGAAGCAGTATACCGATGAAGAAGAGAGGAAACGCCAAAGTGGATCCTATGCCGACAACCGGGACAATGGCATTCCGTATCTTCAACGGCGAGTAGTCTACGCTGTCCTGGATGGCGTGTCCGACTTCATGCGCCGCCACTCCTATCGCAGCGATGCTGGAGCTGTTGTACACGGAATCCGAAAGGCTCAAGCTCTTGTTCCCGGGATCGTAGTGATCCGTAAGGTTGCCGCCGACTCTCCGGACAGGAACATCGTTCAAGCCGAAACGGTCAAGGAGAGCTCTTGCAACCGACGACGCGGTAACTCCTCTTCTGGATCCGACCCTGCTGTACATCGCAAAAACCGATTTCACTCTCATCTGCGCCCACATGGCCAGAATCAGGGCGGGTATCAGCAACATCATGGTCGGGTCAAAGAAAAAAGGAAACATTGTTTCCTCACCTCCGGAATATACTCGAATTCAAAAGAAAGAGTACACTTCACGTACCTTTTCTCCATCGGTATTTTACACGGTTATGGGCTAAAGGTCAAGTTTGGTCAGTCTATTTTCCGAAAAACTTCCCGATCGCGTTTACAATCTGCCGCTGCTCCTCGATGGAAAGTTCAGGGAAGATCGGGAGCGCGAGCGTCTCCTCGCTGAGCATTTCCGAGACGGGGCAATCCCCCCGCTTGTACCCGAGGAATGAGAAGCATTTCTGCAGGTGGAGGCTCAGCGGATAATAGACCCTGCTCACCACGTCCGACTCTTCGAGGAATCGCTGCAGATCGTCTCTTTGCTGCACGCGGACAACATACTGGTGATAGATGTGATGGTTTCCTTCGAGCTCGACGGGCGGCGCGACGAAGTCGAGAAGCCCCTTTTCGGCGAAAAGAGCGTAGTACCTCCCGGCAACGATTCGTCGTTCCTCGTTCCACTGTTCAAAATGACGGAGCTTAACACGCAGAATGGCTGCCTGGATCGAGTCAAGGCGGCTGTTCAACCCCACTTCGTCATGGAAGTAGGTTTTCCCTCCTCCGTGCACCCGAAGCGTACGAAGTCGTGCAGCAATTGCCTGATCCGTACTGACGACCATTCCCCCGTCGCCGTACCCTCCGAGATTCTTCGTCGGGAAGAAGGAGAAACATCCTATACGCCCAACCGTTCCAGCACGAAGCAATCGTCCGTCGATGGAACGCCACGCGCCGAAAGCCTGCGCGGCATCCTCGACCACGGCAACGCCCCGCGACGTGAGTTCGTCCATGCACTCCTCCAAAGGTACCATCTGGCCGAAGAGGTGAACCGGGAGGAAGGCCTTCGTCTTTGGAGTAACAGCGTCAAGAACTTGCTGCATATCAACATTGAATGTAACAGGATCCACATCGACAAAAACCGGCGTCGCTCCGAGGCGGGTAACACAGCTTGCCGTCGCGAAAAAACTGTACGGCGTCGTGATCACCTCGTCTCCTTCTCCGATGTCGAGCGCCATCAGCGCAAGGACCAGTGCATCGGTTCCGGAGGCGCAGGCAACCGCCGAGACATCGCCGAGATAGCTCTCGCACTCCCTCTCAAAGAGAGGGACGTCGGGACCGAGTATGAAGTGCTGGCTTTCGAGCACTTCATGAACAGCTTCAAGTACTTCGTCTTTTATTCTCGCGTAGTTCCGGACAAGATCCAGTGTGGGTATTTTCGTCGCCATGAACAGAGTACCTCCTCTAAAAAATGGCTAAGCGCGGGGCTTCGCCTCCTCAAGAAACATCATTAACATCTTCACGTCCCAGACCGTTTTTTGGCATCCGGAGCACTGAAAAAACACAGGAAAAGACCCCTGCGGGCTTCTTTTCCGCGGGGTCATGCACGGGATGGAATCGTCTCGGCGGAGTTGCGTGCCCCCGAAACGGAACAGCCCTACTCTTCGACGACAATCCTGCCGAGTCCGGCCACCGCCTCTTCAAGATGCGCTTTCATCAGCGAAACGCTCGTCTCCGCATCATGTGCCCTGAGGCTGGCGAGAATCTCCCGGTGGGCGTCCTCTTTCGGGCTGGTTTCCACGTGGTAGAAGGGATCGTAAAAGACGATATACGCGTTCGTGCGGGCCAGTATGTTCTCGACATACTCCGAGAGCACCCTGTTTCCGCTTGCATCCGCTACGGTCTTGTGAAATGCCTCGTTCACCTCAAGGTACGTCTCGAGATCCTTGTCCTCGATCGCCCGGGCCTCTTCGACCAGCGCTTCCTCGATGCGGCGAAGGTGCCTCTCTCCGATGCGCTCGGCTGCCAGGCGTATTGCGAGACATTCCAGTTGTTCCCTGACGAGGAACGTATCCTCGATCTCACGGATGGTGGGAGCGGCGAGACGCGCACCGCTGTTCGGTATTATGAGGACAAGACCTTCGCTCGCAAGACGTCGAAGGGCTTCCCTTACCGGCGTCCTGCTGACGCCCATCTGGACGGCGATATTGACCTCGGGAAGACGCTGCCCCGGCTTCAACTGCTTTGTGATGATGCGGTGCCGAAGTTCCTGATAGGCATAATCGGCGGATGTGGTGTACAAACGTGGCTCTCTCATCGAAGGACCTCCCTATTTTTTCCAGGTGTGCAACAATGACAGGCTTATTGTATAACAGTCTGTATTGTGGATTTTGAGCCACCTTATCATATTCGTTCCGAATTCACAAGATCCGCAGAATAAAAAATTGCAGGGATGATACAATGAGATCATCAGGAAAGGGGCGATTTTGAATGCGCTTTACCGTTCTCCTTCTTTCAATGGGATCCGTTGTCCTCTACGGATACGCCCTGGCTGGACTTGCCGGCTTTTTCTTCGGAAAGGGTCGGTCGGACTACATTTTTTTCGGCCTTTTTTTCGGAACCCTGGCGGCTTCGCTTTCCCTTCTGCTGTGGAAGCGATATCTCGTAATCCTCGAAAGCGAGATAGCCGAAACAGAGAAAGCAAAGAGAAGATATCCTCCGCACACTTCCTGAAACCAGATCCGACATCCTTTTCCGTCAGAGATTGAATATCCGCCCTTTCCATGCTCTTTCAAGCCTTGCCACCGCTTCCTCCATGGAGGATTCAGGAACGGCGGAAAGTGAAAAACGGACAGCCCGCACCTTCATCTCCCTCAAGGCAAAGCAGGAACCCGGAGTAACGCGAACTCCACGATCCGCCGCCAGGGCGGCGGCGAACTCTCCTTCCGCTTCTCCGGTCGGAAACCAAAGATAGACGCCTCCCTCCGGTTTGACAACAGGGCTCTCGGGGAAACTCCGGGTCAGAAGGCGAAAGAGCGCCTCCATGCGGCCCGAAAGAATTATTCGAGCTCGTTCGACGGCATCCGCCAATCTCCCTCCCTCGAGGAAACGGCAGACAACAAGCTGGACGACCGACGATACATGTCCCCGGCGAATGCCCCCCGTCCGCAGGTAGGCCTCTTGCAGAGGTTGTGGAAGAAGAGTGTATCCGAGTCTCATACCGGGAAAAAGCACCTGGCTGAAGGAACCGACATAGACGACGCCTCCTTCCTCCTCCATCGCCTTCAAAGCCGGCACGGATTTTTCTCCGTACCGGAGCTCTCCGTAACTATCATCTTCAAGAATGAGAAAACCGCGCCTGCCGCGGATCGAGAGGATAGCCCGGCGCAGCTGATGGGACAGCGTTCGGCCCGTAGGATTCTGAAAGCTCGGGACAAGATACAGCACGTCACTTGGGGTAAGCCTTTCGAGGCAGGAGAGGTTCTCTTCATACAGGAGGGGAACTGTCCGCAGGGAGACATCTTCGTTTCCGGCGATGGAGGCGATTTCACCGTATGAAAGCTCCTCTGCCCACAGCCTTGCATACCCGCATTCACGCAAGGACCGCAAAGCCGTCGAAAGGGCATCTTTTCCCCCCGCGGTTACAACGACCTCATCAGGGTGGGCCGGAATACCTCTGAGCACCGCATGACGAAGAAGAAGGCGCCTCAGCGGAGAAAGTCCCTCCACCGGAGCTCCTTCGAGCGCTTCGGCAAGATCCGGAAGAGGAATATCCCGCAAGACGTCCGAGAGTTCTGAAAGCGGAAGAAGATCACGGGTCGGCTGCTCCACGTCGAAATGGAAGATATCTCCTTCTCCCTGGATCGGGGCGAGTCCTCGCCGGGGAAGGTCGGCGGCGTAGGTACCGCTCCTTCCGGTCTGAACGACAAAACCTCTTTCGGCGAGAATATCGTAGGCGGCCACCACCGTCCCCCTGCTGACGCGAAGCATACGGGCAAGCTCCCGCGTTCCCGGAAGCCGTTCGCCCGAGGATATGCTCCCCGTCGCGATCATCTTTTCGAGGTGTTCCGCGACCTGGCGGTACAACACCCCTTCTGAGTAGTTCAGCGGTATTTCAAGCAGCAATTTTCCATTCTCCTCTCGTTCAGGTCACGCTTCTGTTACAATGACCGGGAAGGAGCATCTATTTTCCGAAGGAGCGAAATCATGAACATTCCGGTATATTCCTTAAATCCCGATATCGTTGTATTCGACGTTGACGGCGTTCTTGTCGACACATCAAGATCGTATCCCGAGGTCGTCGCAAAATCCCTTCGATGGGCCTGGAGCGAACTCCTCGGACGGAACGTCGACTGCGACGGGTTCACCGACCTGCATTTCGCAGCGACAAAGACTCACCCCGCATTCAACGACGATTTCGATATAGCCTGGGCGATTATCAACTGCACCGCATCTTCACAGTCGTCTCTTCTTTCGAGGAGCCTTCCTTCGCCCGAAGAATGGAGGGAGCTTCTCGAAGGGTGCACGGAGAACGACGTCCCGGCCTGGGTAATGCGCACATTCGGCGAACGAATCGGCCGCGACGTCGTACGAAGAGCGTGCGAAGAGTTCTACTTCGGGTCCGAAGCACTTGAGCGCCTGGGCGAAAGAGTAGCATACGCCCCGCCGGTGAAAGGACTCTGGGAGAACGAACACCCCCTGGTTTCGATATCCTGGCGCGACATCGCGCTTCCCGCCGGCATCTATACCGGGCGTCCACTCAAGGAGCTGAGACTTGCATTGAAGCTCGTCGGATGGGAGGATTTTCCTCCGTCCATGATCGTGACGCCCGATTCAGGCATAAGCAAACCCTCCCCCTTGGGACTGAAACTCCTCTGCGAAAAGGCGGATGCATCATTCCCCCTTTTTCTGGGTGACGCGGAGAGCGACAGGCAGACCGTCAGGAACTTCGGCAGCGGAGCCTTTGCTGCGATCGGCGATTTTCTTCCTGATGCCGAGCATCGATTTAAGACCCCGGACGAAGCCCTGAGGCACTTCGGTCTTCTCCGGACGAGGAATGAATGATTCGCTGCTTTCATATCACTGTTTTCGCATCATGAGCCAGCGATAGGTCCCCTCGATGTTGCTCCAGAGCTCAACACTGAGTTCCGTGACAAGAGAGCTTCCCCGCACCCATCCGGAGGATCCGGCATCAACACCCTTGACGATATCCCGAACTGCCCAGAGAGGGCGGGACAGACCTCCGGGGTCGAGGACCGAAGCATAGGAGGGGGTATAACCGCGAAGTCTTTCCCCCGGATTCAGCATGATATCCCCCTCGGAAGAGACGGCTTCGACTTTGCGGAACTCGGCTGAGGGCATATGGAACTCTCCCCGGAAACGGAAGAGCTTCATACCTTCGTACTGTTTCTTGTTCGGCAGGGAAAAGGACTCTCCCAGGAGCGGAGCGACTCCGCCATTTACCAGAACGGCCTTCCTGGAGAGAAACATGGTGTTGAACCACTCCCGGACACCGTTTTTGCCGAGCAGCCTTTCCGCACAGAGAAAACCGGGGCCGTTCGGGATATAAAGCGCGTTTACATCTCGCTGGAGTACCGTACCATCAAGGGGAATACGCCGGATAGAGCATCCGAAGTGTGAAAAGAGCTGCACGGCGTTGTCTCCTTCGAGGTCAAGGGCCGGGTGAGAAAGAATACCTACGGTGAGTCCTGCAGCCTTGCCCCTGAAGGGTTCGAGAACGGGACTCCATTCCTTGCTCTGTTTCGCCAGTCCCCAGAGGATATTCCATTCCACCTGGTCCGTCATGCCCACCATTTGGGCCGAGGCCGCGTGGACAGGGAAAGAGGCACGCTCCGCCATCTCCTCCAGGCAAAGCTCGAGAAGGGGAGGAGAATTTTTTTCAAGCGTCCTGGGAATATATCCGAGACAGACCAGGGACATCCGCCTCCCGACTTCGATTTCCAGAAGCTGATACTCCCTCGGATTAAGGACCGAGGCAAAAAGAGCCGCAGAAACAGGAACGCCTCCCTGGGAGGCGACCCTGGAGACGATCCCCTCAAGAATTCTCGACGTGACCGCCGCTGAGCTGTCGGCGTAGATCAGTGAAATCAACGGGCATTCGAGAAGGCGGCATATTTCTTCAACCAGGGGATTGACCAGGAAGACATCATCGTCCCGGCGCCTTCCCGCCGAGGTGAATACCAGATTCAGCGCTTCCGGGCGCGCCGCCTGCTGAAAGAGAAGCTTGAAGTTGCGGACGCTGCCGCAGCTCCAGGGATCCAGCAGAGTGACTTCTTCCTTCGTCACGAGCTTCAGGAAACGGATGAAATGCTCGTCAGCGCCTGCGCAGAACAGGCGGAGAGGATGTCCGAGGCTTTTGAGAACGGAAGCCAGCAGAATACTCTGGGGGACTTTTCCTTCTCTTCTTTCATCCGCAAGAACAAGACGGGGAATAATCAATGATCCTTCTCCTTTTTTTTGCAGTATGATTTAGTGTATCATATAGCGCGTGTATTTTGAGTTTCAATTATCGTAGAAGACGTCTGGAGGTTGATGACGCATGACAGCACCATGGGTTTCCATCGGCGACCTTCCTTCCCGCGTGGAGGAGAACGTAGTCATCCGGGGTTGGCTCTATAACGTGAGAAGTTCCGGAAAGATCCATTTTCTTCAGCTTCGTGACGGCACCGGAACAGTCCAGGGAGTCATGGTGAAAAAAGAGGTTCCCGAGGACATCTTTGCCGCCGCCAAAGGACTCTGGCTCGAGGCTTCCGTTGAAGTTTCCGGAACCGTCCGGAAGGATGAAAGGGCGCCGTCCGGCGTCGAGCTTTCGGTGACGGATCTGAAGGTGTTTCAGAACCCTTCCGAGGAATATCCCATCGGGAAGAAGGACCACGGCATCGACTTCCTGCTCGATCACCGCCACCTCTGGCTTCGGAGCAGCCGCCAGCAGGCGATCATGCGTATTCGCGACCGTGTCATCCGCTCTGCGAGGGAATACCTTCAGAACAACGGATTCCTCCTCGTGGACAGCCCGATCATCAGCGGAGCCGCGGGTGAAGGGGCCTCCGGCCTCTTTGAAATCGACTATTTCGACTCGAAAGCCTACCTGGCCCAGACCGGGCAGCTTTATGCCGAGGCCGCAGCCGCAGCCTTCGGCAAGGTCTACTGCTTCGGCCCGACGTTCCGCGCAGAAAAATCGAAGACACGGCGCCATCTCACCGAGTTCTGGATGCTCGAGCCTGAAGTCGCCTTCTACGATCACAAGGACAACATGGCACTCCAGGAAGGCCTGATATGCCATATCGTCGCCCAGACTCTCGCACACTGTAAAGCAGAGCTCGCCGCTCTCGAACGCGACGTTTCGAAACTCGAGAACATCAAGGCTCCTTTTTACCACCTCCAATACGGCGAGGCCATCGAGATGCTGCACGGCCTGGGAAGCGACACCCCGTACGGAGACGACCTCGGCAACGACGACGAGACCATTCTCACGCAGCAGTTCGACCGTCCTGTTTTCATCGAATGCTACCCCAAGACAGTAAAGGCCTTCTACATGAAGGAGCACCCTGAAAACCCCGATCTCGTCCTGTGCGACGACCTGCTTGCCCCGGAAGGATACGGCGAAATCATCGGCGGCTCCCAGAGAGAGGACAGTTATGATAGACTTCTCGCAAGAATCAGGGAACAGGGACTTCCTGAAGAGCCCTATGAATGGTATCTTGATCTCAGGAAATTCGGCACGTTCGTTCACAGCGGATTCGGAATGGGGATAGAGCGCGTCGTGGCATGGATTAGCGGACTGCAGCACATCCGCGAGGCTATCCCATGGCCTCGCACAATCTACCGTTTGAAGCCCTGATGTTCGTTATTTTCCCATTTCGGGGAGGCATACGCAGGTGAGTTATTCGGATTTTGATCCAAAACCAACGTTTCGCCAGTTCAAGAGGCTGATCGGCGACGGTGAAGTAGGAGGGAAGGCGAGGGGGATCGCGTTCGCCTACAATGTGATCATGGGAAGCCCATTGGAAACATCGGTCGAATTCCCCGTAGTCAACTATGTCGTCACCACCGAAGGTTTCGACGAATTCGTCGACGACAACGGTATCGAAGAGATCCTCAGAGAGCATCTCGAGACGGAGAGCGATCCGTGCGACGAGGACTCCTCGCAGGAGTTCTTCGACAGGCTCGCCGCGGTTTTTCAGGCAGGGACTATTCGTTCTTCGCTTCTCGCCGATCTCGAAAAAGCGCTTGAAACCATCGGGGACTTCCCGCTGGCGATTCGTTCGAGTTCCATTCTCGAGGACTCGCGCAAACTCTCCTTCGCGGGAAAATACGGGACCCGTTTTTCCGCGAACACCGGCGCCATGGAAACACGCAGAGACCTTCTTGCCTGCGCTCTCAAAGAGGTATGGGCTTCACTCTACAACCCGGCTGCCCGGGCATACCGAAAGAAACACGGACTCGTCGACTCCGACGAATCGATGGCTGTCGTCATTCAACCGGTCATCGGGCGGGAGCACAACGGCATGTACTATCCGGAGATCGCAGGGACCGCGTTCTCGAAAGTCTATCGCCGGCCATCGACAAGACTCAAGAAGGAAAACGGCGTCGTGCGTTTCTGCTTCGGTCTCGGCACCCGGACCGTGGACCGCCTGAAGGCGAACATCGCCTACCTTTCGCACCCCATGCTCCGCCCGCAGGGGAACCTTCCGGCGGACATCGCGATGACAAGCCAGAGCGAATTCGACTATATCGACAGGAAATCGGGATCCTTCAGAACGGGACTTCTTTCCGAGCATTTGCCGTTCATCCTCAAGGAGCACAAACTCGCCTCCGCGTTCATCGAGATCTTCTCCGACAATCTGCTCTACTGGGCAGGCTCCGATCAGCTGAACGGCAAGCCGGTCTTCTCCTTCTCCAACTTTCCGAAGAGACATCCGAAGTTCTTCAACCTCGTGAAGGATCTGGCCGCCTTCCTCGAAGAACAGATGGGAATGCCCGCTGACATGGAGTTCACCTACGACACGGAACAGGAGAAACTCACCCTCCTCCAGCTTCGTCCCCTGGCGTCCTACGAGGAAATGGCGCACGTCGAGATACCGGATGTCCCCGAACAGAACGTCATTCTCACCGGAAACAGGATGGTGAGCAACGGCAAGCTGGAGAACATCCACCATCTGGTCTTCGTCGATCCTACTCTGTACGGAAAGGACGCCACGTTTCACGAAGTGGCGCGTGAGATCGGGCGGATCAACCATAAACTCTCCGGCACGGACTATATCCTGGTGGGACCGGGCAGATGGGGCAGCACCAATCCGAAGCTCGGCGTTCCCGTCCGCTACAACGAGATATGCCACTGCGGCTGTCTCGTGGAGGTCGGCATCCTGGAGAGCGACTACACCCCCGAGCTCTCCTACGGGACGCACTTCTTCCTCGATCTCGATGTGGATGGAACGCTCTACCTGCCGGTCTTCGACGGCATGAAAGGGAACCTCTTCAACCGGACATGGCTCGACTCGGCCTATTACGAACAGAAGCGGCACCCGGCGGTCCGTCACTACATCGGCAACTTCTCCGTCTTCCTGGACGGAGAAAAAGAGATCGGCACGGTCATCTCCAACGACTAATAAAAGCAGGGGCCGATCGCCTTTTTTAGACGATCGCCCCCTGCTTTTTTGGGTTTATACTTTTTAGTTAGGGCCAGATTCCCCTGAATCTCATCGCGTCGACAATCCGCCCGACTGCCTTTACATAAGCCGCCTGCCTGATGCTGATTTTTTTATCCTCCGCAATTTTCATAGTCTCATGGAACGAGTGGGTCATCCGCTCATCCAGCTTCTGGAAGACGTAGTCCTCCGTCCAGAAGTCTCCGGAGCGCCCCTGAATCCACTCGAAGCAGCTTACGATAACACCGCCGGCATTCGCGAGAACATCCGGTATAATCGTTGTCCCCTTATCAGCCAAAACAGCCTCGGCATCCGGCGTGACCGGTCCGTTAGCCAGCTCGAGCACCACGGTCGCCTTCACATCGGCCACGTTGTTCCCATCTACCGCGCCGCCCAAAGCGGCGAGAATAAGCACATCCATGTCAAGACCGAAAAGAAGATCGGGGAAGAGTACTTCTCCTCCCGGAAAACCTTTGAGAGAACGAGTGTCGTTCTTGTGCTTCCAAACTTCGTCGAACTTGATACCGTTAGGATTATAGACTGCGGCTCCGCTGTCGGAGACGGCGACGACCTTCAAGCCGAGGTCCTTCTCGACGAATCGGTGAGCGCGGGTACCAGCATTGCCGAAGCCCTGGATTCCGACCTTCAGGTCCTTCCCCAAAAGTCCCAGTTTTGAAAGCCCTTCCCGAAGAATAAAGATTCCGCCTTTCCCTGTCGCATCTCCTCTCCCTAGAGACCCTCCCAAAACCGGCGGTTTTCCGGTATAGGCGGATGGTTCACTCCAACCTTTCACTTTTTCATACGTATCGAGAAACCACGACATTATCTGAGGATTTGTATAGACATCCGGTGCAGGAATATCGTAGTCGCTGCCGACAAAACGAGACAGCCCCAATGCGTATGAGCGACTCATAATTTCAAGCTCGTTTCGGGAAAGCTCCCGGATATCCACAGCAATGCCTCCCTTTCCCCCACCATAAGGAAGGCCGGCAACCGCGCACTTGATCGTCATCCACGAGGAAAGAGCGACCACCTCGTCCCGGTCGACCAGGACATGATACCTGACCCCGCCCTTGTAAGGGCCGAGTGCATTGTTATGATGACTTCTCCATGCTCTGAAAACCTTCACACCGCCGCCGTCGAGACGCACTGGCAGAGACAGTTCGAGCACTTCCTTCGGATGCCTGAGAATCTCAAGGTATTCTGGTTCCACTGTGACATACGGTACAGCCTGTTCAAGCTGTTTCAAGAACATCTCCTGTGGATTCATTTTCACCCCTCCATTTCAGATCTGTGAATCATCTCTCCATTGCATTGCGGCGAACAATGCGAATTCATGAAATATACTACCATAATTTTGATCTTTTGAGAAATCGTTTTTTCCATAAAAAAGAGACGACCGGAAAAAACCGACCGTCTCTGGCGTTATTGAAAAGTTGAATTTCTTAACTGCTTTTTACAACCTAGAGGAAAACGCCTCTCATTCGCACTGCGTCGGCGACTCTCTGAATAGCCGCCATGAAGGCAGCGCGGCGCATCTTGACGTTCTTGTCCTTCGCATAGTTCCAGACTCGCTGGAAGTTGTCCTTCATGATGCGGATCAGGCGCTCGTTGTACTCATTCTCCGACCAGAAGAAACCGCCGAGGTCCTGGGCCCACTCGAAGTAGGAGCCGATAACGCCGCCGGAGTTGGCAAGAAAGTCGGGAACGACGAGTATTCCCTTCTCGTCGAGGATCGCGTCGCCCTCAGGGGTAATCGGGCCATTGGCGGCTTCGACGATGTACTTCGCCTTCACCTTGTCGGCGTTCTTGCCGTTGATGACGCCTTCAAGGGCTGCGGGGATGAGAATATCGCACTCCATGAAGAGCACTTCGGGGAGGTCGAGCTTCCGGCAACCTTCGCAGGTGAACCCTTCGAGAAGGCGCTTGGGGTGATTATTCACATGCTCGATGGCTTTCTTGATGTCAAGGCCGTTCTCGGCATAGTAGGTTCCGGTGATATCGCTGATGCCGATGACCTTGGAACCTGCTTCGATCATGTTGAGGGCGGCAAAGGTTCCCACGTTGCCGAAGCCCTGAATGGCCACGGTCGCTTCCGCGGGATTCTTTCCGAGATTCTTCAGGAGCTCGAGAGCGCATGTGGCGACCCCGTATCCCGTGGCTGCGGTGCGGCCCTTGGAACCCCACATTGGGATCGGTTTTCCGGTGAAGATTGCGGGCTCGAGCTGGTTCTTCATCTTGCTGATGGTATCCATGAACCAGACCATTTCGGGTCCGCCGGTGTTCACGTCCGGAGCGGGAACGTCGGTCCAGGCGCCGATGACGGGAGCCATGCGCGCGGCCCACGTACGGGCGATCCGCTCTTTCTCCCTCTTCGAAAGCTCCAGCGGTTCGCAGGAGACGCCGCCCTTGCCGCCGCCGTAGGGAATTCCGGCAAGCGAGCACTTCCAGGTCATCATCATTCCAAGGGCTTCGCACTCGTCAAGGTTCACCTCGGGGTGAAAGCGAACTCCGCCCTTGCCGGGGCCAATCGCGGACGAGTGGAGCACCCGGTATCCGTCGAAGACCTTCACAGTGCCGTCGTCCATCTCCACGGGAATGGAGACGCACGTCCGGCGCTCGGAATGGCTGAGAATATCGATGAGCCCCTCTTCGAGTCCCATTTCCTCCGCCGCCGCGTAGAAGTTCTTGAGAGCAGTGTCAAGGAGCACGTTCGAGGAAGTACGCTTTGTAACAGACATGAAACACACCTCCTGTATATTTACGGCCTGAGCCGTTTGAGACCTTGATCACTATCATATCATGCTTTTTCCAAAGAACAAGCGATTAATTGAAATTCATCATAATAATCCTAAATACCCGGCACAAAGGCGGCGCATCAATGACATTCGCCGCCGTCGCATGACTCCTCCGGCTCGACGAGAACGCCGGAGAGCATCAGATACGCCGACCAGAGAAACCCCCTCTGCACCACCTCTACTTCATTGTTCCGGAACTGCATGTACGAAGGAACCCAAAGCGAAATTCCGTCCTGTTCTATCTTTCGGTATTCGGCCTCCACCGGAGGCTTGCCGTCCTCCACCCGGACGACTCTGCGCGCGTTTCAGCCAAGCCCCAGCGTCCGCCTGATCGCGTGCGCTTCCTTCATCTTCAGGAGCTTTTCCATGACCTTCTTTTCCGCCGTTATTCTCAAACGCTCCATTTCCTCATCTCCTTTCCGTTTTTCCGAGAAAGATAGGGTTTTCCGTTAAGCGGGGGCTCTCCACCCTCTTGACCGGAGCAGATCCTCCATGTCTTCGGCCGGAGGGGCCGTGATCCGCATACCCGAGAGTTCCTCCAGATCCCCGCGAAGTGCGCCGAAAAGAACGGTGAAGCTATGCAAAAGAGGCCGCCGGACACCGCGCTTCCGCCATTTCGCGTTCGTATCTTCCCCCCCGTAGCGGATATCCCCCAGTACCGGATGACCGATGGATGCCATGTGGACTCTGGCCTGGTGAGATCGGCCCGTCACGAGATCAATCTCTACGAGAGAGATATCCCCTCCTCCCTTGAGAAGCCTGTACCGGGTGAGGGCCTCCTTTCCCTTTTCATCCACCCTTACCGTGTTGGACTCCGGATCCTTCAACAGGGGAGAATCTATCTCCCCCTTCACCGGAGGGACGCCGGCAACGACGGCAAGATAGGTCTTGCGAATTTCGCGGGCACGGAAGGCATCCTGCAGGATCCGGAGAGAGATTCCGGAAAGAGCCACCAGAAGGACTCCCGTCGTGTTCCGGTCCAACCTGTGCACGGCGTAGGCTCTTTCCTCGGCGCCTTCCAGGCTGCGCATGTACTTCACCCGGTCGAGAACATTGTCCTGATCCTTTCGATCCGGCTGGACGAGAAGGTTGACGGGCTTGTTGACCGCCCACAGCAGACTGTCGGAATAGAGCAGCGGAAGAGTCCTGCGGTAGCGGAATCCCTCCGCCCTCTCCGCGGGCCCCTCCCACGGGACGTACAGCTCCTGCCCCGCTGTAATCCGGACATCGCAGGAAGTTTTTTTTCCGTCAAGACGCACGGCTCCGGTCCGGATGCCCTTCATGACGACGCTCAGCGGCAACGCAGGCCAGATCGAGCGGATCGTCTTGTCCAGTCTCCTTCCGTCGTCCGACGGCGATATGTGCAGTTTATACCCCATTGGGCTGCTCCCACTTCCAGAACCGCCTCTGAGCGGACGGGTTGAAATCGGAGATTTCACGACCGTCCTCCATCTGGTCGACAGAGTGCTTCCAGCAGAAAAGGCGGAAGTCCATTTCATCGGCCGCGCTCACCGCCATGGCCTCGGGAGTGGCGGGAAGGACCGGAGAACCGTACTCGCGGCATCCGTGATGACTGACGAGAATATGCCCGATGGCCAGGAAGAGGCTTTCATCCAGACCGTACTCCCGGGCCATGGATTCGAACCTGCTGTACCCCAGCACGATATGGTCGTGGAACGTTCCGGCCACGGTCATCACCGGCGCTGGAACAAGCCTGTACGACTCCATCTTGCCGAGATCGTGCAGCAAGGCGCCGGCGACGGTCACTGAAACGTCCGCCTCGTACCCCCCTGCCCTTCCAGCCTCAACGATACTCTTCGCCGTTCGTGCGACCGCAACCGTGTGTTCCAGGAGCCCCCCGACATAGGCGTGGTGGTGCGAAACCGCCGCAGGGCATGTCTTGAAAGACTCCCACAGGTTTTTTTTAAAAAAGACGAAGTCCAGGAAGGCGCCGACAGGCCCCTCGCAAATTCCCAGCAATTCCAGGAAGCCTTCTTCCAGGACCTCTTCGGGTACCGGCGAACGCTGCACGTATCGGTACGGCGGATACTTCTCCTGGTTGACGAAGTAGACCGCATTAAAGTTGAACTGCGGCTGCCCCTTGAATTCGGTGACCTGGCCCGCCAGCCCGACGCTCTTTCCTACGAGATCGCGAAATATTTCGGATTCCGCAGGATCCGGTATCAGGACTTGATCGTTTTGCCTGTCCCACCATTGCGCATTGGACCAGGCTTTCCCCTCGAGCGTCCCTTCAGAGTCCATAATGCCGAGATCCCAATAATTTTTTCCATTTTTATCCTTGCGGACCGAGATCTTGACGACAACGCCAAGAACCTTGAACTTCTCGTCCTTCGACATTCGGCGAATCTGGCCGATGGTGCCGATACGCTGCTCTTCCACTCAATCACCTCATAATCTCCGCATCGGCGCCCGCATCCGAGTCCGATACTCAAAGAAATACAACCGGAACCCATCGTATCATGTTTCAGATATTTCCTGCACAAGCCCGTACTAGCCATCTCATCGCCTCAAAAATGAGAGGGTGCCAACCGGACGGCCCGATACCGACCGGCGAATACAGCTCCCGAAACACTTCTTTCAGGCGCCGAACTTCTCCAGCCGGTGGGCGTGGGCGAGCATGAGGCCGAGCAATTTTTTCCCTTCGAAACGCCCGCCTGCCCCGATACGGCACTCGTGCTCGTTGAACGCGTTCGAATCGCCCGACCGGACGAAAGAGCTCTTCAGCATGAAGGGAACCGGATGCCAGGAATGGCTGCTCATGACGCTCGGCGTGCTGTGATCACCCGTCACGACGAGAACGTCGGGCGAGAGGGCGAGCAGTCGCGGCAGAAGAGAATCCACGGTTTCGACTACCTTGCGTTTCCCGTCGAAATCACCGTCCTCGCCCCTGCTGTCGGTGTACTTCACGTGGACATAGAAGTAGTCGTAGTCGTTCCAGAGGCGTCCGACGGTATCAACAAGCTGCTCGAGCGTCTCACCCGCCTCGACGACGTTCATTCCCACCAGCTTGGCGAGCCCCCTGTACATCGGGTATGTAGCCACGGCCACCGGGTTCATCGTGTAGAGATCTCCCATAAGCGGGATATCGGGGGCGGAAGAAAACCCCCGCAGAAGGCAGCCGTTCGCGGGAGTATCGCCGCGAAGGACTTCGGAGACTCTCCTGATAAACGCGTTGGCGACCGACGCCATCCGTTCTCCGTCCGCAGCGAGGGGCTTGGCCCAGCGCATAACCGCTCCCTCCTGCTGCGGATCGGCGTCGGCGACGTTCTCCGTCAGGCCGTCGCCGGAGAAGACAACGACGAAACGATGCTCTTTTCCCGGATAGAACGTCACGGTCACGCCCTCTATCTCCGAAATCGCCTCGGCGAGTTTTTTGACGACGAGGGTGCTCTTCTCGGTGGCGATTCGCCCCGCCCTTCTGTCGGTGATGATGTCGTCATCGGTCCGGGTGCAGAAGTTGCCCCGTGCGCAGACATCACCCGGCCCCACCAGCGCGCCGACTCCCATAGCCTCGAGAATACCTCGTCCTATCGAGAACTCCATCGGGTCGTAGCCGAAGAGGGAGAGATGCCCCGGTCCGCTGCCGGGAGTGATGCCGATGTCGACCATATCCAGCAGTCCCAGCTCGCTCGTTTTCGCCAGGGCATCCAGGTTGGGCGTCGCCGCGGCCTCTAGCTCCGTCTTCCCCTCGGGGCCGGGAAGCCCTCCGATTCCGTCCATTACAAGAAGAATCATTTTTTTGCCGTTGTCGTACGCCAGGTGTTTGAGCATTTCCATTCTTTTCATCGAATCCACCTCCGAGGAAATCGTGTCGTTCGTCGTTTTTCCGGGATTTGTAGCGAGTGCTCATTTTTTTCTGCAAAAACCACCGACTTTATGTTATCATTTTCTTCAAAGATCCATCCAGTCCATTTAATCCAAGGGGGTCATCAAGGTGAAGTTTTCTGAAAGAGTCCTCGCAATGCAGTCCTCCCCGGTGCGCAGACTCCTGCCGTACGCGGAGGAGGCCAGGGCGAAAGGGAAGAAGATCTATCCCCTCAATATCGGGCAGCCGGACATCAAGACACCCGCCTCGTTCCTGCAAGCGATCAGGGACTTTTCACAGGAAGTCATCGCATACGCAACCTCTCAGGGGAACAACGACCTGCGCGACGCCATGAGCCGCTACTACAAAGAATTCGATATCCCTTTCGAGAGAGAGGACCTCATCGTCACCAACGGCGGCAGCGAAGCGCTTCTTTTCGCATTTATGACGATGTGCGACCCCGGAGACGAGGTGCTCATCCCCGAACCGTTCTACGCCAATTATAACGCTTTTGCACAGAGCGTGAACGTCAAAGTCGTCCCGATCACGACAAAAGCCGAAGAGGGGTTCCATCTGCCACAGAAAGAGCAGGTCGAATCGCTCGTTACGCCGCGCACCCGGGCGATCCTGGTGGCGAACCCCGGCAATCCGACCGGCACGATCTACACGGTCGACGAGATGAATATGCTCGCCGGCCTCGCTCTGAAGCACAACCTGTTTATCGTCGCCGACGAAGTCTACCGGGAGTTCGTCTACGACGGGCTGAAATACACCAGCTTCGGCCATATGCCGGAGATCCAGGACAGGGTTGTCATCGTCGACTCCGTTTCCAAGCGCTACAGCGCATGCGGCGCCCGTATCGGCTGCATCGCCTGCAAAAACAAGGACTTTATGGCGCAGGTCCTCAAAATCGCCCAGGGAAGACTCTGCGTGCCCACTCTTGAACAGGTCGGGGCAACGGCGCTCTACAGCACGCCCAAATCCTACCTGGAAGAGGTGAACAAGGAGTACCAGTCCCGACGCAACACGCTGTACGCCGCCCTGAACAAGATGCCCGGCGTCATCTGCTCCGAGCCGAAGGGAGCCTTTTACGTCATGGTGAAACTCCCCGTGGACGATGCCGAAAAATTCATCATCTGGATGCTCCAGAACTTCGACGTGGACGGAGAAACCATGATGGCCTCCGCAGGAGAGGGTTTCTACGCCACCCCCGGGCTCGGCAAACAGGAGTTCCGTCTCGCCTACGTGCTGAACAACGAAGATCTCGTCAAGGCGATGAACATCCTCAAGCTTGCGCTCGAGGCATATCCCGGCAGGATCGAGTCCGTAGCCGCCCTCTGATTTCGAGAAGCATACCGGCTGCGGAGTCCGCAGCGCAGAAACGCACATACCCCGCAGAGATATCCTGAATCTGCGGGGTATGATATCATGTTTTGCCAGCACACCCCAGGAAGAGAGGAATTCATGCATGCTGAAAGTCAAGGAAGCCATGCCGAAAGATGTAGGGCACGGCGTAGCGCGAATGGCCCCGGAGGATATTACCAGGCTGGGTCTTTCGGAGGGACAGATCGTAGAAATTGAAGGAAAACGCCGGACCCCGGTGAGAATCCTCTCGTGCGATTCCGACCTCATCACCTCGGGCGGAGGTAAGGGTTTTCTCCAGATCGACGGCATCACGAGGGACAACGCCCAGGCGAGCATCGACGACAAGATCGCGGTCCACAAAACGACGCATCACTTCGCCGGGAGCATCACCCTGCGCCCCCTCACCTCCACCGCACTGCTGGAAAAGGAACGCGACGCGGCCTATATCCGTTCACTCCTCGAGGGACTTCCTGTTCTCCGGGACGACCGGGTCCGCACCAACCTTTTCGGCAGCAGGATCTGCGACTTTCGCGTTGTCGACACCACCCCAGCCGGAACAGTGATCATCAGCAAGTCCACGTATGTGAACGTCGAAAAACAGGCGGAAGGCGAGAAGAAGGCCAAGGTCTCCTACGAGGACATCGGCGGACTCGGCCCCCAGATTCAGCGAATCCGCGAGATGATCGAACTGCCTCTTCGCTTTCCGCAGGTCTTCGAGCGCCTCGGCGTCCAGCCTCCAAAAGGAGTGCTCCTCTACGGCCCTCCGGGAACTGGAAAGACCGTAATCGCAAGGGCGGTAGCAGCGGAAACGGACGTTTACTTCACCCACATATCCGGCCCGGAGGTCATCGGCAAGTTCTACGGCGAGAGCGAGGAGAGGCTTCGCAACGTCTTCGAAGACGCACAGTCCCACGCGCCATCCATCATCTTCATCGACGAGATCGACGCCATCGCCCCGAAACGGGAGGAGATGGGCGGCGAGAAGCAGGTGGAGCGGAGGGTGGTTGCCCAGCTACTCGCACTGATGGACGGACTTGAGTCGCGCGGCCAGATAGTGGTCATCGGAGCCACCAACATTCCGAATACGCTCGATCCCGCACTGAGACGTCCGGGGCGTTTCGACCGGGAAATCTCGATTCCCATTCCGGACAGAAACGGCAGGCACGAGATCCTGACCATTCATACCCGGGGGATGCCGCTCGCAGCGGACGTGGATCTCCGCCGCCTGGCGGACATGACGCACGGATACGTGGGAGCCGACATCGAGGCGCTGGCCAAGGAGGCCGCAATGGCAAGCCTGCGGGAACTCCTTCCGGAGATCGACATGGAGATGGAGGAAATTCCGTACGAACGCCTTCTCGCAATGGACGTCCGTATGGATCATTTCCTCGACGCCTTCAGGGAGGTCGATCCTTCGGCGATTCGCGAAGTGTTCGTTGAGATTCCCGATGTCTCGTGGAGAGACATCGGCGGTCTCGAAAATATCAAGGAAGAGCTGCATGACGCGGTGCAGTGGCCCCTGCAGCACGGGGACGTCTTCGAGAAGTTCGCGATCATGCCCCCCAAGGGAATCATGCTGCACGGACCTTCGGGAACCGGAAAGACGCTTCTGGCCAAAGCGCTGGCGCACGAGAGCGGGGTCAACTTCATCTCGGTGAAGGGGCCTGCGCTCATGTCGAAGTATGTCGGAGAGAGCGAGCGCGCTATCCGGGAGGTCTTCCGCACCGCCAAGCAGGCCGCACCCTCGATTCTGTACTTCGACGAGATCGAATCCCTGGTTCCCGTCCGGGGAAAGGACAGCGGCAGCGGGGCGAGCTTCACCGAGCGGGTGATCAGCCAGTTTCTTGCGGAGATGAGCGGCATAGAGGATTTAAAGGGAGTTGTGATTCTGGCGACAACGAACCGTCTGGACCTTGTCGACCCTTCTCTCCTCACGAGCGGGCGTTTCGACCTGGTGCTTGAACTCCCCAAACCGGACGCTGCGGCGCGGGAGAAGATATTCGAGATTCACCTCAGAAAAAAACCTCTCTCGGCCGAAATTCGAATTCCGACGCTCGCCAGGCTCATGGACGGACGGACGGGCGGAGAAATAGCCTTCGTCTGCCGAAAAGCGTCGATGCTTGCCATCCGTGAACATATTAAAAGCGACGGCGAAAAAGAGCCTCTTATGGAGTGGGGGCACTTTGAAACGGCAATGAAGGAGTTGAAAGGAACTTCCTCCGCCTGAATCCGGAAAACACCCTCACGTCCGACCCGCTTCAGGACATACGATCGAAAAGAAGGGCGGTCCGCACAATCGGACCGCCCTTCTTTTCGATCGTATTGGTGCTATTTTCCGCCGTCATCGTTCTGAGGAGGGGCATCGTCGCTTTCTTCAGGTTCAGGGCCGCCGCTTCCGGGCTCCTCGTCTTCGTCCGGAACAACTCCCGGCGCCAGCGCATCGGCCGGCTTCAGGAGCGAAGGAGAATACAAAGTCCGGTAGATATGAAGATTCGCCATCACCTTCTGGACGTAGTCGTTGGTCTCCTCGAACCGGACCGATTCAATCCACTCGTCGAGCGGCACGTTTTTGCGTTCTGCAAGCCATCGGCGGGCGTTGCCTCCTCCGGCATTGTATGCGGCCAAAGCCTGCTCGACATCGCCGAAAGAACGAAGCAAACGGGCGATATGCGCGGTTCCGAGGAGAATATTCTGTTCCGGATTGTAGATATTATAACTTTTCATCTCAAGCGCTTTCGCCTCGCTTCTTGCCGTTGCCGGCATGAGCTGCATCAGGCCCGAAGCCCCGACCCAGCTCGTGGCGTTCGGATTGAATGCGCTTTCCTGTCGCATGATGGACCAGACCAGGTTGTCCTCTACTTTGAACCGCTCCGCTGCCCTGGCGACCTCGTGTTGGAAGGGGCGGGGAAAGAGAAAGGAGAGCGCTCTCCGGTAAAAGAACGGTCCGCGGCGAATCTGGTCTGAAAGTCTGCCTGCGGCCGAATAAGCCGCCTGCTGATCGCCAGTCCACTCAGCGAGAAGAGCCGCCCTGTATATTGAACGAGGATCGCCCTTGGCCAGAAGGACCCTTCGGGCATGCGAGACAAACCCCCACTGCTCCAGCGCGGAGCGCTCTTTGGTAGCAAGCTCCGGAGGGTCGCCGGGCTGGATGTCGAGTTTATCTCCGCCGCTGATGAAAGAGTAGATCGAAAGAGGGTGTTCTTTATGAAGCTGCCGAATAAAAGCTTCCCGCTTCACCGTCTCGTTCAGAATTCCGTACCCTTTCGCGACCCAGTAGATCACTCTCGGGCGCCAGTTTCGGTTCATGGCTGGGACGAGGCTCTTCTCCCACTCCTTGACCGCGCCCCGGACATCTTCCGAATCCCAGCGGCTCCACCCTCTTCTCCAGAGAATCTGCGTCGTGAAGAGAGAGTCCGGCGCGAGTTCGATCACCTTGTTCTCGGCCTCTGTTTTTTCCTTGCCGGAAAGATGCGTCGAGAGCGAGTAGTAGGCCCGGACCTGAATGGCGCCTTCTCGCGAAGAGGCCACCTCCCGGAGAACACGGAGCGCGCGATCCCTCTCCGCACGGCCGGCGAGAATGGATATGCGGCGAATGGACGATTCCGCGTAGGTGGTTCCGTTTTTTGCAAGGTAGCTCCACGCTTCCAGCGCACCGCCGTACTGCCTCTGGCTGTAGAGAGAGAACGCTCTGTAGTAGCGGGATTTTCTTCCGTGTCGGGAGTCCATCGGAATCGCGCGGAAAAGAGGAATGGCCTTGTCGTACTGCCCCCGAAGGTACGCCGCGTATCCTACCGCCATGTTGACGTCGGGGCTCCACGGCTTGGGCAGCGATTCGAGGACTTTCAGCGCCGCGCTGTTTCGAGGGGAGATATTCGTCAGGTTCAGCGCATAGGCCGTCTTGTCGCCCGGCAGCTTCAACAGGTTGGTGAGGGCCGTCGTTCTCTGGGCATTGTTGTCGGCCAGGCTGTACATGCGCTGCAGATACTTCCGTCTTCCGTCGTGGTCATTCTCATCGGCGAGCCTGAAGAGGGCGTACGCCGTATAATACCCCAGGTCGCCGGGTGCTTCCGGAAGAAGACGGAGAGCCAGTTTCCGCGCTTCCTCCTTTTGGTTTGTCCTCTCAAGCGCCAGGATGGTCATAAAGGTTCCGTAGGGTTTTACTTCGGGCGGCCAGGCAGCGGCACTTTTTTCCAGCAGGGCGAGGGATTCCGCCCATCTGCCCTGGAACCAGAGAGCGTTGGCGGCGAGCGACAAATCCAGGGGAGAGAGGGGGTTCCCCGAGGCGAGAAGAGAGGCGACTCCCCTCCAGTCGCGCCGCTGGAACAGGTCCTCCATTGTCGGAGCATTGCCCTCGGATGAGGAGACAGGAAAAAGGATCAAACAAAGAAACAGTGCCAGTAACCGAAAAAACCGTCCGTGCATCGCTCTTCCTCCCTTATTGTGCTCTGTGGCGAATTTCCCGGCAATTTTACGGGAAGAGCTCGCTCCGGGCTCCGGTAGAATTACGGGAAAGGCGGCTCAGCGGCTCACCCTGTTCCGCCCTTCCCTCTTCGCGCGGTACAGGGCCTTGTCGGCTTCCGCAAGAAGCGCGTCCACGTTGTCCATCTCCTTGCCGCAGTCGCAGATGCCGATGCTGGCGGTAACCTTGATGGACACCTCTCTTCCCCGATAATCCCTGGTGAAAAAGGGCTCGGACTCGAATGCTCCCCGAATTCTCTCGCAGGCTATATCAGCGTATTTCCCCTCCGCGCCGGGCAGCAACACGAGGAATTCCTCTCCGCCATACCTTCCGATTGCGTCGTAGGGGCGGACGGAATTCCTGATCCTGAGCGCGCTCTCCGCAAGAACCGCATCGCCGGCCGCGTGTCCGTAGCTGTCGTTGACATTTTTGAAATGGTCGATGTCGAGAAGAGCCACGCTCAGGGGAGTTCCGTTCCTGGCCGACCGGCAGAGTTCCTCTTCAAGACGTTCGATGATGGCACGCCGGTTGTACAAGCCCGTAAGCGCGTCGTACATGGCGGCGTTCCGGAGCTGCTCCTGGAGATCCAGAATCCGCTTCCCCACCATGACCCGCATTTTCAGTTCATGCGCATCGAACGGCTTCGTGATGTAGTCGTCGGCCCCCGCCTCAAGGCCTGCGATGACATTCTCCTTCTCTCCCTTGACGGTGAGGATGATGACGTACTGATAAGGTTTGCCCATCTCCTCCCGCCTGTTTGCGCCGCCGTTCTGCCGGGAAGCGAGACTCCTGCAGATCTCGGGGCCGCTTTTCCCCGGGAGCATCCAATCCAGGATCGCCAGCAGCGGAGGATCTTCATCCTGAAGAACGCGCAACGCTTCTTCACCGTCGGAGAGGGCGACGACGTCGTATCCCCATTTCATGAGCAGCGACTGGAGCATGAACAGTGATGTCTTGTCGTCTTCCGCTACCAGTATTTTCATATGCCGATCTCCTTTCTCACTTTTCATCCGAAAGCATCCCTCCGGCGGAGAGAACCGCCTCTATAAACTCTCTCCGCGCATTCCGGAGCTTCGGCAGCGCGTCGAGAACCCGCTCGATGTCTTTTTCCGCAGCGGCCTGTTCCGCTCCGTCGGCAAGCCGCATCATAACCACCGCCTCCACGTTGGCAGAGGCTCCCCGGAGAGCATGGACCATCCTTCGGGCTTCCGCCGCATCTCCGGTTTCAAGAGTCTCCTCGATACTATCGAGCAAAAACTCCGAATCTTTCACAAAGAGTTCTATTGCATGCCTGCACAGGTCTTCGTCGTTCCCCATCCGTTCCAGCAGGATCTTCCGGCGGAAAACAGGCTGCTCGTCCCCCCTGCCGGCACCGATAGATCCGTCCGCGCTTCCAGACGGAAACTCGTCGGAAGATGCACGTTCCTCCATGCAAAAAAACCGCTGCACAACCCTTCGCAGTTCAGCAAGAAAAACCGGCTTGGAAATATAGTCGGACATGCCCGCCGCTAAACAGCGCTCCTTGTCTCCGGGAAGAACGTTCGCCGTCATCGCGACTACGGGTACTCCGTGTTCCAGGACGGACGACGAAGGGTCGCGAATGACGGAGATCGCCTCAAGGCCGTCCATGACCGGCATCTGCAGATCCATTAAGACGATATCGTACCGTGCGGACGAGAGTTTTTCAATCGCTTCCAGTCCGTTTTCGGCGGTTTCCACGGTTTGAAGCCCGATCAGGTTTAAAAGAGCGACGGCAATGAGTTTGTTTGTCGCATTGTCCTCGACGACAAGAGCCGAGGCGGTTGGAGGAAGTGTTTGCGTCGCTTCCGTCTCCGTATCGGTGAATTCCGTGCTTTCCACGGCGGAAAGCTCCCGGAGCGGCACTGTAATAGTAAACCGTGTTCCGTTTCCCTCGCCGCTCTCGAAGCCGATATTTCCCCCCATCCCTTCGACGATTCGCTTCGATATAGCGAGACCGAGGCCTGTGCCTCCGAAACGCCGCGTCGTCGAGGCGTCTCCCTGGACAAAGGGCTCGAACAGCTTCGTCGCTTCTTGAGGCGAGATCCCGATCCCGGTATCGCAAACCTCAACAGAAAACAGGAAGTTCTCGCTCCGTCGTTCCAGGCATCTGCCGGTCACGTGCACGCTTCCGCTCGAGGTGAATTTGACGGCGTTTCCGATGATATTGCCAAGGACCTGGCGAAGCCGGAGCGGGTCGCCGGATACTTCGGAAGGCACGGATTCTTCGAGCTTCATGCCGAAGACAAGCTTCTTCGCGGAGGCGCGCGGAAGGAAGCTGTCCGAGACGCTGTTCCAGAGCTCATCGAGATTGAACGGCGTCTCTTCGAAAACCAGTTTTCCCGCCTCCATCTTGGAGAAGTCGAGAAGGTCGTTGATGAGGTGCAGGAGAGAGCCTGATTCGTCCTTGAGAACACGGATCATCTCGCGCTGGGGCGTGTTCAGCGGAGTTTCCTCAAGGAGAGTCGTGATCCCGATAATGCCGTTCAGAGGCGTTCTCACCTCGTGGCTGACATTCGCAAGAAAGACGTCCCTTGTTCTCATCGCGTCCGCCAGATTCCGCTCGGACTCCTCCAGCCTTCCTATCTTGCTTCTCAGCTCGGAATTCAGCTCCCGGATCATCGAGTAGAGTTCGGCGTTCTGGAGTATACCCGCCACGGAACCGAGAAGCACTGTAAAAAAAGCGAACGATATGTCGAGAATGACTGCATCGTCTTCGCCGAGCACCCCCATGAACATTCCCACGGTGCGGTTCTGCGTCGTTATGGAGTGAAGCAGTATCCGGCGTTCCCCGTTCACTCCGGATGAGGCGCCGTCCGCAGTGCGCGCTGTTACGACAACGGGTTTGTTCCGGTCCACTGCCCAGGCGAAAGTACCGTCTTCGACGAGCGGCAGCATCTCCGACTCGAAAAACGGGAGACTCTCCGGAGGATCGCAGTAAGCGGGCGTGAAGTCCAGCCCGTCGGAAGAAAAGAGCAAAAAGACCATCGACTCCAGCTGAATGAACGATCGGAGTTTCTGCGCGACCTGCGGAAGAAGGGCCCGGGAAGAAAAAGATTCGTCGACGACGACGGAAAATCCTAGGGAGTTCACGGCCGATTCGAGCACCCTCTTCGCGGCCTCTCTCTCCCGGGTGAGAAGCTCTACCCTTTCCTGGAGTTTCCCGACGTTGTCTTCACGATCCCCGGTACTCATGACGTCATCAGAAAGATGTTCATGATTTCGCGAACCTGGCGCTCTCCCTGGACGAGCACCGATTCGATATCACCCTCGTCCAGCTCGAGACGCTCCCAGATGGAAGGATCGATCCCGGAAAGATAGAGCGAACCGCTGGTACCGATTCGCAGGCTGTTCGCGAAGCAATCGGCGACATGGACAAAGACGGATTCCTCGGAGGCGGATTCCTCGAGAGGAGCGTGATGATCGTCGCAGAGCAGGCGGATACCCTGAGGTATTTTCCACTCTTCCATGAGCACTTTGCCGACCGCGGTGTGGTCGAAGCCGAAGACTCTCTTTTCCGCACGCCACAAGGGGATACGTTCGAAGAAGGAAAGTTCGAGGGCATACGTCATCTCATTCGGCGTCTTGGTATAGAGTATGATGCGTCCGAGATCGTGAAGGAGGCCGGCGAGGAAGAAGCGCTCCTCGGCATGGATCCGCCTGTTGTATGCAAGAAGGCGCGAAAAGACACCGCAGGCGATCGAATGCCTCCAGAAGGACTTCATGTCGACGTACTCTTTTGGAACATTTTTAAAAACGGTCATCGTTGAAACTGCAAGGGCAAGGGCCGTCAGCTCATTGGAGCCGATAATCGCGATCGCCCTCGGAATGGACTGAATGGGGTTCGGAAAACCGTAGAACGAGCTGTTCACGAGCCGCAAAAGCCTCGCCGTGAGGTTCGGGTCGTTGCTCACAACTTTCGCGATCGATGTCGCCGAGCTGATGGGCGAGTTGATGACCTCCTGGATCTTGAAGTAGATATCGGGGAAGGAGAAAAGGCGGACCTCGTTCTTCGCCAGGGCGTACGCGGAGAACGAACGGCCGAAGTGCCCTTCGGGAGGACGGGGCGGGGACTTTCTTTCAGGCGGCGGCGAAGGCGGCGCACCCGAAGCGAAGTCTTCCGCGAAACGGCGGATGCAGAAATCGCGGACAGCGGCGGCACAGGAGTCCTCAGCTTCCCGGGGTGGGAAATACGCGTCAACGAAAATACGGGCCTCGTTGGCGGCATCTTCCTCCACAAGCGCCCTCCGTACCATTTCACCGTCTTCGACGCCCTCGACGTCCGCACCGGTAATGCCCCAGATCTTGAACATCCTGATGTACTTATCCTTGAGGACAGCCCCTTTGCCGAGAATAAACCTCCCGTTGGGGGCACGTAGATCCTCTTCAAGAATCATTCCGTCCAGAAGGTTGTTCACGCTGACTCGACCCATTCTCTCTCTCCCCTGGTAAATGGAACAACTATAGCACAGAAACCCCCGGCATCAGAGGGGCGGGGCTTGATACAGCGATAATACTTTATCCGTCGCCTTCAGTCCGGAACCCGAGAGCAGCGCGACGATCCGCTCTCCTTTCCGGACAGGCGTTCCGGTCAGGTTCTCCGGGACATCCTTCCGGACGAATTTTTCGAGAGCCGCCGCAACGACCGCACTCGTCGGCTCGACGTAGAGGCCTCTTCGGGCAAGAGCCTGGAAACCGTTCCAGATCTCCTTCTCCGACAGCGCGAGAATTGCTCCCCCGCTGCGCCGGACCGCCGCGAGCACCTGGGGGCCGCGAACCGGTTCGGCGGAGCTTATTCCCTCCGCGATCGTCTCCTTCTTCTCCACCCTGTCGGGGGCGTCCATCCCTTTTCGAAAAGCGCTCTCGAGCGGAGCGCAGTGCTCCGGCTGAAGCGCGTAGATGCGCGGAAGGCGATTGATTTCCCCCGAGGCCATAAGCTCTTCGAAGGCAAGCGCCCATCCAAGAACGAGACTTCCTTGCCCGGCCGGAAGCAGGACCGCGTCCGGTGCACGAAATCCGAGCTGTTCCCAGACTTCGAAGCCGAAGGTCTTGATTCCGTGCGCGAAATACGGGCTCCAGTTATGGCTCGCATAATAGGTTTTCTGCGCCGCCGACTCCGCCGCACGGGTGGTATCCTCCCTGCTCCCCGGAATCCGCACAAGCTCGGCGCCGTATGAGCGAATCTGCACGCATTTTCCCTGGGACGTATAGTCCGGGACGTAGACCCTGCAGCGAATTCCTGCAAGGGAGCAGTATGCGGCCATCGAGGCTCCGGCATTTCCTGAAGAGTCCTCGATGACCTCCCGGACCCCCAGTTCATGCAGGCGGTTCGCCAGGCACGCCATCCCCCTGTCCTTGTAGGAGCCCGTAGGGCAAAGATAGTCGAGCTTCCAGAAAACGGAAAGACCGTTCCACTCTCCGGGAACGAGCGGTGTCCAGCCCTCATGCAGCGAGACGCGCGAATCCGGGAAGGAAATGGGCAGGGACGAAGCGTAGCGCCACATTCCGACCTCTTCAGGAAGAACGGAGGAGCGTCTCATCGGAGCGTCAGGGATCCAATCGAGAGGTCCTCCGCAAGGGCATCTCCAGAACAAGGCTTCCTCCTGAACCTGTTTTCCGCACCGGGAGCAATGCAGCATCGTACCGACCTCCAAAAGAAAATATCCCTTATTATATACAGGATAAGTGCCGATGCATATCGGAATATACGTGTTTTCCCTCTTTTTAAAAGCGGGGAAAAGAGGTATTATTCTTCCACGACAAGGGGTTCTCCCCGAAAAGGAGGAATTCGAATGAGAAAAGTATTCGGAAGTCTCTTCCTCTGTATCGCGCTCTTCTTCGCACTTGCAGACATCTCCGAAGGATCCATAAACCAGGCGACCGTCGACCGCGCATGGAAACGAATCTCCGCCCAGGCAGGTATCCCATGGCAGCAGGTGATCTACGAGAACAAAAAAGAGCCCAACGCCTGGGTCAGATTCTCTCCCGGCAACCATACCGTCCACGTCACAACCGGTCTCATGGCCATACTGAATACAGAGGACGAAATCGCGGGTATTCTCGCCCACGAGGCCGGGCATATCCAGCTCGGACACTACGGCAGCTCGGTGGGGCGCAATCTCCTCTGGGCTCTTCTGTTTCGCTCGCTCGAGGGCAATACGGCCCGCGAGGTCGTGGGAGGCGTCGGCATGGCCCTCGCTGAATCCGGCTTCAGCAGGGAGCAGGAGGTGGAAGCGGACGACTACGGTATCAGGATCTCCGCCGCCGCTGGATACAGCCCATGGGGGCTTGTCAGTGCCATGGAGAGAATGAAGGCTGCAGGATTCAAAACTTCTCCGAGCGGTTTCAACTCGCACCCGCCCACGGAACGGCGCCTGCTCCGCCTGCGGAACAATGCCGCGGCTATAGCCCCCCGTCCGTGAAGATCGGCCGCAGGATATGATCCCGAAGGCCTCGAGGCGGAGATTCCGGAAAACACTCCGCGCGAGGCCTCTTTATTAATGAGTACTCCGGCAATCACGTAGATGCTCAACGGGAAGACATAGTCGGAGTCTTTGTAGGGCATCGATCATAAGGGCATCGATCATACGGACTCTCCCCGTTTCAATCCGATAAGTTCATCCTGGCAATCATGCAGATCCGCCCCGTATAAAAGAGTATCCCTGCAAGAACGCTTTCACAAGACTTCCCTGATTGATTGAAAGCACTTCAGAGAGGTCGTTTTTTAAGTTTCACTCTCTCCTTGGGCCATTCAACTTTCCTGTGAGCTTCGTGCTATAATTGCATTATATTCTCTTACTTTTTGAGTCTTTACCGGACATCTGTTCAAACAGGCTCAGCATTCTTTTTCAAACAAGGAGGCGGTACGTATGCGCAGTATCTGGGGGGAGAACTTCAGCGACATTGCGAGGAACAACAGGCCTTCGCCGATCCGTGAAATGCTCGCTGTCATCAAGCAGCCGGGCATGATCTCCTTCGCCGGCGGGATGCCGGCGCCGGAGATCTTTCCGGTAGAGCAGTTCTACGAAGGAGCCCATATCCTCAGGGATGACGGCAAAAACCTGCTTCAGTACGGCACCACCGAGGGGTATCCGCCGCTCAAGGAGTTCCTGGCCTCCTGGACGGCCCCTCGAATGGGGCGCACCGTGAGCCAGGATGAAATGCTCATCACGACCGGATCCCAGCAGGCGCTCGATCTTTTTGCATGGTCCATGATCGACGAAGGCGATTACGTCATCGTTGAAGACCCTTCTTACCTGGCCGCCCTGACGGTCTTCTTCAACCACGGGGGAAACTTCCTCGGAGTCCCTATGGATGCCCAAGGGATGCAGGTGGATCTTCTCCCCGCCATCATCGAAAAGGCACGTTCCGAGGGCAGGAAGGTGAAGTTCATCTATACAATCGTCAACTTCCAGAACCCGGGCGGCTCCACAATGTCGGTGGAACGGCGCAAACGCCTCGTCGAGATATCGAAGAAGTACAGGATACCCGTTTTCGAGGACGACCCGTACGGCTATGTCCGCTACGACGGCGAGCATCTTCCGTCCATCCTCTCCTTCCACGACGAGGACGGGGTGGTCTATGCAGGCTCCTTCTCGAAAATCCTTTCACCCGGCACCCGCATCGGCTGGGTCACCGGCCCGAAGGAGATCATCCGCAACCTGACCGTGTTCAAGCAGGCGACCGACCTCTGCTCGAGCACCATCACCCAGGCGCTCGTCGCGGAGTACTGCGCCAAGGGGTACCTCGACAGCCACCTTCCGGTGATCATCGACAACTACAGAGTCAAACGCGACGCCATGGAGAGAAGTTTCGAGAAGCACCTTGCGCCCTTGGGCATTACATGGGTCAAGCCCGAGGGAGGATTCTTCTACTGGCTGAACGTCCCTTCGGTCAATACCAACGAACTCTTCAAAAAAGCCATCGAGAAGAAGGTCGCTTTCGTTCCGGGCGCTCCCTTCTGCCCCATGGAGGGTTCCGGACTGCACAACGCCCGGCTCTGCTACACCTTCCCCTCCCCGGAGACCATCGAAGAAGGAGTGGCCAGGCTGGCCGAAGCCATCAGCGAACTGGCGATACCCGCCATGTAACCTCCGGCAAAAGAGTCTTTCCCGCAGCAAAAACCTCTCTTCCTTCCGGAAGAGAGGTTTTTGCTGTAATATAGGAAGGTACCGGAATCCAATACGACGACCTTGGGGGGAGAGAGCATGCCGCCGCAAACACACTCTTTCAGTGAAGATACTATTGCCGCGATCGCCACGGCCTGGGGCGAGGCGGGCATCGCCATAGTAAGACTTTCCGGATCGAACTCGCGCAGGATAGCGGACAAGACGCTTTCTCTCGCAGCCCCTCTTGAGGAGACTCCCGCGCGCTCCATGCGAATCGGCTATCTCCTGGACGAAAACGGAGATCCTCTCGATCAGGTGCTCGCGGTTTGGTTCGCCGCTCCGAAAAGCTATACGGGAGAGGATGTCGTCGAAATCCATACCCACGGAGGCACTCTCGTCGCCTCGAGGTGCCTCGAAATGCTCATCTGCCGCGGGGCCCGCCCCGCCGAACCGGGCGAATTCACACGGCGCGCCTTCCTGTCCGGACGGATCGACCTCACACAGGCCGAGGCAGTCCTCGGCATCATCCGCTCGAAGAGCGACGAAGCCCTCAGGGCAGCTACCCGGACGCTTCGCGGGGAACTGGCTTCTTTCGCAATGGACATCCACCAGGAGATCCTCGCTCTCTCGGGGCGCATGGAGGTCTCGCTCGATTTCCCGGAGGAAGATGTCCCCGTCCAGGAGGACGATGAGATCATACAGGCGATTCAGGCCCTTCGTCAGAGCCTCGAAGATCTCCTCGACCGCTGCAATACCGGCTTCCTTCTTCGTGAAGGCATCAGAGTGGCCATCGTCGGCCGTCCGAACGTGGGAAAATCGTCGTTGTTGAACGCCTTGCTCAAGACGTCCCGGGCGATCGTCACATCGATTCCCGGAACGACCCGTGACCTTATAGAAGAGGTGCTAACGTATCGCGGAATCCCCCTCCGCCTCGTGGATACCGCCGGCATGGGGATTCCTTCCGACGAGGTCGAAGCTCTCGGCATCGCCCGCGCGGAGGATACCTTCCAGAATGCGGATATCAGGGTGTGGGTTGTTGACGGCAGCGCTCTCCCCGGAGACGAATTCGACCGTGAGATGGCGGAGCGCCTTGCCGGACTTGAGCACGTCGTCGCGGTGAACAAGTCCGACCTTCCGCGGGCGAAAGCGCCGGACGGCCGGACCTCCGAGGAGATTCTCGGAGAACTCCTGCCGGGGAGCACGATCCTCTCCATTTCTGCGAAACAGGGGCACGGGCTTGATGCGTTGAAGGACGCGATCGTCTCTTCGATCGCGGGTGCGGGAACGCTTGATTCCGGGCTGAACGCGTCTGCCAGGCAAGTGAACGAGATCCGCACGGCGATCGCGTTTCTGAAAGACGCCTCCGAGACTCTCGGGCAGGGACTCGGTCAGGACGCCGCCGCATCATGCCTCTCGGAAAGCCGCCTTGCCATCGAAAGGCTGCTCGGCATCACACAGGACGACACCCTTCTCGATTATATCTTCAACCAGTTCTGCGTCGGGAAGTAACGGTATTCGGAAGAGAGGCCGGGGGAAACGCTTCCTCACGGCCTCTCTTTTTTTTTATTTCCGGTCCGCAAGGGAGAGTATGTATTCCATGCACGTCCGGACGGCGAAACCTGTCGCTCCTTTTGTATAGACGGAGTACTCGTCTTTTTGCATATCGACCCCGGCAATATCGAGATGCATCCACGGAATGCCGTCCCCGACGAACTCCTTGAGGAAACGGGCCGCGAAGATCGCGCCGCCGTAGCGGCTGCCGCTGTTCACAAGATCAGCAACGGGCGACTTCATCGACTCGGCGATCCGTTCGTCATCGACCGGAAGACGCCAGAATCGCTCACCGGTACGCGAGGAAGCTTCAAGAAAATCCGCGGCGAGCGAATCGTCGGGGGTGAAAAGGCCGGCCATGTTCTGTCCAAGGGCAACGACGCAGGCACCGGTGAGCGTCGCCATGTCTATCACGACGTCCGGCTGCTGCTCGCAGGCGAAGCAAAGCGCGTCGGCGAGGACAAGCCGCCCCTCGGCATCGGTGTTGTCGATCTCGACGGTCTTGCCGTTCCTGAGCCGCAGTATGTCGTCCGGTCTGAAGGAAGTTCCGCCCGGCATGTTCTCGGCAGCTGCGACGATACCGTGGACTTCGCACGGGACGTTCATCTTCGCAAGCCCGCGAAGAACGGCGAACACGTTGCAAGCACCGGATTTATCCCCCTTCATGCTTCGCATGAAATCTCCGGTCTTGATGTTCAGTCCGCCGCTGTCGAAGGTGATTCCTTTTCCTACGAGCGCGATCTTTCGGACCGCCTTCTCCCGGGGTTTCCAGACCATGTGGATCAGGCGGGGAGGGCGGGCCGATCCCATCCCGACGGCGTAGAGTCCGCCCATTCCTTCCTCCAGTATCTTCTCCTCGTCCCAGACCGCAACGTCGAGACCGAACTCCTTGCCCCACTGGACGGCCATTGCGGCGAGGTTCACCGGGTTGATTCCGTTTCCCGGCTCGTTCGCGAGATCGCGAGCCCAGTTCTGAGAACAAGCCAGCATCCTGCCCCGCGCGAGCCCCTCTTCAACTCCGTCCAGCAGGACCAGTGTCCCCGGTTCGGGAAGCCGCTCATCCTCAGGCACATTCTTGTACTTTCCGAAAAAGTACGCGCCGAGCTCCGCTCCCTCGGCCACCGCACGGCTCATGCCGGACGAAGGACTGTCCGGGAGAGAAATCGTGATCTTCTCGACGCCTTCGGCACGGCATCGGCGCAGGAGTTCGGCACTCCTTGAACGAAGGGTATCCTCCGTTTTTTCCGGAGAATCCTCCTTTCGCTCGCCAAGACCTACAAGATAGAGGGACGAATATCCTGCCCCGCCCAGCGGAAGACGCACGATCTTTCCTTTTTTCGCTTTGAACGAAGGGTCTTCGAGGAGAAGAGCCGCCCACTTCACCGAATCTTGATCAAGTATTCCGGGATGAAGAGGTTCGCCGGCAAAGAGAAAGAGCGCCAGCGCGCCTTCACAAACAGAGCCCCCCGGAGAAGAGGGGGCTGCAAACATTTTCATCGAACGCCACACTCCTTTTTTTCGAAGGTTGTCGAATTTCAAACTGCTGACTTTTCACTGCTCCGGCGTGGCATGGTTTTCTTTACCTCCTCGCCGGCGCATATCTCCTGGACAGTTGATTGACGCACCAGACTCCCGAAAATACCAGGGCGCCGCCGACGATCATGGAAAGCGTGACCGGTTCGCCCAGGAAGATCGCCGAGATGACGACTGCCACTACGGGATTGACGTAGAGAAATACTCCTACTTCGGATGCGGGAAGCAGCTGCAGCGCATCGTACCAGAACAGATAGGCGAGTGCGGAGCAGAATATCCCGAGAAAGAGTATATTTCCCCAGGCCATCGCCGAGACGGCGGCAATTTCGCCCGTTCCCCCTGAAACGAGAAACGGCACGGAGGCAAAGATCCATCCGAAAAAAAGTGCATACGTCATTCCAATGTCTGGAGATGTCTGCTGAAGCGCTTTCCGCGAGAGAACCGAGAAGAAGGCCCAGGAAAAAACGCTGAAGACCATGACGAGCTCGCTGAAGGAGTAGTTCCCCGACAGAAGGACGGAAAGATCCCCGCGGGAGATGATCACAAGGACGCCGCAGGCGGCGAGCAGAATACCGGCGATTTTAATCCTGTCGAGGCGTTCTGAGAGGATGAGCGAGCCGAGAACGGCGATCACGATCGGGTTGGCGGCGACGATGAGCCCGGACATGCCTGCCGAGACGGTCTTCAGCGCATAGGCCTGAATAGAATTGTGAAAGAACACCCCCAGAAAACCGAGAGCGGCGAAAACGGCGGCTTCTCTCAGCGGCAAAATACGCAGTCTTCTCCTCACCACGAGGAAAAGAAGCAGCGCTATCAGGCCCGATCCGAAACGGAGCCAGACCAACGTGGAGAGGGAAACTTCAGCCACCGCCACCTTGACGGAGGGAAGCGACCCTCCCCACATGATCACCGCGATCAGGGCCTTCAGTCTTGCGACGGAAGCAGGTTTCACTTCGCGGCCTTCTCTTCTTCTTCCTTCAGGCTCTTGGCGAGGATTCCGGTCACGCGGCGCGCGAAGAGAGCCGGTTCCTCCAACCGCCCTCCTTCTGCAAGGAGACACTGGTCGTAGAGCAGAGAGACGTACTCTCCGAGCGTCTCCTTGCCCTCCCCCTTTGCGAGGCGGCGTTCCAATGCCCGGATTACCTCGTGTTCCGGATTGATCTCAAGCACTCTTTTTACCGGAGGCACATCCCGCCCCATCGAACGAAGGATCTGTTCCATTGCGAACGATCCGCCGTCATCCGGGGAGACGAGGCACGCAGGAGAGGCCGTCAGCCGTTTCGAGATACGGACATCCTTCACGGTGTCGTCAAGGACTTCCCTGAAAAAGGCGACAAGGCCCCCGGAAGTCTCCGGCGCCGCAGAATCTTCGTTCTCCGGCTGGGCGTCCTCCCGTTCAAGCGAACGAAAGGATTTGCCGGAGTATTCGGTGAATGTCGGCGCCGCCACTTCATCCACAGGGTCGGCCATCAGCAGAACGGAATAACCGGCGCCTTCACAGCGCTCCAAAAGGGGAGAGTTCCTCAGCACCGGAAGATTCCGGCCGGTGAGGTAATAGATGTGCTCCTGTCCTTCGGGCATGCTCTCGATGTACTCCTTCAAGGTGACAGGTCCGTCTTTCGATGTCGAATGGAAAAGGCAGATATCGAGGATGGCATCCCGATGTTCCTCCTCGCGTCCGTCCAGGGAGACCAATCCTTCTTTTACCACCTGGCCGAACTCGTTCCAGAAGCGCTCATACTTCTCACGGTCCTCGTTCAGCATCTTTTTCAGAGAGTTGAGAACCCGCCGGGTAACGCTCTTCCTGATCACCCTGAGAAGCGGATCGTCCTGCAGAATCTCGCGCGATATGTTGAGCGGCAGATCCTCCGAATCCACCACGCCGCAGAGGAAGCGGAGCCAGGATGGAATAAGCTCCTTGCAGTCGTTCATGATGAAAACATTCTTTATGTACAGCGATACCCCTTCCCTGCGGGGGGCGAACATGAGGTCGAACGGAGCTTTCGAGGGAATGAAAAGGAGCCCCCGGAACTCCGTTCCCCCTTCCACGGAAAAGACAAGGCGGGCCAGAGGTTCGTTCCAGTCATGGCTGGAGTGTTTGTAGAACTCGGAGTACTCCTCTTCGGAGACCTCTTTTTCCGGGCGCCGCCAGATAGCCTTTCCTGAGTTGAGGCGCTCTTCCGGCGTCTCCTCTTTTTCCTCGTTCTTTTTTCGTACCTCCATGAGGATCGGGTACGTAATAAAGTCGGAATATTTTTTGACGATTCCCCGGAGAGACCACTCGTCGGTATAGTCTTTTTCCCCTTTCGAGGAATCCGGTGCTTTCAGATGAAGCAGGACTGTCGTTCCCGGTTCGGGACGGTCGGCGGGCTCCACCGTGTACGTTCCGTCTCCGGTGGATGAAAAACGCCATCCGTGCTCATCGCCGAGGCGGCGCGTGATCACATCCACCGTGTCCGCAACCATGAAGGCTGAATAGAAACCGACTCCGAACTGGCCGATGAGCGTCTCGGCCTGTACATTTCCCTCCCTGGCGGCTGCCAGGTACTCTTTGGCTCCGGATTTCGCAATGGTACCGATATACGAAGTCAGTTCATCCCGGTTCATACCGATTCCGTTGTCGGAAATCCCGAGTGTCTTCGCCTCCTTGCTCCTCGATATCCGGATGCAGGGTTCGGAGAGCCCCTCTCCAAGATCCGGCCTTGATGCAAGTTCGAGGCGCCGCTTGTCAAGTGCGTCGGAAGCGTTTGAAACCAGTTCGCGGAGAAAAATGTCCCTGTTCGAGTACACGGAATGGATCATAAGATCGAGAAGCTGTTTCGTCTCCGTTTGAAACGAGTACCTTTCCTGCTGCATTTGTATCCTCCTAACAGTTCTATATGGTTCGCGACGCCCGAACTCTACCGTACAGGCGCCGGCTCGTACTCGCTCATCGCCCTCCTGAGGCTGACGAGAGCGAGGTACATTTCCTTGATGGCATCGAGATGCTCGGTCCGCACCCGTTGATTGTCGACCTGGGCGTTCAGCAGGTCGATCTGCGCCCCCATGCCTTCCATGTACATAAGCTGTGTAATTTTCAGCTCCTCGTCGGAGCGGGCAACCTGCTTGCGTTTGCTGGCCTCGAGCGCAGCGGCCTTCTCCCATTGCGTCCTTGCCTTGAGCACGTCCTCCCGGACCGAAAGACGGCGAGCTTCAAGCGTTCTCTCAGCCGCCTCAATGCTTCGGGCTTTCTCTTCGGTGTCCGCTTTCGTCCTTCCCCCGTCGTAAACCGGGACGGAGACGCTCAGGGAGAAGAGGAATTCGTTCTGGTCCGGTTGCTGCGACAGCGAGTCGGTAAGGACGGTGTATCCGATCGATCCCTCCACGGTTGGAGACATTCCCTTCGCGGCAAGCGTCCGGAGCACCCCTGCACGTTCAAGCGTCAGTTCGGCAGCCCGGACGTCGTTCCGGGTGGAGAGAGCGGCTTCAACTCCGGCCTTTACGGAGAGCGAAGGAACGAGGAGTATTTCCGCGCGTGGCACGACGGGTATCCCTCCGGCAAGCGTGGCAAGCTGCGTCAAGGTGTCCCGGTAGACCGACTCGGCCTGCACGACAATGCTCTCCGCCTCTTCAACCCTGGCCTGGGCCCTTACGACATCGAGCCTGGGGATGAGTTGCTGGCGGAATTTCTCCTCCGTGATGCGAAGGTCCTCGCGCCGCTGTGCGAGGATCTCTTTCTGGAGCGCGCTGTTTTCGCGGGCTATGAATGAGCTCCAGTACAGGCTTTCGGCCGAGGCGACCGTGTTGTTGATCAGCGCGAGATGCTCGGACGCAAGGGTGTTGTACTGAAGAAGCAGCTGTCTCTCCTGGGCGCTGTAAACACCGCTTACGTCGAATCGGTGAGAGACGGCGGCTGAGAGAGAGTACGCGCCCTGCCTCCGCAGGGAGCCGTCGGTATTGTAAGAAGCGCTCCCGCGGAGCCCCACACCGGGGCGCTGCGTCGCCACGGCGGCCCGTACGGTGTGATAGGACGCTTCAAGTCTCTTGAGCGATGCCTGCAACCCCTGGTTGTTCTCACGCACCGAGAGAAGAAAGGCCTCCAGGGACATCTCCGATGCCGCTGCCGGAAATAACCAGATCATAAAAAACAGAACCGTGAAGATACAGAAAAAGACTTTTCTCATCGCCGCACCACGTCTCCCTTTCACGTAACAAAATGAAAGCCGCCTTCAAATAAAAAGACAACAAACGCCCGCAATTCTCATGCGGGGAAACTATTCGCTCAATATCAGAAACACTACAGCTTCCGATGGAAAACCATTATATAACAGATTTTCCCAGTTGACCCGCATCGGCCGCAGAAACGAGAGAAAGTCATGTTACCTGCAGGAGCACACCAAACAATGAAATTACCCTTCAATCGTTCACATGATTCTCCGCCATACGGAACAGAAAGTTCCGGTGGGCCGTAACACTCTTTACAAAAGCGGCGAGATGGTATAGCATAATTTTCGACATTGCTCCAAAACCTGATGTGATCAACATTTTTTCCTTTTCTCCACGCACCTAAACCAGATTTACGCACTATAATCAAGAAGGAGGAGATATACGTATGAAACGCTACACCAAGGTTTTGTTCGCAGTTGCGCTTGTTCTTGTGTTCGGAACGGTTGCCTTTGCGGCTCCGAAGATCGGCATCATGACGGGAACGGTTTCCCAGGGTGAGGAAGAATACCGCGCGGGCGAGGAGATGGTCGACAAGTACGGAGCCGACAGAGTCATCCATGTGACGTACCCCGACAAGTTCATGGACGAGCAGGAGACCACCATTTCCCAGGTAATGGCCATGGCCTCCGACCCCGACCTGAAGGCGATCGTCATCTGCCAGGGCGTTCCCGGAACAGCGGCCGCCATCGACAAGGTGAAGGAAGTCCGCGACGATATCGCATTCATTATCGGCACCGTTCACGAGGAGCCCTACATGATGGCCGGCAAGGGCGACATTCTCTTCGAGATCGACCAGCCCAGCCGCGGCACCTCCATCATCGAAAAGGCAAAGGTCATGGGCGCCAAGACATTCATCCACTACTCCTTCCCCCGACACATGAGCTATCCCCTGCTTGCCACCCGCAGGGACATCATGGAGAAGACCAGCAAGGAACTGGGCATCGAGTTCGTCTTCGTCAACGCTCCCGACCCCACCGGTGAAGGCGGCGTCGCCGGCTCCCAGCAGTTCATTCTCGAGGACGCGCCCCGCCAGGTCGAGAAGTTCGGCCCCGACACCGCGTTCTTCAGCACGAACTGCTCAATGCAGGAACCTCTCATCAAGTCCGTCGTCCGCGGCAAGGCCATCTACCCCGAGCAGTGCTGCCCCAGCCCCTTCCACGCGCTTCCCAACGCTCTCGGCCTGAAGGTCGAGAACAAGGGAGACGTACCCTACATCCTCAAGGCCATCGACGACAAAGTGAAGGAACTTGGCATGGAAGGCCGTATCGCGACATGGACCGCCCCCATCACGATGAACTTCATCCGCGCCGGCGCAGCATACGCCATGGGCTATGCGAACGGCGAAATCAAGGATAAGGCCGACATCGCCACTGCACAGAAAATGCTCAAGGAAGCTGCGGGCGAGGTAAGAGTCCGACCCTTCGATGCCGAGAAAGCCCCCAACTTCCTGATGGTGGTCGGCGAATCGATTATCTTCGGCAAAAAGTAGCCCGCGAGGCAATAAGTAAGCATGCATGCAAGACAGGGCTGTCCAAAGACAGCCCTGTCTTTAGTGAGAGGAGGTCGGTTTTTTGACCGCAAAAGCTCGGCTTGAAATGCGGAACATCGGCAAGGAGTACTACGGAAACCGGGTTTTAAAAGGGGTTTCCTTCACTCTCGACGAAGGAAAGGTTCTCTCTCTCGTCGGAGAGAACGGCGCGGGAAAATCCACCCTGATGAACATTCTTTTCGGCATGCCCGTCATCCACTCCACGGGGGGATTCGACGGCGGCGTCTATCTCGACGGAACGAGCGTTTCCATCAGATCTCCGGAGGAAGCCATGAAACTGGGTATCGGCATGGTCCACCAGGAGTTCATGCTCCTTCCCGGATTCACCATTACGGAGAACATCAAACTCAATCGTGAAACAACAAAGGGAAACCTTTTCAGCAGGCTTTTCGGGAAACCCATGAAATGGCTCGACATGCCGTCCATGCAGAAAGACGCCCGGGATTCCATGGACGCCATCGGCCTTGGAATCGACGAAATGCTGCCTGTGCGCGGGCTTCCGGTCGGCCACATGCAGTTCGTCGAAATCGCTCGGGAACTCGACAAAAAAAACATTCGGCTTCTCGTTCTCGACGAGCCGACGGCCGTTCTGACGGAGACCGATGCGGATAAACTCCTCGAGGCGATGCGCGTCCTGACGGACAAAGGAATTTCCATTCTCTTCATCAGCCATCGCCTGGACGAAGTCATGAAAGCGTCGGACAAAATCGTCATTCTCAGGGACGGAGAACAGATAGCGGAGACAACGCCGGACGAGACGACCATCGAACGAATCGCCGAACTGATGGTCGGACGGAAGATCGAGAGCGGCCAGATGCATGGGCGTGCGGTCTCCTCCATCAAAGACGAATTTCTTCTCCAGATCAAGGAACTTCACGTCGAGATGCCCGGAGAAGCCGTCAAGGGCGTCACCCTCGACATCAAAAAAGGAGAAATCCTCGGCATCGGCGGTCTTGCTGGCCAGGGAAAAATAGGAATCGCCAACGGCATCATGGGACTTTTTCCGTCGAGAGGGGAAGTTCTGAAAAACGGACTTCCGCTCCGTCTGAACGACGCACGCTTCGCACTGGACAACAGCATGGCGTTCGTCTCCGAAGACCGCCGGGGAACCGGACTTCTGCTGGACGACTCGATCGAGTTCAACATCGTCGCCACCGCGACCCAGATTCAGGGAAAGTTCATGACCCGGGGCAAATTGAGGATTTTGCATTCAAAAGCAGTGTCCGACTACGCGGCCAGGATGATCAAAGAGCTTGATATCCGCTGCACGGGCCCCTCGCAGCTCACACGCCGCCTCTCCGGAGGAAACCAGCAGAAGGTCTGCATCGCGCGCGCAATCACGCTTGCCCCCAACCTTCTGTTCGTCTCCGAACCGACGCGCGGAATCGACATCGGGGCGAAGAAGCTCATTCTCGACCATCTCGTCAAGCTGAACAGAGAGCAAGGATTGACAATCATCATGACATCCTCCGAGCTGGCGGAACTCCGCTCCATCTGCGACCGAATCGCCATTGTGTACCAGGGAAAGCTTGAAGGTATCCTCCTTCCCACCGACAGCGACCGGGACTTCGGTCTCATGATGGCCGGCGAATACCACAAGCTTCACGAAAAGGAGGCTGTCTGATATGGAAAACGGTCTTCTGGGCCGCATGGGCATACCCCGCCTCATCATCTCGCTCTTCCTGGCTTTCCTTGTGGCAATGGCATTCAGCTACGGTCTTCCGATGGGACAGATCTTCAGCGCCATGCTCACCCGTTTTGGAATGAACGCATTGCTCGTCATGGCCATGATACCGACGATCCAAGCCGGCGCGGGCCCGAACTTCGGACTTCCCTTCGGCATTATCTGCGGGCTCATCGGCGCGACACTCGCGATCGAACTTGACCTCCGGAACTTTACGGCGCTCTTTTTCGCCATCGGGGTCTCGATTCCCCTGGGAGCGTTCGCGGGCTGGCTCTACGGTCTCCTGCTCAACCGGGTGAAGGGACAGGAGATGACTGTCGGGACCTACATGGGCTTCTCCATCGTCTCGCTCATGTGTATCTTCTGGCTCATGGCGCCCTATTCAAGCCCTGAAATGGTCTGGCCTTACGGCGGCGACGGCCTGCGAGTCACGGTCGTCCTCGACGGACGAATGGAACAGCTGCTCGACCGCCTGTGGAGCTTTACCATCGGTTCAGTACGAATTCCCACCGGTTTGCTTCTGGTCACGATCTTCTGCTGCATTCTTCTGTGGCTTTTTCTGAGGACCAGGACAGGCCTCGCAATGTCGATCGTAGGCTCAAACCCCCGTTTCGCCGAGGCCTCCGGCCTGAATGTGAACAAGTACCGCATGATCGCCTCCATCATCTCCTGCGCCATGGGCGCGGCCGGCATCGTCATCTATTCCCAGAGCTACGGGTTCATACAGCTCTACCAGGCTCCTCTCTACATGGCCCTTTACTCGGTCTCGGCAATCCTGATCGGCGGAGCCTCGCTGCAGCGCGCCACGATCACCCAGGCCCTCATCGGTACATTTCTTTTCAACGCGCTCCTTGTCATAGCCCTCCCCGTTGCCAACGTGGCCATGGACAGCGACATATCGGAGATCATGCGGGTCATCATCAGTAACGGCATCATTCTCTACGCGCTCACCCGCAGGGAAGTCGGAGGTGACGCCCGATGAAGCTCATTCAGCGCAACATAGTCCCTATTCTTTTCATCATCCTCTGCACGATAGGCTTCCAGTACTCGGGACTCTCCTGGATGTTTTTCGCCAACGACCTGATGGCGAGACTTGCACGGAACTCTTTCCTCGTAATCTCTCTCATCATTCCAGTGCTCGCCGGGATGGGGCTGAACTTCGGAATCGTCCTCGGCGCTATGGCAGGACAGTTCGCGGCATTCATCACCGTCGTCCACAACCTTACCGGTGTCGGCGGTTTCTTCGCAGCCTGCGTCATGGCGATTCCCTTCGCCGTTCTCTTCGGATGGCTTACCGGCATACTCTTCAACAAGGCCAAGGGCAAGGAAATGATCACCGGCCTGATCCTCGGCTTTTTTGCGAACGGAGTGTACCAGCTTATCTGCCTCATCTTCATCGGATGGCTGATTCCCATCTCCAACAAGGCACTTCTCCTTCCTTCCGGAGTTGGCTTCGTCAACACGCTCGATCTGAAAATCTGGCAGTACGCCATCGACAAGTTCTACGTCTTCCGGGCACGCGGCATCGACATCCCGGTTCTCAAATACCTGAACAACATCAATATTCCGGTTCTGACGCTGGTCATCGTGGCGATTCTCTGCACGGCGGTCGTCCTTCTCTTCAAAACAAAGCTCGGACAGGACTTCCGCGCTGTGGGACAGAACCGGCACATCGCCGAAATCGCCGGCATCAAGGTTGACAAGGTCCGCATCATCGCCGTCATCTTCTCCACCGTCCTGGCCGCATGGGGTCAGCTGATCTTTCTCCAGAACATCGGGAACGTGCAGGTCTACGGATCGCACGTTCAGGTAGGAACATTCGCGGTCGCGGCCCTTCTGATCGGCGGCGCAACCGTCTCGAAAGCCACTATCGGACAGGCCTTGCTTGGAACGGTGCTCTTCCACGCCCTCTTCATCGTCTCTCCTCTTGCAGGAAAGAACCTTATGGGAAGCGCGCAGGTCGGAGAATACTTCAGGGTTTTTATCGCTTACGGCGTCATCGGTATCGCGCTCGCACTCCACGCATGGCAACGATTGGCGAAAAAAACATAGAATACTCCTATCACGTATTGACAAATCCCAAAATTCGAGGATAATGGGCCTTTGTCAATGGAGGGAAAATTTACGAGTGGACCCCCTGAACGGGGTCCGCTCTTTTTTGGGGACTATCGGGCCACTCGAAGAGCAGGGGCGAACTTTAGTGCTTTTATCGTCTCCAATATTTGCCCTCCTAATTTGAGGAGGAATAGTATACTCATGAGTGAAAACGGTTTCGCGTGCTACTCCCTGCGGGAAGAACTTCTTCTCGCGCTGAACAAGAAAGGCTTCTCCATTCCTACCCCGGTCCAGGAAAAAGTACTCTCGATGGACCAATTCGACACGGATCTCATCGTCCGCGCCAAAACAGGTTCGGGAAAGACCCTCGCATTTCTGCTGCCTCTTCTCCAGGAGATGGAACTGCCCGTCTCGAACCCTCGAATTCTCGTCCTCTCGCCTACAAGAGAACTCGCGCAGCAGACGGCGAGGGAGGCCGAATGGCTTTCCCGGTATCTGGACATCTCCGTCGCCACCCTGGTCGGCGGTCTCGACATGTCGACACAGATCCGCTCGCTGAAAGAGGGCGCCGTCGTCGTTGTCGGAACCCCCGGAAGGACGCTCGACCATATCAACCGCGGTTCTCTCAGGACGGAACACATCCATACGATCATTCTCGACGAGGGCGACCACATGCTCGACATGGGGTTCAGGGATGAACTCGAAGGGATCCTCGACGCTCTTCCGCACCGGAACAGAACATGGCTTTTCTCCGCCACCATGCCCCGCGAGGTCAAGGAACTGTCGAGGAAGTATCTCACACGCCCCGTCTCCATTTCTCTCGTGGAGGACGGCGACCAGCACGAGGACATCATCCACAAGGCCTACCTCGTTCCCTTCCGCCACAAGATAGAGGGACTCGTGAACGTGATTCTCTGGGAACGCCCCAAGAGAGGACTGATCTTCTGCCATACCCGCCTCGAGACCATGAGCGTCTCCCAGCGTCTTACCGAAGAAGGATTCAATGCGGGGGCGCTTCACGGAGAAATGACGCAGAGAGAGCGGAACGCGGTGCTCGCGGCCTTCAAGAACGGACATGTTCCCCTTCTCGTGGCGACGAACGTTGCAGCCCGCGGCCTTGACGTCGAGGGTGTCACGCACGTTATACAGATCGGACTTCCGGACGACAGGGATACCTTCGTTCACCGCAGCGGACGGACCGGCAGGGCAGGGCACGAAGGAGTGGACATCCTCCTTCTCTCTCCCCAGGAGGCGGAAAAATTCAAGTACATGATCGGGTCGGCGAAAGTGGACATCGAATGGAGCAACGTTCCGGACGTCCAGGCTATCGGCAGGGTGCAGCGGGAGATCGCGGAGGAAAAGCTGCTGACGATGAGCGAAGCCGCTGAGAACGAGGATTATCTCCAGTGGGCCGATGACCTTCTCACGAGAGTGAGTCCGAAGAATCTCGTCGCCCGCCTTCTCTACTCTCTTGCCTCGAAGCGTTCCGCAGGATACAACCTCTCGTCGGAGCTCGAGAGAGAACTCCGCAGGAAGAGCCGGGGACCGTCCGACAAGGAACGCACGCCCGGAAACCGCTCGCTGAAGGGCGGCCGCCCGAAGGGCACGATGCTCCGCCTGAGCAAGGGACTGGCTGACGGGTGGGATGTCGGTCGGGTGCTCCACTCCGTGTGCACCTCCCTGAATGTGGATCGTTCCGAGGTAGGCGCGATCCGCATGAAAAACGACCATGTCCTCGTGGAGCTTCTTCCCGTTGCCCTTTCCCGTTTCGAACAGGACTCCAAAGGGCTCGAACGGTGCGGCCTGATAGAAGCAGGCAAGGGAAGGGACGTGCTTTTCCCTGCATACACGGCGTCTCCGAGGGAAAGGAGCGGCGCTCCCCGTCCGAGACGGCAGGCTAAATACGAATCCCGTAACAGGTAACCAAAAAAGAGCCGATCTCCTGAAGGAGACCGGCTCTTTTTTCAGATATTATGAATAAGCGGGGATGATTACATCTTATGGACGTTGGCAGCCTGAGGCCCCTTCTCGCCGTCCACGACATCAAAGCTTACCTTCTGTCCCTCGGCGAGGGTCTTGAAACCATCGCCTGAAATAGCGCTGAAATGAACGAAAACATCCTTACCTTCGTCCGTCGTAATAAAACCGTACCCCTTGCTATCGTTAAACCATTTCACTGTTCCCTGACTCATCCAAAGACAGCCTCCTAAAACTTATTGAATTCCACAGTGCGAACCAAAGGCCGCATTGCCATTAAACAATATAGGATTTTAGCCCTTATGTCAAGCTGTTTTTGGAACTTTTCCACTCTGAATCCACTTCCTTCTCCTTTCATTCTTCGGAGAGCATACAAAAAAATGTGGAATAAAACGTTATTTCAGGATATGAAATCCAGCTTCATTCTGAATAAACCACTTTTTATTTTTTGCTTTGTCTAAAAATCGATGTTTCGGGAACCAGAAAAGCGAATATCACAGAGAAAATGGACGACAACAATCCGAGGGAAAAAGCTCTTCGATAGGCTGTTGCGACAGGAAGATCCGCAGAAAAATCAATCACCATCCCCATGACGGACGTCAAAATTGCAATGGCCAGAAAACCGGCCGTATTGATCACGGAAATCGTCAGTGCCGTGTATTTCTCCGAAGACAGCTCCTTCCCCACGGTCCATGCAAGAACAAACGAGGAATTTGTCACTCCCAGAAGAAAAAAGACTGTTTTGATGGAGAATATGGAAAGCGATTTTTCCATAGAAAAGAGTATTACACTCCAGAGGAGTGTATGAATCGCTGCCGCTATTATCATAGGCAACTTTCTTCTCCCTATTCTGTCGGAAATCCAGCCGGTAAAGATACTTCCCAGCATGCTCCCAACCACCATCATCACCATCAGAGAAGAGGCTTTCGACACCGACATGCCGTAGACATTCACGAGCCATGCAGTACCCCACGTTCCGAGAAGCGCGAAGAAACCGCCTTGATTGAAGAAATAGAAACAGGCGGCTGCAGGCACTCCTTTTACGGAGAGAACAGCTCTCAAACCTTCCGAAATTGAAAAAGCTTCGTTTCGCCTCCCTTCCCGAAGGACCTCTCTCTCATTGATTGCAGGGAAACCCATATCCTGGGGACGATTTCGAATGAATACATAACACAAAAAGGAAACGCATAATGTCATTATGCCTATCCCCACAAAACTCGATCTCCATGAAATAATTGTGATGAGAAGAGCGAGCGGTCCCTGGGACAGAATTCCTCCGCTATTTCCGATGAGAGCCATCGCACCCGAAAGCGTTGCGAATTCCCGATCCCGAAACCATTGAGACTGGATCTTCATAATGCACGCGAAGACGGTTGCGACCCCCAAGCCGACCAGGAAGCGTCCGGCGAGAAGCCATATGTACGACGGCGCGAAACCGAATAGAATGGATCCGGCTCCCGCCGCAAACATCCCTGCGGATACGGTGATCCTCGCTCCCAGGGTATCCGCCAGCAACCCCACCGGAATCTGCATCGCCATGTACGCGTAGAAATACATCGACGACATGGCGCCGAATGCCGTCGCACTGAGTGAAAAAGCGCTTGTTACGTCCTCACGTACGACTGCCGCGGCAAGCCGGTGAAAGAAGACTATCATGAATGCGAAGACCATGATGCCCCATACAACCCAGCGGTAGGAAAGCGCCCTCTTTATCGCCGATTCCCGCGCTTCGACTCCGAGCGCGGCTTTTTTCTCTTCCATCGAAAACTCTCCTTTGTGTTCCTGATGTCGTTTCCATGCTCTGAACTATCGGTTCAGGATATAATAGCATCAGATAATCTTTTTTTTCACCTCTTTTATCCAGTCGATGCACCCTTTATAATAAACTTCGGACAAGACCGTCAGGAAGGAGCACTTCTTGGTGATTCATCTTTCAAATATTACACTCCAATTCGGAGAACGCTTTCTTTTCCGGAATATATCGTGGTCGATTCCCCACGGTTCCAGGGTGGGCCTTGTAGGGAGCAACGGGGCCGGCAAAACCACCCTTCTCCGCATTCTCGCGGGAGAAGCCGAGGCGGATTCCGGAAACGTTTCGATCGCAAAAGAACGGACGACCGGGTATCTTCCGCAGGATCTCGTCGAAATCCCCGATGTACCGGTGCTCGCTCTCCTTCGCGAAAGAGCCGGGCTTGCCCGGCTTGACCGCAGGCTGGAACTGTGCAACAGGGAGCTTGCCTGCGCCTCTCCGGATTCCGGGGACGGCCGGAAACTTCTTCTTCTGCACGACTCCCTCATGAAAGAATACGAGATCCTCGACGGTTTTTCCTTCGAGGCCAGGGCTCGAAAAGTTTTAAAGGGACTCGGTTTTTCGGAGGATGACGCATCTTCGTCCTGCGGTATGTTTTCCGGAGGCTGGAAGATGCGCATCCATCTCGCGGGACTCCTCCTGACGGCTCCGGACGTCCTTCTTCTCGACGAGCCGACGAACCACCTCGATACGGAAAGCATGGAGTGGCTTGAGAGCTGGCTCTCCTCATTTTCCGGAACGATCATCGCTGTTTCGCACGACAGGCGGTTTCTCGACAAGATGTGCACTTCGGTGGCCGAGCTTTCCCTTGGAAACCTTTCACTCTACCAGGGCAACTTCTCGGCATATGTCGAGGAACGTGAGCGGCGTCTGGAAGAGCTCCGCAGGACGCAGAAGCAACAGAAGGAAGAGATTGCCAGGATGGAGGAGTTCATCGAGCGCTTCCGGTACAAAGCTTCCAAGGCCTCTTCGGTCCAGAGCCGCGTCAAAAGACTGAAGAAGATGGAGATCGTCGAGATCGAAGAGGAGACGAAGCGGGTGCATTTCCACTTTCCTCCGTGCACCCGGAGCGGCCTCGACGTGATCTCCCTCCAGGATGTCAAAAAGCAGTACGGAACCAAGGTTGTCTTCCAGGACGCTTCATTCACGATACAGCGGGGCGAAAAAGCAGCGCTCGTTGGTGTGAACGGGGCGGGAAAATCCACGCTCTCCCGTCTTCTCAGCGGAGTGGAAAAACCGTCTTCCGGAACGGTACGGCTCGGGCATAATGTCAAGCTCGCTTTCTTTTCCCAGGAGTCATCGCAGAACCTGGATTACTCAAGGACTGTCTGGGACACTATTTCCTCCAGAAACGAGGCTTGGACTGAAAAGGACAAACGGAATCTTCTCGGGGCATTCCTCTTCGGAGGGGACGATATCCATAAATCCGTTTCAATTCTCTCCGGAGGAGAAAAATCCCGTCTCGCACTCCTTAAGCTTCTGCTGGAGGAAGCGAACGTCCTCGTCCTGGACGAGCCGACGAACCATCTCGACATGCAGACGAAGGATCTCTTCCAGAGGGCTCTCCTTGAATATGACGGAACCCTGGTGATTGTTTCCCACGACCGTTTTTTCCTCGACAACCTCGTGACCAAAGTGATCGAGATCGCTTCAGGCGCCATCACAGTCTATCCCGGCAACTACTCGTGGTTCATCGAGAAGCGGCGGGAGAGGGCAACTTCGGATCCTGCGGCTCCATGCAACGGCCGCGAACCGTTGCCTTCAGCCGCGCCCAGAACTCAAAAGCGCATCGAGGCGGAAAGGCGAAACGAGTTGTACCGCCGAAAAAAGAAAGTGCTCGATTCCATGGAGCCGCTCGAACAGAGGATCGAACTGCTCGAGGAAAAGCAAGCGGAGCGGGATGCGCTCCTCTGCGATCCCTCCTTTCTCGCGGATTCTTCCGCGGTCTCCTCGCTTCTTATCGAGAGGAACGAGACCGCACGGGAACTGGAAGAGCTTCTCAAAGACTGGGAGAAGCTGGCGGAAGAGGTTGAGCGCATAGAAGAAACAGGGTAAGATAACTGCAGCGTCGTTAAACCTTTCCTATTTCCAAGTCCTCAGGCGGAGGCGCCCCCCGGAACGGGAGCCCTCTTCGACCGGAAAGCCGGGGAATTGGTCAATTTTTCAAAAGGAGGAAACACATCGAATGAACGGTATCCTGCGCCCAAAGACGGTATGGAAAAATAACACCGCCATGCACGGCGGATATTTCAGGGCGGGCCTGATCGCGGTCCTCCTAATTTTTCTGCTGCTGATCTCCGCCCGGGATGCCTTCTCGTCGCAGCCCGGACAGACCGCTTCCGGGACTCGCGGCGAAAGACTTCTTCAGTACTTCGTGGAGGAGTTCCGGCCGGAGAGGATGACAATGATCATGGAGAACGAGCCCACCGACGAGGGACTTGTCCGGGAACTTTTTCTCGACGTCACCGGCTGCGATATCGGCGGTGTTCGCATCGATTCCCTCAAGTTGCGTGCAACCGGAGTCACGCTCAACCCTCCCGCCCTCTGGGAAGAAGAGGGTGTCGACGCGAGGGAGATCATCAACGTCCATGCTTTTGCACGCATTACGGAAGACGACCTCAACGAAAATCTTCTTCAAAAGCAGTTCGGCGACGACGACGAGTGGCATAATCTCCAGGTACGGATGACCCCTGACGGAATTTACGCGCGGGGCAACTATCATGCCCGGGTGCTTTTCACGCTCAACATTCTCATCGAGATCTTCAGCAAGTTCAGGATCGTGGATATGCAGCAGGTTTGGCTGGACGACTACACGCTCAGGGTCAATCGTGTCGACGTTCCCGGATTCATAACCGAAAAGGCCGTCTCCCAGATTCAGCCGCTTCTCGACTTGAGCAAGTTCATCTTTCCGCTCCGGCTGACTTCGATAACCTTCGAGCAAGGGGGCATGCTGATCTCAAGCAGAATCATTCCCCAACCCTTCGAGGGAATCCGCTATGAATACGGAACGGAGGAGACCCGGACGGCGAAGAGCAGCTGGTAGGAAACTTGTTGAACGGGGAGTCGTTCCATGCGGACGCTCCCCGTTTTTATGCGGGCGGTCCGGCGAAAGCACCGAGAAAACCACGGATACTGTTGCCCAGGAAGGCGCGTTCTCTCGCCTTGATGTCGGGCTGCATCCGACTCCATGCCGCCAGAAAGGGATCTCTTTCCAGGAGCTCCTGAAAAAAAACCTCTTCGTCGTTCGGCGGCGTTCCCTGTCGAAGCAGCCCGAGAACAACATCCTTCCAGAAGAGGATCTGTTCCTTGGCGAACGTGATCATCTCCCGCGCCTCGCCGGCGGAGCCGTAGTGGCCGTAGCAAATCCTCGAACTGCCGCATTCCAGAAGCCGGTCGAGAGAGGCGAGCGTTACCTCCGGAAAGAAGCGCGGCGGCGTCGCCGGGCGAAGGTATGGAAAAGGTTCCTCCCCTTCGAGGCAGACTCCGGCCGCCTCGCCCGGAAAGAGCGTGAGAAAGCCCTCGTCGTCGAATACAAACGATTGATGATGAGCGGCATGTCCCGGCGTGTCGATCGCTGCAAAGCCTGCGGGAAGGGCTCCTTCGGGGAGAATGAGCTCCTTCGGTACCGGAGTTGGCTCGCCGTAGAGAAGCGCTGTCTCGCCAATCGTCTGCAAGGTTCCCTTCCAAAGCGCCGAGGGGTCGAGCAGATGAGGTATTCCCTTCGCGGGAGCAGCGACGGGCGCATTGTACTCCCTGGCGGCGCAGCCGGCGGCTCCGGCGTGATCGAGATGCACATGCGTCAGGAGAATGGCGTCGATGCGTCCGTCGCCGATTTTCTCGACAGCCTCCCGGAGGACCGGCCAAACCGACGGAGGGCCGGTATCCACGAGATAGGTCTTATCTCTTTCCGCATCACGAAGAAGCCAGGAAGAAAGAAAATTCCGGAACCCCGCCCTGTGCAGCGGAAGGTCGACCAAGTGGATTTGCATTGCTCTTCCCCTCCTACTCCGAGATGATGACCTTCATGCCGATATGTACTTTTTGCTTTACCTCTTCCAGGTCGCGATTCGCTAGGCGTATGCATCCCTGTGTAATCATCGTGCCGATGGATCCGGGATCATGAGTGCCGTGTATGCCGATACCGCTCCATCCCGGAGTTCTCAACCGGATGAACCACGGTCCGTACGCGCCCCGTACAGGCCCCTTCCCGTCGCCGAAGTCGTAGGTCCATTTTCTCGAATCCTGGATCTGCTGCACCGAGAAACGACCGACCGGGGTGCGGTTGTCCCCCACTCGCTGCTTTTGGCCGCCGTTGGCGCCCGTCGCGACCGGATATACTTTTTCCAAGACCTCGCCCCGATAGAAGTAGAGGCGGAACTGTCCTTTCACAATGTGAATCCATGGTTCATCGATCCGCGCCTCGTAGGGCAGGGAAGGCTGGATTATCTCCACATGCTCTTTTATCGGAGGCAGAGAAGCAGGAGCTGTCTCCGGCGGAGGCGTCGTCCCGGGACGAGTTTCGGTTGGCAGGGGATGTTCCGGAGCCGGAAGAGGAGCCGGAGTCGGAACAGACACAGGCTCCGGCTCCCGGCTGCTGCGAAATGCCTGATGCCCCTTCCAAAAGGGAAGAACGACCAGGAGTACCGCAAAAACAACAGCAGCCCATTTAGCCCATAAAGGGAGACGCCGTTTCCCGTAGAACATGCAGTCTGCCTCCTCGTTGATCCGATACGGAATTTCACAAAAACCGCTCTCGATTCTATCATGGAAAGCAAAAAAAAGATGAGAGAAAAATACGTACTCTCGCGTTTTTCCCCTTGCATTTCCGGAGCGTAGGCCGTACACTGCTTCAGGCTTGCAGATTACATCCGAGGAGGAGATAAAGACGTGGAAAACCTGTTTCAGTTCGACCTGGAACGCTATATGACGCAAGAACGGTTCACTCGAATAAAGGAGTTCTCCCTGGATAAGGAGACCCCTTTTCTCGTCGTGGACTTGAAAAAGGTCGAAGAAAAATACGATGAGCTTTTGAATTCGCTGCCCTTTGCGAAGATTTACTACGCCGTGAAGGCGAACCCTCTTGAAGAGGTGATCCGTATGCTCGTCCGGAAGGGAAGCTGTTTCGATATCGCCTCCGTATACGAGCTGGATCAAATTCTCGCGCTCGGCGCTTCGCCGGACAGAATCAGCTACGGCAACACCATAAAAAAGGCCCGGAACATTGCGTACGCATACTCCAAGGGAGTTCGCCTTTTTGCCACAGACTCCGAGAGCGACCTCAGAAAGATCGCGGCGAACGCTCCCGGATCTCGTGTTTTCTTCCGCATCCTCACGGACGGAAGCGGCGCCGACTGGCCGCTTTCCCGAAAGTTCGGCGCGCATCCGGACACGATTTTCAAGCTGATCCTCCTGGCAGCCACTCTCGGCCTCGAGCCGTACGGCATCTCGTTTCATGTCGGCTCACAGCAGAGAGACATCGGTCAATGGGACAACGCCATCTCGACCTGCAAATACCTCTTCGATTGTGCTCAAGCAGAGGGAATTCCGCTGAAAATGCTCAATCTCGGAGGTGGTTTCCCCGCCACCTACATATCGCCGACGCACGAGACTTCGGTCTACGCGGCGGAGATCATCCGTTTTCTCAAGGAGGATTTCGGCCAAGATCTTCCCGAAATTCTTCTCGAACCGGGCAGATTCATGGCAGGAGACGCCGGAGTGCTCGTCACCGAAGTCGTCCTCATTTCAAAGAAATCGGAGGCCAACCAGTACTCCTGGGTCTATCTGGACGCCGGAAAATTCGGCGGTCTTATCGAGACGCTTGATGAGTCCATCAAGTATCCTATCTACTCGGAGAAGACGGGACCGATCCAGGAGACCATCCTTGCAGGGCCGACATGCGACAGCATGGATATTTTGTACGAGAACGAAAAGTACACTCTTCCAGCTTCACTGGCGGAAGGAGATCGACTCTTCTTCTTCACGACGGGCGCGTACACGCAGACTTACTCCTCGGTTTGCTTCAACGGATTTCCTCCTCTCAAGGCGTACGTCCTTGAAAATTGAAGAGAGTTCTTTTATACTGGACAATTGATGCCCATCGGGGACGGGGGAATCCCGTCCCCTCTTGTTTATTGAGCCCGTGCCTCTTGAAAGGAGAATGCCTTGTGGAAATTCGCCAGAAACGGACAAACGAACTGTGGTTCACCGAGGAACAGAGCCCGAATATGAAACTCTCCCTCCGGGTTTCCGACGTTCTCTTGAACATTACAAGCCCGTATCAGGATATCCTCCTCGTCCAGACCGGAGAGTACGGAAGGATGATGGTGCTCGACGGTGCGATCCAGATCACCGAACGCGACGAGTTCTGTTATTCCGAGATGATGGCTCACGTGGCCCTCTGCTCGCACCCCGATCCGAAGCGAGTGCTGATCGTCGGGGGCGGAGACGGAGGGGTCCTCCGCGAGGTGCTCCGGCACAAGGGTGTGCGGAAGGCGACGCTGATAGACATCGATGAAGAGGTGATCAACGCCTCGAAAAAATTCCTCCCCACGATCAATGTGGCATTGGAAGATCCTCGGGCCGATGTCCGCCCGATGGACGCCATCGAATACATCGAATCCTGTTCCGATGAGTTCGACGTCGCAATAGTCGACAGCACCGATCCCGTGGAATTCGCGGCGGGACTCTTCCGTTCCCCTTTTTACAGCAACATTTTCAACGCGCTCAAAAAGGATGGAATGCTGGTTGCCCAGACGGAATCCCCTTTCACCGACACATCCGTCGTCAAAGGAGCATTCAGGGAGATGAGCACGGTGTTCCCAATCGTCAAGATGTACTGGGGAGCCATGCCCACCTATCCCAGCGGCATGTGGACCTACACCGTCGGGTCGAAGACCGCCGACCCCGCCGATACGCGCCGGCCGGCCCCCGAGGGCACCAGGTACTACACTGAAGATATTCATACGGCGGCTTTCGTGCTTCCCCCTTTTGTCAGGGACTTGCTGCAATAAGCCGTATACTCTACAATATATAGTGAACTATTGACATTCAGGAGGGGAATCGACAGAGATGAGAGTTTTGGTCGCCCTTGGGGGCAACGCAATCCTTCAAAGAGGACAGAAGGGTTTCGCGTCGGAACAGCGGGATAACGTCCAAAAGACGGTGAGCCAGATCGTCCGCATGATCCGGGCGGGGCATGAGGTGGTCATTACACACGGGAACGGCCCTCAGGTGGGGGCAATTCTCATACAGAACGAACTCGGAAGCACGTCCGTTCCGGCGATGCCGATGGATATCTGCGGCGCGGAGAGCCAGGGGCTCATCGGGTACATGTTCTGCCAGAGCGTCCAGAATACACTTCTCGCAGAAGGTCTCGAAGGGCACGCTCCCGCGTGTGTCGTCACCCGCGTGGAAGTGGACCCTGCCGACCCGGCGTTTGTCCATCCGACGAAACCGGTCGGTCCTTTCTACACGGAGGAAGCCGCAAAGAAAAGGATAGCCGAGACTGGGGAGACCTGGATCGACGATGCGGGGCGCGGTTGGCGTCGCGTCGTCCCCTCACCGGACCCGAAGTCGATCGTAGAGAAGGACGTCGTAAATACGCTGCTTGAAAAGGGATTCACCGTGATTGCCTCAGGCGGCGGCGGCATCCCCGTCATCCGCAGGGAGGACGGGAAATGGGAAGGCGTCGAAGCCGTCATCGACAAGGACCTGGCAGGCGAACGCCTCGCCGCGGCCGTCAACGCGGATCTCCTGATGATTCTCACCGATGTTCCCAAGGTGGCGATCCACTACAACACACCCGAGCAGAAATGGCTCGACGAACTGACGCTTTCCGAGATGGAGGAACTCGAGAAGGAAGGGCACTTCAAGGCCGGCTCAATGGGACCGAAGGTGAAAGCCGCGCTCCGTTTCGTGCGCAACGGCGGCGACCGTGCCGTGATCGCCAGCCTCGACGAGGCGCTTGAAGCGCTTGAAGGAAGCAAAGGAACCCAGATCGTCAAGAATTGAATCCTTCCGCGGAAATACACTGCAGAAAACGGCCTCCCTCTTTCCTCTAGGGAGGTTTTTTGTCGTCAGTGAAAAAAAAGTCTTTCCACGGGATAATAAATGATGTAGAATTTCTTTCTTAGTTTTTCCACACGATCGGGGAGATGCGTTCATGAAAACCCTAGCAGTCATTCCTGCCCGCTACGCCAGCACACGGCTTCCGGGGAAACCGCTCATTGAAATCGGCGGAGTACCGCTTGTTCTCCATGTCCTGGCGCAGCTTCGCCGCTGCGCTACCGTAGACCGGATCATCGTCGCCGCCGATGACGAGAGAACAGCACACACTGTAATACGGCACGGCGGAGAGTGCATGCTCACCCCTTGCGATCTCGCAAGCGGCGGGGACCGCGTGGCCTGGGTTTCCGAACGCATCCCTTCGGAGATCGTTCTGAATGTGCAGGTTGACGACCCCCTGGTAGGCCCGGACATGATCGATCCCCTCTCTCAAGCTCTATCCGACGGGGAAACCGTCCTCGCGCTGCTCGCGAAGCGCATCGAAAAAGACGACGAGATAGAATCGCCCAACATCGTCAAGACGGTCTTCGACAAGAACGGAAAAGCACTCTATTTCAGCAGATCCCCCATCCCCTACCCCCGCAATCCCGGAGCAGTCTATTACAAGCATATCGGCCCGTACGCCTGGAAAAGAGACTTTCTTCTCGAGTTTTTCCGCTGGGAACAGACACCCTTGGAAAAGGCGGAGAGCCTTGAGATGCTCCGGGTCCTTGAAAACGGATTTCCCATTCGATGCATCCAGGTCGAAAGAGATACCATAGAGATCGACACTCCGGACGACGTCTCGGCGCTCGAAGCGTTTCTCGCCCGGCAGAACAGCCGGGAATACAGCATCTGACTGCGGAAGAACCGCAGGGAATACGAGGTGGAACACAGGATGACATTCAATCTCTTTCTGGCGGGCCGGATTTCGTTCGGCCCCGGAGTCTCCTCGCTTGTCGGGGAGAAGGCAACCGCACTCGGCGGCAAAAGGATCTTCCTCGTCACGGACCGGACGATGGAAAAGCTTGGAACGGCGGAGAAAATCAGCACGCATCTCTCCACCGCAGGGCTCTCCACGGTCGCCTTTTTCGACGTGGAACCCGAACCCTCGGTGGAGACGGTGGACACCGCGGCTGCTCTGGCGAAGGAGCACGGGTGCGATATTGTCGTGGGCCTCGGCGGCGGGAGCTGCCTCGACGTTGCAAAGGCCGTGAGCGTCTTGCTGACGAACGAAGGCTCCGCCGCGCAGTACCAGGGGCTCGGGCTCGTGAAAAGGCAGGGCGTTCCGAAGATCATGATACCCACTACTGCCGGAACGGGCTCGGAGGCGACGTTCACAGCCGTCCTGATCCGAAAGAGCGACGGAGTGAAGGGAGGCATCAACGGCGATCAGCTTTATCCGGAGTGCAGCCTGCTCGACCCCGAACTGACATTCTCCATGCCGCCGCATGTCACGGCAACCACCGGCATGGACGCTCTGGCCCATGCGCTGGAAGCCTATACCAGCAAGCAGGCGTCCCCGTTCAGCGACATGTTCGCCGAGGAAGCCATCTCCCGCATCGGACGCTATCTCAGGGTGGCCGTCTATAACGGCACGGACCTCAAGGCTCGGAGCGAGATGATGCTCGCGGCTTTCTACGGAGGCGTCGCCCTCGCGAACGCAGGCGTGACGGCATGCCATGCGCTTGCATATCCCCTCGGCGGCATGTTCGGTATCGGGCACGGACAGGCGAATGCCCTTCTGCTTCCCTACGTAGCGCAGTTCAACGCAATGGCGCTTCCGGAGAAGTTCGCCGCGGCCGCGCAACTCCTCGGCGGTTCGTTCGAGGAGAACAACCTCCGGGAATCGGCCTCGATGTGCTCCGCCCTTTTGCACCAGCTTGTCGCAGATATAGATCTTCCCGCCACCTTCTCCGCGCTCGATCCGCGGATCACCGGGGACCACTTCACAACGATGGCGGAAAAAGCCATGGGAGTCGCACGCCCGATGGCCAACAATCCACGAACCATGAACACCGATCTGTGTGTTTCAATCTATAGGGAGGCGATGTAAATGCCGGGTTCCGAGCTTTTCGATCATCTTGAAATAGAGGCCGTCACCGACGTCCTCAAGCGCAAAATCATCCACCGATACGCCTATCACGATGTCCGGGACGGAAACTACCGGGTAGACGAGTTCGAGGCGAAAGTCGCAGAGCTCGCCGGCGTGAAACACTGCCTCGCCGTGAGCAGCGGCACGGCCGCACTCTACGTTCCGTTCAAGGCGATGGGGATCTGCCCGGGCGACGAGATCATCAGCTCCTCGTTCACCTTCATCGCCACCGTCGAGGCAATCCTGGAATGCGGAGCCGTTCCCGTGCTCGGCGACATCGACGAGAGCCTGAACCTCAGCCCCCAGTCGGCCGAGGACCTGATCACGGAGCGGACGAAAGCCATCATGCCGGTGCACATGTTCGGCGCCGCGGCGGATATGGACGCCTTCCGGGCTCTTGGTGCGAAATACGGAATTCCCGTCGTGGAGGATGCCTGCCAAGCCATGGGAGGAACCTACAAGGGCAGAGCGCTCGGATCCATGGGGCTTTGGGGCTCTTACAGCCTCGACCCCAACAAGCTGCTCACCGTAGGCGAAGGCGGTCTGATCGTAACGGACGACGACGAGCTGGCCGCCAGAATGGAGTACTACCACGACCACGGGCACATTCACAGCAAAGTCCTCGACCGCGGCGCGGAGGGAAAGGCCTGCCTCGGCTTCAACTTCCGCATGAACGAACTTCAGGGCGCACTCGGCCTCGTTCAGGCCGGGAAGATGGAGAAAGCAATCTCCATGACGCGGAAAACCAAAGCGGCAATCCTGGAAGCCGTGAAAGACACCGGGCTGCACCTCAGGGCGCTTCCGGACCGGGAAGGCGAGATCGCCACGCAGATCGTCTTCCTCCTCCCCTCTCCGGAAAAGGCCGTCATCTTCCAGAAAACCGTAAAAGAAGCGGGAGCGGGCTGCTCCATTCTCTCCGGAAACACCTGGCACTACGCGAAACACTGGACGACGCTCCGAGAAGGGGCAATGTACAGCAGAACACGATGCCCCTACGACTGCCCCTATGTGGAGGACATGCCGCTCTACCGCCCCTTGGAATGGGAGAAGACAGAGGCAGTCCTGAGCCGTGCAGTCATGTTCGGCCTCAATATCGTGATGGACGAGGCGCGAATTGAGAAGATGATCAGTGCAATCAGGGCTGGAGCGAAGGCTGCTCTCTGACGTTGATTCCTCATTCCTAAAAAAGCCTCCGCTTTCGCGGAGGCTTTTTTCACGTCGTCTTCGGTCCGATACGCAGTCTTACATAAGTGCGGGCGTACCGGGGCCGAGGGGCAGGCCGAGCGTGTACCACACGATCAGCAGCGCGGTGAAACAAATGAGATAGGCTATCGTGTAGGGCATCTCGAGCGAGATGACCGTGCCGATGCCGATCTTCGTATCCGGGTCGGTGCGGTACTGCTCCAGGAAACCGATGATCACCGGCACGTAGTAGGAGAGCGGCGAGATTATATTGGACGAGGAGTCGCCGATACGGTACGCCACCTGCGTCAGCGCCGGAGAGAAACCGACTATGGAGAACATCGGGACGAAGATGGGCGCCAGGATGAGCCACTTTGCAGATCCGCTGGTGATGAAGAGGTTGATGAAGGTGCAGAGCAGAATAAACATGATGAGCAGCGGGATGCCGCCGAGGTTCATGCGCTCCAGCCAGTGCGCGCCGTTCACCGCGAGGACGGTCGTCAGCTTGCTGGCGTTGAAGAGCTGGACGAAGATGGCCGCCGGAAGCACGACGACCATGAAGCTCAGACCTCCGGAAAGTCCCTTCTGCATCAATTTGGGCACATCGTCCATCTTCTTGATCGTCCCGGCGCCGAAACCGTACGCGATGCCGACGAAGAAGAAGAGGAAGAAGAGAATGCCCACAACGCTGCTCAGCAGAGGCGATCTGGGAACGATCGAGCCGTCGTCCGCCCTGAAGAAGGCTCCTTCCGGAATTGTCAGGTAGAGCAACACTCCGATGCACAGCACCGCAGCGATTGCAGACCAGCGAAGGCCCCGGTTCTCAGCAGGAGTTACGGCATGCTTCAGCAGCTCGTCGGAGTCCTTGTCGTGCGCAGTGTCGCCGAGTATTTTCACGGTGAACTTCTCGGTGACGAAGGTCGTGACGAACATGACCACGACGGTGGCAACCGCCATGAAATACCAGTTGATCAGCGGATGCGTCGGTCCGGGAATGTTCATACCCTGGGCGGCCGAGGCCGTGATTCCGGCGAGCAGCGCGTCGGTCCCGGCGATGAAGAAGTTCGCCGTGAAGCCTCCGCTCGCCGCAGCGAATCCCGCGATGATTCCGACCCATGGATTCCTGCCCAGCGCCTTGAAGACCGCGGCGCCGATGGCGGGCGTGAAGATGATGCCCGCGTCGGAGGCCAGGTTCGCGTTGATGCCGACCAGCGCAAGAACCGCGGTCACCATGTAGGACGGCGCCCCGAGGATCGTCTTTCTCATGAGGGCCGAGATCATGCCCGACTGCTCGACGAGACCGATGCCCAGCGTCATGACGATGATCAGCCCAAGAGGGGCAAAATTGACATAGGTCTTAACAAAGTCAGCCATGAAGCCCCGCATGTACTTGAAGGACAACAAATTTTCAACGGCGACCGTGACTTCCTTGGGGGCCTCTCCTGCCTTCGCCGCCATGTACTTCACGGCGACTCCCTCATTGCCGAGATAGTACGAGAGACCAAGCACGATGAGCGAAAGGATGACGAAGAGCCAGAACGGATGCGGAAGCCAGTTTCCGACCACTTCGATTCCCTTGATGAAGCTTTCGAATAACCCCCTCTTCGGGGCCTGTTCCTTCTTGTTTTCCACGAATATCCCTCCTTAAACGTCTTTGTTCGCTGTTCCCCCTCCGTGTCCCCTGAACGACAAAAACACGGCACTTCCTTTTCTACGGTACCTTTCGTTCACCTCCTCCTTCTTGAAGATTATTTTCCCGACAAGGCGAACGCCAGGTCGGCAAAAAGGGCCGCCCCGCAGCTGAGGACCCTTTCGTCCAGGTCGAAGTACTCGTTATGGTGTCCCGCGGAGATATCGCTGCCGAGGACGAAATAGACGGCTTTCCCGCCCCGCTTCTGCACGGCGCGCATCATCCAGGAGACGTCTTCGCTGCCGCCGAGGCTCACCGGGGGGGCAATCTTTTCGATTCCGGGCACATCGAGCGCCTTCTTCGCGACAAGATCCACGAGTTCATGATCGCTGAGGGCATCGACCGCCTCGCCCATCTTCGCGACCGAGGCTTCCACTCCGTACATGGCGGCGGCTCCGGATACGATCTCCATCGCACGGCCGTAGACATAGTCGTTCAAGTCCAGGGTGAGCCCCCTGGTTTCAACCTTCAGAACAGCCCTGGAAGGAACGACGTTGCGCCCTGTTCCGGCCTGTAGAACACCGACATTCAAGCGGGTCGCTCCGTCCTTGTGCGGGGGAATGCCGTGAAGAGCGAGCGTCGCGGACGCCGCGGCGAGCAGAGCGTTCCGCCCCTCATTCGGAGCGCCTCCGGCGTGCGCGGCCTTCCCCTTGTAGACGGCGTCGAACTTCGTCGTGCAGAGAAAGTCGCCGCAACCGGGCGCGACGCTTCCCGTCGGGATGTTCATGCCGATGTGCGCTCCGAGGAAGTAGTCCACGTCGTCGAAGAACCCCTTCTCCGCGACGGCCTTCCCTCCGCGCACCCCCTCCTCGGCTGGTTGAAAGACGAGTTTGATCACACCCGAGAGTTCATCCTTCCGTTGCATCAGGATCTCCGCCAGCGCGAGCCCGATGACGGTGTGCGCGTCATGCCCGCAGGAGTGCATCGCGTTCTCGTTTTTCGAGACGAAACCTTCACGGAAAGGCCGGTGTTTTTCGTCGGCGGCCTCGAAAACGTCTACCGCGTCGATGTCGAAACGGAACGCGAGGACCGGTCCCTCTCTACCCGTATCGAGCAGCGCGACCGCACCGGTGTAGCCTTCCAGCCGACGGATCCACTCCGGATCAGCCCCCTGGTCCAGAGCCCGCCGGATATTTTTTTCTATCACTTCTTCAGCCGGACGTCCCATCACGGAGTCGATATCAAGGATCTCTTTTCCCGCGAGGACCTCGTATCCCAGTTTTTCAAGAATACCGGCGATCCTTGCCGTGGTCCAGAACTCGGTCCACCCGGTCTCCGCATGGGCGTGAAATTCTCTTCTCAGATCGATAAGCCGCTGTTCCATACCGCTGTCGATATGCATAATTATTCTCCCTTTCCGCTTCCAAGGTATTCCAGAGCACAGGAAACAAGAACCTCCACACCGAGAGGAAGCGCCTTCTCGTCGGGAAGGAAGCAATTATTATGGAGAGGAGCCACCTCGTCTCTGGATACTCCCTCAGGTCTGCATCCAAGCCAGAGGAAGAGAGAGGGTATTTGCCTGCTGAAGAAGGAGAAGTCCTCTCCTCCGAGGGCGGGTTTTTCAACGCGGACAACGTTCTCTTCCCCCACGATATTTTCCAGGACAGTCAATGCGTTCTTGACAAGCACGGGATCGTTCATCACAGGGGGATACCCCTTGACGTACTCCATGCCGCAGTCGCCTCCCATCCCGCGGGCGATGCCCCCGGCTATTTTGTCGATACGGACGGGCATTTTCTCCTGGGTATCGGGAAGGACGGTGCGTACCGTCCCTTCCAGCACGACTTCGTCGGCGATGACATTGTAGCGGTTTCCGCCCTTTATAGTGCCTATGCTGACCACGGCGGCGTCGAGCGGACTGACGCTTCGCGACACAATCGTCTGAAGGGCGGTGATGACCTGCGCCGAAATGGCGATGGCGTCGACTCCGTTTTCCGGTTCGGAACCATGGGATCCCTTCCCCTTCACCGTGAGGAAAAGACGGTCGGAGGCTCCCATCAGGGCGCCTGCCCGTGTTCCGACCGTGCCCGTGGCGAGGGAAGGCCAGACGTGCATTCCGAAGATCGCCTCCACCTTCGGGTTTTCGAGGACTCCCTGCGAGATCATTGCGGGGGCGCCGCCCACCGGATTCGCCTCCTCGGCGGGTTGAAACAGGAATTTAACCGTTCCGGGAATTTCGTCCTTCATCTCCGACAGGACGAGCGCAGCCCCCAGAACCATGGCGGTGTGCGTATCGTGTCCGCAGGCGTGCATGACTCCCTTGACTTCGGAAGCCCATGCAACACCTGTTTTTTCATCGAAAGGAAGGGCGTCCATATCGGCCCTCAGCGCGACGCAGCCGCCGGGCCTGCCTCCCCTGAGAAGCCCCACGACGCCATGGCCTCCGATCCCGGTGCGGACTTCCAGGCCGGCTTCTTGAAGAACCGCGGAAACCAGAGCAGCGGTCTTCTGCTCCTCGTTGCTCAGCTCCGGGTTTCTGTGAATGGTACGGCGCAGTTCCAGCACCTTTTCTTCAAATCTACGGACAAGCGAGCGTACTGTCTCGTTCATGCCTGTTCCCTCCGGAAAATGAATTTATTGTGTCGACAAGAGCGCGCTTCCTCGGAAAAGCGTCCGGAAACGGCTGTACCCCAAATATCAGGCGACAAGAAAGGCATCCTGCATACAGATCGAAATGAAAGAGTAAAAAACTTACGTGATACGGTACCATAAGGGGCTGAGATTTTCAATCTTGCATGATAACGGCTTGACCGACATTTTCATAAAAAAAAACATAAAAGAATAAAAATAAAGACCTTGTACGTGCTGTTTTCGTACAAGGTCTTTATTTTTGGTCAGTTGTTCCCGTTACGCCGGAGAACCTCCTGCCACGTAACGAATGAATGATAGTATTCCATATCGCCGTCATCCAGTCCCCGTGTAATTTCCGTGATATGGGTGTGCTTTGCCCCGATCTGCTCGAGGACATAATCGACCGCGATCTGCGGTTTGCTCTCCTCGCCGCACGTATAGATGTCAAGAGCCATGTAGCCTACTTCCGGCCAGGTATGAATCGAGAGATGGGATTCACTGATGACAACGACACCGCTCACTCCGTCGGGAGGAAAACGGTGAAAGGAAACCGACCACACCTGGGTATTCGCTCGTTTTGCAGCTTCAACAAGAATCTCCTGCAACCTGTCCACCTGAGAGATGATCGGCCCGCACCCTGATGCCTCCACAATGAAATGGAACCCTTTCGGCGACATTGTTTTCCTCCTCTTTGAGAGTTATTTTTTATACAAAGGAAGAAAAAAGGCCATCCGATCTCACCGGACGGCCTGATCTAACTGTAATGGTGGAGCTAAGGGGATTCGAACCCCTGACCTCTTGAATGCCATTCAAGCGCTCTCCCAACTGAGCTATAGCCCCATATGCGCAAACGGAAGTATTATAAGGACCACCGTCGGATATGTCAACAGCTTACCGGAAAGAAAGAAGATTCCCTTTTTTTTCTATCCCCTCCAGGAGAGTCGCATAGGCTTTTTCAAAAGCTTCAAGCCCCTCTTTGAGCAGCGTATCCATCACCCCCCCGAGATCGATGCCGAGAGAGGAAAGGTGCGCAAGTCGGGCGGTCCCCTCCTCGCGATCGGCTGATACGGTATACGCCGCCGTGCCGGACTCGAGAAACGCTTCGAGAGTCGCGGGAGGAAGCGTGTTCACGGTGTGGGGGCCGATAAGAGAATCAACGTACAGCGTGGGAGAGTACGACGGATTCTTTGTCCCCGTGCTGGCCCAGAGCGGACGCTGAACCAGAGCGCCTTGAGCCGAGAGAGCGCTCCAGCGGTCGGATGCGACGATCTTCTCGAAATCAGCGTATGCGGCACGTGCGTTGTCCACGGCGAGCTTTCCGGCAAGCTCTTTTGCGCCGGACTTTTCAAGGATCTTGTCCACGGCCGTATCCACTCTGCTGACAAAGAGAGAGGCAACTGACGCTATGCCTGTAACCGGGTCTCCTCGGGATACTCTTTCCTCGAGGCCGGAAAGCCATGCTTCCGCGACACTCCGGTACTGTTCCCGCGAGAATATGAGCGTGGCGTTCACGTTGATCCCGAGGGCGATGCACCTCCTGATAGCTCCCATTCCCGCAGGCGTGGCCGGAATCTTGATCATGACGTTTTTCCTGGACACGAGAGAAAACAGGCGCTCGGCCTCCTGGACGGTTCCCTCCTCGTCATGGCAGAGCAAGGGACTGACTTCCAGGCTCACGAAACCGTCTCCGCCGTCGCTTGACTCGAACACGGGGAGGAAGCGGTCCGCCCCTTCCCGAACATCCGCAACGGTGAGAGCCGTGTAGATCTGCTCGACGTTCATTCCGTTGCCGTTCATCTCGCGAATGTCATCGTCGTAATCGGATGTCTTGCCGATGGCGATTTCGAAAATGGAGGGATTGGTGGTTACCCCGCGGACTCCCAGCTCAATCATCCTGTCCAGCTTGCCCGATCGGAGCAGGTCCCGGCTCAGAAAATCGCACCACATGCTCTGCCCCAATTCCAGTACCTGGTGCAGAATATTCTCTTGACTCATGTAATCCGTCCTTTCGTTCGTTCGTTATCCCGGTGAAAGGGAAGGTACAGAGAATTCCTTCCCTTTCACTGGCGTGATCGTTACCTTCAGCTTCAACGGTTTCCGGTCCGGACGGGCAATTCCGGAGAAAAACGCGATACGAAAACCCGGATATCCGATTCGCGCACACCCGGAAAAAACGCTCTCCACCCCCTGTCCTTCACAGGGAGAAGGAGCGTCGTTCCCCTCGGGGAGGAGAGGAGGATCATCTCCTCCATCTGTTCCCAGGAGAGAGATTCCTTCCGTCCGCGTCCCCAGAAGAGCGTCTCTCTTTCGAACCCCTTTTCCGAGAGCGTGATCCTTTTTTCATAACCTGCGATATAGATGCATGCCGTTCCGATCAGAAGAAAGGCGAGGACTCCCGAAAAATCTCCCTGCCCCGCGAAAAGACGGCGCATTCCGTCTGCGAGAAGGAATAGACCTGTTCCCATACCTGTCCATCTCATCCAGCGGGGGAACGAAGTGCCGCTTCCCCGAAGCACGTCTTCCACTCTTATTCCGCCTTTTCCTTTGTTTCAGCCCAGTGTATTCCGATGCCAAGCCTGGTCATCAAAAGGGCAACAATCGGGTTCAGGTAGTTCAGGAAAGCATAGGGCAGGTAGGAGAGCGTCGGAACTCCGAGAACGCCGCTGTTGTAAGCTCCGCAGGTGTTCCAGGGAACAAGGACGGAGGTCAGCGTTCCTGAATCCTCGAGGGTTCTGGAAAGCAGCCTCGGATCGAGTTTTTTTCCGTCCTGCTCGAATTTTCCGAAGGCAGGCTTGAACATGCGCCCCGGCATGACGAGCGAGAGATACTGGTCGCCGAGGAACATGTTGGTGAAAATGCAGGAAACGATGACCGAGCCGACAAGGCCGAAGACGGATTTGACGCTCTGCATCAGCCGAGTCAGAAGGACTTCGAGGAAACCGCACGTCTCCATGATACCGCCGAGCACGAGCGCAACGAGGATGAGCGCGACCGTCTCGAGCATTCCGGTGAGGCCGCCGCGCTCCAGCAGCCCGCTCAGCATTCCGGAGACTTCCCTGACCGTTTCAAACGCCTCGGAAGAGAATGTCGCCGCGCCCTTCAGAAGTTCGTTTACGGCCGCTACATCTCCCGCCTCGGCAACTTCAGCGATCATTGACGGGGAGTAGCCGGAATACAGAGCTTCCATGACGGCGGAAACGCCCACGCCCTGGAAGAGAGCCATGACCGCGGCGAGCAGCATTCCCGCGACGATTCCCGGAATGGCAGGTACCTTGGAGGCAGCCAGCACGAGCACCAGGAGAGGAGGAAGAAATCCGTACATGGAGATGGAGAACTCCGCCGACATCATCTGCTGGATGACGGAGATCCTCGATGCGTCCATCTCTCCTCCGGAATAGCCGCCTCCCATGTATGCGGCAATGCCGGCGACGATGATCATCGTCGGCCCCGTGGTCCAGAGCATCGCGCGAATGTGGCTGAAAAGGTCCGATCCGGCGACGGCGGGAGCGAGGTTCGTGGTATCGGAAAGGGGAGAGATCTTATCGCCGAAATAGGCCCCCGAGATCACGAATCCGGCCGTTACAGGCGCCGGGACTCCGAGGCCCGCACCGATGCCCATAAGCGCTATTCCCACAGTACCGCTGGTGCTCCAGGAGCTACCCGTGGAGAGAGAGACGATCGCACAGATTAAAAGTGCGGCCAGAAGGAAATATTGCGGCGTGAGAAGATTCAGCCCGTAGTAGATGAGCGTGGGGACGACGCCGCTCAGAATCCATGCGCCGACGAGCCCTCCGATGGCGAGCAGTATGAGAACCGCCTGGAGAGCGACGGTGATACCGTTGATCATCCCTTCCTCGACATCTCTCCACGGCTTGCCGACAAAGACCGCCCCCATCACGGCGGTGAAGACCGCCGCCAGGAAGAGCGGAATGTGAGCGGAGAGGCCGAGCCCGAGCACCGCTCCCGACTCGAGGTGAATGTCGAGCACGCCGTAGCTGATGATGGCCGCGTCAACAAGAAGCACGAACAGTGCCTGTCCTAAACTGGGTGTTCTTGGTGTTCCTTTTTCCATTCTCAATCCATCCTTTCAATCCATAAAATAACGCCTGTAGGATAAAGCGCGCTGATCTTATTATAGGAGATTATTTTCTTCTGTCCATGAATTTCGGATCAATGCGGCAATGAAAAAAGGCGCCGTGTTAGAACAGCACCTTCTCATGATTCCAAACAGACTGTGGACAATCGTGTTTTCGCCGGAGGTCTTCCGCAGCGGCATGAAGCCTTGCCTTGCACTCCCGGATGCTAGGAAGATCCTCCCTTTCCGTTTCCGGAGGGACGCCCCGGATAAGGGACAGGGATGTACTGCACCGAAGGCCTCTCCGCCAGCGCCTGAGGATAGAGGCTCATGATATTGCAGAAGGAATCATAATCGTTGAGCACCACCGGGAGCCCGAGAGAGAGAGCCTCATCGACTCCGATTGGATAGTCGTGAGTCCATTTGCCCTCCGTGAGCGTCCGGGCCAACTCCATCCCCTTCTCCTCTCCAAGGCGCTCGGAGAGAAGTTCGAAGACGAATGCCCGGGTCTGGCGTATCGCCTTCCGGCCGATATCGGCCAGTATGAGCGTGTTGTCGTCGACCTCGGCGACCGGTTTTTCCTCAACAGCTTTCAGTATTGAAGCGGCCGGGTACTGTCCGATCTGAGGGTCGACGGGACCGAGGACCGCATGGCGGTCCATGAGGATCTCGTCGGCGGCCAGGGCGATCAGGGTACCGCCCGACATGGCGTAGTGCGGCACCACGACGGTGACCTTTGCCGGGTGGCTTTTCAGTGCGCGGGCTATCTGCTCCGCAGCCAGAAGAAGCCCTCCCGGCGTATGGATGATAAGATCGATCGGGGTGTCGTCCGAAGTGAGGCGGATGGCGCGGAGCACCTCTTCCGAATCTTCTATGTTGATGAAGTTCCGCGCGAACATTCCCCAGAAGCCCATGCTCTCCTGGCGGTGGATCAGGGTTATTATCCGCGAACGGCGCCTTTTCTCACAGTTCTTGAGCGCAGTGAATCTTCGCCAGCGGATGGATTGTTGTTTCATGTAAGGAAACACGACGAAAAAGAGAAGAAAATAGAACCACAGCGATGATCCGTCCATAACGTCCTCCTTCTATATACTCGGGCCTACCGGTAAACTACCGCTTTACCGTCTCTCTCGCGGGTACTTCCGCAGCGCCTGTTTCGGTATCGTTGAGCAAGTGGAAGACGACCTTGTCTTCCGCGACGAAGGCTTCGACACGCAACCCTTTTTTGCCGGCCTTCCCGAGGATATAGTCCGCCAGGGAATCCTCAACGAGCGTCTGTATCGTCCTTCTGAGCGGCCGGGCGCCGAACTTGGGCTGATAGCCCTTTTGGAGGACAAGCTCTCTCACGTCGTTCCCCAACTTCAGGTCGAGTCCTTGTCCGGAGAGTCTCTCAACCACATCGCCGAACATGATATCGACGATGATGTTGATACTCTCCTTGCCGAGAGGACGGAATACGATGCTCTCGTCGACACGGTTCAGAAACTCGGGCCTGAAGGTGCGGTTCACCTCGTCGAGTATGGCGGCCTTCAGGCGGTTCCAGTCGAAAGGATCGTCGTCCAGTCCTCCGGCGAATCCGAGCGGCGTAGCCTTCGCGGCGTTCCGTGCCCCGACGTTGCTTGTCATGATAATGACGGTATTCCGGAAGTCCACGGTCCTTCCGTGACCATCGGTAAGCCGTCCATCCTCGAGTATCTGGAGGAGAAGGTTGAAGATATCCGGATGCGCTTTCTCGATTTCATCGAAGAGAACAACTGAATAGGGGCGTCGGCGGACTGCCTCTGTCAGCTTGCCGCCATCCTCGTACCCGACGTATCCGGGAGGAGAGCCGATGAGCTTCGAAACTTCGTGTTTCTCCATGAATTCGCTCATATCGAGTCGAATCATCGACTCTTCCGCTCCAAAGAGGAACAGAGCCAGCTGTCGTGCCAATTCAGTCTTCCCTACTCCGGTCGGGCCGAGAAGCAGGAAGCTGCCGATGGGACGTTTCGGATCCTTCAGACCGCTTCGAGCCCGCCGTATCGCTCTTGCCACGGATGCCACGGCATCGCTCTGGCCGACGAGTCTTTTTTCTATCTCTTGTTCCATTCCGAGAAGGCGGATCGATTCCTCGCTCGTAATCTGGAAAACCGGGATGCCGGTCCATTCCGCCACGACGTCGGCAATATCCTCGCCCGTGATCACCGGCTGCAGATCGTTCCTGCCCGAGCGCCACTGCTTCCTCTCATCTTCGAGCCTGTCGAAGAGAAGACGTTCAGCGTCCCGCAGATCCGCGGCCTTCTCGAACTCCTGACCGTCGACTGCAGCCTCTTTCTCCCTGCGGATCTCTTCAAGGCGCCGTTCCAGCTCCCTGAGTTCCTCCGGGGGCTCCATCGTTTTGATACGAGCCCTGGCGGCGGCTTCATCGACAAGATCGATTCCCTTGTCCGGAAGACGCCTGTCCATGATATAGCGGGCAGAGAGGCGGGCGGCAGCCTCAAGAGCATCGTCCCGGATTCTCGCCTTGTGGTGGGATTCGTACCGTTCCCTGAGTCCTTCAAGAATCCGGATGGAGTCGTCCACGGAGGGCTCCTGTACGTATACCGGCTGAAAGCGCCGCTCAAGAGCGGCGTCCTTTTCAATGTGTTTCCGGTACTCCTCCAATGTTGTGGCGCCGATGACCTGGAATTCGCCCCTGGAAAGACTCGGCTTCAGGATATTGGCGGCATCGACGGCGCCTTCTGCGCCTCCGGCGCCGACGATGGTATGAATCTCGTCGATGAAGAGGATCACATCACGGACTTCCGAAAGTTCCTTCACCAGCTTCCGCATCCGCTCTTCGAACTCGCCGCGGTACTTGGTTCCCGCCACCAGGTTTCCTATGTTCAACTGCATCACTTTTTTATCCTTCAGCAATTCAGGGATGTCCCCGTCGACGATCCTCTGGGCGAGTCCCTCCACGATCGCGGTCTTTCCGACGCCGGGCTCGCCGATGAGCACGGGATTGTTTTTCGTCCGTCGGGAAAGGATCTGGACAATCCTTCGTATCTCCTTGCTCCTGCCGATGACCGGATCAAGCTCGCCGCTGCGGCTCCGTTCCGTGAGATCGAGTGCGAGCTGATCCAGAGTGGGCGTCTTTGAGCGCCCGCTCTTACGCCGGCTGTCTGCCGAGGATTCAGCTCCCTTTCCGACGCCCCCTTCTCCTCCGAGAAACTTCAGAATTTCCTTCGCGAAAAGAGCGTGATCTATTCCCACGCTCATCAATACCCGGGCAGCCGCGCTCTCTCCCTCGGCAAGAATTCCGAGGAGGATATGCTCGGTCCCCACATAATTCACTCCCATATTCCGGGCTTCGCGCACCGAAAGATCGAACACCCTCTTCGCCCTTGGGCTCAAGGGAAGATCCACGGGCTTCAAAATCGGATGCGACTTTCCGACCGTGCTTTCGATCCGGGAACGCAGCTCGGAAAAATTTACCCCGAGAGATTCGAGGGCCTGTACGGCTGCCCCTTCGCCTTCCGACAGAATTGCAAGAAGGATATGCTCCGTTCCGACAACGTCGTGCCCGAGACGGAGCGCTTCTCTGTGGGCCAGTTGAACCACCTGTCTACCGCGTTCAGTGAAAAAATGCCACATTTCAAACCATCCTTTACATGAGCCCCGAAGGGCTTTACCGGCGTAGACTACGCCAAGGCCAGGCTGCGAAGCATCCTTTTCAGAAGCTCGGCGGCCAGGGCTCCTCGTTTGTACGGAGAAATATCGAATTCGCTGCTTCCAAGTTCGTCCGTGTGCCGCAGGGCCACTTCGATCAAAAGACGTTCCCTCGAATCGATCAAGCCCCGCTCCTGAAGCGAGGCGAGAATCCGCCGGGCTTCCTGCTCCGTTATCGAGTCGCCCACGATCTCGTCGATATGATTGACCTTTTCCTGGGGGATATCGTAGCATATCTTCACAATGCGGATATATCCGTGACCGCCCCTCTGGCTCTCGACGATATACCCCCTCTCGGGTGTGAAGCGACTCCGGAGGACGTAATTGATCTGGCTCGGAACGCATCCGAAAATCTCCGCAAGTTCCTTCCTCCGAAGCGAAACAGTCTGCTCGTCCATTTCGGAGAGAAGATTATTGATGTAATTTTCGATGACCCGCGTCAGACTCGCCATTGAATACCCCTCCAGACTCCAAATTATCCTTGGTCAATTCTACGCGAAAGGTCAGTATTAGTCAAGATAAGGCGGGGGGGAAAGTTTGCCGCGTCTCTTTCAGGACTTGCCGTGTCTCCCGAAACGGCTCTCATTTCCCTCCAGGAGACGCCGGATGTTTTCCTTATGACGAAATGTGGCGAGCAGCGCCAGGGCACAAAGAACAAAAGTATACGCGGAAGGGAGCGAGAACGCGAGGGAAAAAAGAGGCAGGCACCATAAAGATATCAGAGAAGCCAAGGACACATACCCTGCTGTTTTCAGGAGAACAAACCAGATTATCCCGCCCGCGGGAGCGAGGAAATAGGAAAGGGGAGGAAAAAGAAAGAAGACCACTCCGTATGTTGTGGCGACTCCTTTGCCTCCGCGGAATGCAAGCCACACAGGATAGTTGTGCCCAAGGACACCGGCAAATCCCGTCAGGGAGAGAAGCCACGGCTCATCTACTCCCCAGAGCCTGGCGATCACCATCGGAACAGCACCTTTCAGCATATCGACGACCGCGACGGCAACCGCCCATTTCTTTCCGAGCAGCCTGCCGACGTTCGTGGCGCCGGTTGCACCCGATCCAGTCGTTCGTATGTCCACGCCCTTCACCCATAAGGCCGAGAGATAGCCTGAGGGGAAAGAACCTGCGAGGTAGCCGAAAAAGATCCACACAAAAAAAATCATGGAGTCGGGGTCTCCTTTCAACTTTCGGAACACGGCGCAAGAGGCCGGTCACGCGGGTAATTTGTTCGATTTTCCTTTTCTTCGCCCGGCCTTCTCGACAAAAGCATCCACTACCAGGACGCCGGAACGGTTCACAAAAATCGGATTGACATCGAGACGGGAGATCCCTTGTTCGCAGAAGGCAAGGCGGGAAAAATCCGCCAATGCGGACGCGAAAGCCTCAATATCAAGACGTTCTCTTCTCCACCCCTCGAGAAGCAGAGGGTACCCCTTGGACTGGCGGATCATCGCCAGCGCCTCATCCTTATGAAAGGGGGCGGCGCGCAGGACGCCGTCCGGAAGGATATCACCGTAGATTCCGCTGATGCTCATCTCAACCATCGGCCCGTAGCGGGGCTCTCTTCGATACTCGATGCGCCATTCCGTTCCGCCACGCACCATTTCCTGCACGAGAACCCCCCTGATTCGCGCGGAGGGATCCGCGATGCGCGCTTTTTCCAGGGTACGTCCGTACGCGTTTCTTAATTCCTCCTCGTTTTGGACGTTCAGCGCAATCACACGCGCCTCGGTCTTATGGAGAATCGACGGCGACATCACCTTCAGCGCGACAGGATACCCGATCGACTCGGCTGCCGCAAGGGCCTCCGCAAGGGAACGGCAAAGAAATTCCCTCGCCACCGGAATATTATACGCGCGAAGGAGGACTTTCGCATCGTATTCCGTCGGTTGAGGATGAAGAGGACACTTAAGGAGGGGCGCAGAGGACGTCTCAGACCCTGCTGCATATTTCTTTTCCATCAGGAGAGAGAGCGCTTCGAAACATCTGCGAAAGCCCGCTATAAAGGGAATTCCTGTCTCAGCGGCGCTCTGTTCCATCGGGGCATCCACTCCGAGCGATGTAAAAAAAGGGAAGAATTCCGCTTTCTCTATCCGTTCTTTTCGTTCCCTCAAGTATTCATCAGGCTCTCTCTCCGAAACAACCTCGATAAAAAGCGAAGGAGTGTTCGAATTGCCGGAGTCAGAGGTGAACCCTGCGCGTTCGGCTTCTTTTTTCAACAAGAGCGAGAGCTCCGCGGAGGGTGAGTAGTGGGAGAATGTTTTTTTCCGAAGTGCACGGGGGAGTGAATAGAATGCGACCGCGCCGTCGACGATATCCTCCGGGGCGTTCAGCAGGGCGACTCCGTACTGCTTCAGGGCCGCCTCCTCCTCGCGAAGGCCTTCCCTTGAGGGGACGAGGCGGAGCACTGCCGTTCTCTTCCCCTTCCCGGACGCCGAGCGTGCAAAATCGAGAAAGTTCCTTCCGTCCCGGATATTCTCCAGAATAAAAACAAAAAAATCCGCTCCCTCGTCGCTCTCGAGAATAGCGGTAGCCGCTTCGATGAGGGAGTAGTCAGCGGCACGTCCGAAGGAAAAGGCGTATCGAACCGGGATCCCCCTGCGCCGGAACGAGAGAAGACAGTGAAGAAGGAGCTCCCCTCCTTCGGAAAGCAGCACGGTGTTTCCGGAGTTCTTTTTCAATGCCGGAGAGGAGGAAACTCCTTCACTGCAAGGACCGATCAGGCGAATTCCGTTTTGTTCCGCCTTGGAGCGAAAGAGGGCAGGAATTGTCCGGGGCCATCGTCCTCCGAGCACAAGATAGAGGAGAGGAAGGGAGAGGCACTCTTCAAGAAGTCTTTTGTCCCCGGCATTTTTCCCTGTGAAAAAAAGAGTCTCGGGAACGGAAGAACGAGTTGCCGGAAGTGAAAGGCGCGGAAGGGACGCCGTTGAAGTCAAATCCAGAACCCTGAATGCGGAAATATCGTCGCCGACGTACGCCACCTTACCTCTTCCCGGCAACCCGGAAATTTCTTTCATGGGTTTTCTTCCTTTCCGGCAAGACAAAGAAAATGGGGAGAGTGGTCCGCCCTCCCCATTTCGTAAAAAAACGGTGCAGACCGCTTATAAAACGCCTTTTATTCTGTCCGAGCCTCTCTTGATGTTGAGCTCCACCAGGTCCTTGTTCTGAAGCACGTCCCATTTCAGGTTCAAAACCAAAAGGAAGAGAGCGGAATATCCGTCCACCTTCCAGGACTGGACATCCTGCTGAAACGACTTGAAAACGGTTTCCAGCTGCTCTTTCCCCTGTTCCTCGTTTTCGAGGGAAGAAATGAATCGCTGGAACTCGTCGGCAGAATCCATCTCCGCCGCCCGGAGGATATCCCAAAGGTACGAAAGGCTGCCATCAAGATACTCCGAGGTCGGCTGGAATTCGGGGAAACCGACCTGGTGTGCGATTTGTGCCCATCGGACCGGGATCTCATCATGTTCCTGAAAATACTGTCTCAAAGCCGCCCTGTCGAATACTCTGCGCGTGCCCGGTACCGGTTCGTCGGAAATCACAGGTGAAGAGACCGGCATGGCCGATTCCCTTGCAGATTCCCATAACGCGAGGTATCCTTCGTCGGCCTCCTCAAGGAGAGCCGCCACCCGGAAAAGCTTTCTCTGGATCTTTTTTTTGGTTGCGGAATCCGTCGGCATCGAGACCTTCGGGGTATTCGCCGCCCAGACCTCCTGGAGAACAGTTCTGATCTCCAGTGAAAAAGAGAGATCCTTGTACTTGTTCCACTCCGGCATTGCGCTTCTCGCACGGTTCAGCGAAAGCGTATAATAGACGGACGGATATCCGAAACGGTCCGGTTCATCGAGACTTGCCAGGGCAACGGAACGGGACATATCGACCAGGAACTCCTGCTGGACGACTCGTTCGACTTTCGCCACATCCTCGGGGAAGTGAACCAAAACCTTTACGGTGCAGAGATCGGCAATTTCTGAGAGAGATGCCGGCCCCCCTTCCGAAGGGGCATCGAAAGAACGGGGAAAGCCGTCTGGAGATTTCGTAACTCCCGATACACTGTATACCTGGATACCATCCTGCTCCACCAGGTTCTCCAGAAGATTGCGGGTTCTCTCGGCGAACTCGCGGTAAAGGGAGTACTGTTTCACGTACTTCCTTCCCAATTCGTCAGCTTTCGTTGCATTCATCCATCAATCACCGCCCATAAAAATAAAATGCTCCGAATTCGAATGCTTCCCCGTCCGCCGCGATGATCTGCAAAAAAACGCCAAGCCGCACATGGCATCTTGAGAACATGTACCCCTCAAGCAAGTATATAGTAAGTCCTCTGGATTGAAAAGCCCTTTGAAAATTCAATACAACCCATTATAGTCGTGTTTATTTTTTTCCTGAAAGAGGCGCCCTCTTCAAAGAACGGACAAAACGAAGTATATCGCCCGAAGCCTGCGTCCCTGCGGTATTCAGGAGGTACGTGAATCGCTCCTCGTCGTCGTGTACGCGCCATGCATGCGCCAGAAGTGCGAGATAGAGCGAATTTTCGTTGATCCCTTCCGAGGAGGCGGACGGAAAAGAGGCCACGCTTCTCCCATTGCGGCGCATCAGGAGATAGCTCAGCGAAAGATTCAAATAAACATCGCTCTCTGCAGGATTGAGCCGGAGCGCCTCGAGAAGAAACTCCTTGCCCGTGAAAAAATCCGCGAGGGATTGATTCGTCCCTCCGGGAACGGGGAAAAAAACGTCGTACCCCGCAGCAAGAGGCTGAATCGGTCCTGTCTTCGGAGGCATTTCCTTCCGGCGGCCCATTTGAACAGGAAGGGAGAAAAACGAAGGCGGCTCGAGCGACGGATTCCGCACCGAGGAAGAGAGCAGCAGGCGCCTCCAATACGCGGTGAAAGCCCTGGGATAGTCGCCCAGGCCGATATGTGCGAAACCGAAATTGGAGAGAGCCTCCGGCGACTGCTGGATGCGAAGAGCCTCGGAGGCATGTTCCGCAGCTCTCGGGAAGTCGCTGGAGAGATTGAACGACTTGCTTTCAGCGAGCAGTTTCTTCTCGTTGCTTCCCAGCGCCGCCACGAAATAGATACTGTCCCTGCTGATCTGCGGTTTTCTCGCATGCGCTGCGGAAAAAGCCCGCGAAGCTCCCCCCGGCTTCCTGTCCCGATTGTTTTTCGGCACGACCGGTTCTTTTCGAGGCTGCTCTTTCTTTGAGACATCGGCCTCCACATCGATCATGATATCGGAATTTCCTGAGGAGGCCTCGAGCACGGCCGGCGCCGCGGCAGAAGGACTTTCGGAAAGCGAGGTGATCTGATCCTCCGGACGGGGAGGGGTCACGGAAAAGGTCTTCTCTTCCATTTCCGCGCCGGAAGTATCGACGAATGTCGAAGAATCGGGAAGAGACGGACCGGAAACATCGGCGGAACGCACTTCGGGGGCTGCAGCGGATGTCTCTTCCGTGCCGGCATCTGCTTCCCGGTGCGGTTCCGCAGCTATCCGCGAAGCATCGGAGAGTTTTTTTTCTTCAATGCTTTCCGAGGTTGCCGCGCCGTCTTCTGCAATATCCCCGGAGACGACTGCCGGGGCCGGGATAACGGATACGGAGGAATCGATGGAGGAAGATTCTTTTTCCTGCTGCTTCGGCGGGACATCCCTTTCTATTTCGTTTTCAGGCGGACCGAGAGCCTGAAAAGACGAACGGGCGCGTTCCGAACCGGGGTGCAGAACCAGGAGATCCCGGTACACATTTCTTGCTCCCTCGATATCTCCTTTTCCGATTTTTGACTCCGCAAGCCCCAGAAACGCTTCTTCATGATCAGGAACAAGATCGAGCGCCCGAAGAAAATGCGCCTCGCTCTCGACGTAGTCACCTGAGACGAGAGCAGCCGCCGCCCTGAGCATCTGCTCCTCCGCCATCGCGACTCTCTCTTGCCGCTCCTGCAATTCCATTTCGCGCAGATCAAGGTCGCGTTCCACCCTGGCAAGTGTCTCCCTGAGGCCGGCGAGCGATTCATCCAGCTTCAAGGCGATACGGTAGGCTTCGGCGGCCCTGGCAGGCTCTCCCTTGGCTTCGAACGCTCTGCCCATGCCAAGATAGGATTCCGCATCCGAGGGATCGAGTTTCACGCTCTCCTCGTAGTTGCGAAGTGCGTTATCGACTGAGCCAAGGTCAAAAAAAAGGCCGCCTATCCGTGAATAGACAACGGCGTTTCCGGGCTCCGCCTGCAGGCATCTGTACCATGCGTCGATAGCCTCTCCCTTCCTTCCGAGAGCCTCCAGCGTTTTTGCGGTTCCAAAGAGCACTTCAAGCCGCTGAGGATCCTTCTTGCCGGCTTTTTCGAAATATGCCAGAGACCGGTCGTACTCGCTCCGGGCATACGCTTCCCGGCCTTTTTGAAGCAGATCTTCGAGAGATTCGGCCGGGAAAAAAAAGAACCCGGCAAGCAGAAGGGCCACCGACAGCAGCAGAACGGCGGAAATTTTTTCCCTCGTACGGTTGGCTGTCGCTGTTGACACCTGACTTCCCGGTTCAGACGATCTCTTTTCCGCAGGAGATGAAGGGGCTGAAGGGAATGACTCCCCGGAGGAAGAAGGAGAAACCGGAGATATCGGTCGCGAAGGGTAAAGCGGTCTGAGAGGGAGGGTAAAATCCTGGTCATCCTTTTCATCGCCGAAGGCAGGCCCGGCTTCTCGTTCATCGGATCTTCCGGCGGCTGAAAGATGCGGTTCTTCCTGGCGGCCTGGTTCCTCTGCGAAAATGTCGGCATCGGTAAGAGAATCGCCATCATCAGGCTCAGAGACCGGTTCACCCCGTCCTCCCGTCTTCTTCAGCGGCGCGGGTTCTTCCGCATTTCTGGAAAGCACGGCGGAAGACTCGTTGAAACGATTGTCGGTACCGTATTCGCTCAATACCCTTGCAACAGGAAGACTCTCATCATTCTTTCCGTTTACGGCAACAGGAAGGCCAAGCAAGGCCGCCTGAGACGGACCGGCCTTTCTTCCGCTCCGGTCGGGCTGCTCCCGAGGAGGTATCGTTTCACCTCTCAACCAGCTTTCCAGATCCATGGACATAACACCCACCCCTTGACATCAAGCCATCCAAAGAAGTGTACTAAAGAAAGGCCGGTCAGGCAATGGAGAGGAGAAAAGTTTCTCTTCTCCGGTCGGGAATAAAATTAAAGCTCTCTTCCAGCAAAGGAAGAGAGCTCTGAGTTCATGGTGCGGAGGGGGAGACTCGAACTCCCACAGCCTTGCAGCCACAAGGTCCTTAGCCTTGCGCGTCTACCTGTTCCGCCACCCCCGCGCAACGACGGATATTATACGCTGGCTTTTTTTCGAAGTCAAGAGAGGAATACTAAAATTCTCTTCTCTCTTTGATTCGGGCCGACTTTCCGCTTCTCTTGCGGAGATAGTAGAGCTTCGCCCGCCGAACCTTCCCGAGGCGCTTGACTTCGATCTGGCTGATCGACGGGCAGTGAAGAGGAAAAATCCGCTCCACTCCTATACCGCTGGAAATCTTGCGGACGGTGAAGGTCTCGCTGAGTCCGCCGTGTTTACGGGCGATCACGACGCCTTCAAAGACCTGGATACGCTCCCTGGAGCCTTCCTTGACCTTCACATGCACCCGGACCGTATCGCCGGAACGAAAATCGGGGAGATCGCTCCTGATGAAATTCTTTTCGATAAGATTTAATACGTTCATTTCAATGAACCCTCCTTGCGTCTCTTTCGCAAAAAATCAAACAGTATCAAAATAACCCGGGCAGGCTTGCTGCAACATGCATCCGGCTGAAATACGAGCGGCTCCATCTAGCGCCATCCGAAAAAACGATCCAGAACGGCGCCTGCCGCCGTTCGTACCGACAGATGGTTGTACTCTCCGTCGCCGCCGGAAAGGGGTGTCAGAACGAAGGAACATTCCGACAGGATCTCTTCGTGAAGTCCGGAGCCCGTACCGAAGAGAAAGAGGACGGGTTTCTTCTCACGGAGCATCCTCCTCTTCGCCTCGATCCAGTGGAAGGCTCCACAGCGGCTGCGGGCGGTAGTTCCGACGAGGAGAGGCGCTTCTCTCTCGCGCTTCGAGATCCATTCGACTCCCCGCTCAACGGAAGAAAAGGTTTTAAGCAACCCAAATGCCTTCGCCCTCTCGGGATTGGCCGATGCCCCTCCTCCTTCCGTCCAGTGACGCGCTACCGTCCTGACCAGCTCCCGCTGGCTCGCCAGCGGGGTTGTCACGAGAAACCGGTCAACTCCGTAGGTCTTGCACGAGCGGGCGATATCGGAGAGGTCAAGCCCGGTCACCGCGGACGTGGTTGCTTCACCCCGCCGGTCGAGGACGGGATGATGCACAAGCGCCACGTACACTCCTTTTGGAAGGTACGGACGGATGTTGGCCCGTGCTACAAGGTCGGGGCGGCGTGAAAGCGTCCTCTCTGCTGCGGCGTTTCTGCGCCATGTTTCGATGCCCGCCGCATCGCCGGAGAGGAGTTCCGGAGGCGCCTGCATACCATTCCATTCCGCAGGCCGGGTGAAATGAGGATGGTCGAGCATTCCCCGATAAAAAGAGTCTTCGACTACAGCCGTTTCCTTTCCAACGACACCGGGAACAAGGCGGGCCATCGCATCGACGAGAGCCATCGCGGGAATCTCACCACCCGTCAGGACAAAATCCCCCAGAGAGAACTCCCTGTCGACGTATTGCGTG
>Ga0334887_1000309_pt1 | contig 80237 bp, 75 predicted proteins | sample GraSluR1_MG_10_FD_207217 | JGI IMG/M metagenome (GOLD analysis project Ga0334887, IMG submission 207217) | Sludge microbial communities from methane-producing bioreactor in Wageningen University, Netherlands - Granular Sludge_18_07-R1 | ecosystem: Engineered > Bioreactor > Anaerobic >...
CGCCGGCAATCGCCGGCGGCCCCGCTGCCACCTCTCACTCCCCCGGGTGTTTCTACGCCCCCAGCTTCTCCTTCACCTTGCGGGCCACCTCCCGCCCCAACTCCTCGCAGGCAGCGAGGTCTTCCTCCGTGGGCACATACTTCACCTCGAGCGAGCCCGCCACCTCGAGCTTCAACTCCTCGAAGGCGGCCACGAGTTGCTTCACCGCTCCCCCCGACCACCCATAGGAGCCGTACGCCCCCATGATCCGGTCTTTGGGGCGGAGACCCTTGAGATAGGTGAGGAAGCCTCCCACCGGAGCCAGCATCTGGTTGTGCTGGGTGGAGGAGCCGATCAACACGGCCGCGCACTCCTGGACCGCACTCGCCAGATCGGCCCGCGGGGTCTCGCTTATATTAAGCACCCGGCAGTCGAGGCCTTCCTGCGCAATGCCGTCGGCAATGGCCTTGGTCATCTTCTCGGTGGAGTGCCACATGGTGTCGTAGATGAGCGCCACCTTGGGCAGCGCCTGGAAGCTGCTCCAAGCCGAATACGCCTCGATGATGCGCGCGATATCCTCCGGACGCCGCCAGATGACCCCGTGGCTTGGACCGATGACGTCTATCTCGAGGCCGAGTTCCATCACCTTGTGCAAGGTCTTCTGGATCTGATTGCCGAGCGGCATCAGGATGTTGGCGTAGTAACGTAGCGCTTCTTCCATCACCACGTTCATATCGAGCTCATCGGCGAAGCGCTTGGCGCTGGCCAGATGCTGGCCGAAGCCGTCGTTGGGGAGGAGCACCTTGGGCTCCTTCACATATGTGAACATGCTGTCCGGCCAGTGCACCATGGGCACTTCCAGGAAGGTCAGGGTGTAGCGGCCGAGTGCCAGCTCCCCACCCGTGCCCACGACTTCGATGTCCCAGCCGTCGACCACACCCTCACCGTAGTGCTCGACGAGAGCATCGCGGCCGCGCTTGGATGTGACAAGTGTCACCGGAGCGAGCTGCTCCATGAACCAGGGTACCGAGCCCGAGTGATCCATCTCCACGTGATTGACCACCAGGTAATCGACCTCGGCCACACTGCAGCAGCCGGAGAGCCGTCTGAGCATCTCGGGACCGAATCCCTCCCGCACGGTGTCGATGACGGCAGTCTTCTCGTCGATGATGAGGTACGAGTTGTACGTGGCGCCCCGCGGTGTCTCGAAACCGTGGAAGTTGCGCATATCCCAGTCGATGGCGCCTATCCAATAGATGTCTTCTGCAAGCGGGAACCGCTGCATACGGAGATTCCTCCTTCACTCGCCTGTTTCTACCTTCCCGCCGGACTAGACCACTTCGTTGATCTGGCCCTTGGGAGCATTGCAGATGACGCAGTGGCCGGGAGCTTCCCCCTCATAGGTCATGCCGCACACTTCACACACGAAGTACTGCTTGGCGGGTACGTCGGCCAGGTTGCTGAGCGCTTCGCAGAACATGGCATCGTGGAACTTCTCCGCCTCGTTGGCGGCATGGAAGGCGTTGACAGCCGCCGCATTCCCCTCGGCGTTGGCCTGCTCGATGAACTCAGGATACATGGTCTGGTGCTCGTGGCTCTCGCCCTCGATGGCCGCTTTGAGGTTGGCCTCGGTCGTATCTACCTCGCCCATGACAGCCAGATGCACGAGCGCGTGAACGGTCTCTGAAGCAGCAGCCACTCGGAAGCGTTTGGCCACTTCGGGAAGCCCTTCCTCCTCGGCCACCTGGGCAAAGGCGAGATAGCGGCGGTTGGCCTGCGATTCACCGGCGAATGCCGCCTTGAGATTGTCAAGAGTGCCGGCCATGAGAGCGATGCTCCTTTCCACGTGGTATAGAGACACGAAGCCGGTCGCATCCCGACCGGCCGGTGGTTGCCCACTCCGTATTATTCCGCTCTTGCCGGGAGATAAACCCCAAGAACAGAGCGGCACTCGAATGCCCGCTCGCCTCTCCCTGTGCCGGCCACGGCTTGACGAACCGGCGCACGGAGGCGGACCGGCGAGGACGAAGGAACCGGTGAGGGCAGACAGCCCGGTGCCGGGAAACGCGCCAGGAACAGGGAGGTCGCCGGAAGAAGAGCTTGCGCTCCTTCGCGAACACGGTCACACTCCTCAACGAGAGCGATGCGCGCGAAGCGAAGAAGCTTCGGCAAGTACCCTTACGGAGAGGGAGGGTGTGATCGTGAGAACCAAGGAAGGGCGCATCCTGACCGTGAACGCTTTGGCCGCCGCTCTCCTCGGGGCACTGGCCACTCAAGTCCTTCACGAAGCCGGCCACGGTGTGGCCGCACTCGCCGTGGGAGCCGAGTGGCAGGCCTTCAACCTCTTCGCCGTCTTGTGGGAGTGGCCGAGCACCCCAGACGACACCGGTGCTCTCATCATCGAGGCGAGCCCCGCCTTGTTGAACATACTCGCCGGCACCGTTGCCGCCCTCGTCCTGATGCAGGCACGCGGCGTGCGGCCCATGCTCCACCTGTTCCTCATGTACCTGGCCGGCTTCTCCATGTTCATGGGTTTCGGCTATCTGCTCGTCGATCCACTGCTCTACCGGCAGGGAGGTGAGCAGCTGGGAGATTGGTGGAAGGTCCTCGACCTGCTGGGTGGTTCTTGGGCGGTGCGCATTCCTCTCATGGTGGTGGGCGCAGCCGGAGCGCTCTTCGGCTTCTACTTCCTGGCGAAGTCCACCCTGCGCTTCACTCCTGACGGGACGGACAAGAAGGAGCGCCTCCGTGTCGCTCTCCCGCTGCTTCTCATCCCCTACCTGGTCATCGCCGTACTCTTCACGCTGCTCGCCGTCTGGCACCCGTTGGGAGCGGAGGGGGTGTTCGTCGTGGCCTTGCAGTACTGGTTCGGCTACATCGGCTTCTTCTGGGCCTTCTTCCTGGCCGCCTACTGGCTCGACGTGAAGGCACCCCTCGAGAACACCTTGGCCCTGCCCGGGAAGCTCAGCACCGCCTGGGTCGTGGCGGCCGGGTGTGTGCTCGTGTTGTCTGTGGCCGTGTTGCTGCCGACGCTGTGGTTCGTGTAGCGGCGAGTCCCGCCGGGCAGCCCCATGGCCCGCGCCCGCCAAGAGGCGGGCGCGCGAAGAACCCATACCAACCGACGACACGAGGGGTGCGCGGTTCTAGTCGCGCACGCCCACGATGTAGTTGGCGATTGCAGCGATCTCGGCTTCGCTGAGGACATCTCGGAACGGCGGCATCTGCCCGCCGCCGTTCAGGGTCTGCGTCTCGATGCCACCGATGTCCATGGGGGTATAGGTGCGTAGTGTCGGACCCACCCCGCCATCCAGATCACGGCCGTGGCAGCGCGCGCAGTTGGCTTCGAAGAGCGCCTTGCCGTCGAGACCCTCGGCTCCGGCCAAGGTGGTACCCGTACCCTCGCTGAAGGCAGCGGTCGGTGTCGTGGTGGTGGCATCGGACGCCCCGCAGCCGATGGCCACCAAGGCCATGACCACCACGAGCACTATGAAAGTGATGACGATCCTTGCGCGCATGGGCTCCCCCGTAGTCGTTGGCCTCATCTGCATGGAGCGGTATATACCATCAACTCCCACGAAACAGTCAGGAACAGCCGGGCGCACCAAGCGCCTTGGCACCATACTACCCGATGCGGACCCCCCCTGCATGCGTCGCTGCCGTGTCGGCGTCTCCCGCCGCTGGATTACGAACCGGTACGGTACTAAGATTCCGAACAGCAGCACACGTCCCGTGACGCGAAGGTGTCTCATCGAAAGAAGCCGCCGTGCGCGCCGCCTTCAAGTGGATATTCGTTTCACTCCTCGCAATCACCCTGGTGATTGTAGCCGGCATGGTCGTTCTCATCTCTCGGGGTGGTGAGGAAGCCGCCGGCGCCCTCACGGTCGGCACCTTCCTGCTGGTCTTCCTGCTCCTCCCGCTGGCTTCGGGCCTGCTCACCGCCTACGTGTCTGTGGCCGCGAGAGCTCCCGCCCATCCCCTCCTGTGGGGTGTGGTGGGCTTTCTGTTCCCCATCGTGGGAGTGTTCTTCGTGCTGGTGGCAGCCGCGGTGCGTACTCGGGCGGCCGCGCTGGCCGCAACGGACGATGATCCGCCCTCAGGCGAGGAGGGTGCCGCCGAAGACGCGCCCGATCCGGCCTCCCTCGTGGAGCCTCCGCCCCTCCCCCTTGTACCCTGCGCCTGGTGTGCGGGGCTCATCCCGCTCGATGTGAGGCGCTGTCCCTACTGTGCCGGCCCGTGCCGGTAGGCTAGAATGGAGGAAAGTCTCCGCCCGGCCGGAGACTCGTGCGAAGAGGGCAAGGGGGAGCCATGCCGCAGCCCACAACGAAGTCTCGTGGAGGAGCAATCGAGGCCTTTGTGGTCACCCTGGGCCTGACCTTGGCCTTCGTCGTGACCGGTATGCTGGCGTCGGACGGAGGCGAACTCACCGGTTCCCGCGTCACCACCGTCTTCATCATCGCCGTCATCATGGTGCCGTTCTTCTCTGCACTCATCGGTCTGCGGGTCGCCAAGGCGGTAGGCGCCCCCGGCAGACCGGGGCTCTGGGCCCTACTCTGCGTGGTTCTCCCCTTCGCCGGCATCGTACTCACCGCCGTCCTGGGAGCCGCGCTCGGGCGTCCCTACTCCCGCCGACCCAGCACCAGCTGATTCGGGGCCTTCTTCAGGTCTACCACGGCCACATCGGCACAACCCGCCGATTCGAGCCAGCGCCGGAAGTCCGCCTCGCGCCACACCTCTCCCGCCTCCGTCGCCTGCAGCATGTTCACGGCAAAGAGCGGCGAGCGGGGGCTATGTTCCCACACGTAGTCGCGCACGGCGATGACCCCTGCGGAAGCGAGGGTGGCGAAGGCGCGCTTGACGAGCGCCTCGTTCAGTTCGGCTCCGTAGATGTGAAGGATATTGCCCACATACACGATGTCGAAGGGGCCGGCGGGCAGTGCCTCGTTGAAGTCGCCGGCCACATACTCGAGACGGGAGGCCGCCTCCACCCCGCCGGGCATCTGGGCGGCCAAGCCCTCACGGGCACGCCGGGCCTCCTCGATCATGGCCGGGCGGTCGAAGAGCGTGGCCGCAAGGCCTCTCAAGGCGAAGCGCAGGGCCATGTGGCCGAGAGCGCCGCCCACGTCGATCACCCGCGGGCGCCCCGGGACCGCTTCGCTAGCGGGGGCCGGGGAGCCGGCCGGGAGAGAAATACCCGCGTACGTGAGAACGGCGTCGACCACCTCGTCGGCCGCCAGGGGGTCGCTCTCCGCCATGGCCCGGCCGAAGCTGAAAGGCTGCCTGCGCTCCCTGCCATCGTCGGGGGGCCGGCCGTGAGCGATGACATAGGGCAGCTCGAGCCAGCCCCGTGCCTTCCGGGCCTGATGAAGCAGCGAATAGCGCTCGAAGTTGGGTCCCGGTTCGACCAGGTGGGCGCGGCCGTCGGCGGTCAGACGGAACACGCGGGACGATCCCGTGCCGGACGCCTCCACCACGCCGATGTCCGCCAACGCCTCCAGTATGATGCGAGTGGCCCGCTCATCGCTCGCGCCAGCGGCCGCCACCTCGGCGGTGGTGCCTTGCCCTCGAGCCAGCACGTCGATGAGACCCGCCTCGAGGGCTCCCGTGAGCACGAGAAGCCGTTCCATCTGCGTACGGTCGACCAAGAAACCCACGCCCTCACCCCCTTCCCCTGGCCCGGGCCGCCCGCAGGTCGCCTTGCCCAATGGAGCTCATTCCGATGCCCCTCGTGGTTCCTGACCCTCTTCTGCTGCATCCGGCGCCGCGTCCAAGGGAAGACCGCCCTCTCTCCAATCGGCTATGCCCCCGGCGTAGTCGCGTACGTTGGTGAAGCCCAGCTGTCGCAGCTTATCTGCCGCGATCGCACTCGCCTCTCAGGTGTAATCGTTGCAGTACACGACGATGGGCTCATCCTTCTCATAGCGGGCGCGCGCCTCACGGGACAGCGAGCGGAAGTCGATCCACTCAGAGCCGGGGATATGCTCCTGCCGCCAGTGTCGCTCACCGAGCACGTCGATGAGATGCAGGTCTTCCCCTCCCTGCAGGAGCCCCCAGAGCTCGTCCCTGGAGATGGCCCCCACACTCGGGCGCCCCGCCACCGGGTCATAGAAGACGAGGTAGGCGGCAGCCGTGAAGTAGTCTGCCCGGCGGAAGAGATCGAGCTTGGCGGTGTCGCGCACGTCGATCACGGCTGCCGGGGCGAACCCCTCCTTCTCCACCCTTCTCCCCGCCTCGAGCAGCGCCCAGAGCTTCTCCTCTACCACTCGGTACGGCGCCAGCACGTCGATCACCTCATACATGCCCCCCGGGCTCCGCTCGTGATTCACGAGGCCGACAGGCTGATCCTGCAGCCTAACCACCCACCACCGCTCACGTGCCACCTCGTGCTGGAGTTCGGCGAGCGGCGGCACGTTGTCGGCACCCCGTACGTGGGCCAGTATGTCCCACGCCGCCTTGAGATCGGGATGATCCAGGGGGGTGAGCCTCAAGCCCCTGCCCTCGCCGGGAGCGCGCACCGCACGCGCCACCAGTACGGCCAACGTGATCTCCATCTGAAGGCCCCGGGAGAGGAGGGCCGTCTGGATGAGGCACTCGTCGCTGCGGATGAGATAGGCGTTCGGCTGGAGCACCTCCTTCACCACTGCCAAGGCATCCTCGTAGCGGTCTTCGTAGGAAGGGTTGAGATACAGTTCGAGAACCGTGGCATGAGCGTGGTCCCCGTGCTGCTCTTTGACGATGAGTGTGTATCCCACACTGTTCTTTCGATCAAACACCTCGTACACGGAGGCGTGGCGAGCTAGGTGATCGTGAAACTCCGGAAGGAGCGGCACCCGGTACGAGCGCAGCTTGGCGGCGCGGGCGCCACGAATCAGTTCGTGCGATGAAGGTCTGAGCTCCATGGCTCCCCTTTCACTGTCATCTCCACTCGGGCCGGTGGTCGACACTACTCCTTCAAGACCACGGGGCACCGAGAAACGACCCGGCCGACGATACCTCCGGCCGGTGGCGGCGGCTATTGCGCAGCTTTCAAGATGTAGTAGGGATTCACGGCGGCGCCGCCGCCGGGATGCACCTCGAAGTGCAGGTGGCAGGTGCCTCCCCGCGCGTTACCGCTATCACCCACGGTACCCACATATTGGCCGGCTTTCACCGACACTCCCGCGCGGATACCGCCGGCAATGCTATCCATGTGGGCGTAGTAGTAGTGAGTGCCGTTGTTGCCCGCAATCCAGATGGAGGTACCGCCGAGACCACTGTTCCAACTGGCCCTGAGGATGGTGCCGGACACACAGGCGACGAGAGCGGTTCCCCGGGCGGCGTAGATGTCGGTACCCTTGTGCCGCCTGCCGCCGGAGCGCGCAGCCAGCCAGGTATTGGTGTAGGAGTGGGGGCCGTTCACGGGGAACACGAAACCCTTCGCCGCCTGTGTGGAGCCGGCGCTGCCCGTCACCTGTCGCGCCGCCCGGGCACGGGCGGCTTCCGCTGCTTTGCGCTCGGCCTCGGCCAGGTCCGCCACCTTCTTGTTCAGGCGCGTGTACTCGGCCGACATGGCCTTCAAACGGTTCTCCAGATTGGCCTGGCTGCTCTTGAGCTCGGCCAAGCGCGACTCCTGCTCCGCCTGTTTGGCCACCAGATCCGCCTCCAGTCGCCCCACCTTCTCCAAGTGACGCTCCACCTGGGTGAAGACATCCTGGTCGGCGGAGGCCACCTTGCGCACCAAATCGAGCCGCTCAAGCGCGGCGGTGAGGTCGCTCCCCTCGAGAAGCACCTCGAGCATGGTGAGGGTGCCGCTGTTTCTGCCCTTGTAGTAGTTGACGACGCGTTCCGCCAGCTGGGCTTCCATCGCCGCCATATCCGCACGCGTGCGCTGCTCCTCTCGCTCAACCTCGGCCAGGGCGTTCTCAATCTCGGCCATTCGGGTTTGCGCGTTGTCGTAGGCGGCAGAGTAGCGGTCGAGTTCCTCCTGGATCTTGGCCAGTTGAGCCTTGGCTGCAGAGAGGTCCTGCCGGGCCTTGGTGAGAGCCGGGGAGGCGAGGGCCGTCGGAGTGAGGAGACAAGAGGCGGATGCCATCAGGCACAGCGCGAGGGCGAGGCAGGCGCACAAGCTGCGACACCGGCCGGGGCGACGCCGTCTTTGCTCTATCGGCACGCAGTCCATGACTCCTCCCATGCTACCAGCAATCGCGGCCTGAGCCTGCCTCCGCAGGCGACCAGGTGGACTCCCCTGAGCCCGCGTTGCATCCTCTCCCCTCAGCCGGCCCACGGCGGCGACTCTCTCATCCGCTCACGCCGGCGCCGGCGTATTGAGAGGAACACTGCCGCCATCACCAGGAAGGCCACCGCGACAGCAGCGAGCAGCGACGCCACCGACCCCCAGCGAAGGGCCACAGATTCCGCCTGCATGTCGAGAACGGGAGCGGATGCCGACCGCCACACCAAGGTCTTGCCCACCACCTCATCGGCGTTGTGGCGAGCAACGGACCCCGGCAGCCTCACCCGGTTCTCATACGAGAACGCACTCACAGCGAGTTCCCACGCCTCCTCTCCCTCCAGTCCCTCCCCGGATGACTCGGCTCCGTCGACTTGAAGCGTACTCAGGGCGGCGGCAAGATCGACCGTGGTCCGATAAGTGGTGCGAATGATGAAGAAGTCCTGTTCCCGCGAGAGCTCGAAGCGGGATATGCCCAAGCCGGCCAGAAGGGCGTCCTCCCCGCGGGAGGTGACGGCCGCCAGCCCTCCCCCATCCACGAACGGAACGGAAAGTACGAGGTAGGGGCTGCCGTCGGGCTCCTCACCTTCCTCAATCGGCCACATCGGAGGTAGGACGGCCTTCAGTTCGGCAAAGAGATCGATGGACCGCCCCTCCACCTCTTGGGCAACAAGAAATTCGAGTATCTCCTTGTCCGCCGAGAGGCGAAGCGACATCGTGCCGGAGCCGTCGAGATTCACGGTGGTGTCGGTGACGAGCCCCACGCGGCATCCGGCGAGCGCGAGCGACATCACCAGGGCAACGGCGAGGACGGCGGGTGCGGCGCACAGGCGCCGCACCCGCCCCGGCCTTCCGGGTCCGCGCGCCCCGCCGCCGGCGGCGGGGCGCGCGGTCTCTTTCACGGGGCGAGCGCTGATGACTACGCCTTCGGCGGCTCGTCTTCCTCGGCAGACGCCGCCTCACTGGGGGGCGCTTCAGCCGGGGGTGCTTCCGGCGCTGCGACCGGAGGGACCGTCGCGGCAGGAGGCGGAGGAGCCTCGGCGGGCATCTGCTCAGGGGTAGGCGGTGCTACCGGGGCCGTAGGTGGTGCCTGCGGTGCAACACCCGTAGGAGGCACGTGGGGAGGCGCGGGCGGAGGAGGCACGGGACCCGCCGGAGGCGCATAGGGCGGCGCGGACGGAGGAGCCATGCCACCCTGGTAGGGCACCCCCGCGGCGGCGAATTGCGCCTGAGCGGCCTGCTTCTTCCTGCTTCGCACGATGAGCAGCACGATCACCACCACGGCGACCAGGAACACCGCACCGGCGATGATGCCGACGAGCGGGCCCCAATTGGTGATCTCACTGGTGGCGGTCATCTGCACCACCCCGGTCTTCGGCCGCCAGATCACCGTGTTGCCCTGCACGCTGTCACCGTTGTTGGCCTTGATCGTGCCTGGAAGCGTGACCCGGTTCTCGAACTGGAAGATGCCGGCCAGCATATCGGGAGACATCATCTCGTCATCCATGCCGGGCATATCACCCAGGCCCCCGAAGAGCGCACCGGCATCGACGGTCGCCGAGTAGGAGGTGGTGGTCTTCAAGAAACTCTTCTCTTGGGTGATCGACACGTTCTCGATACCGAGACCGTCGCCCGCTTCTCCGAACTCGTCCAAGAGCTTGTTCAGCTCATCGACACTGGCGAAGGTGCCTGCCATGCTCACGAACTTGGACCCGTCGGGGTCGGTGCCCTGCTCAACCTTCCACCCCGGAGGAGCCTCGCCCACCAGCTCACCGAAGAGATCAATGTCTTCACCCTGCTGACCGAGGAACTGCTGCATCTCCTCATCAACGGCGACGCGCAACCCCAAGGTGCCCGACCCGTCGGCGTTGACCTTGGTCTCAAGACCCATGCTGATGCTGCAGCCCGTGACCACCAAGCCCACCAGCAGCATTACGGCAAGAAGCACCGAGAACTTCGCCTTCCTCACTCCACTCATGCCAACCCCCAGCGTCCGAGTGCCTGTCCGTCACCCATACCATACACAGTGCCTATGATGCACGTTCCCGGCTTGTGGGCTCCGGCCGCGAACGCGACATGTACAGGCTAACATGCTTCCGGCGGCCGCGGGCCGCCGCACCGTGCAGAAACCCCCGCCCGCCCCATCCCTGCATACCAGGCAAGAGCCACGGCACACAAGAAGGCCGTGATGCCGAAGGCCACCCCGAAGGCGAGAGGGACATGGCGCCCGGCCTCGTCTCTTCCGAAGGAGTCGATGAGGAGGCCGAGCGACCACTGTATCACCGCCGTCCCGCCCAAGCCGAACATGTTGACCATGGTGACCGCCCGTCCGGTCACCGCCGCCGGGAACGCCACCCGGGCGTGGGCCATGAGCATGATGTTGAACGCACCTCCGAAACCGAAGGCGAAGTACAAGACGTGAGCTGTTCCGAGAAGGGCGACGCCCCCGCTCCCCTCGCCTCCGGCCGGAAGCACGGCGGCCAGCACCAAGCCCACCTGCGCAGCGATGAAGCAGCCGATGCCCCCCACAACCACCCTGCGGTGCCCGAACCGGTCGGCCAGAGTACCTGAGAGCAGGTAGCCCGCGAAGCCACCCACCGCCGCCACCGTGATGACACTTCCCGCCTGCAACCGCGTGAGACCCAACGCGTCCATGAGGTAGGGGCCGGCCCAGAGACCCTGGGAAGAGAGGAGTGTGCCCACCACCGCCAGATTCAGCGGTGCGATGTACCAGAACAGCCGGTCGCCGAAGACATCCCGCAGCCGAGCCTCACGTGCACCCACCACCGGCCACGGCGCCCCGGCAGGGGCGTTCCGTACAAAGAGCACCAAGGCAGCTGCACTCAGAAGAACCCCGAGTGAGCTCCCCATGAACACCGCCCGCCACCCATACGTCTGCGCCGCCCAGGCGAGCGGAGCCCCGGTGGCAAGCGACCCCAGGGCTCCGAGCCCCACCACGAGGCCGGCCGCCGTGGAGAAGCGGCTCGCGGAGAACCATTGGCTGAAGGCCTTGTAGGCTCCCATGAGCACCCCACCCATCCCCGCCCCGATGAGCGTACGCCCGAGGGCCAGCTCCCCGAACGAGCCGGCCTGCGAGTACACCACGCTCCCCACAGCGGCGAGCAGCATGAGCGCGGGAGTGACCATCCGCGGGCCCACCCGGTCGAGCGCCCCTCCGAGCGGCAGCTGAACGGCGGCGAACACCACGTAGAAGAGACCGGTCATGAGCCCGAGTTCCGCCGCCGACAGCGAGAACTCCTCAGCCAGATCATTGGCTATGACGGCGTTCGCCGAGCGGAAGAAGTTGGAGAGGAAGTAGGCGCAGGCGAAGACGGCAAAGATGACAAGACGGCGCCTACCCAGGCGATTGAGCAACACCTGCCAGGCGAGCGTCGGATGCACGGCCACCCTGCGCTATAGACGGACCGGAACACCGCTCGCGGCCATGAGTTCCTTGGCCTCGCGGATGGTGTACTCCCCGTAGTGGAAGATGGATGCGGCAAGCACGGCGTCGGCGCCGGCACCTTGAACCACTTCGACCAGATGATCGAGCGTACCGGCGCCTCCACTGGCGATGACCGGCACGTTCACCGCTTCGACCACCGCCCGCGTGAGCTCCACATCATAGCCGTCTTTGGTGCCGTCACGGTCCATGGAAGTGAGGAGTATCTCCCCCGCCCCCCGAGCCGTGACCTCACGCGCCCAGGCGACCGCCGGGAGCCCCGTGGACACCCTGCCCCCGTCCAGGTAGACGTCCCAAGCGGGCGGGTCACCCCCCACGAGCTTGGCATCGATGGCCACGACGATACACTGATTACCGAAGCGGCGGGCACAGGTATTCACGAGACTGGGGTCGCGGATGGCGGCGGAGTTCAGGCTTACCTTGTCGGCACCGGCGTTCAAGAGGGCCCTCACGTCGTCCTCGCTGCGGATGCCGCCCCCGATGGTGAAGGGAATGAACAGCTCTTCCGCGCAACGGCGGGCCAACTCCACGATGGTGTCACGCTTCTCGTGAGAGGCGGTGATATCGAGGAATACGAGCTCATCGGCACCTTCCCGGTCGTAGAACGAGGCGAGTTCGACCGGGTCGCCCGCGTCGCGGATATCGACGAAGTTCACTCCCTTGACCACTCGCCCCTTGTCCACATCGAGGCAGGGGATGATGCGCTTCAGCAACAAGGCTACACACCCAGCACGTCGAGGGCCTCCTGCAGAGTGAAGCGCTTCTCGTAGAGCGCCCGCCCCACGATCACACCCGTCACGCCCAGCGGTTCGAGTTTCTTGACCGCCTTGAGGTCCTCGAGCGTGGTAACCCCACCCGAGGCGATGATCTCCACTCCGGCAGCCCGGGCCAGCTCCTCCGTGCTCTCTATGTTCATGCCGCTCATCATGCCGTCCCGGGAGATATCGGTGTAGATGACCTCACGGATGCCCAGCTCCTCCAGATGGCGGACAAGCCTAATGGCTGGGGTCTTGCTGCGCTTCTGCCATCCGTGTGTACTCACGAAGCCCTGTTCGGCATCCACCGCCACGACCAACCGGGGGCCCAAGGCAACGACGCCCGACAGGACCAGGGACTCATCGAGGATGGCGCTCGTACCGATGACCACGCGGGCCACCCGGCTCTCAGCCACCATCATGAGGTCGGCGTTGGAACGGATGCCGCCACCGAGTTCGACCGGTATGCTCACGGCCTCGGCGAGGCGCGCCACCACTTCGAAGTTGCGGGGTGCGCCCTCCCGGGCGCCGTCGAGGTCGACCACGTGCAGGAAGCGGGCCCCCTGCCGCTCCCACTCCCGGGCCATCTCCACCGGATCATCGCCGAACACAGTCTCATCGGCGAAATCGCCACGACGAAGGCGCACGCAGCGGCCCTGTTGAATATCGATAGCCGGAAACAGTCTCACTGTTGCTTCACCTTTCGCGCGAAGTTGCGATAGATCTCCACACCCAGATGGCTGGACTTCTCGGGATGGAACTGGAACGCCGCCACGTTGTCCCGCTCCACACCGGACACGAAGCCCTTGCCGTACTCTGTGAACGTAAGCACATCGGCCGGGCTACGGGGAAGCACCACATAGCTGTGGACGAAGTAGAACGCGGCCCCGTCGGGGATACCTGCCAGAAGGGAGGATTCCTTGCAGATCTCGATCTGATTCCAGCCCATGTGGGGCACCTTGGGGCCGGCCGGCAGCTTTCGCACCTCACCGGGCACGAGCCCCAAGCCCGCCACTCCCGGACTCTCCTCGCTCGCCTCGAAGAGGAGTTGCAGCCCCAGGCACACCCCAAGGAAGGGTACCCCGGCGGCCACGCGGTCGCAAAGAGCCTCGGCCAGGCCGCGGGAGCGGAGCGCCGCCATCGCCGGCCCGAACGCGCCCACGCCAGGGAGCACCACACCGGCGGCTGCCCTCACCTCTTCCGGATCCGATCCTATCTCGGCCCGTGCTTCCACGTACTCGAACGCCTTCTGCACGGAACGCAGATTGCCTGATCCATAATCAACGATGTAGAGCACGTCAGGGACCTCAGGGGTGGGCACGGTGGGAGGGCACGGCGGGCAGGAGTCTACAAGACCCCTTTGGTGGAGGGCACCCCCGACACCCGGGCATCGCTTCGCGTGGCCTGATCGAGCGCACGGGCGAAGGCCTTGAACACGGCCTCGATCATGTGGTGCGCGTTGGTGCCTGCGATGACGGCCACGTGCATGGTGAGTCGCGCGTTGTTGGCCACCGCCTGCAGGAATTCGGGAAGGAGACCCGTATCGAACCCTCCGATGGTGGCACAGGCCACCTTGCCCTCGTAGCCGAGAAACGGGCGGCCCGACAGGTCGAGTGTGACGGCCACAAGCGCCTCGTCCATGGGAAGCTGCGCGAACCCGTAGCGTGTGATACCGCTCTTGTCGCCAAGGGCCTGGTCCAACGCCGCGCCCAAGGCGATGCCGATATCCTCCACCGTGTGATGCCCGCCGGTGTGCAGGTCGCCGCTGGCTCTGACCTCCAGGTCGAAGAAGCCGTGGCGGGCGAACAGCGTGAGCATGTGGTCGAAGAAGCCTATGCCGGTGTCGACGACGCTGTCGCCCGTGCCATCGACGCGCAGGCGCAGGTAGATGTCGGTCTCACCGGTCTTTCGCTCTACAACGGCCTCACGGGCCTCTTCCGCCGCATGATGTGGCGACATGCGCACTCGACTCCTCCAGCTAGGGGTGTCAGGCCGTACGCCCTAGGAGATCCGGGGGCGCCGCCGCGGGCCCCTCCCGCCGGCCACCCTCAGACGAACGCTCCGAGGCAGAATACCACAGCCGGCCGCGCCGGAAAGCCGTGCCCCCCGAGGTCGGAGCCGGAATTCGTGGGCGCGGCCGGGCCGAGCCGGCCGCGCCCTCCACCGCCGAGAGACGCCCCCTGCGTCTATCACCTCACCCGCGCCGACGCCCCAAGCCTCCTGCGCACTCCCTTCTCTATCTCCACTATCACAAAGGCCGCGGCAGCCAGGCCGATCACCCAGAGCCAGCTCTCGAGCCGGAGCGGCGCGCTCCCAAAGAGCGTGTTCATCACCGGCAGATAGGTGAAAAGGAGCTGCAGCACTACGATGACGGCGGCTCCCCCCAGAGCCCAGCGATTGGTGAAGAGACCGATCTTCCATACCGGATAGACGAGTGACCGGCAGTTGAAGAGATAGAACATCTCCACGATGGCGAAGACGTTCACGGCCACGGTGCGGGCCTCGGCCTCAGAGAGCCCGTCGCCCAACGACTTCGTGAAGAGTCCAAAGGCACCCGCGCACAGGATGAGCCCCACCATGAGCATCCTGCCCACCAGCGCCCCCCCGAATATCGGCGTGTCGGGATCCCGGGGTGGGCGGGTCATGATGCCCTGCTCCTTGGGCTCGAACGCCAGCACCATCCCCAGGAGTACGGCGGTGGTCATGTTGATCCACAGGATCTGCACGGGAAGGATGGGCAAGGTGGCCCCGAGCGCGATCGCGATCAGGAGCACCAGACCCTCACCCACATTGGTGGGTAGCGTCCAGGTCATGAACTTGAGCAGGTTGTCCCAGACGCTCCGACCCTCTTCCACCGCCGCCTCGATGGAGGCGAAGTTGTCGTCGGTGAGTACCATGTCACCGGCCTCCTTCGCCGCATCGGTGCCGGTGATCCCCATGGCTATGCCGATATTGGCCTGGCGAAGTGCCGGAGCATCATTCACCCCGTCGCCCGTCATGGCCACGACCTCCCCCCGCCCCTGCAGGGCCTCCACCAGCCGGAGCTTCTGCTCCGGGCTGACTCGAGCGAACACCTGGGTTCTCTCGGCGGTGTCGGCGAGTTCCTCTCCTTCGAGACCGGCAAGTTCCCGGCCGGACACGGCCGAGGGAGCGTCGTCGTGATCGCCCGCGGCCGACGGCTCTTCGCCGTTGCCGTCTTCGCGATAGGCCACGGAACGATGGAGACCGAGCTGGGCCGCGATGGCCCGGGCGGTACCTATGTGGTCACCTGTGATCATCTTGACCTTTATGCCGGCTTCATGGCAGGCGGCCACCGCCTCGATCGCCTCGGGGCGGGGAGGATCCATCATCCCCTGAAGACCCAGGAAGACCATGCCGTCCTTCACGTCATCGTCTTTGAGATCTTCCGCTCCTTCGGAGAGTTGCTTGAGAGCGAAGGCCAGTACCCTCAGACCGTCTCCGGCCATCTCTTGAACCTTGTCTTTGACCTCGTCCTCGTCGAGCGACCCTTCCTCCCCATTCCCGAACAGCACACTCCCACACCGCTCGAGCACCGCCTCCACCGCCCCTTTGAGGAACACCACGGGTGCTTCGCCCTCCCGGGAGTGGAGTGTGGCCATGAACTTGTGCTCGGAGGCGAAGGGGATCTCATCCACCCGCGGGTGGCGGGAGTTCTCCTCCTTGCCGTCGAGCCCGTGCTTGCGGGCCGACACCAGCAGCGCCCCCTCAGTGGGATCACCTTCTATGCCCCACCGCCCCTCGTCCTCCACCAGGGAAGTGTCGTTGCAGAGCAGGCCGGCACGGAGGACCGCCGTAAGAGCGTCGGGGTCTTCGCCCTCATCGACCTCTATCTCGCCGTCGGGGTCATAGCCTGCCCCGGTCACCTCAAAGTCGCGCCCCCCCGCCCACACCCGGGCAACGGTCATCTCGTTCTCCGTGAGCGTGCCCGTCTTGTCGGAGCAGATGACGGTGGTGGAGCCCAAGGTCTCAACCGCGGGCAGCTTGCGAATGACCGTGTTACGCTCGGCCATGCGGGACACCCCGATGGCGAGCATGATGGTGACCACCGCGGGGAGCCCCTCCGGAATGGCGGCCACCGCCAGGGCGATGGCTCCGTCGAAGATCTCACGCCATCCCTGCCCGTGGAGGAAACCGATGCCGAACGAGAGCGCGGCGAGGGCAAGTATGGCCACCAGAAGCAGACGGCTGAAGCGATTGATGCGCCGGGTGAGAGGGGTGGCAATATCCTCGGCAGTGTGGGCCAACTCGGAGATGCGCCCCACCTGGGTCCGGTCGCCGGTTTCGACCACCACACCCCTGCCCGTGCCGAAGGTCACCAGCGTGCTCGCGAAGGCCATATTGAAGCGATCACCCAAGGCCGCGTCACCCTCCAGAGCATCAGACGACTTCTCGACGGCCACCGACTCTCCGGTGAGCGCGGACTCGTCAGCCTTGAGATCACGTACCCGAAGCAACCTGAGATCGGCCGGCACCTTGGTACCCGGCTCCAAGAACGCGATGTCGCCCGGAACGAGCAGGGAGGCCGGCATCTTGTGCCGTTCACCATCACGCAAGACCACCGCCTCCGCCTCCATGGAGCGAGCGAGAGCCCTCATGGCATGGAGGGCCTTGGACTCCTGGATGAAACCCACCACCGCGTTGATGACCACCACGCCCAGGATGACACCCATGTCGACCCAGTCGCGTAGCAGTCCGGTCACGAGCACGGCCGCGAGAAGGATGTAGACGAGCGGCTGATTGAATTGCGAGAGGGCCAGTTGCAGGGCACTGACCGCATCACGCTCTGCGAGAACGTTGGGGCCGAACTCGTCGAGACGGTCCTCCGCCTCGCTCTCGCTGAGGCCCTCCTCCGCATCGGCGCCCACCCGCTCAAGCACGTCCTCGGCTTCGAGTGCGTGCCACCGCTCTTCACCACTGGTCATGCCACCGGCATCCTTGGCGTCGTCCTTCTCTGGGTTGCCGTTCTGTGCCACGTGTGCCCCCTCCCAGGCGCTTGGCCTCGGTGCCTCTTCCGCTTCTACGTGTCTTGTAACCGTAACACGGCAAGAGTACGCGTCCTGCCTTCACCTCTCCTCCGGCGTCCCCCTCTCGCTCACGGGCTCCTGCCTTCCTTGGCCCACCGACTGCCTTCTTCCCTTGGCCTGGTGGGTTCCTGCCTCCGTTCGCCTGCCGGCTCCTTAGGTTTGCCAAAGGGAAGTATGGGGATAAGAGACAGAGAACGGGACTGTGCACACAACGAGGAGTGAGGTGACATGAGCACAGTGAACGTGGGCATCAACGGCTTCGGCCGCATCGGCCGCTGCGTCCTCAAGCACATGCTGGAAGACGGCGGGTTCTCGGTGGTGGGCATCAACGATCTGGCCGACCCGGCGGACCTCGCCTACCTTCTGAAATACGACTCCGTCTACGGACGCTACGCCAAGACGGTGGAGAGCGACGGGTCTTCCATCTCCGTGGACGACGGGCGCATCCCCTTCTTCGCCGAGAGTGAGCCGGCGGACATCCCCTGGGAGAAGGTGGGAGCGGACATCGTGCTCGAGTGCACGGGAGCGTTCCGGGGGCGCGACACGGCGGCGGGCCACCTCGAGGCCGGCGCCAAGAAGGTGGTGATATCCGCGCCTTCAGACGACGTCGACGGCACCTTCGTATTGGGGGTGAACGAAGACACGTACGACTCCGCCACCCACCACGTGGTCTCCATGGCTTCCTGTACCACCAACTGTGCCGCGCCGCCCCTCAAGGTGCTCCACCGAGCGTTCGGCGTGGAATATGTAGCCTTCACCACCGTCCACGCCTACACCTCGAGTCAATCACTGGTGGACTTACCCTCCCGTAAACGCCGCCGGTCGCGGGCAGCGAACCTGTCCATCATTCCCACCACGACGGGGGCGGCAAAGGCAGTGGGGCTGGTCATCCCCGAACTGGCCGGCCGGGTGGACGGGCTGGCCATGCGGGTGCCGGTACCCGCGGGCTCCATCACGGACATCACCGTCAAACTGCTGCAGCCGGCCACAGCGGAGCAGGTGAACGACGTCTTGCGCACCGCGGCCGCCGGCGACCGCCTGCGGCACATCATGGCCGTGAGCGACGAACAGCTGGTGTCGCGCGACATCGTGAGCGATCCCCACTCCGGCATCGTGGACGCCACGAGCACCATGCGCGTCCGCGACGACCTGTTGAAGCTCTTGGTCTGGTACGACAACGAGTGGGGCTACTCGGCCCGCCTGGCCGATTTCGCCCGGACCATCGACACGCAGAGCAACTCCTCCTGACCATCGGGGTTCAAGGGGAAGCGAGGCTCATCGGCGATCAGGTTTGACAGGTAGTCGGGGTGGGAGGGCACCGGCAGTCTTGTGCACAGGGCAGGCTTCATGAGCATCGAGTTCGACACAGCCCGCGGCAAGGTCCACGTCTTCGGCGACACTGACAGGCTTGCCTTTGGACTGGCCGATCTCATCACGGCTCAGGCCCGAAGGGCCGTCGCAGCAAGGAGGAGGTTCACTCTGGCCCTCTCCGGGGCACACGCCCCTCTCTCCGCGTACCGGCTGCTCGCTGAACCACCCTTCAAGGAGGAGTTGCCCTGGCAGGGCATGCACATCTTCTTCGTGGAGGAACGGTGGGAGGAGGCCGAGGAGGCACGCGGCCATGAAGACGCCCTGCGCGAGGCCTTCCTCGATGCTGTGCCCCTCCCCCCCGGCCACGTACACTCAATGCGGGCGGCGGTGTCTCTGGGAGACGCCGCCGCCCGCTATGACCGGCTACTGCACGCGGCCTTCCCGGAAGACGGCATCGGCCCCGATCTGGTGGTACTCGGTGTGGAGACGGACGGCAGCACCGCGTCGCTCTTCCCCTATTCCCCGGCCCTCCGGCAACAACACCGGACGGCGATGGAGGTTACCGTGTCGAGGGCTGCGGACGCGGAGACAGAGGAAGCCGTGCTGACGGAAGAGGATGCGGGGACACCGGGGAGCGCCAGAGCCGTGAGCATAGCCGGAAGCCGGCACGTGACTCTCACCGCCCCCTTCCTCAACAGCGCCCGCGTAGTGGTGTTCGTCGCCTCCGGCCCGGCGAGAACTCACATCCTCAAAGAGGTCATCGAGGGCCCGGAGGATCCTCAGCGCCTGCCGGCTCAGCTCGTGAAGCCGGCCGCCGGTGACCTGGTGTGGTATCTCGATACGGAAGCAGCCGCTCTCCTCTCTCGCGCCCGCCGCTGAAGCCTGAAGGAGGCTTCGCCGAGCAGCCACCAGGCTACGCCGGCCCGGCCCCGGTTTCTTCCCCACCCTCTCTTCCGGCACGTAGGAGCGCAGAGAGCCGGTGGTAGGAAAAGCCCTCCGCATCGGCAATGGCGGCCAGCGGCGGAGCCAACTCGGCCGCCGTCTCCGGCCCCAACTCGATCACCGACAGCTTCTTCATGAACGTGTCGACGGAGAGAGCGGAGGCGAACCGCGACGAACCTCCCGTGGGGAGCACATGGTTGGAGCCGGCCACATAGTCCCCGAACGTCGTGGGGGTGTGGGCACCCAGGAAGATGGCGCCCGAGGCCTCCACCCGGGGCAGGAAGGCGCGCGCGTCGCTCACATGCACCTCGAGGTGTTCGGGCGCGTATTCGTTGACAAGAGCGGTGGCAAGGGAGAGGAAGGCCGGGCCGGAGCCCCGAGAAGCGGCAGTGGTGTCATCGGCCGGACCGGCGACCCTTGGTCCGGAGGTCGCAGCGGCCGCCTCTCCGGCCTTCCCTTCCGGATAGAAGGCGAAGAGGTTGGACGTCTCCTCGCCCGAGGCGCGGCCCGGAGACAGGCGCACGAGTGCCGCCGCGACCGCCTCACAGGCGGCGCGCGTGGGAGCGAGAAGCACCGACTGCGCTCCGCTTCCGTGCTCCTCCTGCGCCAACAGGTCGGCCGCCACCCAGACGGGATCGGCGGTCTCGTCGGCCACCACCAGCACTTCGCTCGGGCCGGCCAAGCTGTCGATGCCCACCAGGCCGAATACCTGGCGTTTTGCCTCGTTCACGTAGGCGTTGCCCGGCCCCGAGATCACATCGACTCGGGGGATGGAGGAAGTGCCATAGGCCAACGCGCCGATCGCCTGCGCGCCGCCCACCCGGTACACTTCTGTGACGCCAAGCAGCCGTGCCGCCGCCAACACTGACGGGTTCACCCGGCCGTCGCGGCCGGGAGGGGTGCAAATGGCGAGCTGCTTGACTCCCGCGACCTGCGCCGGAACCACGTTCATCACGACCGAGGAGGCATAGGAGCCCAGACCTCCGGGCACGTACAGCCCGGCCCGGCGCACGGGAAGATAGCGAACCCCCAGCCTCTGCCCCTGCCCACCTGTGGCTTGCCAGTCGGCCCGCACCTCGTGGCGGTGAAAGAACTCGCTGTTCCTCCGGGAGAGCTCCAGCGCCTCCTTGAGTTCCGGGTCGAGACCGGCGAAGGCCTCCTCCAGCTCCTCTGCCGGCACACGTAGCCGACCCGACTCGGCCTCCGGCCAGTCGAAGCTCCTTGTGTAGTCCACAAGGGCTTCGTCGCCACGCGCACGGACGGCCGTCAGTATGGCGGACACGGACTCCACCAGCTCCCGGTTGTCGGCCTCGGGAGGGCGAAGGCGGGCAACCTCCGCCGTGAGAGAGGTGAGGGAAAGGGGGCGAATGATCATGGCGGCCTCCGGGGCGTCTGCAATTTGCTGCCGGCACAACAGGCTCCTCCCAGTGCGCCGAAGCGGCGGCCGTCCAGGGCCACCGGCAGCTCGCCTGAACAGGTCGTGCCGCCGTTCATCTTACCAAGCCGGGGCCTCCGGCCACCGAGAGGTCGCCGTGGGGAACCATGACGGCACGAGCGGGAGGAAACCGCCCTCTCAGGCCACGCAGGATTCGCCCAGGAGCACTCTGATCTCGGCAAAGAAGCTCGTCTGAGGGTCGACCCGGAAGCCGTCGCCAAAACGGACCCTCACGCAGTCGGAGCGGGTGCGCACGTCGAGCTCCACCGGACAAGACCCGGGGAACTGACAGATGATGGTCTTCAGGTCGTCGAGCACCTCCGCCGAACACGCCTCTCCATCGAGCCTGATGAGTACGGGCTCATTGCCGGTCTTGGCGACGAACGGCTCCACCGTGAGAGGTATCAGTTTCGTGTCGGCTTCGTCTTTGTGGTCGATCCTTCCCTTCACCTTTATCACCCTGTCTTCGACGATCAACTCGCGGTTCTCCTGATAGAAGGAGGGAAAACACACCATCTCCACGGCTCCCTCAATGCCCTCCAGCGTCACGAAAGCCATGGCCTCTCCCGACTTCTTGGTGGTGATACGCTTCACCGTGCTCACCATGCCCACCACCGTCGTGAAGGCCCCATCGGCAAGTGTGGGCAGCTCAGCAATCAGGTGCTCGGACTCCGCCCTCACCTGCGCCCGCATATCCCGCAAGGGGTGGGCGGAGAGGAACAAGCCCAAGGTCTCCTTCTCGAGCGCCAAGAGCTCCTCACGTGAGAAGTCTTCGGCCGGTATGTCGGCCGCCCCTCCGTTCGACCCGTTGCCCCCGTTGCCCATTCCGTTGGCTGGGAAAGCCTTCGCCGCAACCGCCGCTTCTCCTGCCCCCGCCTGCCCCCCCGGCGAAGGCGGGGGATCGGAGGCCGGATGTGCCGTGGGCGCCTCCAGAAGATCGAAGATGGAACCCTGGCCCAGAGCGGCGTCGGCCTGGCTCTTCTGCCCCACCGACATCGCCTTCGCCAAGACCTGGAGCATGCCCTTGCGGGAAGCGCCTGTCGAGTCGAAGGCACCCGCCTTGATGAGACCCTCAATGGCCCGTTTGTTGACAAGAGAGAGATCCACCCGCCGACAGAAGTCGTAGATGTCGGTGAAGGAACCGGTCGCCTCCCGCACGGCGAGGATGTTGCGGATGGCGTTCTCACCCACATTCTTGACCGCATTCATACCGAAGCGGATGCGACCCTCCACCACCCGGAAATCCAGCACCGACTCGTTGGCGTCGGGCGGCAGTACGTCGATGCCCATGTCGTCGGCGACCTGCACGTAGAAGGGCACCTTGTCCTTGGTGTTCATCACGCTCGAGATGAGCGCGGCCATGTACTCCACCGGATAGTTGGCCTTGAGGTAGGCAGTGCGGTAGGCGATGAGCGCGTAGCAGGCGGCATGCGACTTGTTGAAGGAGTAGTCGCCCGCCTTCTCCATGAGCGACCAGAGGTGATCGGCCACCTGGGCCGAGGCCCCACCCTCACGGGCTCTCTCACGGAACTTGGGTTCGAGCCGGTCGAGAATGGCCCGGTTCTTCTTGCCGATGCCCTTGCGCAGGTCGTCGGCCTCGCTGGGCGAGAAGCCGCCGATGCGCTTCGAGATCTCCATCAGCTGTTCCTGGTAGATGGCCACCCCGTAGGTGGGCTCCAGCACCGGCTGCAGCCGCGTGTCGATGTAGGTGATGAGCTCTGGGTTGCGCTTGTTGCGCGCATACACAGGGATGTACTCCATGGGACCGGGACGATACAGCGCCACCAGCGCGATGAGGTCGTCGAACTGCGTGGGGCCCACCTCGCGCAAGGCGTCCTGCATGCCTGACGACTCGAACTGGAACACCCCTTGAGAATCGCCCCGGGAAAGCATCTGGTAGGTCTTCTCGTCGTCGAGCGTGACCGCCTCCAAGGAGAAATCCGGGTTACTCGATTCACGGATGATGCGTTCGGCCCCGGCCATGACGTCGAGATTCCGCAGCCCCAGGAAATCCATCTTGAGCAGCCCCAGCTTCTCCACGTCGTTCATGGTGAACTGCGTGACCACCTCGGCGTCACCCTTCTGCTGCAACGGGAGATACTCGGTGAGCGACTGGTCGGCGATGACCACACCGGCCGCATGGATGGAATCCTGACGGATGAGTCCCTCCAGTGAACGTGCGGTATCGATCACCCCGCGCACGGTTTCGTCTGCCTCGTACTCCACACGTAGGGGCTGCCGCTCCTCCATGCAGTCCTCGAGGGTGACCTTGGGACCTTCGGGCACCAGCTTGGCGATGCGGTCGGCCGCGGCGTAGGGGACGTCCATCACCCGGGCGGCATCGCGAATGGCCTGGCGGGCCTTGATGGTGCCGAAGGTGGCGATCTGCGCCACCCGGTCGCGTCCATACTTGGCCGCCACGTAGTCGATGACCCGCTCCCTGCCTTCCACCGAGAAGTCGATGTCGATGTCGGGCATGCTGATGCGGTCGGGGTTGAGGAAGCGCTCGAACAGCAGGTCGTACTGCAGCGGGTCGAGATCGGTGATGCCCAGCAGATACGACACCAGCGACCCGGCGGCTGAGCCCCGGCCCGGGCCCACGGGAATGCCCTCCCGCTTGGCGTGGGCCACGAAGTCCCACACGATGAGAAAGTAGGGCGGGAAGCCCATCTTGTCGATGACGGCGAGCTCCATGTCGAGCCGTTCCCGGACCGCAGGCGGCGGAGAGGCTCCGAAGCGGCGCCCAAGACCCTCTTCACAGAGCCGGCGCAGATAGACGGCCTCGTCCTCACCGGAGGGGCAGTCGTAGTGCGGGAGGAGCAGGCGGCCGAACTCCATCTCCACGTTGCACCGCTCGGCCACCTTCACGGTATTCGTGACGGCCTCGGGATAATCGCGAAACGCCTCTCTCATCTCCTCTTCACTCTTGAAGAAGAACTCCTCCGAGGAGAAGCGCAGGCGCTTGTCATCGTTCAGCCGGGAGCCGGTCTGCACACAGAGAAGGGCGTCGTGCGCCGGAGCATGCCCGCGGCTCATGTAGTGCACGTCGTTGGTGGCGACGAGGGGAATGCCCACGTCGCGGGAGAGTTCGGCCAGGGCGGGGCTCACGTGGGCGAGCTCCTCGATGCCCGTCTGCTGCATCTCCAGGTACACGTTGCCCTCACCGAAGATGCCGACCAGCCTCTGCACCTCACGCAGTGCATCGTCCCGGGCCTGGTATTCGAGTGCCCGGGACAGGCGCCCCGTGGGGCACCCCGAGAGACAGATGAGCCCGGCGGCGTGCTCTTGAAGCACCGCGTAATCCGCCCGGGGCTTGAAGTAGTAGCCTTCGAGGAACGACCTGCTGCCGATCTTCAGTAGGTTGCGGTAACCCTGTTCGTTCTCGGCCAGCAGGGTGAGATGCCAACGCTCCTCCTTCTGAGCGTCTTTCCGCAGGCGGTCCTCGACCACATAGGCCTCCAGCCCCAACACCGGCTTGACGCCGGCGTCCTTGGCTTCTTGATAGAACTGCAGGGCGCCGGAGAGCACGCCGTGGTCGGTGAGCGCCACCGCCGGCATGCCCTGAGCTGCGGCCTCCCGCGCCAGATCTCTCACCTTGCAGGCGCCGTCGAGAGCCGAATAGTCGGAGTGGACATGAAGATGACAGAAACCCGATGAACTCATACGCTTCTCGAACCAGTCTTTCAGGCCGGGGCGGGGCCCGCCGTCCAACCCACAATGGAATACATGGCAGCCCCCCACAGACGATGAGATGAGATTCAGGCCACCGGCCCTCACGCGCCGGCGCCACGACTCGATTCTACCCAAAGCGGAGGTGGGGCTCAACCACTTTGTCGCCTGTGGGCGTCCTTCATCCGCTGCAGGCGAACATCCCCGCTACCTCACCGGCGAGCGCTCACATTGCGGCATGAGCTCCAGCAGACCGGCCGGAAGCCCCTCGGCGCTGGCCCGCAACCGGGCCACGTACTCCTTCGAGGCGAGCTCGAAATCTGCATATTCGAACCCGGGCGACACCACGCAGGCGATGAGCGACCACCGCCCCGGGGGGAGCACCCGGGCGGCTTGGAAACAGAGTGGCGGTGCTTCGGCGTATGCGGGCGTCACCTGCCCACCCGCGCCGATCACCACCCGGTCCACACTCCCCCGGAGATGCACGGTGAAGTGCTCGACCGGCGCTCCGGCCACATGGAACCAGTGTTCGCGTGAGTGCACCCGGTGCAGGCGGCTGGGCTCGTAAGAGACCATGAGGTAGAGCGCCACGGTCTGAAGAGAACGCCACCCCCTCGACGTCTCCACTCCCTCCGCCGAGCGGAAGGTCTCTCGCAGGAATCCGCCCTCGGGATGTGGCTCGAGGCCCAGCCGGGTCACGATATCGAGGATTTCGGCCTCGAGGCGGGCGGCTCCCACCCGCACATGCTGATCCTCCCCCTGCCCCGGCGCACATATGCCGGGACCCACCACGCGTGGGCCATCCATACCTCTCACCTCACTCGCGTCACTGAAGCCGCCTGCCCGCCCCATCGCACGACCGGGGTGAACCTCACCCGGCGGGAGGGGCAGGCAGGCGAGTCGGCTGTCGGCGACCTACGTGACCGCGCGGGCGTTATCCGGCGCCCTTGACCTCGGCCCAGGCCCAGTCGAGCCAGGGGAACAGGGCTTCGAGGTCGGCCCGCTCCACCGTGGCTCCACCCCACAACCGCAACCCGGGAGGGGCATCACGGTAGGGCCCGATGTCGTAGGCGACGCCCTCCTCGTCCAGCACAGCCACGATCTTCTTCGCCACCTTCCCCTGCTCGTCGGGCGCCAGGCCCGTGAACCACGGATCGACGATCTTCAGGCATATAGAGGTACATGAGCGTGTCTCCGCCGATTCGGCCAGGAAATCAACCCAGTCTGTGGCCGCGACCCACGTCTCCACCGCTTCCAGATTGCCGCGGCTTCTCTCCTTGAGCGCGGCGAGCCCACCGATCTCTTCGGCCCAGCGCAGACCGTCCAAGGCATCCTCCACACACAGCATGGAGGGAGTGTTGATGGTGTCGCCCACGAAGATGCCGTCGATAAGCTTGCCGCCCTTCGTCATGCGGAAGACCTTGGGCAGGGGCCAGGGGGGCGAATAGCTCTCGAGCCGCTCGACCGCCCGCGGGCTGAGAATCAACATGCCGTGCGCGGCCTCACCTCCGAGCACCTTCTGCCAGGAGTAGGTGATGATGTCGAGCTTCTCCAGAGGTACGTCCATGGCGAACACGGCCGAGGTGGCGTCAGCGAATACCAGGCCGCGGTCGGCCGGGCCCTCACCGGCTGCGGGTATCCACTCATGACCCGGCACGCACACTCCCGAGGTGGTGCCGTTCCAAGCGAAGACCACATCGCGGGAGAAGTCCGCCTGAGCCAAGTCGGGAATAGCCCCGTACTCGGCCTCGAACACCCGCACGTCGGGCAGCTTCAGTTGCTTGGTGATGTCGGTGGCCCACCCCTTGCCGAAGCTCTCCCAGGCAAAGACGTCGACACCACGGGCGCCCAAGAGCGACCACATGGCCATCTCGAACGCCCCGGTGTCGGAGGCGGGAACGATGCCGATAAGATACCCTTCGGGAACCTTGAGAAGTGTCCTGGTGCGATCGATGACCTCACGCAGCCGAGCGCGCCCCCCCTTTGAGCGATGAGACCTTCCCACGAATGCCCCGCTGAGCGCCGCGACTTCCCACCCCGGCCGCTTGCTGCACGGTCCGGAGGCAAAGTATGGGCGAGAGGGTCTTGCGGATGGTTTCATGACCCTTCCTTTCCTACGCAGTTCCGGCTCATTCTTGGCCTACCCTCGGCCACAGGTTACCCTGGAGTTCGAAATGGGAAAACCTGGGGCACCTGCAATCACGATACACTCATCAGCCTGAGTCTTCCCCCCTCCGTCTCCGCAACTCCGACAAGGACTGAGAACAGCGTGAACGAGAACACCGGGTCCGTCAAGCACTCCCCCACAGCCCTGGCCGAGGTGCGCCTCGCCCATCCTGAGGATGCTCCCGCCATCGTGCGCATTTTCCGCGCCGGTTTTCCCCCCGATCTGCTGCCCTACACCATTTACGGCCAGGAGGGCATCGTCGGCTATCTGCAGGGCATGGTCGCAAGCCAGCACCTGGGCACGACGGCCGTCACCGCGGTAGCCACCATCGATGGAGAAGTGGCGGCTTGGGCTCAGTTCCACCGCCACCCGACGCTCCTGTTCTTGAACCACATCTACGTCACCCCCTCCTTCCAGAAGCTGGGAGTGGGGCGCCTGCTGTTGCGCGAGGCCATCAATCTGGTGGGAGACCGAGGGCAGACGTACTTTGGCTCCGAGGCGTTCGTGGGGAACGATCAGGCTCTGGGCTGGTATGCCTCCCTGGGCCTCGAGCCCTCCGACCGGATCGACTGGGTGGAGGTCAATCCCGAACGATTCTCGGATCCCGACACCTGGTGGAGTTTTGACGGGCTCATCACCGGGCTCGAAGCGCAGAAGCGTTTCGGCTTCTCCCGCTTCATCCTGAGGACGGCCACCGACTCATACGTCGTGCGCGCCCTGGGCCGCCGCTTCTACCGCGGAGGCAGCTTCGACATGTTCGAAGACCACAGCGCCATGACCGCATTGCACACACTCGACTCGGAACGTTCCCTCATGGTGATCGCCGTCGGGCCCCGCACCGGGCCCGAGTACCACACCGTCGCTCAGGGGCAGCGCGTGGTGGGACTCCTGAGCGAGGCGCTCCGCCGCCTGAACCGCTGACACCTGCGGCCAGGGCCGCGCTCAGGGAAACGCGGGAACGCGATACTCCGGACCGGCGGCACGGCGGCCCGCCTGCAGGGCCAGAGGCAGAGGCCCCCGGGTGGCGCACACACAGTTCACCCCGCCCTTGTCGGTCTCAGTGACGCACCGGTTACAGTGATCACACGTCGATGCCCCCGGATCGCCCGCCTCCACCTGCAGACGACAGCCGGATCGTGGATGAGTACGCGGCCCATCTGCACGAACTCGAACCCTTCTTCGCTCGCCCGCTGCAGCCCGCGCGGAGAACAGACTCCCCCCACGAGCACCACAGGAATACGGACGGCCCGCCGCATGGCCCTCCCCCGGGCCACGTCTACGTGGTGAGCGATAAGCGCCTCCGTGCAGGCTCCTCCGGGACACATGCCCTCGAAGCACCCGGCTCTGATGATACGGTTGCGCAGCACGAGGCCGCCGATGCGCCCGGGTGTGAACGCCTCGAGAGACCCCACTGCGCTGCTCCTTACCTCGGCTCCGGTCCTGCTTCCCGCTCGCCGGCCTCCTCGCCGGCGCCCTCCATCACCACGCGCTCACCAGCGTGCAGTAGACCATAGTTGATGGAGTCGATGAGCGCCTGCCAGGAAGCCTCAACCACGTTGTCAGACACACCCACACTACCCCAGGATTCGCGCCCGTCGGAGGAGTCGAGCAACACCCGGGTGACCGCTCCGGTGCCGCGGAACTCGTCGAGGATACGCACCGAATAGTTGACCAGGTGAATGTTCTTCAACCCCGGGAACTTGCGCTCGATGGCCAGACGTACGGCCCGGTCGAGGGCGTTCACCGGACCGTTGCCCTCGGCGGTCTGGATGATGCGGTCGCCGTTGATGTGCAGCTTGATGGTGGCCTCGGTCATGACGGCGCCGTTCTCCCGCTTCTCCACGATGATGCGGAAGCTCTCCAGCTTGAAGAACTCCGTGGGGATGCCGAGTTCCGCCCGCATCAGGAGTTCGAACGAGGCGTCGGCGGCTTCATAGTGGTAGCCCTGATGTTCCATCTTCTTGACCCGGCGGAGGATGCGGTCCTCGAGCCGGCGTTCATCGTCCAGGGTGAAGCCGAGTTCCCGTGCGCGTTGGCGGATGGTGCCCTTGCCGGCGAGCTCCGACACCAAGATGTGCGGCGTGTTGCCCACCAGTTCCGGACGGATATGCTCGAAGGTGCTGCGGTCCTCCTGTACGGCGGCCACGTGGAGGCCGCCCTTGTGGGCAAAGGCGTTGCGGCCCACGTAGGGCTGGTGCGGGTCGGGGGCGATGGTGCAGAGTTCGGCCACGAAGCGGCTGGTGTCGGTGAGACGCTGGAGGCTGTCGTCGGAGATACAGTCGTAACCCATCTTGAGCTTGAGCGCCGGCACGATGGCGCAGAGGTCGGCATTGCCGCAGCGCTCACCGTAGCCGTTGATCGTGCCCTGCACATGCCGGGCACCCTTCTGCACGGCGATGAGCGTGTTGGCCACAGCACAGCCGGTGTCGTTGTGCCCGTGCACCCCCACCCGGCAGGTGTGCCCTAAGAGACTCAGGTGTTCGCACACTTGGTCCACCACCCGTCCCAGGTCCACGGGGAGAATGGAACCATTGGTATCACACAGAACGACGGTGTCGGCTCCCGCCTCGGCCGCAGTGCGCACGCACTCGAGCGCGTACTGGTCATCGGCGGCGAACCCGTCGAAGAAGTGCTCCGCGTCGTAGATGACCGTCTTACCCTGCTCGCGCAGGAAGGCGACCGATTCAGCTATCATGCGCAGGTTCTCCGCCCGGTCGACCCTGAGTACCTTCTTCACGTGGAGATCCCAGGTCTTGCCCACGATGGTGGCTATGGGGGCGAAGCACTCGGCGAGGATACGGAGCACCACGTCGTCGGCGGCGTTCACGCCCTTGGCGCGGGTCATGCCGAAGGCGGCCATCTTGGCCTCACCCAGCTGCCCGAGCTGCTGCTCCATGCGCCGGAAGAACTCCTCGTCCTTGGGATTGGAGCCGGGAAAACCGCCCTCGATGATATGTACACCGAGCTCGGCGAGCCTGACCGCAATGCGGATCTTCTCGTCCACGGAGACGGAGAGGCCTTCCCGCTGCATCCCGTCGCGGAGGGTGGTGTCGTAGATGATGATGTCTCGGTGCACGCTCATAGGCTGGCTCCGTGTTGTCGGGCGGGCGGGTCTTGCCCGGCTGTTCTTGCCTGCTGCTCGCTACTCGTCGTATACGGGGGTTCCGGATTCGGGCGTCTGCGTGTAGGCACGGAAACGCCGGATGATATCCCAGGTGACGGGGCCTGGCCTGCCGTCGCCTATGGGACGGGCGTCTATCTCCACGATGGGGGCGCACTCAGCACCGGTACCGGTGAGGAAGCACTCCTCGGAGTTGTAGACATCGTGCAGAGTGTAGAGGCCTTCTTCAACTTCGAGGCCTATCTCCTCGGCTGCGATGCGCATGGCCACCGCCCTGGTGACGCCCCGCAGCGCACCCGTCGAGGGGTGGGGGGTGCACAGGCGTCCTTTGTTCACCATGAAGAAGTTGTCGGCAGTACACTCGCACACGTAGCCGTCCAGCGTGAGCATGAGACCCTCATCAGCACCGGTGGAGCGAAGCTCAAGCGCCCCCATGATGTTGTTGAGGTAGTTCAGGCTCTTCACGTTGCCGTTGATGGTCTGGTGCGAGTTTCGCCTGGTGGAGCAGGTGGTGACCTTGAGGCCGTTCTCGTAGGCTTCTTCGGGGTAGAGCTGGATGGTGGAGGCGATGATGAAGTAGCTCGCCTGTGGGCACTTGACCGGATTCAGGCCCAGATCGCCCTGCCCGCGGGTCACCACCAGGCGCACGTAGCCATCGGTGAGTTCGTTTCGGCGCACCGTCTCCACCACCGCGCGGGTCATCTCGTCAGGGGTGAGGGGTATCTCGAGGGCGATGGTACGGGCCGAACGATAGAGGCGTCCGATGTGGGCCTCGAGTTCGAACACACGCCTGTTGTAGACCCGGATGCCCTCGAAGACGCCGTCACCGTAAAGAAGGCCGTGGTCGAACACGCTGATGCCGGCCTGCTCTTTGCCGCAATAGGTACCGTTGACGAGGATCTCCATGCCGCCCCTCCTTACCCTTCTGCGCCGTCGGCCACGAAGCCGGCCACCAAGTCACCCACGTCGCTCGTACCCATGCCCATCCCCCCGGCGGCGAGCGACTCCATCTTGCTTATGGCATGGACCATGCCCTGTTCCACCCAGCCGGCCGCCTCGGGCTGCCCCAGGAAGTCAAGCATCATGCCGGCGGCGGCGATGGCGGCCAGCGGATTGATGACGTTCTGCCCCTCGTACTTGGGCGCGGAGCCGCCCATGGGTTCGAACATGCCCACCTCACCCGGCCGCAGATTGCCGCCCGCGGCCACGCCGAGGCCGCCCTGGATCATGGCAGCGAGGTCGGTGATGATGTCACCGAACATATTGTCGGTGACGATGACGTCGAACCACTCGGGGTTCTTGAGGAACCACATGCCGATGGCATCCACGTGCGCGTAGTCCCGTTTGATGTTCGGGTAATCAGCTTCGCCCAGCTCGTTGAAGACCCGCCACCAGAGATCCCAGGCGTAGGTGAGCACGTTGGTCTTGCCGCAGAGGGTCAGTTCACCGCGGCGGTCGGCGCGGGCGGCGTACTCGTATGCGTAGCGCACGCATCTCTCCACCCCCTTGCGGGTGTTGATGCTCTCCTGAACCGCGATCTCATCGGGGGTGTCCTTCTTCAGGAATCCACCCGTCGAGGCGTACAGGCCCTCTGTGTTCTCCCTCACCACCACGAAATCGATGTCGGCCGGGCCCTTGTCCTGGATGGGTGTCCACACCCCGGGGAGCAACTTGACCGGTCGCAGGTTGATGTAGAGGTCGAGTTCGAAACGGGCTTTGAGCAGGATGCCCTGCTCCAATATGCCGGGAGCTACGTCAGGGTGGCCGATGGCACCCAGGAAAATGGCGTCGTGGGCCCTCATCTCGGCTATCGCGCCGTCGGGCAGAAGCTCACCGGTACGCAGGTAGCGCTTCGCCCCGAAGTCGTAGTGCGTCAGATCATAGGTGAAGCCGGCGCGCGCAGCGGCGGCCTCGAGCACCTTCAAACCCTCGGCTACAACCTCCGGGCCGGTGCCGTCACCGGGTAGGACCGCTATCTGGTAGTGCATTCCGGTTGCTCCTTTGCCTTGAGATAGGGAAGCAGTCCGCCGGCCGCAACCAGCTCCTGCATGAACGACGGAAGTGGGTCGGCCTTGAACTCAGTGCCGGTGGCGAGATTCTTGATGACCCCCGTGCCCAGATCGACCTCCAGCCGGTCGCCCTCGGACGTGCCGTCAACGGCCTCGGGGGCCACCAGGATGGGTAGACCGGTATTGAACGCGTTGCGGTAGAAGATGCGGGCGAAGCTCTTGGCGATCACCACGGGCACGCCGGCTCCCTTGATGGCGAGGGGGGCGTGCTCCCGGCTCGAGCCGCAGCCGAAGTTCTCCTCAGCTACCAGAATATCGCCCGACGCCACCTTGCGGGGGAAGTCCGGATCGGCGTCCTCCATGAGATGCGCCGCCAGCTCCTCAGCCGTCTTCATGTTCAGATAGCGAGCCGCGATGATGAGGTCGGTATCGACATCCCGCCCGAAAGTCCAGGCCCTACCTGCAAACGCGCTCATGCCGCCCTCCTTCCGCGGGCCGGCTTGTCCAGCCCCAACTGTCCGGGCGTGGTGATGTAGCCGGCGACCGCACTCGCCGCTGCCACGTACGGCGCCGCCAGGTACACCTGCGAGCCGGCGTGGCCCATGCGCCCCACGAAGTTGCGGTTGGTGGTGCTCACCGCCACCTCACCTTCGGCGAGAATACCCATATGGCCGCCCAGGCAGGGGCCGCAGGTTGGCGCCGACACCACTGCCTCGGCCGCCACGAAGACTTCGAAGAGGCCCTCCTCCATGGCCTGCTTCCACACAGCCTGGGTGGCGGGGATGACGATGCAGCGGACATCTTTGTGGACGGTGCGGCCGCGCAACACCTCGGCCGCCATGCGCAGATCCTCGATACGCCCGTTGGTGCAGCTGCCGATGACCACTTGGTCCACCCGCACCGAATCGAGCTCCGACGCGGCTTCGGTGTTCGAGGGAAGATGCGGCTTGGCCACCATGAGGGGCACTTCGGCGGCGCGCCACTCGTACGTACGTGCGTACTCCGCATCGGGGTCTGAGGAGAAGTAGACCGGCTCTCTGCGGAAGCGGCCCTCGACGTAGGCGCGGGTCACTTCGTCCGGCGCAATGATGCCGCTCTTACCCCCCGCTTCGATGGCCATATTGCAGATGCTGAACCGTGAGTCCATGGAGAGTGCCTCGACCGCCTCGCCCGCGAACTCCATGGCCTCGTAGAGGGCCCCATCCACCCCGATGCGCCCGATGAGGTAGAGCACCACGTCCTTGCCGGTGACCCACGGATCCCACTCACCCGAGAACTCGAACCTCACCGACTCCGGCACGCGGAACCACACCTTGCCGGTCGCCATCGCGCCCGCGAGGTCGGTCGAGCCCACCCCGGTGGCGAACGCGCCCAGGGCGCCGTAGGTGCAGGTATGCGAATCGGCGCCGATAACGCAGTCTCCGGGACCAACCAACCCCATCTCCGGCAGGAGCGCGTGTTCCACCCCCACCCGGCCCACATCGTAGAAGTGCTCGATGCCGTGGCGGGCCACGAACTCACGTATCTGCTTCACGAGTTCGGCCGATTTGATGTCTTTGTTGGGAGTGAAGTGGTCGGGGATGAGCCCGATGCGTCCCGGATCGAACACCTCACAGAAACCGGCCTTCTCGAACTCGTCGATGGCGACCGGTGCAGTGATGTCGTTGCCCAGGCAGAAATCGACCCGGGCCATGATGAGCTCCCCGGGCGAGACGTGGTCTCTGCCCGCCGCTCGGGCGAGGATCTTCTCGGTGATGGTCATACCCATGGAGGATACGTCTCCCAACTGTCTTGGTGTGCCGGATCGCGTGAAATCAGGGTACCGCCTGACGATGAGTGCAGTGCCGCTTGAGGGCGGAAGGCTTCAGAATGCCGGGCTCTGTATGTCCACTCGCTCCCCCTAGCGGGGGATGATACGGCAAAGAGGACTCGGCGCCTCCGGCGAGGCGGCGGGAGAGGTGTGGAAGCTGTGAGCATCATGCGCCATGTAAGCGCAATAGTTTAGAGAACCGCAGGCATTCGTGCAACTTTCCCGCGAGCACGCACAGGCGGGCTCCGGCCGGCCGCACCTGCCACCCCCTCGCCCGCGGCTGCTACCATTCCCCCATGGAGAACGGCACCGAGAAGAGCAGGGACACGAGGGCGGTAGCACTTCTCGACAACCCCCGCACCCGCGCCCCGCTCATGGTGGTCATCATGCTCACACCCCTCCTTCTCGTTCTTCCCCTCCTCGCCCTCTGCGCCTTCCTCGTGTCCAACCTCGTGGTGTCACGCGGCGGCAACGCACACAGCGTAGAGGGCGTTCCCGAGGCTCCCCACGCCTATGTGGCCATCGTGCTCGGTGCACGGGTGTACCCAAACGGTAATCCCTCCCCCATGCTCGTCGACCGCCTCGAGACCGGGTTCGAACTGTACCGCACCGGCAAGGTGCAGAAGATCCTCGTTTCCGGAGACCACGGGCAGCACCGCTACGACGAGACCAATACAATGAGGAACTACCTTCTCGCGCGGGGCATGCCCAGCGAAGACGTATTCATGGATCACGCCGGCTTCAGCACATACGACACCATGTACAGAGCGAGAGAGGTCTTCCTGGTCAAGGACGCGCTCGTGGTGACCCAGCGCTTCCATCTCGCCCGCGCGGTCTACACAGCCAGGCGCCTGGGTCTGGAGGCGGTGGGTGTACCGGCCGACCTCAGACCGTACGCCGATGAGCGCCGTTTTGTGGTACGGGACTGGTTCGCCCGGGTGAAGGCCTTCTTCGACGTCAACGTGTTGCGACCCGCCCCCCGGTACCTGGGCCCGGTCATTCCCATCACCGGCGATGGGCGGGCCACCGAGGGGTGAAGTGCAGCCCTGGAACGCTGCGGCATTCTCGGCTATGATTGGCACGCAGCGTACCAAAGCTGCGCTTATGTGCCCGTCGGCCACGTCCCGCCCGGCCCACAGCGCGAAGGACGCGCGCGGAACAGCCGGGCACCCGGCGCATAGAGCGGTCACATCCACGGCTGCCTGCTCCCCGGGCCACGCGCCCCCACAGCCTGCCGTGCTACTTGGCCGCTGCCTCGCTCTCCCCATTGAGAGCACACACCTGAGCGACAGACCAGGAGACGGCGCCTCCGGGCATAGAGACACGCTCACACAAACATGCTGCGGGCAATCCGTCCACCCGCGGAGGAGTCAACGCACCATGGCCGAACTTCTTGCGGTTCCATCCATCCGCCAGCAAGAGCAGACCTTTCCCGAGGTAGTGGCACGTTTCTCGGTGTTCGAGCCGGTGAACCGCGTGTGGTTCGCGTGGGAGTCCGAACCGGTTCGTGACTGGGGACTCTCGGAGAGGCCGCTCGCCATAGATGGGGACAACACCGTGACCGTGGCCGTGCGGGTTCCCGTGCTGCGCTTCATCGGCTCCTCGGAGCCGGTCATCCTCAAGCTGATACTGCGCCCCGACCTCTTCGGAGGAGAGATCTGGACGGGCTTCTTCAGCCCCGAACTCGACGGGCGCGGGGGCATGGTACTCAAAGAATTGCGCGAGGCGGACGATCACCCCGTGGCCGAGCTCGGGGCACTCGACGACGCCTGAGAGGCGCGCCGTGGTGGTACAACATCGATCCCGGGCCCACACACGACCGGCGGACGTGCGGGGGGCGGCGGTCTCCGGGGGAGACCGCCGCCCCCCGCACTCACCGTAATGTCCGCTGAAGCTCAGGCGCCCGGTTCCACCATGATCTCAACCGAGAAACTCTTCTCCACCGACTTGTCGGGTCCCACATAGTCGAGCGTCAGTTCCGTGCCTCCCTCGGCACGCGCCTCGAATGTCCACGTGAACATCCCCCCCGCGCCCACGGCGTCAGAATCGGCCCTGAACTCGGGTTCGGGGGTGTCCAGCTTGATGACCGTGTCATCGTAACCGGCGATCTCCCACGCAAAGCCGGTGCTGGCGTTGCCCTCCAGTTTCAGCTTGATGGTGTAGCCGGGAGCCACCCGGACGATGCTTCCGTCGCGATCCTCTGTTATCTCGACAACTTCGTTCTCAGCGGCCTTGGTCGTGGTGGTCGTCGATCCACATCCCGCCGCCAGGCCCACAAGAAGCCCGACCACCACGAGAGCACTCACCGTCACCCACACCCTCTTCGCACCCAGTGCTTTCACCAGACCCTCCTTGCCTCTCGCACGCGGCATTCGCCAATTCTCGTGTGTGATATCGGCGCGACACGCCTGAGAGTTGAGAGTGATCGTGCCGGCGATGCGATGCCTTGCGATGCCATGCGGAATGCGGCACCGCCGCTTCCCACCGGGGAAGCGGCCTCAGCTGTGGCCTGCCGCCGTCCGCGGCTGCGCGTGACAACCCTTCTTGCGCCTCGGCAGTCCCGCCTCACCACCGTCCGCCTTGTGCGCGGCCACCCGTCCGCCCACCGCGGCCCTGTGCGACCGCCGGTCTCGCGCGCGATTACCAGCCGGCGGTCGGTGTGATTTTTTGAGCCATCTTATACAAGCTGTCGCCGTACACGGTGCTCGCCGCCCACCTGCCGGTGAGATCCTGTACGATACGACACCCTCCCGGATGCGGCCTCCCGCACCCCAAGTGATTGTTGAAGTGCCGAGGATCACCAGGAGAAGTGGGGTCATATGAACGCACACAGTAGGGGTCGCTCACGTGATCCGGATACGTGTACCAGGCCAGATGAGCGATCTGCGCGATGACACCGAGCTCCGGAGTGGCGAATGCATTACCCTGCACACCTCCGCCCGTGGCCCCTATACCGGCATAGTTGTTCTGCTCGGGGAGTACGTCGCCCCCGTAACGGCCGAAACCGGTCTCATGGCACATCTGCACCCACGCCATGTCGGCGCGGATACCGAAGCGGCGGCCGTACTCCACATAGAGCCGGGCGAGTTCCTCGACCGAGCAGGAGAACTTCTCGGGCACACTCATGCGGCTGCTTGCGGTACGGAAGTACCTGACCAGATCGGCCGACGTGCCGAGAAAGCGCCCGTTGAGTGCAGCTGGATCGGTCCCCATGAGATTGAACAGAAGCGCCACGGCCTCCGCACGGGTGGCGCTGCGCCAGGGATACATGCTCTCGAGGGGAAACTCGCGTAGGAGACCGTGGTACTGGGCCATTCGGGCGGCCGGCCAGTGCACGGAGTCGAAGTCACCCCAGGTGGGACGGTAGGAGGAAGGCGGAGGGGCCAATGGACGGCCCGCGCCCCGCGAGGCCATGGTGATCATCTGGGCGAGCGAGATGTGCAGGCCCGGGCCGAAGAGCGCCCCGGAGGTCGATGTGGCCGCCTTCGTACCCGTGGTGATCCCTTCACGGGCGGCCGCGGCCACGTAGTTGTCGGGGAAGAGGGAGTCGGGGCCTGAAGACCGGACATCGACGAAGGGGCAGACGTCCTCTTCCGAGACGGGAATGCGCATGGCCAGGACGATCATCTTGGCGAACTGCTGGCGGGTCACCGGTTCGTGAGGACGGAACGTGCCGTCGAGGAACCCTTCTACGATACCGAGCTGGGTGAACACCTCGATCTGCAGCGCGTAGGGAGACGAACCGATGTCAGGCGGGGCGGCAGAGGCCGGCGCCGCACACAACGCCCACGCACATAGGCAGGTCATCACAACCACGGCGAGAAGGACGGGAAGGCGGCGGCGAGGCCGTTCATCCCGGCCACGAAGCATCATGCTGTTCACGTGCACGGTACTCATGTCTGTCCTCTCAGCTTCGGCCGAAACGCCCGGCAAGTTTAGCCTTCGCCCTCGCAGCGGCGACACCGCTACGCCGCCGACTCAGTAAGTCTACATGGTATCCAATGGGAAGCACGACAATCTGTGGTACCATGATGTCGCTGTCTGCCGAAGCCCCGGTATGGGGGCCGGGTGTCATCCATGAGGCGGGCCGCCCGCTGTCGTATCATCGCACTCACACCGTGCGCCCCTTGGGAAGTTGCCGGACACCGGCTGCTCCCGCAAGCCGAGAAGCCGCTTTGTGAGCGGCCAAGCAGACTGCGAGGAGGAAGGAGTCTCCATTGACCAAGGTGCAATACGTCACCCGCCTTGAGAACGTGCCCGGTTTGCCCGACGCCGACCGCGAACGCCTCCGAGCGGTGAGCGATCGCTTCGCCTTCCGTTCCAACTCCTACTACCTGAGTCTTATCGACTGGAACGACCCCGACGACCCTATTCGTAAGATCATCATCCCCGACGAGCGCGAACTGGGCGACTGGGGCAGGCTCGACGCCTCGGAAGAGAGCCTCTACACGGTTGTGCCGGGGCTCGAGCACAAATACGAGTTCACGGCCATCCTGCTCGTGAACGATCTGTGCGGGGGCTTCTGCCGTTTCTGCTTCCGCAAACGCCTGTTCATGAACGACAACGAAGAGGTCGTGCGGGACGTGGCCCCGGGTCTCGAGTATATCCGCGAGCACACCCAGCTCACCAATATCCTCCTCACGGGCGGAGACCCCCTCCTGCTCTCAACCAAACGCCTGCGCTACATCATCTCCGAGCTGCGCAAGTTGGACCATGTGCAGATCATCCGCATCGGCAGCAAGATACCGGTGTTCAACCCCTACCGCATTCTGAATGACCCCGAGCTCGTGAGCCTGCTCGGCGAGTACAGCCTGCCCCACAAGCGCATCTACATGATGTGTCACTTCAACCATCCCCGCGAACTCACCGACGTGGCTCTCGAAGCCGCAGATCGATTGGCGAAAGCGGGGGTCATTCTGTGCAACCAGACGCCGTTGTTGGCGGGCATCAACGACGACCCCGCCGTACTCGGTGAACTGCTGAACAGGCTCTCCTACGCCGGCATCGCCCCGTACTACGTGTTCCAGATGCGACCCACCCTCGGCAACGAGCCGTTCGCGGTGCCGCTCGAGGAAGCCTTCATGGCTTTCGAGAAGGCCAAGATGAGGTGCTCCGGCCTGGCCAAGCGTCCCCGTCTCGTGATGTCGCACGTCACGGGCAAGATCGAGATCATCGGCATGGATGACGAGCACATCTACTTCCGCTACCACAGAGCGGCCCAGCCCGTGGAGAAGTCGCGCTTCATCGTGTGTCGCCGCAACCCCGAGGCCTTCTGGTTCGACGACTACTCCGAGATGGTGGTCGACTACCGCATCGAGAACCCCTTCTTGGGAGCGCTCATATAGGCGCAGGCGGGTCAGAGCGCCAGCCGTTCTCGTGAGTCTAGACACCGTCACCTTCGACTTCTGGAATACCCTCTTCTCTGACGGGGGCACCGCCTTCGAGGTGCTCTCTGCACGCCGCTGCTCCCTGCTGCTGGGCGCTTTGGAGGACTCAGGCCTCAAGCCGTCGGAAAGCGAGGTGCAGCAGGCATACAGAGCAGGCTTCAGCCGGTATCTCGAGGCGTGGCAGCAAGGAATCCACTACGGCGCGGCCGAGCAGACCGCCTTCGTGTTCGAACTCTTCCAGGTCCGGCCGGCTGCTGAACTCCTGACCGATACCGTCCGGGCCGTTGAGGAGGCCGGCGTCGATCTCCCCATCCAGCCCACCGCGGGCGCCCGTGAGATCGTCGCGCTGTTATCGGGGTTGGACTTCAAGTTGGGCGTGGTGTCGGACACCGGTCTCACACCCGGCCGGATACTCCGGGAGTTCCTTGCCCGCGAAGGCATGCTCGACTTCTTTGTCTCCCTCACCTTCTCCGACGAAACCGGTTTCACAAAGCCCGACCCGCGTATGTTCCGCCGCACCCTCGCGCCCCTCGGATCACTACCGCAACGTGCCGCCCACGTGGGCGACCGCCCCGGCACCGACATCGCGGGAGCGCTGGCGGTGGGCATGTATGCCATACGGTACGCCGCCGTGGAAGACCACCCGGAGCCGCCCCTCGCCCATGCGGTCATCACGCAGCTGCGAGAACTCCCGGCTGCTCTGGCCGAGGTGACCTGCACCTCCCGGTTGACGGGGCTCCCCGCCTCCCGCTCGGAAGGCGGGCAATGCCCACCTTGAACCAGGAGGTCACGCACGGGCTGATTAGCCGGGGAGCCATCGGGGCACAACTTGCTTGAGCCGGTGGGCTCAGCCCCCGCCGGCCCGTCCCTGCCGGGCCAACCCAAGGAGATTGTGTCTGGTGCGTACCGACCACGACGACACCGCAACCGACGGTAGCGCCGTAGAAGCAGATCCCCTCGCCGAGTACCGCTCGAAGCGGGACTTCACCCGCACAGCCGAACCCTCCGGGGGCACCGCCGGCAAGGCAACCACGGCCAAGGAGCACGGCGATACCCTCGGCAGGCAGCTCTTCTGCATACAGAAGCATGCCGCCTCCAGTCTCCATTACGATCTGAGGCTGGAACTCGACGGAGTACTGAAGAGCTGGGCCGTACCCAAAGGACCCTCCCTCGACCCCAAAGACAGGCGCTTGGCGGTCATGACCGAGGATCATCCGCTGGAGTATGGCTCCTTCGAGGGCACCATACCGGAAGGGGAGTACGGCGCCGGAACGGTCATGTTGTGGGATACGGGCTGGTGGGAACCCGACACCTCGTGGTCCAAGGACTTCGCCCGGCAGCTCGAGGAGGGCGAGGCTCCCGCCGTGGGGGCCGCAGTCGCCGCGGGCGAGCTCAAGTTCGTGTTGCACGGGGAGAAACTCAAGGGCAGCTGGGTACTTGTTCAGATGAAGGGCCGAGGCGCGAAGAATTGGCTGCTCGTGAAACATAGGGACGAGGAGGCCCGGCCCGGCTACGAGGTCACCAGCGAGGAGTCGGATTCCGTGGCTACCGGGCGCACCATCGAGGAGATCGCCTTCGAGGATGACGCCGAACATACCGGCGGACACGGCACCTGACCACCGACCCTTCGAGAAACCCTCATGGCCGAAGAAAAGGCACTCGACTTCTCCCACCTCGACAAGGTGTACTTCCCCGCCGCCGGGTTCACCAAGGGTGACGTACTCGACTACTACCGCACGGTGGCCCCCCAGCTGCTCCCTCACCTGAAGAACCGGCCGCTTACCCTGGAACGCTATCCGGAAGGCGTTGACGCCGACAGCTTCTATCAGAAGAACGCCCCCTCCTACTTTCCCGACTGGCTCCGTACTGTGGCAGTCACCTACGAGCGCGCGGGTAAGACGGTCCATCACCCTCTGGTCGATGACGAAGCCGGTCTGCTGTATCTCGTGAACTTGGGCACAATCACCTTCCACACCTTCCTCTCCCGCCAACAGGACGTGGAACACCCCGATATCCTCGTCATCGACGTCGATCCCGCAGGCGACGAACCGAGCGGAAACGGCTCCGGGGGCTCCCGGCCACCCACCGACCCCCCTGAGAACGAGAGACGCATGTTCGCGCAGGCCCGAGAGGCGACCCTCATCCTACGGGAAGAACTCCGCACCCTGCAGATGGATCCACTTCTCAAGACCTCGGGGAAGAAAGGACTACACCTAGCCCTGCCCCTCGACCGCACTAGGACCCACGCCGAAGTACGCAACTCCCTGGTGGAGCTCTTCGAGCGATTGGTGGCACGCCATCCCGCTCTGCTCACCCGCGAGTTGCGCAAGGAGAAACGCAGAGGCCGAGTTTATCTGGACACGCTCCGCATGGCCCTCGGGGCCACACTCGTGCCTCCGTATGTGGTGAGGGCCACCCCCTACGCCTCCGTCTCCATGCCCATCACCTTCGCGGAACTCGAAGATGTGAAGACGGCCCGAGAATTCACCATTCTGAACGCGCCCTCTCGCCTGGCGGAGAAGGGCGACCTGTGGGCCGGGCTCGTCAGCAAAAGGAGCTGAACTCCATGGACGGCACCCACCAAGATGGACAGAGAGCCGGCGCTGCGGGAGGAGCAGACAGCGTCACCGCACTGGTATCCGGGTCCACCGGTTTCATGGGTGGAGCCATCACCCGTCACCTGCTCGCGGGCGGATTCACCGTGCGGGCCATGGGCCGGAGCGCAGAGCGCGCCCGGACGCTGATATCGGCGTGGCCGGAAGCCGCACAAGCTCTCTTGGAGGGACGCCTCTCCTTCATCTCCGCCGATGTCACGGATCCCGCCTCCCTGCCCCCCGCCGTGGAGGGCGTCGGCCTCGTGGTACAGGCGGCCCAGTTCCCCGGGGCTCCGGTGGAGGACCCCAGACGGAGATACACGTACATGAATGTGGACCGGGGAGGAACCATCAATCTGCTCGGGGCAATCGAGCGCGTGTACGGAGGATCCGGAGGTGCCTGGCCCAGAGCACCCCGCTTCGTCTATCTGAGCGGCGCCGGGGTGGAACCCGAAAGCGATTTCCCCTGGGTGCAGGCCAAACTGCAGGCGGAGAAGGCCTGCAGGAAGAGCGGGCTCGACTGGTGTATCGTACGGCCCAGCTGGACGTACGGCCCAGGCGACCGCTCCCTCAACCGCCTCCTCGGCTACACCCGCTTCCTTCCCTTCCTGCCCTTCTTCGGTGACGGGAAGGCTCTCGTGTCACCCGTGTTCGTGGAAGATGTGGGCCGCCTGCTCGCCCTGGTGGCCGCCCACCCGGAGCGGACCAAGGAGCGGACACTGCCTCTGGGTGGCCCCCAGATCCTCACGCTCAACGACTTTTTGCGCATCGCCCTCGCCGTGAGCGGCCGCTCGCATCCCATCCTCCACATTCCACTGGCAGTGGGCCGTGCTCAGGGAGCGGTCATGCAGTATCTGCCCGGCCGTCCCCTCACTCCCGAGGCGGTCGACTTCGTGGCCCACGGCGCCGTCGGCGACCTGAGGGCCCTCAAGGAGATATTCCCGGAGTTTGAACCGCTCCCCATTCGAGCCGCCTTGTCAACCTACCTTGGACCGGGCGTCGCCGGCGACCGCGGCGCCACGCCGGAAACCACGCCATAGCCGGAGAGGACACACGATGAGCGACACTCTGCGCGAGACACACGAACAGCTTCCCACCGACGCCGGCGATACGCGGCCCGTGCTCGTGACCGGTGCCACCGGCTACATAGGGAGCCACGTGGTAGAGGAACTCCTCCGCCGAGGATACCCGGTCCGCTGCACGGTGCGAAGCCGCGAGAAACTCGAGCGCTTCGCCTGGCGGGATCAGGTGGACGTGGCGGAAGCCGACGCCTTCGACATCGAGTCGTTGCCCATTGCGCTGCGCGGTATCCGTGCCGCCTACTACTTCATCCATTCCCTGCTTGGGAAAGAGCCCGACTACGCGGCCCGCGACCGGGCGGCCGCATTCAACTTCGCCTTGGCGGCCAAGGAAGAGGAGGTGCCCCGCATCATCTACTTGAGCGGGCTGGGACGCGAAGACGCCAACATCTCCGAGCATCTCTCCAGCCGCCAAGAGGTGGGCCGGATGCTCGCCTCCACCGGGGTCCCGGTCACCGAACTCCGCGCCGCCATCGTCGTCGGCGCCTGGAGCCTGTCGTTCAGGATGATCCGTTACCTCACCGACCGGATACCACTTATGATCACCCCGAAGTGGGTGCGCACCAGGGTACAGCCCATCGCCCAAGACGACGTCATCCGCTACCTGTGCGACTCTCTGGAGGTGCCGGAATCGGCGGGCATGGTGCTCGAGGTGGGGGGAGCGGACATTCTCACCTACGGGGACATGATGATGGGCTACGCGGAAGAACGAGGCCTCCACCGGGCCATGATACCGGTGCCGGTGCTGACCCCGGGTCTGTCCGCCTACTGGGTGGACCTGGTGACTCCCATCCCCGCCTCCCTGGCCCACCCCCTCATCGAGGGACTCCGAAGCGAGGTCATCGTGACCGACCACACCGCCCGGCGCCTGTTCCCCTTCGTACCCATGAACTACCGCGAGGCGGTCAAGCGGGCGCTCGAGGAGCAACCCCGGATCACCTAGAAGGGGAGGGGGTCCGCACGTGCTGCCGGGCGCGAGCTGCACAAGCACCTGGGCACAAGCAGCCCCGCGGGCAGCCGCTCACACGCAGCCCGCGGGGGCGGGTACTTCACCGCCGCTCTAGGCCGGAGGGCCCTCTTGTTCGCCCGAGCCTTCCCCCGGGGCCTCCCCGGCCCCGGGGACCGGGTGCACCACGCAGTGAGTGATGCGCCGCTCGGCGATCTCTGTCACCTCCAAGGTCAGACCGTCGTACTCCACGGCATCCCCCACCCCGGCCGGGCGCTCGAGAAGTGCCAGTACCAACCCACCCACCGTATCCACCTCGGGATGCTCGAGGTCGCGTCCGAGCAGCTCGCCGAGTTCATCCAAACGCAGGGCCCCCTCCACGGCGAGACTGCCGTCCTCGTTCCACTGGTACTCCTCTTCCCGCACCGTTTCGTCTATCTCGCCCACGATCTCGTGGAACACGTCTTCGATGGTGATGATGCCCGCGGTGCCACCGAACTCGTCCATCACCACCGCCATCTGTGTGTGGTTCTCGCCCATGGCTTCAAGCACCGTATCCAGCTTGGCCGTCTCGGGCAGGAAGGGAACGGGGCGCAGATCCGCCGGGCCGAACGACCGGTCACGCAGCATGAGACGCATGATGTCCTTCACGTGGAGCATGCCCACGATGTGGTCGAGGTTATCCTCGTAGACGGGATAGCGGGTGTGCGGCGTGGTGCGTACGATCTCCGCGAGTTCCTCGGCCGAGGCGTCCACGGGGATACCCACCACCTCTACCCGGGGTACGATGCCTTCGCCTGCGGTGAGCTCCCCGAAGTCGAGCAGCTCCCTGACCACTCTGGCAGACTCCGGTCTGATAAGGCCCCTCTCGAGGGACTCATCCACGATGAACTGCAGCTCTTCGGGCGTGCAGAAGTGATCGTGGGTGATACCCCGCTTCACTCCGAGCAGGCGGAGCACGCCCGTACCGATTCCATTCAAGAGGAGCACGAGAGGATAGAGCAGGCGGTAGAGCATCACCATGGGGGGAACGATGGTAAGCGCCGACCGCTGCGGATAGAGCAGGGCCAAGGACTTGGGGAGCATCTCGCCCAAGACGATGTGGAAGTAGGTGAGAAAGAGCACGGCGAGTACGCTGGCCAGCGTGTGAACGCCCACCCAACCTGCCAATCCGGCCGGCTCCAGCCATGAGGCGATGAGTGCGGCGAGTTCGTGCTCCCCGTACATGCCGAGCCCCAGGCTGGCCGCCGTGATACCGAGCTGGGCAGTGGCCACGTAGCGATCCTGCCGCCGCGGATTGTGTAGGATGCGGCTTACGATGCGGGCGGCCCAACGGCCCTCCCGGGCCATACTGTCGACTGAGGCCCGAGGCACCCCCACCAGTGCGAACTCCGCGGCTACGAACACCGCGTTCAGCAGGATGAGCATGGCGATGATCAGCAGGGGAAGGACGACAGTCATGCCTCTTCCTCCTCCACCGCCACCGGGCGGGCCCGCACCGAGCTCACCGCGTGCTTCACCACCTTCTCCACCTCGACCTCGACCCCGTCGATCTCGAGGAGTTCCCCTGCCGCAGGCAGGTGGCCCAGCCGTTCGGTCACGAAACCCCCCACGGTGACCGCTTTGCCCTTCCATTCCGCCCCCACCCAGGGAGCCGCCTCGTCCAAGGGTAACGCGCCGGGCAAGCGCACCCAGCCGTCGTCCAGGAGACGGGGGGAAAGACGCCCCGACTTGAACTCGTCGTTCAGGGTGCCGAACACCGCCCCTAGCACATCTTCGAGGGTGACGAGGCCGGCGAACCCCCCGAACTCGTCGACCACCACGGCCATCTGGCTGTGATGCTCGCGCAACATGGTGATGAGCCGGTCGATACGTACCGTTTCCGTCACGGCTAGAACGGGTCGCAGGAGCTCCTCGAGCGTCACCTCGGCCGCCCGCCCCGCAATGTGCAGCACGGCCACGTCGCGAGCATGGATCATGCCGATGATGTTGTCGGTGGTGTCACGATAGACGGGGAATCGCGTGAACGGGCTCCGGCTGACCGCCGCCACGATGTCCTCCAAGGGAAGGTCAGCGTCGAGCATCTCCACCTTGACCCGCGGAATCATGACGCTCTCCACCGGGCGCCCACCCAGCTTGAGCGCCTGGCGCAGACGCCGCTGCTCTACAGGTTCGAGCAGGCCGCCGTCGCAACTCTCGGCGACCAGAAGCTCGATCTCCTCGGGCGAATGGATGTGACGCGGCCGGTCCTCCTTGATGCGGACGGCCCGGAGCGCGAGGATGGCGCTGCCGTTCAGGATGGCGATGAACCAGGAGTAGAGCTTGAGTGAGATGCGCATGGGCCACGCGGTGAGAAGAAGCACCTTGGCCGGAAACTGCAGCGCAAGGGATTTGGGCACCAACTCGCCCAGGATGACCTGCAGGGTCACAAGTCCGATGAGCACGATGAGCGAGGCAGCGCCCCAGGCGGCAAGATCCTCCAGACCCCCCATGCGGGCGAGCACCGAGGCCAGGTCTCTCGCCACAGTTGCCTGTCCGAAGGCTCCGAGTACCAAGCTCGACAGGGTGATGCCGATCTGGCACCCGGCGACGAAACGATCGAGCAGCCGCGAGTCCTGCACCACCGGGAGCATCCACACCGCAGAAGGACTGCCGGCCCCGGCCAGCTGCCGCACCATGGTACGCCTCACGCTCACCGCCGAGAACTCAGCGGCAACGTAGAGCGCGTTGGCTCCGATGAGGAGGGCTATCACCGCCCAGTGGAGTGGGTTCACGAAATGACAGCGCTACCTTGTCGTGCGCTCACGTGTGACCCCCCGACGCATCCGACCTCCTCACCGACCGCGCACATCACTGCAGCTCGTGCGAGTGGGGATGCGAATGAGCCCGACCGGGCTCGCTGCCGGTCTCTCAGCAGCCCGGCTCGCCCGGATGGCCGCAACAAGAACTGCGCGTGCGGATCTTGATCCACGTGTTTCTCACCGTGAGATGAAGCTTGCGCGAGAGGGGCATGGGCTGCCGCCAGTTACTCAGTACGCTGCGAAGTGAAGGCATCGGTCTTCCCCGAGACTTCCTGACCCCGGCGCTCTCTAGCCGGGAGGCCGAAACAGGGTGATGGTGTACGCCTGCACGAGGCCATCGGGCCCGTTCACCGAAGAATCGTACTCCACCACCACGTCTTTGTTGAGCAGGAACAACAGCTTGTCGACCAAGCAGTTCGCCTTCGACACATAGAACACATGGTCGCTCACGTCGTCGGAGACGTGAACGTTGAAGCCTCCCGCACTGCGCGTGATGGACTTGAGACGGCCCAACACAGCGACCTTCTCGGAGACAACCGGAGCCTGCTGCCCGTCATCTTCGAGCGGTTCGGGCACCTGGCCGAACTCCGTCTGCCAGAAGTCTTCAAAAGCCTTCTTGGCTGCCCACTCCACCCTCTCGGCGAACTTCTCCCGCAGCAGGTCGGCCTTCACCCTCTTGCGATAAGGAGATTCGCCTTCGTCCCGCCGGTACATATCGGAGAGAGCGATGAAATACGCCTCGGCGGAGAAGACGAGCTCGCGAGACTTGATCATCTCCCGCAGAATGTCGGGAGTGGCATTGATGATCTGATCGTTATGCATGGTATCTCCGGCCTCAGCTCACTTCTCGACGTTGATGCTGGTCACCATTGCTAATGTATCGTCAAAACCCGGCGCGAACAAGTAAGGAGCACCGGCCCCGTGGAGGGAACGTCGGCTTCCCCCCGGCGCCTCGACCCGCGCGCCTCTCTGCGATTCTCTTGGCCCCTCCTCACGCGCCTCGCAGGAGGCGCCGGCTCATGGAGGAGTCAGTCCTCCGCCTCCAGGCTCTCCGGCAGCCCGAACAGGTCGTCGAGCACGAAGTGGGGTGTGACCTCGGCGGCGGCAAGATCCTCCCTTGTGGCCACCCCCGTCAATACCAGAGCCGTCACCATACCCGCACCCAGTCCGAACGCGATGTCGGTTTCGATCCTGTCGCCCACGAACAGGGTCTCCCCGGAAGGTACGCCCGATGCTTCAGCCAAGACCTCAGCCATCGCCAGACCCGGCTTCCCCACCACCACCGGCTCGACAGAGGTGCATGCCGCCACCGCCGCCACCACCGAGCCTCCACCCGGGAGAACACCGTGTTCCGTGGGGATGGTCACGTCGGCATTGGTGGCCACGAACAAAGCGCCGGAGAGCACGGCGTGCTGCGCCGCCGCCAAGCCCCAATAGGTGAACGACCTGTCAAGGCCCACAGCCACCGCCCCCGGAACCGGTGTGGTTCTCGCTTCGTAGGCGTGGAGTTCCTCCAGGGTGCCAGGCACGTGCTCCGCGGGAAGGCCCGCCTCTCGCAACTCCCTACCGAGGCCCTCCTCCCCCACGTACAGCACCGCTTCTCCGGCAGCCAGCCTGCCCGCAACGTAGCGGGCAGCGGCCCACGCGGAACCCACCACCTGACCGGTCTCGGCGGGCAGGCCCATATCACTCAGCTTGCGAGCCACCTCTGACCGGTGCATGGTCGAGTTGTTGGTGACGAAACGTACCTGTAGCCCCCGTCGATCAAGGTACTCGAGGGCTTCGCGTGCCCCGGGCACCGGCCGGCTGCCGCGATAGAGCACTCCATCCAGATCGAAGGCCACCAGTTTGATCCTGCCCGCCATATCGAGGCCGCCTCCACGACCGCTTTCCCGTCTCCACCTGTGTGTGCCCCGCCGCACCGGCAGGCGCGGACATCGTTTCCCACCGTTCACTGTCTTGGTGGACTGGTTCCCATATGTGCGACTCCTCACACCAAGTGGAGAGCCCGGGCGATCCGGGCCACTCCCACGAACGCCAAGTCGATGGCGGCGGCAGGGCACAGTTCATGGCAGCAGAAGCACCGTATACACAGAGAGTCGTCCACACGCGCAAGATTGCCACGCACAGTGATGGCCCCCTTGGGGCAGGCCCGCTCGCAGGCCCGGCAGGCAATGCAGCGGCCTTCGCGTGGACGCGGCCGGGGGTTGAGGGCCCCCCGGGCCACAGGCAGCAGCACACCCGAGAGCCCGCGGAACACGCCGAACCCCAAACGGTCCCCCTCCCGGGGCGAAGGGAGGGCAAGGCCGTCCCCGTCCAGGCCCTCGAAGTCTTCGCCCACGATCTCCACCGCCTGCGGATCTGCCCCGGGGAGACCCCGCTTCGCGGCCTGCACGAGTACCGGCACCCGCTTGGCATCGATGCCCGCCAACCGGCAGGCTACAGCGTCGAGCGCCACCGGATCGGCCGAGGCCAGGAGGGCACCCACGAACCGGGGCCGCCCGGCGGTACCGGGGCCGTCGCCTTCGAGAGCACACACGGCATCCATGAGCGACACACGGGGCCGTATGAACGACGCCACGTCGAGTAGCATATCCGCGAAGCGGGAAGGGTCGGCTAGTTTGGCATGGTAGCCGCCCTTGGACATACCCGCAATGAGGCCGAAGAGATTCTTCACCGCTCCGGTGTAGGTCATGAAGGTGTGAGTCTTGAGCTTGCATACCGAGACGAGCCCTTCCACCTCGAGTGCCGCCGTGAGTACATCGAGGCGCTTCATGAGGCTGCCGGAGGGATGGGGGGTGCCGACACCCACGTTGTTGAGGCACACCTCGAGCTCAAGGCGCTGCACCACATCCCAGATACCGGTGCGCTCATACACATGCCGGAGCGCGCGTGCTGAGTTCGCGAATGCGACTCCGGGGCTCTCCATGACTACCGGAGAGGCTCCCGCCTCGCGCATGCGCACGGCCACCTGCTCCACCACGGCCGGATGTGTGGTGATGGCCTTCTCCGGCGGTACGGCCATGAGCAGGTTGGGCTTGAGCCCGATCCTCTCTCCCGCCGCCACGAACGACCCCATGCCGCCGAGCGGCCGCAGCACAGCCCCCACCGCCCGGCCCACCTCGTGAGGCGCATACGAGGAACAGCGGACCACCGACACGGTGGAGCCACCGGATGAGGCGGCGCACGCGCTCATCGGCCGCCACCGCCGCCCTGGTCACGCGGCCGGCAAGGTTTGGCGGCCGGCCCACGCGGTAACGTACCAGCATACGGTCCGCACCCTCTACTACCTCTGCACACAAGGAGCCTTTCTCTATGGAGCGAGTGAAGTTCACCACGACGTTTCTCACCAGGATACAGGTGACCGAGACAGTGTCCAGTTTCCGCTTTGAGAAGCCCGAAGGATTCACCTACCTGGCCGGCCAGTGGTTCAAGATCACCGTGCCCTCCGCCCAGGGCCCCCTCAGCAAACCCTTCACCTACTCGAGTTCTCCCACCGAGCCCTATCTACAGCTGAGCACCCGCCTCAGCGGGTCGGAGTTCAAGAACGCGCTGGCGGCTCTCCAGCCCGGCAACGAAGTGGAGATGCAGGGGGTGTACGGCAACTTCACGCTGAAGGACGATCTGAAACGGCTCGTCTTCCTGGCGGGCGGCATTGGTGTCACCCCCATAAGGAGCATCCTGCGCTATCTGTCCGACACGGGCGGAACCCTACCGATCACGGTCTTCTACGGCAACATGACGGTCGATGACATCCCCTTCAAGGGGGACTTCGACGAGTTCGAAACCGCCCTGCCCTCGCTGAAGGTGGTGCACGTGATCTTTGATCCGCCTGCCGACTGGGAGGGCCACCAAGGTTACATCACCGCCGACGTGGTGAAGGCAGAACTCGAGGATCCCACCGCCTGGACGTACTATGTGAGCGGCCCGCCGCCCATGATCGAGGCCATGAAGAAGGTCACCGACACGCTCGGGCTTCCGGAGCAATGCCTCGTCGTGGAGAGCTTCGGCGGCTCCAAGTAGGAGAAGGGCGCATCCAGGAAGCCGAAGGCGGGCCTGAGTGGTGTGGGCGGCCGGGGGGTCACCCCCGGCCGCACCCCGAGGAGCCGCTCAAGAGAAAGATCCGCCCCCGCCCAGTCGCGGCAGGCACAGCGGAGCCCCCGGCCCCGTTGCCGGAGCGCTCGCACCTCAGGGCATCTGCTCCAGTATCTGCCTCAGCACCCGGGGCAGGATGCCCCCGTGCCGGTAGTACTCCACCTCCGCCTCCGAATCGAGCCTGGCCGTCACCTCGAAGCGGCACACACCGTGCGGCCCGGTTGCCTCCACCTGCAGGGCTGCGTGCGGAACGAGGCCTTGAGCGATGCCGCGCACGCTGATCTCCTCCTCACCGGTGAGCCCCAGGGTGGCTGCATCTTCGCCCGGGGCGAACTCGAGCGGCAGAATGCCCATACCCACCAGGTTGCTCCGGTGGATACGCTCGAAACTCCGCGCGATCACCGCTCGCACGCCGAGGAGCGCCGGGCCCTTGGCCGCATAGTCGCGCGAGCTACCGGTACCGTACTCCCTGCCGGCGATGACCACCAGGGGCATACCCGCCTCCCTGTAGGCCATGGCGGCATCGAAGATGGGGAGAATGCGCCCAGAAGGACACAGCACGGTATAGCCGCCCTCGCGCCCCTCGAGCATGAGGTTGCGGATGCGGACGTTCGCAAACGTGCCTCGCATCATCACCTCGTGGTTACCACGGCGGGCGCCGAACGTATTGAAGCCGGCCGGCTCCACCCCTCTCTCGCTCAAGTAGCGGCCCGCCGGGCCGTCCACGGGAATGGAGCCCGCCGGCGAGATGTGGTCGGTGGTGATGGAGTCTCCAAAGACGGCAAGAACACGAGCGCCTACCAGATCTTGGGCTGGAGCTGGTGTGGGTGCCACCTTCTTCAGGAAAGGCGGTTCCCGCACGTAGGTGGAGTCGAGTTCGAAGTTGAAGAGTGCGCCCCCGGGTACGGGCAGGCTCTCCCAACTCGGGTCGCCCTCAAGGACCTCCGCGTAGGCCCCCTCGTAGAGGCCCTTACTCGAAGAGGCGGCGACCAGGGAGGCTACCTCTGCATCCTCGGGCCACACATCTCTCAGGAAGACATCCTCCCCCCGGTCGTTCCTGCCCAGAGGTTCACGAGTGAGATCGGTCTCGACCGTTCCGGCCAAGGCGAAGCCCACCACCAACCCCGGTGAGGCCAAGTAGTTGGCCCGCACGAGCGGATGGACCCGGCCTTCGAAGTTGCGATTGGCGCTGACCACCGCGGCCACCGCCAGTTGGTGGCGCTGTATGGCTTCGCTCATGACCGGGTCGAGCGGGCCGCTGTTGCCGATGCAGGTGGAGCAACCATAGCCCACAACGTGGAACCCAAGGGTCTCGAGCGGAGCGAGAAGCCCCGCCTGCCGGAGATACTCCGTCACCACTCGCGAACCCGGAGCGATGCTCGTCTTGACCCAAGGCTTCACATTCAACCCGGCGCGCACCGCGTTCCGCGCCACCAGCGCCGCCGTGATCATGGCTGCAGGGTTGGAGGTGTTGGTGCAGCTGGTGATGGCGGCGATCACCACCGTTCCGTCGCACAGCTTGAGGCTGCCCGAGGAGAGGCACACCTCGGTCTCACGTGCGGCCTGGCCGCTGCGCCCAGCCGCAGCGGCCAGCGCGGGCAAGCTCTCTGCGAAGCTCTCGCCCACTCGAGGGAGTGGCACCCTATCCTGAGGCCGCCGCGGACCGGCCAGGCTCGGCTCGACTTCGGCCAGGTCGAGTTCCACCACCTGCGAGAACTCCGGGTCGGCTGCGCCCGCCTCCCGGAACATGCCCTGTAGCCGACTGTAACCCTCCACTCTTGCAATGAGTTGTGCACTGCGGTCTGTCTGCAATAGATACTCCAGAGTGGCATGGTCGACGGGGAAGAACCCCGTGGTGGCCCCGTACTCGGGAGCCATGTTGGCCACGGTGGCCCGGTCGGGAAGCGATAGTGCGTCCACCCCCTCGCCGAAATACTCGACAAAGCGTCCCACCACCCCCACCGAGCGGAGGAGTTCGGTGAGGGTGAGTACGAGATCGGTGGCCGTCACACGGGGGCGCAGCCGCCCCGTGAGCCGCACGCCGACCACCGCGGGCGGCAGCATGAAGTAGGGATGCCCCAGCATCACCGCTTCCGCTTCAATGCCTCCCACGCCCCACCCCAGCACTCCGAGCCCGTTGATCATGGTGGTGTGGGAGTCGGTGCCGACCACGGTGCCGGGGAAGGCCACGAACTCACCGCCCCGCTGCTCAAGATTGACCACCGACGACAGGAATTCCAGGTTCACCTGGTGACAGATACCGGCGCCGGGAGGGAACACCGTCAGCCGCTCGAACTGATCCTGGCTCCAGCGTAGAAGCTCATACCGTTCGCGGTTCCGCTCGATCTCGAGCTGCATGTTGCGCACGAGTGCATCGGACGAACCATGGTAGTCCACCTGCACCGAGTGGTCGACCACCAGGTCAACCGGCACCGCCGGATCGACAAGGGCGGGGTCGCCCCCCTCGCGCGCCACGGCGGAACGCAGAGCGGCCAGATCGACCACACAGGGCACGCCGGTGAAGTCCTGCAGAAGCACACGCGTGGGCCGGAAGGGGATCTCGCGCCGGAACACACCCGAGGAGCTCCACTTCGCCACCTCCACGACGTCATCCTCGCTGACCACCCCGTCGCCCGCGTTGCGAAGCACGTTCTCGAGAAGCACGCGGATGCTGTAGGGCAGGCGGGCGCACTCGGTGAGCCCGGCCCGCTCCAAGGCGTCGAGCCTGGCCACCTTGGCCTCGACCCCGCCCAGCACCTCTACACTGAACGCCCCGAAGGGATCAGATGCTTTCGCCATTCCCTCTCCCGCCTGCCGCGACGGGTTCCGGCCCCGGAGCCCGTCTCCTGATTGCCCGTCGTCCACCGGGACTCTGTCGTCCACCGGGCTCAGAATACCCGTTCGGGCCTCGCCGACGCGACCTCCCTGCCTTGGACCGCGTTGTTGAGCGCCCGCATGTAGGCCTTGGCCGACGCCTCCACCACATCGATGGAGACTGCTTGGCCGGCATAGTTGTGCCCGCCCACGTCAACGGCCACCCGCACTTCGGCAAGCGAATCCTTGCCCGAAGTGACGGCCCTCACCCGGTAGTCGAGCAGGCGTCCCTGCATGCCCACAGCGTCGTCGATAGCGTAGAAGATCGACTCCATGGAGCCGCTCGAGAAGGCCTTGCCCCGTATCGTCTCGCCCTGCCTCTCCACCGTCACCTGGCTCGTGGGAATTATCTCCGAGCCGGCGGAGAGGTAGAAGTGGCCCAGAGAGAAGAGATCCTCGCGCTCTCGTATCTCTTCGCTCACGAGCGCCTCCAAGTCGAGGGCGGTGACCGTCTTCTTCTTGTCGGCCACCTCCTTGAAGCGCCGGAAGGCGTCGTCCAGCGCCTCGTCGGACAGCGTGATACCCAGCTCTGCCAGCCGGGAGCGCAGTGCGTGCCGGCCGGAGTGCTTCCCGAGCACGATGTCCGAGTCACCCAGACCGATGTCTTTTGCGTGCATGATCTCGTAGGTGGTGCGTTCCTTGAGCACGCCGTCCTGGTGGATGCCGGACTCATGCGCGAAGGCGTTCTTGCCCACCACCGCCTTGTTGGGCTGGATGTCGTACCCGGTGAGATTGGACACCAACCGGCTGGTGCGGGCGATCTCCGTGGTCACCACGTTGACGGGCCGGTTCAAGATATCCTTACGCGTGACCAGGGCCATGGCCACCTCTTCGATGGCGGCGTTGCCCGCCCGCTCACCGAGACCATTGACTGCCACCTCCACCTGCGTGGCCCCCCGTTGTACCGCGGCGAGCGAATTGGCCACCGCCAACCCCAGATCGTTGTGGCAGTGCACCGAGAGGACCACATCCTCCAGACCGGCGACGTGCTCGTAGAGGTAGTCCATGAGGGCGGCGTACTCGCTGGGCAATGTGTAGCCGACCGTGTCGGGCACGTTGATGGTGGTGGCCCCAGCCTCGACGGCCGTCTGTAGCACTTCTGCCAGGAAGGTCGGCTCCGACCGGGTGGCATCCATGGCCGAGAACTCCACATCACCGGGGCAGAGCGACGCGGCGAACTCAGTCATCTCGCGAGCCAGCTCCACCACCTCGGGCCGGGTCTTCTTGATTTGGTGCTCTAGATGGACGTCGGAGGTCGAGACGAACACGTGGATGCGGGGACGATCGGCCTCTTTGATGGCCTCCCAGCAGGTGAGGATGTCGCTTCTCACACAGCGGGCCAGCCCGCACACGGTGGCGCCCTTGACCTCGCGGGCGATGGCCTGCACCGCCTCGAAGTCACCCGGACTGGTAGCCGGGAACCCGGCCTCGATGACGTCGACTCCCAGTCGCACCAGCTGATTGGCGATCTCGAGCTTCTCGGTCATGTTGAGGCTGATGCCGGGGGACTGCTCTCCATCACGAAGAGTGGTATCGAAGAAGACCACCGGCACTCCCTCGTTGCGGCGCACACTTCCGGGTGGCGCCACCAACAGTTCCCCAGGGCTCGTGATCCCGGCGGCCTTCTGGACCGGGGCTGGTGGTCGGCCCGATGATGACGATGGCATACTGCTCCCCTCTCAAGTGACGATTGCGTAGACGGTGACGTGCCGGTAAGCGCCGGCTCTCGCGAAACTCTCCCCCTAGCGGGGGAGCAGGAGCAGGAGGGTAAGAGCCAGGCTGAGGCAGGCCAAAGCAACCCCTTGGGGAGAGGCTGACACTATGGTGGCAGGCCCGGCGTTCATGAGTGCACAGTGTAATCCAAGGGACTCCCCCGTGCAACCGCATCCGATGCCTCCCAGCGCGCGGCAGCCCTTTCACGGTGCGGCGCCATTTCCGGTATCCTTGGTCTATGAGCGAAAATGAGCACACGCTGGCCGTCTTCATCGACTTCGAGAACCTTGCCATCGGCTTCAAGCACCGCAAGGGAGACTTCGATGTGGGCATGATCCTCGAGCGCCTCGTCGAAAAGGGCAAGATCATAGTGAAGAAGGCCTACGCCGACTGGACCGTCTACGACAAGTACACCAAGGCCATGCACGAGGCCGCCATCGAACTCATCGAGATACCCCGACGGTCCATGACGGGCAAGAACTCGGCCGACATCCGCTTGGCCGTTGACGCCATGGACTTGGCATGGTCCAAGGAGCACATCGACACCTTCGTGGTGGTCTCTGGAGATTCCGACTTCTCGCCGCTCGTCTCGAAGCTGAAGGAGAACGGCAAGCACATCATCGGCCTGGGCATGAAGGCTTCCACCTCCGACCTGCTTTCCAACAACTGCGACGAGTTCATCTTCTACGAGGACTTGGAGGCGGCACCCATCACCGTCCCCTCTCCTTCGGCCGAGGAGATCCCCGCCAAGAAGCGGGAGGTCTTCGACCTCCTGTTCGAGTCGATCGCGGCACTCATTCGTGAGAACAAAGACCCCATCTTCGCCTCCATGGTAAAAGACACCATGCAGCGCAAGCGGCCTTCGTTCAACGAATCAGGCTTCGGGTACCGCAACTTCAGCGACCTCTTGGAAGATGCGCAGAAGCGTGGCTACATCAAGCTTCGCCGCTCACGCGCCGCCGGAGGAAGCTACGTGGTCGACGGCTTCACCAAGTAGTTCTCCCGCCGTTGTGGCGGCAGGCTGTTGCGGGAGCTCGGGGTCTCCGGGCGGCGGTCGCGCGGCACTCAGGCAATCCCCGATTGTGCTCAGCCGTCCCCCCCGTCCCCCAGTTCACCGGCCTTACGCGCGTTCCGATGTACCCGCGCCGAGAACTCCTCCACCACGCTGAGAAGGGACAGGTCCAACGCCCCGAGCGTTTGCGCGGCGATGTCTTCGGGCACCCCGCCGTAGAAGGCCTCGGCCACACCACCACAGATGCAGGCCAGGGTATCGGCATCGCCGCCCAGAGAGATGGCATTGCGAATGGCATCCTCGAAGCCGGTGGAGTCGAGAAACGCCACGATGGCCTGCGGTACAGTTCCCTGGCAGGTCACATCGAAGACATAGGTGGGCCTGATGTCATCACAGGTGAAGGACAAGTCGTAGCCGAACCGCCGCTGCACCTGCCCCCGTATCGCCTCCTTCGATTCACCCTGCCGGGCGAGAAACGCAGCTGTTGCCGCCGCCTGCGCGCCCTTGATACCTTCGGGGTGTGAATGGGTGACGGCCGTGAACCGGCAGGCGGCATCCAGCACCTCGTCGAGGGTCTCATACCAGAAGGCTACCGGGCTGATGCGCATGGCTGCTCCATTGCCGTAGCTCTGGTAGGGAGCCGCGTCATCCGATGAGGCCCACCGGTGAAACATGCCGCCATATCCCGCTCCCGGGTACCGCCGGTAGTACTCCTTCATCGACCTCCCGTAATCCTCGCCGGTGAGGAGAGTCTGGGCCAGTGCCACGGTGAGGACCGTGTCGTCGGTGAAACACGACCATGGGGTGAACAAAGGGAAAGCCTTGGTCTTGGTGCCGGCGCTTTCATGGACCGAGCCGATTACGTCGCCGGCGATCGCGCCCAACATACGAATCCCCCCCTCACACTCCGCGACCTCGACGTGCGGAACCTCGCTGGAGTAACGCGATTGAGCCGTCTTCCGGCTTCAATCGTCCTCCGGTTTCACACCATGAGTGTAACCCTCGCCGGAACGAATCGACGCTCCCGCGCCCGACGACTCCTTGACGGGGCGTGGCGGCACGTTCAAAATACGCGTATCTGCGCAGATATGTTGATAGAGAGGGGACGCGTCACGAAACAGGAGGCGGCACTTCTGAAAGCGGTGGCAGAGCCCACTCGTCTCGCTCTGGCCGTGCTCCTCGCCGTGCGCGGAGAGACGTGCGTGTGCATGCTGGCCGAAGCGCTGGAACAACCAGATTCGAAGATCTCCCGTCACCTCGCCGTCCTTCGGGCGGCCGGCATGGTTGAGGCACGTCGTGAGGGCACGTGGATGCACTACAGGCTCGTCGAGCCGCGAAGCGACTTGGAGCGGCGCCTACACGAATGCTTCCGCGACTCACTCGCAAACCTGGATTCGCTCAAAGCGACCCGCGAGCGACTCCTATGTGCGGTCTGCCCGAGCGAGCTCGACCCTGCGCAGCGCAAAGCCACCAAGGCGGCAGCGAGAAGAGCAGCCGGCACGCGCACGGCGGGCGGCGGCGGACGTATCGGCGCACGCACCAATCCCCTACCCGACTAAGGAGCAACGGTGGCCGAAAACATGCCCTCCCCCTCCCGCTCACACGAACAGCCTTCTCCCGGCCCCCGCGGCGGCGGCAAAGCACCGAAGGGCAACGGCAAGGGCCTGAGCTTCTTTGAGAAGTGGCTCACCATCTGGGTCATCCTCTGCATCGGCCTCGGCATCCTCTTGGGAAGACTGGCCCCCGGCCTCGCCAAGACCCTCGACGGCGCCGCCATCTTCGTGAACGAGGCTCCCGTCGTCTCCATTCCCATCGCCATCTGCCTGTTCGCCATGATGTACCCCATCATGGTCAAGATCGACTTCGCCCAGGTCATCAAGGCCGGCAAGAGCCTGAAGCCGGTAGGGTTGACGCTCTTCCTCAACTGGGCGGTGAAGCCGTTCACCATGTACGGCATCTGCACCATCTTCCTGGGAACCCTGTTCTACACCTTCATCGGCCCGGACGCCGTCGACTACGTCAAGATGCCGTTGGGTATGACCGACCTGGCCGTGGGCGACACCTACGGCGCGGGTACGGTGGTCATTCACGATGGTGTGAGGATGCTCGAGGTGCCCCTGTGGCGCAGCTACCTGGCAGGATGCATACTCTTGGGTATCGCTCCCTGTACGGCCATGGTGCTGGTGTGGGGATACCTGGCCCGTGGCAACGACGGCCTCACGCTGGTCATGGTGGCCATCAACTCCCTCACCATGCTTGTGCTCTACGGTGTTCTGGGTGGCTTCCTGCTGGGTGTGGGGTCGCTTCCGGTGCCCTGGCAGGCGCTTCTGCTCTCGGTGGGTATCTACGTCGCCCTGCCTCTTCTCGCCGGCTACTTCACACGCAGGTGGATAATCAAGGCCAAGGGGGTGGTCTGGTTCCAAGAAAAGTTCCTCCACGTGCTCACCCCCATCACGATCATCGCGCTGCTGGTGACGCTGGTCCTGCTCTTCAGCTTCAAGGGCAACGTCATTCTGGCCAACCCTCTCACCATCCTGTGGATCGCCATCCCACTCTTCATCCAGACCAACCTCATCTTCTGGCTGGGCTACGGGCTCTCCAAGGCCTTCCGATTCCGCTACCAAGACGCGGCCCCGGTATCCATGATCGGCGCCTCCAACCACTTCGAGGTAGCCATCGCCACGGCCACGATGCTCTTCGGCCTGCAGTCGGGTGCGGCTTTGGCGACGGTGGTAGGGGTACTCATTGAAGTGCCGGTCATGCTGCTTCTCGTCAAGATCTGCCTGCGTACGCAGCATTGGTTCCCCGCCAGGGACAAGGACGCGCCTGTCAATGGAGTGACCGCGGCCTGAGGCAGACACGCCATGTTCGAGAAGACTCTGGTAGCCACCGACCTGTCCGAGGCCTCCGACAGATTCATCGAGGCGCTGGACGGGCTCACCGCCCTCGGCGCGCGCGAAGCTGTCCTCCTCTACTGCTTGAACCTGCGCGATGCGGGGACCTTGGCCACTCGCCTCATGGAACTCACGAAACCCGCCTTGGCGGCCCAGGGGCGTAAGCTCCAAGAGCAGGGCTTCACGGTCACCACCGAGTTGGCCCTGGGGCTTCCTCACGTTGAAGTGAACCGCCAGGCAGAGAAACGGGAGTCCGACCTCGTGGTGGTCGGCTCGCACGGAGAGACAGGCTCGGGACGCATACTACTCGGGGGTGTGGCTGGGGCCATACTCGACAGCGCCGTCCGTCCGCTGCTCGTGGTCCGACTCAGGTTCAAGGAACTAGGGGACCGCGAGGTGTGCGAGTTCCTACGCTGCGATTTTCGCGGCCACGTACTCTTCCCCACCGACTTCTCCGCCAACACCCACCATGCCTTCGGCACCCTGGTCGGGCTCGCCGAACGAGGCGCGACCGAAATCACCCTCTTTCACGTCCGCAGTGCCGGGGGGACGTGTCGCCCGTGGCCATGGGCAGCCAAGGGCGTGGTTATGTCAAGGAGTTCTTCCTGGGCAGCGTGAGCCACGAGGTGGCGAGGTGGTCGAGAACCGCTCCTGTATTGCTCATACCACATTCCTCGTCTCACTGCTCGCGCCACCTCCGGGACAGGCCCGGCCGTAAACCGCCCCTGCGTCCGGACGCGGCCTGCGCCGCCCCTCGCTCGGGCTCCGCGGCGGCTACCTCCTGCTCGAGAAGCGGCAGCAGACGCTGCTCCTGCATGTAGATGTGGCGATGAATGTCCACATCGAGCTCTCGAAGAACCGAGAACAGACGACCTCGGCAATCGGAGCCGACACCACCCGCAGAAGCCGGCATTTCTCCAGCTGACAACTGCTCGCCGTGCGGATCGGCAAACCCGTCCGAACGCGGCGTCGGCCGCGGAGCCACCGTGTAGTCGAACGTAGTTGCGCGGAGAGACGCGAGAAGCCGCCGGAGCTCTCCGTGCTCTTCAGCCAAGAAGGACCGCCACACGGTAAGCAGACCAGCGGGAACATGAGGTTGCTCCGGCAACTTCAGAAGGCCTCGTATCTCCTCTGCCAGATGGTCGGCAAAGACCTCTCGAAGACGCGCGAACAGGCGGCCCACCTCATAGAGATCGGGGTATCGGTCGGCGCACTCGATCAGCGCGCTCCGAAGCAGAGCGCCGGCGAGCGCCATGTTGTTGTTGGTGCCCCTCCCATCCACTTCTTCAATGAAGTGGGCTATATCGGAAGGCCTCGACGAAAGCCAGAGGTGTTCTCTGTCGTACACCGCACCATCCCGTCTGTTACTGCGAAGACTCCTTGTCCTCGGATTCGTCTGGAATCTCCTCTATGGCGACTCCTCCTCAGCCCGAACCTGAAGAACCACCACACGCCGCCTCGAATGCCCCCAGAATGTCCTGCTTCTTCCTCTCTTACTCCCACTCCACCGGTTGGTCTCCGGTCACCTCGATGCCCTTCATCACCTCCACTCCTTCCTTACCCATTGCCCCTGCCTTGAACTCATGAAGTGCCCACCCTACGCGGTGAAGGCGAAGACAAAGCCGCCGGCGGTGGCTACCACCAGGATGCTCGGCACGAACGCCCCCACCACACGGGGCTTGAACAAGCCAGCCGGCATGCTGACCTCGGGAATACCGGCCCCGGCCCCGCCGATGATGAGTGCGATGACCGCTCCCCGAAGAGCCCCGAAGACGTAACCCAAGGGCGAATTCCTTCGATCGAGAACCCGCCCCACCTTGTCTTTGGGCACCAGATACACGCAGCGGCCGCGACGGTGAGCCGGAGAGGATCACCCGGTGCCTTGAATCCCGTGGCACGTCCGTCCACGTCACCTGAGGCATGCGCAGCCAGGAACCGCCGGCATCAACCCGACTTGGCTTCCTTATCCACCGCAGTGGCGATCATGGTCGTGATCTCAGCCACACCCGGCACCTTGCCGGCGATCTGCACCTCCCCGTCGATGGCAAGCGCCGGCGTCATCATGACTCCATACGACATGATGGCCTCGAGATCGGTCACCTTCTCCACCTGAGCGTCGATCCCCAGGGCACCCACCGCTTCCTTGGCATGTGCCTCGAGCTTGTTGCACTTGGCGCAACCCGTACCCAAGATCTCTATCTTCATCTCAGCAACCTCCTCAGAACACGTTGTCACAGCAGTCCTTGCGAATCAGCGCCGACCCGCTCACCCCACCACGGCACCGAACACCAGGCCGGACACGGTGGCCATCACCACTACCAACACCACGAACACCGCCGTCTTCTTCGTACCCATGACCGAACGAATCACCAGCATATTGGGAAGGCTGAGCGCCGGGCCGGCAAGAAGCAGCGCAAGTGCCGGGCCTTTGCCCATTCCCGCCCCGAGCAGACCTTGGACGATCGGGACCTCGGTGAGCGTGGCGAAGTACATGAAGCTCCCGGCCACTGAAGCGAAGAGGTTGGCAAGAAGCGAGTTGCCGCCCACGGCCGCCCCAACCCACTCCGAGGGAATGAGCCCCTCTTCGCCCGGACGTCCCAAGAGAAGGCCGGCCACGAGAACGCCGAACAGAAGGAGCGGCAGAATCTGCTTGGTGAAGTCCCAAGAGGAGTCGAACCAGTCCGAAGCTTCCCCCTTGGTCGTGGTGGTGATGACCGCCAACCCCACCACTCCGGCGGCGAAGGCAATCTGTGGATACGCGGGCACCACCAACCCCAGCACCAACACCGGAGCCGTCACCGCTGCCACCTTCCACCAGGCCATGCGAATCATGAACACGAGGATGAAGGCCAGTCCCAGCGCCGCCACAGCGGTGAGTATCCACTTGACGGCATAGACCGCGTACCAGAACCCCGTGGTCTCCACCGGCCTACCCCAATTGGCAAACACCAAGATGGCGATGAGCGAGGCGAAGAAGAGGGCGTTCTGGTAGAGAGGCCGGGAGACGTCCGGCGTGATGGCCGTGCGGGCGGCCTTCGCCTTCTCTCGTTCCTCCCTCCTGAAGAAGACGTGCATGAGCAGGCCTATGATCACGCTGAACACTATTGCACCCGCGGCCCGGGCCACCCCCAGGTCGAGACCCAGAATGCGGGCGGTCAGGATGATGGCAAGCACGTTTATGGCGGGCCCGGAATACAGAAAGGCTGTGGCCGGACCCAGCCCGGCCCCCATGCGTTTGATGCCGGCGAAGAGAGGAAGCACCGTGCAGGAGCACACCGCGAGAACCGTGCCCGAAACCGAAGCCACCCCATAAGCCAGGAACTTGTTCGCGTTCGGCCCGAGATAGCGCATGACGGAGGCCTGGCTGACGAACACAGCGATGGCCCCGGCGATGAAGAAGGCGGGGAGCAGGCAGAAGATGACGTGCTCCTGCGCATACCACTTGGCCAGCTCGAGCGACTCCATCACTGCGTTGTCGAAGCGGCCCCACCCCAACGGAAGGAAGTAGAAGACCAGAAACGCAAGCACGATCCACAGGAGCGGCTTCCATTCCTTCTTCCAGTCGGTCATCACGAATCCCCTCTCGCAGTGCCCCATCGCTCGGTGATGAGCACGCGTGGCCTCTATTATTCGAATTTCTTGGAATTATACGCCTCGTGTGTTTCAATACAAGAGAGGACACGCGTGGTGAGAGGAACGGCACGTGAAGCAAGGTGAAGTGACAGGACACCGGCAAAGCGACCGCGGGGAGATTTCCGGGCTGAAGTACGGCACCGACGCCGGGACGGCCGCAGGCACCGCCTCCGTCCACAAGGCCCTCTCACACCCTGTGCGGCTCCGGATAGCGGAGCTTCTCGCAGACAAGGGAGCATTTGGTGTTGCCGACGAGGAGTGCTGCGCCGTGAGCGAGGTCTGCGTCTGCCGCATGAAAGACCTCTTTGATCTGTCTCCACCGGCACTGAGCCACCACTTGGCCGTGCTCCGCCGCGCGGGCGTGGTAGAAACCCGTCGGGACGGCACCCGCATCTACTACCGGTTGCGGCCGGAAAGACTGCGGTGGCTCGCAGATCGCCTGCTCACGCTCGCGGCGGAGTCTGAGCGCGGAGTGTGCGGCGAGGAATAGGCCGTGGCCAAGGTCACGGCGTGGTGAGGAGCAGCGGCAGCCGGTATGCCCGCGCCTCACGGACGCACCGGCTCATGGGGGCACACATGGACGCAGTCCGGGGCAACCTTCAGCCTGACCCGGGCGCCCCGCTCCAGTCCAAGCCGTTCCACCTCCGGCCGCAGCAGATGGGCGGTCAGGGTGAGAGACGCCTGTACCTCCGTCTCCACCACGGCGAGGGAACTGTGGATGCGTATGTCCGTGATCCGACCTCGAAAGCCTTCACCCTCACATCCGTCCGTGCACCTTCCCGAGACGGCTTCCCCCTCTGCCTCGCTCTCCACCGCGACATCCTCGGGACGGATGACCGCCGCGCAAGAACCTTCGTTCCAACCCGGGGCGAAAGAGGTGGCATGAAGCTCGAGCCCCCCGACAAGACGCACCCGGGGAAGGGCCGTGACCGATGCCCCTCCTCCGACCGAGTCCGCCCCCGGTCCTCCCTGCCGGCTCGCGGCCCCCATGCTCTCGGCCGGGACCATCCCCTCGGCCGGCAAGATATTCGTGGCGCCGACCAGCGCTGCCACCTCTATGTCGTTCGGGCGGCGAACAACATGTGTAGGCGGCCCCACCTGCCGCAGCTCCCCATCCACCAGCACCGCCAGCCGATCTCCGAGGGCCATGCCCTCATCGAGGTCGTGGGTCACGTGCAGCACTGTGGTGCCGAGCTCCTGGTGCAATGTGAGTATCTCGCCCCGAAGCTCTCCGCGGGTCGCCCGATCGAGAGCTGAGAGGGGTTCGTCGAGCAGCATCACCAAGGGTTCGATTGCGAGAGCCCGGGCCAAGGCCACCCGCTGCCTCTCTCCCCCGGACAGGCCATCCGGATAACGATGAAGCAGGCCTTCAATGCCCAGGAGCTCAGCAAGTTGCCGCACCCGTTTCCGGTCATCCTTACGGCGGAGACCGAAGGATATATTGCGGTACACGGTCAGGTGCGGGAAGAGTAGATAATCCTGGTAGACGAAGCCCACCCGGCGCGCTTCGGGAAGCTCCCCTGTCACCTCTCTCTCCCCAAACCACACTCGGCCCTGCACCGGTGTCCGCAAGCCGGCGATGGTCTCGAGCAACACGGTCTTGCCGGAGCCGGTCGGGCCCAGAACGACGAGAAACTCGCCTTCGTCGAGCGCCAACTCATTGATGTGAAGTGAGAAGGCTCCCGCTCTCACCAGCACGTTCTCGAGACGGATCACCTACGCCTCTCCTTCGACCTGCGTGGCAGGAGCAGCGTTCTCGTCACCACGAGAATCACGAGGGCGACGATGAGCAGAAGCGCGGTGAGGGGCAGCGCAGCGGAAAGGCCGAATCCGGCGAAGCGCTCATAGATCAACACCGAGATCGCCTTGGGATTGTAGGCGAGGATGACGATGGCGCCGAACTCGCTGATGCCACGTGCCCACATGAGCACCGAGCCGGCCACAATCCCCCGCAAGGCAAGAGGCAAGGTGACCCGCCGGAAGGCCGACCAAGCGCCCGCTCCCAATGTACGCGCCACCTTCTCCAAGCGTTCGTCAACGAGGGCGAAGGCTTCCCGGGCCGTGTCAACCAGGATCGGAAGGCTCACGAAGAGCATCGCTACCACGATACCGGCCATGTTCTCGGTGAAGTACACCCCGGCAGACTGCAGAGGTTCGCCGAGAAGGCCTCTGCGACCAAACACCATGAGCAGCGCCACTCCCGCGGCAGTATGCGGAATGATGATGGGCAGGTCGATTATCCCTTGCACGAGATTCTTGCCCGGGAACTCACGCCGGGCAAGCAGATACGCCAGCGGTACGCCCACGACAAGGGCGATGGCTGTGGCGAGGAAAGCCGCTGCGAAGGTCACCCAGAGGGAGTGCAAGACGTCCTTCTCCCCCAGACTCGCCACGATCTCACCCGGGGTGGTGGAGAACAAGGTGGTGAGAAGAGGAATCAGGATGAAGAGAAGGAGAAAGACCCCGGCGAAGCCAAAGACCCAGTCAAAGAGACCGAAGGAGGTTACGCGCTTCATCAGCCCGGCCTCTCGTGTCAATCGGCGGGCACGCAGAACGGCCGGACGGCCTCGGGTAGCCGCTCGAGGCCATCGGCCGGGGCGGGCACTACCATCGGCTGGTGGTTCTCCGCCATGATCCGCTGCCCCTCGGGGCCGAGCAAGAAGGCCAGCAGGGTGGCAGCAGCCTCAGGATCACGAGCGTTGCTGGGTATGGTCACCCCGTAACGTATGGGCTCACCCAGGAACTGCGGCGTCACGCTCGCGAAGCGTTGGAAGTCGAGGTGGACCATCACCTGAGCGTACTCAGCCGCGGCAGCCGGATCGCTCAGGTTGATCTCGGGAGGAAGCGCCACATAGCGCATCCCGTGCTGCTTGGCCACACTCGCATACTCGAAGGCATAGTCGATATTCCCCGATTCCAGCAGTGGTAGAAGCTGCACACTGTAGGGGCGCAGCACAAGACTGGAGCCACTCTTGGTCTCCAACACCTCAGGCACTCGAACAACCGCAACCCCTTCTCGATCGACGACCCTCAAGGGAACGCGGAACTTGCCCCCGTATACATCCGAGAACAGGGTCGGGACGCCATAGAAGGCTTCAGCCAGCTTCGTCATCATGAGCGCCCGGTATCCGTTGGCGTCCAAGCGTGGATCCGAGTTTCCCACACGCACGTCCGGGCGGGTGATGATGTCGAACCAGTTGTCCTCCTCCACCTCGTCGGCGAAGGCGCTCTGTTCGGTGTAGGCGATCACCATCTCGTTGGTGGCGAACACGGCGTACCAATCAGCATAGGGGAGGCCCGTATCAGGGTCGCGTGACTCGTACAGCAACATTGGTATGAGCGAGTAATCGGCGGTGACTACCAGATCGGCCTGCTCATGCAGATCGCTCACGAGACGAACGGCCTGAATGCTACCGTGCCCTTCCATATCCACATCGATATGCGGATACGCGGCTTCGAACTCCCTCTCCAGTTGATCGAAGGGGATTATCAGGCTGCCGGCAAAGAGAACACGAACAGTGGAGTGCTCGGACCCTCCCGAACACCCCGCACCCGCTCCCAGGCAGGCAAGAAGCACCACCGCACACGCGAGGTATGCAGCAAGCTGGATGCGGGTCTTCGCGTGCGTCAGAGTCGGCTCCCCACCGGCGAGTGATTCGGGGGCGGCCGTCCGCCTGCGGACGGCCGCCCCCGGCTCCACGCCTACCTGTCCGGCAACAGAAGCTTGATTTCGCGTATCTGCCCCACCGACTGATCGTCTTCTATCCCCTCACCGACCAGACGGAGCGGCCGATATTCTTCGGGGAGCGCCTCACCATTCAGCCTGTAGGCGACAATGAGGTCCTTGTTGTAGTACATGACGTCGCTCCCGACAGTGACCTTGGCACCGTCCTCACCGGTGATCTCCACCTCGTAGCCGGCCGTGGCGAGTTCCCTGTTGTAGGCCGGACCCTCGTGAGAGTTGTCGTCATCCACCCATCCGCACAGCAGGTAAAGGGGAATACCCGTCCAGATGTCACCGGCAGCATCGGTCCAGTCCCTTCCGTGGCATCCCTGAGCCGCGCCCGTCTGGAAGGTGGGCCGATCGATTTCCTCCGTGAGGTGACCCACCAACAAGAGACTCCACTCCTCTTCGATGGGCTTGGCCTCCAGCTTCACGACCCACTTGACCCACCAGTGCCCGTCGGTCACCTGCTCGCGTTCCGGACCCACGATGGCGAGCCGGAGAGTTCCCCAGCTCTCAGGGTTGAGAGGTTCCCCGTCGGCCTCATATGCCAGACTCATGGTGAGTGGGCCGGCAACCTGCTTCTCATCCCCGGTAACCATATCGTAGGTGAGGAATTCCCCCGAGTTCAACTGATCGTAGGACAGGGTCATCTCGTACCCATCCTTGGCCACGATGCTGACCGCCATGTCCTCGGGTAGACCACCCACCTCCGCAAAGAGATCGATGACGCTCACGCCTTTCATGTGCATGGGCGGGGTAATGCGTCCGGTAGACGTCTTGATGCCCCCATACCCCTCCGTGGCGGCCATGCCCTTGATCTCATCGAGCGAGTAGGCCTTCTCGCCCGCGGGCCCCCGGACTTCCAGGACGGTGTCACCCGAGGCCGGGCCACCCCCCGGATCTGAGGCGGTGGTGGCAGTGGTGGCGTCGGTGGTGGCCGCGGCTCCACCCGCATCCGAACCACCACAACCGGCGGCAGCCAAGACCACCATGAGAAGCGGTACAACGATGAACCACGGCACCGCACGCTTCAGGTACTTCATCATGTCAGTTCTCCCGTCCCTCACGTTGTTGCGGGCCGCGATTCAGTGTCATGAGACCCACGTCTCCCGCCCGGTCGAATCCCCCACGTAGCCCTTCATGTCGCCGATGGCGTCTCGAAACCACGAAGAGGCCAGGGTATCCCTCAACGCCGCGAGCACCTCGTCGGCCGTATCGTCCGGCACGGCCAGTTCATACGGCTCGTTGGCGAGCCACACGAACTCCAACCCGTACGCCGCCGCTGCCGCGTGGATGCCAAGACCTACGTCGGCTTGGCCCCGCTTGACGCAGGCCGCCACCCCGAGATGGGTGGACTCGATACGGTCGATTCCCTCGATATCTTCCTCGGCGATGCCAATGAGACTCAACCTGCGGTCCAGCCACACCCTGGTGCCCGACCCATGCTGGCGATTGACAAACCTTACCCCGGAGTGCGCCAGATCCTCGAGAGACTGAATACCAAGCGGGTTGTCCCTCTCGACGATGAGGCCGAGGTGGCGCTCGGCAACGTTGAGGAGGAGCACCCGCTTGCCAGGAAGCACGTGCCGGACAAACGACACGTTGTAGCTGTCGTTATCCCAGTCCCAGAGATGAACCCCGGCAATATCCGCCTCGCCCCGAGCCAGCCCGATAAGGCCGCCCAAGCTGCCCGCGAATTGCACGGCCAGACCTCGTCCACAACTCTCCATCGAGTGTCGCAGGAGCATCTCTGCCGCGAGGTCGTGACTCCCCATGAAGCGAACCTCATTGTGTTCAGCCGCGCGTTTCTGACGGTTGCGGGGTTCCGTGGGTGGCACTTCAACACTGTCCTTCCACCTCGAGACCGCCACCGACAAGGCCGCGCTCACCTGGGAGATCGAAAACCCCTGGGACACGGCCTCGATGAGATAGCGTTCGGCCTCGTTGACCACACGGGCCCAACTGACCTGTCCGAGCTCCTCTGCGCTCGGAGAGGCGACAACTCTGGTGCCCGCCCGCCGCCGAGAGACGACCAAACCCTCCTCACCCAACTTGGCGTATGCCCGGCTGACGGTACTGGCCGTGGTGCCAAAACGATCAGCGGCCACCCGCACCGGCGGCAGTGCATCACCCGTGCGGAGATGGCCTGAGGCGATGAGGCTTCGGATCGTGCCCGCGATCTGAAGATAGGTGGCAGCCTGATCGGCTTCTCTTTGCACCATAACGTCGCGCATATTAGAACAATGAAGCAGCAGCGTAAACCCCTCACCCCGGACGAGCGCCTACAGGGTGGACGCTCAGCGCGCCTCGCGCGGCCATACGGGCAGCGGCGCCCCGGTGGCAGTCTTGCCCGGAGCATGAAGTCCAACGGGATCACTAATGTGCCGTTATACCGGCGACAATCAGTATAATGGCCCTGCTGCTATGTGAGGCCCAGAAAACAAACCGCGACCCGGGAGGAGCCTACGATGTGCCAACGACTCTGTCGTGTCACGCCAGGAGTTCTGGTCCTCGTGTGGCTCGTGGGCTTTCTCGCTCTTCTCGCCGCCGGATGTGGTGGTGGTTCCACCTCCATAGAGCTCGAGGTCACGTCGCTGTCCAGCCCCACCACGGGCCAGAGTACGGGTACGACGTATGTCACGAGGTCACCACCTTCCCGCCCGGCCTATGATCAGGCTGCGCAGAGTGATGAGGATTCCCGGCCGACCGGGGCCTCCTCGACGTCTTCGTCGTCTTTGTCCACGACCGGCCACCCACCCGGCTCAAGCTCATCCGGAACGACGGCCACCACGGGGACGGGGAACCGCACAACCACGGTGAGCCGCACCACGACCACCGCCGGAGGACCCGTGGTGCTCACCGTCGTGGGGCCTTCGGCAACCCGGGAGTTCTCCCTGGCTGAGTTACAGGCCATGACGGCCACTTCCGGCTGGGGAGGTTGGAAGAACCAGGTGGGCAACATCACGGCTCCCATGAGCTGGCGAGGCGTGTCGATCGCAAGCCTCATGGAGCTCGTGGGGGGAGGCAGCTCCGTCATCGTACGAGCCTCAGACGGCTATGAGCAACAGTTCTCCGCCGCCGAGATACATGGCGGCGTGGTCACGTACCACCCGGTGACCGGCCAGACCATCACGAGCATCAGCGGGAACCTGAGGGCCATCATCGCGTATTCGCTGAACGGGCAAGGACTGCCCTCAGACCAAGGGCCGCTGCGACTGGCCTTCGTGAGCCCTCAGAATGAACAAGTCACCGACGGCAGCAACTGGGTGAAGCTGGTGAACCGGCTCACCGTTCGATAGCACCCAACGAAAGGAAGAGCATTGAAGAGAAGACACATACTCTTGAGTCTGCTGGTCGCAGTCCTCCTCGTTCTTGGGCTGGCTGCACCCGCTCTCGCATCCTCCTCTTTCACAGACGCCGGCGACTCCCCCTACGAGAGCTCGATCAACAATCTGTCCACCCTGGGGATAGTGGGCGGCTATGACGACGGCTCCTTCAGGCCGGATAATCCACTGTGGAGGGCCCAGTTTGCCAAGATGGCCGTAGCCGCTCTCTTCATCGAAGTCGGCGAAGACGACATCTGTACCTTTGACGACGCACAGGCCTTAGACCCCGACAATCCACTGTACCCCAACGCCTTCGTTGCCGTTGCGGCGCAAAACGGCATCATCAGAGGCTATCCGGACAATACCTTCCGCTTCTGGAACAGAGTCACTCGCCAGCAGGTGATCACCATGGTGGTGAGGGCTGCGGGCGACAATCTGGCTGAACCGGAACCCGGTTGGCAGGGTGTTCTGAGCTATGCCGACCCGGACCACGGCGAAAACATCAAGAAGGCTGAATTCAACGGCCTCTTGGGGGGAATAGCCAATCTGCCGGCATGGGATCCGAGGCTGGACGCGACTCGGGGCGAAGCCGCCGAGATCGTCTACAGACTACTCGACTGCCTCCCCGCTCTCGAGGTCTCCGGACACCTCGGCACCGAGGTCTTTTCACTGCCGGAGCTCATGGCAATGACCCCTACCGCAGGGTTCGGTGGTTTGATCAACCGGCTGGGCAACATCACGGGTCCGTTCTCCTACACCGGGGTTCCCGTTGAAGACCTGCTCGCGCAGGTGGGTGGCGGAGCGGCCGCCGTCATCTCCGCGGCTGATGGATACACCCGGAACTTCTCGGCCGACGACCTGGCAGGCGGCGTTGCGGCATTCGACCCGCTCACGGGCGACGAGCTCGATGGGTTCGCCGGAGGCCTGACCCTGATTGTGGCCTACCTCTCGGACGGCGTGGGCCTGGGTGCAGCCAACGGCCCGCTGCGCATGGCCTATGTGAGTCCCGACGCCGATCAGGTGACCGGCAGCGGCTACTGGGTCAAGCAGACGGTGCAGATCGAAGCGGCCGCGCTGGAACTGCACGGACCGGGCGGCACTATGCTGCTCTCTCTCGAGGATCTGATGGCCATGCCCCCTGTGGAAGGTTTCGGTGGAATGATCAACAGACAGGGAATCGTCACCGGTCCATTCGCCTGCACCGGCGTCTCGGTGCAGGCCTTGCTCGAACTCGTGGGTGGGGGTGATACCGCGAGTGTCCATGCGCTGGACGGCTATTCCCGGAACTTCTCGGCCGACGACCTGGCAGGCGGCGTTCCGGCATTCGACCCGCTCACGGGCGACGAGCTCGATGGGTTCGCTGGAGGCCTGACCCTGATTGTGGCCTACCTGGTGGATGGAGATTCCTGGGCACCCACCGATGGACCTCTGCGCATGGCCTATGTGAGTCCCGACGCCGATCAGGTGACCGGCAGCGGCTACTGGGTCAAGCAGACGGTACGCATCGCGGTACCCCAATAGGAGACGGCGCAGCGGGTGGCCGCGGATCAGATGATCCGCGGCCACCCGCCCTCACCACGAAGGTGAGAGACACCGCTCCGGTCGAGGCTCGCTTAGGAATCTCCGTCACCGGGCATAGAGCTACCGCTATACCTGCAATGGCCAGGGGGTACATCGTGAAGATCAGCGCCCGGAACGTCCTGAAAGGCACAGTCAAGAATGTGACCCATGGGGCAGTGAACACCGAGGTTGTCCTCGAGCTGCCGGGAGGCAATGAACTCGTTTCCGTAATCACGAAACACTCCGCCAACGCCTTGCATCTCGCACCTGGAGCAGAAGTGTACGCGGTGATCAAGGCCACGAACGTCATGCTCGCCTCCGACTGAGAACCGCGAGATCACTCCGGCGATCGGACTCGCCGGCCGCCAAGAAGACAAACATTAGGGGAGGGACACTGCCTTCAGACCGGGGCCCCTCCCCCCGGATACACTTCAGGCCTCAAGAGAGCCCCACGCCCCTTCGGAAACACTCCGCGAGCTCCTCGGGGAGACCCCGTTCGAGCACCGCCTGCGCCGTCTGCTCGCTGTCATAGGACACGCGGACCACCTCAACACCCAAGGATTCCGGCCCCGAGGCGCCTGTTTGGAGCACCGTATAAGCCGCGCGCGGGTCGCCGTCTTTGGGCCAGCCCACCGATCCCACGTTCACAAACAGCACACCTCCGTGGCGATGATGCCAGGGCTCATGGGTGTGGCCGAAGAGCAGCACGTCCGCGGACTCGGCCCGGGCGAGCCGTTCGTAGGTGCGCGTGTCCCTGTGTTCCGTCAGGTATTCATTGTTTGCCCGAGGACTGCCGTGGACCAGATGGAGGCGTACGCCCCCCAGCTCCAGTTCGGCTTCCCGCGGCAGATTGCGCAGGAAGCTCTTGTTCTCAGGCGTGACCTCACGAACGGTGAAGTCGTAGGACACCCGTCCCACCTCCGCCGACCGCGGAGTGGCGTAGAAGCAGCCGCACTCCCCGCGCTCGAAGCCCACCCCCTCATCGTAGTTGCCCATGAGAGTAGCGATTCCCGCACGGCGAACGAGGTCGATCACCCCGTTGGGGCCGGACCCGTACCCAACCAGGTCCCCCAGACAGAAGGCACGCTCCACACCTCGCTCCCGCAGGTCGGTGAGAACAGCCGAAAGGGCCGCTACATTCCCGTGCACATCTGAGAAAAAGCCGTATAAGGGCATTGCTTCCTCCTTGGAGCCCTTCAACATCATAACGGCGGCGACAACTCTGCGCAGGTACCAATAGTAAAGAGCGTGTTAATGTTACGTCGTCATGGATGAAACAAACTCCGATCACGCCACCGCCGTGTCGGCCGACCCCTCGGTGGCCGACCACGTATCTGCCGACGCCTCGGTGGCCGACCTCTTCAAGGCGCTCGGCAATCCGGTGAGGCTGCACATGGTGCGGATCCTGTCCGACAGGGCCGCCTACGGCGTTAAGGAGGAAACATGTTGCCTGGAGGGAGAGGTGTGTGTGTGCCACATCACCTCGTTGTTCAACCTCTCCATGCCTACCGTGAGCCACCACCTGAAGATACTCCGGGAAGCCGGTGTGGTACGTTCCCGTCGTGACGGGGTGTGGATCTTCTACTCCCTCGATCCGGCCAGACTGCACGAGGCCGCCCACCTGCTCGACGTGTTCGCCGCGAAGGTCGAGACGGCGTGATCCGCTATCTCTTCGCCCTGGGAATGATCGCGGTCGCAGCGGTCAGCGCCATGCAACCTCCCATCAACGCCGCGCTGGCACGCCGCACGGGTGGTCTGGGAGCAGCAGCCTTCTCGTTTCTCATCGGTTTCGTGGTGTTACTCGTGGCGGCTGCGGTCAGCGGCAACCTCAGGCCCTCCACGCTCTCCGGTGTTCCCTGGTGGATGCTGACCGGAGGCCTTCTGGGAGCGCTGTTCGTGTACTCCACGATTCTTCTCGTGCCCCACTTGGGAGCTGCCGGTCTCATGGCCTCGGTGGTAGCCGGACAACTGGTGGGAGGACTCGTCGCCGATCACTTCGGCTGGTTCGGGCTTACACCGGTTCCCTTCACCTGGCCGCGCGCTGCGGGCTTCGTCCTGCTACTCGCCGGCTTGGCCCTCGTACTTCGCCGCTAGGTTTCGCCGTCCTTCCTCTTCAGTACCGGGCTGCTGCACAGACTTCCGCACCACCTCCCGGCCGACGAGATCTGGTTCAGGTGCGAGGGCTCCCGCAGCAAGATCGGCGGTGACCTGCTTCGCCGATAGACCCGCCATGGCCCCCAGTTGGACCATGGTGAGCCCCCCAAAGGCCAGTGCGAAGCCGACCACACTCTGCACGGTCAACTGATCATAGCCGGCGAGGATGGAGAATATGACGGCGAACACGGCTTCCAGACTCATGAGCACCCCGGCGATTGTGGGAGGGGTGTGCTTCTGGCCGGCCACCATGAGCCAGAACGCCAGGACACCCCCAGCGAGGGCCGTGTACAGAATGATCCACACAGAGCGCCCATCCGGCAATCCCGGAAAGGGCTCGGTAAGAAGCGACACCGCGAGACCCAAGAGCCCCGTGACCCCCAACTGCACGGTGGTGAGGGCCACCACGTCGATGCGCGTCGCCCCGTACCCCACTGCGAGAATATGCAGCGCCCAGAACACCGTCCCGATGAGCGTGAGGGTCTCACCGAAGCCAAAAGCGAGGTGGCCGCTTATGGTGAGGAAGCCGATCCCTCCCAGAAGCACGGCAATGCCCAGCCAGACTCTGAGCGAAGGCCAACGGCGGGTGAAGAGCCCCAGGAAGAAGGGCACCAACACCACATAGAGGCAGGTGAGAAATCCGGAGACGCCCGGGGTGGTCTGCATGAGCCCGATCGTCTGGAAGAAGAAGGCGGCGAAGAGCAGCAGACCCACCAAGGCCGACACCCCCCACTCTCTCCGCGACAAGGCCCGCAGGCGCGGCACTGAGAACACACCCATCACCACGAAGGCCAAGAGAAAACGCACACCGATGTAGTACATGGGTGGCATGTCCTCGACGGCCCACTTGATGAAGAGGAAATTCGCCCCCCAGATAACGCCCGCCAGCGCCAGGCCGGCTTCAGCAAAGAGACGAGTGCCCCGGGGACCGAGTCTGTCGGCGGATATCAGCGGGGTTCCCAAAGGTCCGCGTACACCAGGATGCCGCTTCCCCCTCGGTTCACCACCCCCGTGAACACGGCTTTCTGCCTGTAGGCTCCCCCGCCCGCAGGATTGAAACGGAGATCGGCCCACACGGAGTAGAATCCGCCACCCATGTCTTCCCAGCCGGTGAGTTCGAACTCCCGCAGCCGCACCTCCACCTCATCGAACAGACTGAAGTACCAGATCTGATAGAAGTCGGAGGTCACATACCTGGTGGCCTCGGTGATGCGTCCCATCTTCAGGTCGTTCAACATGCGCCCGAGTGAATCCCAGACCACCCAGGCATCGCCCGACGAGGGGTAGGAGGTGTTCGCCGGACGTGGATAGATGTCGGTACGGAATGGTTCGAAGAGGCCCGAGCCCAACTCGAAGATCTCAGGGAAGTCTCCCGGATACCACGGGCCCCCAAGGATGTCGTCATACCCGCCGGTGGAGCCGTGGTCGTCCCCTTCGTCCCCGAGGTCCCACGTATCGACGACGTGCCAGCCGGCCGCCGTCCTGGTGACCGCGAAACCCAGCACGAATTCGCTGTAGGGGGGGCCGGCCCAGACTTCGGCCTCGTCACCCTGCATCCAGGCGGTGGAGACCACCCACTCCCGACCCACCTCGGCCTGCACCGCCTCCTCGGGGGTGGGAAACGCGTTGCCTGCAGATGGAGCACTGGTGTCGGTGGTGGGCGGCTCGATCATCGTGGTGGTCGTCAGGGAAGGAATGACGCTACCAGAATCGAGAGTCAGGGTGGTCGTGCCCTCTGTGCCTCCCCCACCGATCCCTGGGATACTGCAGCCGGACAAGACCACAGCACACACGATCGCCACCGCGGCGGTCATAGTGACCAACTCGTTCCACCGCACGTTCATGTCACGTGTCTCCATTCGTGTCGTATCGGTCCGACGCATCACCAAAGCAGTAGAAGTAGCCGTCGCGCGAACCCACGAAGATGCGACCCCGCCACACCGCCACGGTGGATTCGATGGCTCCCCCCACCTTCACGTTCCAGAGTTCAGGAGGCTCCTGTCCGGGGTCACTCACGTCCCAGGCCCGTAGATAGCCGTCCGTATCACCCATGATCAGAGTGTCGTCCACCACCGCGGGCGAACTCCAGGCGTGGAACGTGGTCTTGACTTCCCACACGATGCGGCCGTCATGGCGGTCGACGCCGAGCAGCCGCCCGGTGTGTGTGGGAACGTAGACCATGTCTCCGTGCAGAGCCGGAGTCGCCCAGATGCCCGCATCCCCGGCGCTTGCCTGATCCTTGACCGACCACACGAGCGGGTTCTCCGCGTCGTAGGGATTGAGCTTCATGAGCTGACCCACTTCCTTGGCCTGGGGCAGCTTTCGTTCGAACTCGGAGGCCACGTACAGCATGCCTTCCTCGTCTATCACGACGCTCGCGTCGGTATCGTCGCCGGTCCAGAACTTGAATACCACGGGAAACTCGGAGTTCTCCGGCAGTTCCGCCAACGAGTCCGGGACCGGCCTCACCTTCTGCGATCCCGCCGGATAGCCGGCCCCTCCACCCGACGCATCCGGGAGGCGGACGCCGTCCTCCCACGTACCCGGAGCCTGCCCCCCCGGTCCATAGCCGGCCTTCGACAACCCGAGCGCGCTGATGTCGAGCCCGAGCACCCGGCCTCCACTGTTGGCGAAGTACACGCGGTCACCTCGCACCAGGTCCAGGTGCACCGAGGGCGAGTTCTCGATGCTCACATTGCGGTCGCGGATGGCGGCGAACAGGTCTTGGTCGTAGGCGGGGTGGGCCAAGACGACCTTGGGCTTCACGGTGACCCTGCCGTCCTCGTCGAAACCGCGGTTGAGCTTGAGTATATAGAAGTAGCTGTTCTCGCCGCCCTCGAAGAGATAGTCGCCGATGACGAGAGGACTGGAGTCCCAATCGTTGTTCCACACCGGCTTGGGCACATCGGCGGCGTTCAGCTTGTACAGAACCTCCGCCGGGTTCCGGTCGAGAGCGATGACGCGAAAGAAGTTGTCGCGCGAACCCGTGTAGAGAAGCGGATAGCCGTCGGGATCGAACATGACCGAGCCCTTGATGATGTCGCCGGTCTTGAGCGGGGGGAGAAAGGGCTCACCCGACTCCGCGTCGAGGAAATGCACGGCGTGATCGTAGGCCCCGAACATCACCTGGGTCATGCCCTCCCGCTCCACGACCACCGGCTGCCCCGTCCACCCGGTGCCGGACCAGATCTTCTGCACGCCCCCTTCTGAAGAAGGGCCCGACATGGGCCCGTGCCGCCACATAACCACAGGATCACGTGGTACAGGACCCTCCCCGTAATGGGTGCGGTGGGCGTTGCCCCGGAACATGCTGAGACCGGCATATGAGGTATTGATGGGGGCATAGTCCGCCTCCAGGATCTTCTCCTGCGTGGCGGACGTCACCGCAGCCGCAACCCCCGAGCCCGCCTCGGAAGAGGGGAGGGGAACCGTGGGAGGGGTGAGGACAGTGGTGGCGGTGGTCGTCGTCAGCTCGTCGCCGGGCGCTGACGGTTCGCCACTCATGAGCACTCCGCCCAGGACGACGCCGAACACGATGAACACGGCGAGAGCCACGAGCAGAATGATACGGCGGCGCTTGAAGCGGCGGCGCTCCGTCTCGTTGGTATCGTACACGTTGTAAGATGGTTCAGGCATAGCTAGAACAATACCACCCCGCCACCGTCGGGAGGTGCTTCTGCGCATGACTGATCCAAGCTCTTCTCGGTCTGATTCTTCGTCCCCCGCTCCCGGCAGGAAGCCCACCGGGAGCGACATGAGCCACGCCACCAGCAGGGAAGAGGCGCTCGCGGGTTTTCGTGACCCCGGCCCCGGACACCGCAACTGCGCCCAGACGGTCCTCTGGTATGCCTTCCGGCAACTCGGAGAGGAGCCCTCCTTTCTCTACCTGGCCCGCTTCTTGGGTGGGGGTCTGGGCAGGAGCGGGCGCCTCTGTGGAGCCGTATCCGGCACCGCCCTCGCCTTCGCCCTGCTCACCGAGCGGAGACCGGGGCTCACTGAGCTCGTCGATCCCGGCGCGGTGCTGCGCGGCTTCGTATGTGATTTCGAGGACCGCTTCGGCCACGTGGAGTGCCGGGAGCTCACCCAGTGCAACCTGTCCAACCCAGAGGAACTGCAGAGGTTCCGCGAGGAGGGCCTCTCCACACAGAGGTGCGAACCTCTGCTTCAATATGCCTTCGAGCAGGTGGAGCGCCTGGCGCGCGGGGCCGGAGCCCGCACAGGTTAGTCGGCGACCGTCCCAGCGTGCAGCAGTCTGGTCCACGCCGGCATTCCGGCTGCAAGGGCTGCCTTGGTCGCAGAACGTGTATAGCCGGTCCCAGGGGGGGGAGGACCGGCTATACTGCGGGGAAAACTGCTCAGCTCCACCGCGGGGGGAATGGGGGGGTTCCCGGGGCCGCGGTATGTCAGTGCTCAGCTGTTAGTAGTGTACGTCCGGTCTAATCATTAATCCAATAGATTGTTTCTATTCTTGGTATAATCTGCTTCGATACTTAATCGGTTATACAGCCGCGGCTATCGGTCGGCACGAGGGTTTGACGGCAGGAGGACGCCGGAGCCTGTCCCGTCAAGACGGCCCTGTTGCTCCCTGATTGCCTCCACGTCGAGGTTCGGTCACCAGCCGATGAAGTCGCGCCCTCGCCGGCCCTGCCCCGGCCGTATAGCGGATACCTCACTGTGTCGTTCGATGCTGCAGTGTGTGGTCCGTGGGTCCGTTTCTTCGTCTCGTATTGGAGGGCGGCGTGGAAATCGTCCAACTACGCTACTTCGTCACCATAGCCGAGACCATGAGCTTCACCGAAGCCGCCAACCGCCTACATGTCTCTCAGCCGGCCCTGAGCTACCAGATCAAGAATCTGGAGACCGAGCTCGGCGCCCGCCTGTTCGACCGTACGAGCCGAAGGGTCTCGCTCAGTTTGGACGGCCGCGTCTTTCTACCCTTGGCCCGCTCCGTGCTGGCGAAGATGGAAGAGGCCACCCGGGTCATGCAGGAACGCCTGGGTGTGGAGCGCGGTGAGGTCACCCTGGGAAGCATCCCCAGCGTCGCCGCCTACTTCGCTCCCCGCATCCTGGCCACGTTCCGCAAGAACTACCCGGGCATCGATGTGCGCCTTCACGAGGCCTCTTCCTCCTCCCTCGAGCTCGCGGTACTCGATTCCGAGGACGACTGCGCCATCATCGGCACCCCCTCCAGTCCCGGCGCCCTGGAGGTGACTCCACTTCTCAAGGAGGAACTACTCCTCGTGGTTCCGGCCCGGCATCGCCTCAGCCAACGCACTGCGGTGCGGCTGCGGGAGTTGGAGAACGAAGAGTTCGTCATGCTGAGCGGCTCCTTCAATCTGGCCGAACAGGTGCTGGCCGGGTGCCACAGCATGGGCTTCGAGCCCCAGGTCGCCTACGAGGTGGGATCCTTGGAATCCCTGCGGAGTTTCGTGGGCAACGGACTGGGTATCGCCGTCATACCCCGCTTGGCCCTACGCGGACCGGACGACGAGCGCACCGCGGTCATCCCCTTCGAGGAACCCGTGTATCGCGACCTCAACCTGGTGAAGAGCAAGGACCGCTACGCCACCGTCGCAACGAGGGCGCTCATGGTGCACGTGCGGGCCACCATGCTGGCCGCGGCCCCCAGCATGGCGAAACCCATACTGGGTTGGTCCGACCAGATCCCCGTCGCCCTTGAGCCCGAGGTCTGAGTTCGCCCCCTCCGTCCGAGTGGAATGCCCGGCCTGGATCACTGCCGCCCCCGCCCCTTGGCCTCTACCCCGTCTCCTCTCGTGGTATCTTGGTGTCTCACCACCGCTGGTCGCGCGCCCTAGGAGCACCGCCTGCGAACGGGCGGGCACAGCAGGCACAAAGGAGTTGAACACATGCCACTCGGATTCCGGACCTTGAGCCACGGAGTGATACCAGTCGGTTTCTTCAACATCGACTGTGATCTCCTGCTCGTGAACAACTACTTCGCCTTCGCAACCGACGTGTGCGAGTGGATCAGCAACTGGGCCAAGGAGTTGCCCGAAGAGGGAGAGACGGCGAAGGACTTCTACGTCATCGGGAGCAGCCGCGACATCGGCAACCTCCATTGGGCCATCAACGGCATCGACCACCATGGGTTCATCCCCGAGGTCTACCGAGTCTATCCCTTCCCCGCGCTTCCCGAAGACTTCAAACAGAAGCCCGAAGGCTGGGAGAACCGCGGAGTGGTCGAACCCATCGTGAAGAAGTATGCGGAGGAGCAATCAATCGCCATACGTTTCTACGAAGGCACCAAGACCGTGGCCATCGGCGACTACGTCTTCGAGAAGCAGGTGTTTCATGAGATTCTCGACTACATCTGGCGGGGCGGCATGCCCATGTGGCGCGACAACGATCCGCCTCAGTACGTGAGAGACATGATGGAGGCGGTGAGAGCCTCTGCGGTGTGGCTCTTCCGCTGACCGGCTTCGCCGCCGCGACCTTGGTGACGCGGCCGTTCAGGGAGGGTAGACACTCCTGAGCCCAATTACCGGGAAGACGCGGGGGGCGCGGAAGCC
>Ga0334887_1000313_pt1 | contig 79958 bp, 72 predicted proteins | sample GraSluR1_MG_10_FD_207217 | JGI IMG/M metagenome (GOLD analysis project Ga0334887, IMG submission 207217) | Sludge microbial communities from methane-producing bioreactor in Wageningen University, Netherlands - Granular Sludge_18_07-R1 | ecosystem: Engineered > Bioreactor > Anaerobic >...
GTTCAACCTGCGTCCCTTTTCGATCATCAAACGTGATCCTTTTCGATCATCACTCTGACGCCTTAACTCACAAACTGCGTCCCTTTTCGATCATCAAATGCGTTCCTTTTCGCTTGACAAAAACAGTCAGGAGCACTGCCGAGAATACGATAATGCGTAACAATGTGTTTTTTTGTGCAAAAATATCACCGTAGAGTAGTAGGAAAACTTACATCTCCGAACTCAGTAATAGCAAGTTCATTTTTCTGTTATCGTCCCCGTAACAACATCCATCAGCCATTCAAGACCATCATTGTCGCGTAACAACAACTGGTCTTCGGTAATCCATTCCAACGTAATGAACAACCGCTGATCTTCGGAGAGCAGTGTGGAGTGCGTCAGTGTGCCGATTTCTACGTACACAATAGATGTAGCGTTCGCCCAATTTGTCGTACAGGGACGGAAGGCCAACGTCAACGCCAGGGCAGCTCCGTCCGGCGACCATACAATGCGCCCGGCCTGATAATCCTGGTCTGAATCGAGTTTCATCTCACGTTCGTTCCCGGTCGCCAGGTCGCGTATGACCAACCCGCGCCCTCCATAACCAATATAGGCAAGTGTGGCTTCATCTGGCGCGAGCGTCAACCAAAGACCCACATCTGGTACCAGTTCCTCGACATTCCCATTTTCCAGATCCAATCTCTGTAAATCCGACCCGTTGACGAACACCGTGCAACCGCCTGGAACCACCTGGTTGGTGAAATACAAGTGCTGTCCATCACGGGACCATTGCAAGACTTGTGGAATCGTGTGTCCCATCAACCATTCCTCCCATCCATCCACAACGACCCATTCAAGGTTCCCATTCGTTTGGGATACTTTCAATTGTGTGTAATAGTTTTCTGTGTCGCTGCTCGTTGGGAATTTTGCGGTTGTCTGCGCGATCCATCGTCCATCTGGGGATGTAGAAGACCAGGTCCGTAGCTCGAAATCTTCAGCGCTTGGCGTTGCCGTCGGCCTCTCTCTTGTTGGCGTGCTCGACGGTCTGGCGGTTGGCATTATTGTGGGAAGCGGTGTAGCTGTAGGCGGAATATAGGGCTGAATAGATTTTGCAACCTCAAGCAACTCCGAAGTGGAAAGTACATTGCTCTCCACGACTAAAAACAAACCGGTGAGTATAGGCATTTTTGTCGATGTGCATGGCAATCTCCACGTCAAACGCGAGTGCATTTTTGCGCCAATGATACTCATCTTTTCAAGCCCGGATTCTATCACGCCTGTTGTGCCATTCACATCAACCGTATTCCCCTGAATATCGAAATCCGTAGGAATATCACCGCCAGTGCTTGCATACAGTTCTTCGCCACGTGTGTCGCCGCCCTCCAACCGTAAGATAAGCACACCCATATCGTGCGTGAAAATAACCTGAAACGCCTCGAAAGGTGGGCCAGGGGGTAGGTTGACATCTGTGGCAGTATCAACGCTTTCAGTACGTGGATACATATATATGCCTTCCAAAACATAACCGTCGGGCACGTAGTCTGGCAAAGGAATAGCAAAACCTGTTCGCTGTTCGGCCTCTTTGAAAGAGATTTTTTCATAGGGGGAAATGTTGACGTAATTCCCCGATAACATAGGACGATTGTAGACTAGTTTTACCGCTACAATCACAACAGCAAGAAAGAGTAGGCAAATTGCGGCAAATCTACTTTTAACGTTGAGCATTACAATTCTCCATAATCCTTTTGTAAGGATCTATAAGTTCCTGAATTCTGTGATGTGAAATACATCGAGAATCAGAACCTTGACTTCAGCAGAATCCTGGTGCTTGCCACACATAGCAAGCACTAGGATTCTGTTTGATCCCTTGAAGAAAGCCCTTGAATTTCCAGCATTTTAGTTGAGAAAGCTAAAATATTTCATAACCAAGTAGCATCATAATCGTCACTATAGCGCCAAACCCAATTGTTCGGGCTATAATCAAAGAGATGCGTACCGTGTGTCCATACCATAATTTCGCCCGATAGATCCTTTACGCCGCCCACACCCAGGGAAGTGCCCCAAGTTGAATTCCACAGGCTATCCACCCAATACCAAGTGCTACCATATCTCCCTCTATACTTTGCATCGCACCAAATTTGCAGACTATTGGTATCCTGAGAGCTCATGTTAGAATGATAGGAGTATTTCCAGATTCCCCAACCCTGAGTGAAGAGGACAGCTACCGAATTGTAGTTTTCGCTTGCTATGGTTGCACCCATTTCCAGATTTGCCATTTCTAGCTCATATCGCAGTAAGAAAGAAGCCGGTACAGGTGTTGGACCAGGTTCATCAGCCGGAACCGCAACAACTGAATTAGCAGACACGGTTATTGCATTCAGAGCAATCAATACCCCAATCGTCAGAGCGCTAATAATTTTGCTCAAATTCGAGTGTTTCATCATACGCCTCCTTTTGATTGTTCTAAGTTCTGCAAGCTGAAGTACACAACCATACTAACATAAACGAATCGCGCTTGCAATACCTGATTTCCGGTATTTTTCTCTACTGGAAATTAGTAGTCCGACTACTGATTTCCAGTAGAAGCCGCAGCAGGCAGGCGCGCATAGCCAACAAAAAAGCACAAGCATACCTCTATGCTTGTGCTTATGGAGCCCGTAAGCGGGCTACTTTTCCGGTGAAGGCTGCTCAATGATGCCATTGGCCCATACCCAGGTCACGGCTTCGAGGCGATTGTCTACTTCGAGTTTGTGGACTGCATTGCGGAGATGCGTCTCGACTGTATGGGGACTGATACACAAACGTTGCGCGATTTCATCGATAACGACACCCTGCGCCAACAATCTCAACACTTCTTGCTCGCGCGGCGTCAAGCTATTCCAACGGTCTCGCACCTCCGTGCGCCAATGGTGCGCGCGATGCAATTGCTCGACACTGAAAAGGCCTTCCCCCTGCACGGCGCGCCGGATCGCCTGCACGAGTTGGGGGGCAGGGATTTGTTTATCGAGATAGCCCACCGCGCCGGCGTCCATCATCTCCACCAGGTAAGCGTCACGGTCGTGCGCCGAGAGCACCAGCCCAATCGTTTGAGAATAGTTCTCGCGGATCCAGGCTTCCACTTCACACGCGCGCGGGCCGGGCATTTCGACATCCAGCAGCACGACGTCCGGGCGCAATTGCGCCACCAGATCTTGCGCCTCTGCGCCATCGGAGGCTTCGCCGACCACTTCGATATCGGGCGCTTGTTCCAGCATCGTCCGTATCCCCTGGCGCGTTGAAGGATGATCGTCGACAAGTAGAACCCGGATTACCGGCGCAGGTGTAACATCCATACGGTTCCCTCCTTCTCTATTGAGGCGAGCCATCGATCACACCGGTTACTATAACGGAAGAAGGCATCCTGTCAATACCAATCGCACATCCATTGTGACGGCCTGATTTATCGGAAGTGAGTTTTGCCACTTGCGCACTCCCCCCATTTCTATATACAATCAAACCACTTGACGCGCGCAGCTTCGCGCAATAACTCAGGACTTATGCAGACGCGGTTATTTTTCACCGCAGAGGTCGCCGCGGGCGCTGAGAACCTATAAATGCTCTGTGCTCTCTGCGTTCTCGGCGGTAAAATTCAAGTAACTTGCGTAAGTCCTGGACTATCCGACTAAAGACTATCAAACTATTTTGGAGGATTTCTATGACTGACCAAAAACCCGTCCCTGCGGACATCGATATTGCTCAAGCCGCCGCGATACGCCCCATCCGCGAGATCGCCGCGCCACTGGGTCTGACGGAAGACGACCTGGAAATGTACGGTAAATACAAGGCCAAAGTCCACCTGGACGTGCGCGAGAAGTTCGCAGCGCGACCTAACGCAAAGTATATCGACGTGACCGCCATCACCCCCACCCCGCTCGGTGAGGGGAAAACGACCACCACCGTCGGGCTGACGCAGGCGCTCGGCGCGCTCGGATACAACAGCATCGCCGCCATTCGCCAGCCGTCGATGGGGCCGACGTTCGGCATCAAAGGCGGGGCAGCCGGCGGCGGCTACAGCCAGATCATCCCCATGGAAGACTTCAACCTGCACCTCACCGGTGACATCCACGCAGTCAGTGTGGCGCACAACCTCTGCGCCGCCGCCATCGACGCGCGCATCTACCACGAAAGCCGCTGGAGCGATAGCTACCTTGAGAAAATCGGGCTGAAGCGGCTCAACATCGATCCCTATTCCATTACCTGGAACCGCATCGTCGATATGAACGACCGCGCAGTGCGCAACATCATCATCGGCCTGGGCGGGTTGGAAGACGGGCCAATGCGCCAGTCCGGCTTCGACATTTCCGTTGCCAGCGAGCTGATGGCGATCCTCGCCCTCACCACCGGCATCGACGATATGCGCGAGCGCATCGGCCGCATCGTCATCGGCACCGACTCGAAGAAGCGTCCCATCACCGCAGAGGATTTGGGTGTCGCGGGCGCGATGACCGTGCTGATGAAGGACGCGATCATGCCCAACCTGCTGCAAACGCTCGAAGGGCAGCCGGCCTTCGTCCACGCCGGGCCATTCGCCAACATCGCGCACGGCAACTCGTCGGTCATCGCCGACCAGATCGGCGTGAAGGTGGGCGATTTCCTGGTCACGGAGTCGGGCTTTGGAGCCGACATCGGCATGGAGAAGTTCTTTGACATCAAGTGCCGCGCGTCAGGCCTGATCCCCAACGTGGTGGTCATGGTCGCCACGATACGCGCGCTCAAGATGCACGGCGGCGGGCCGAAGGTGGTCGCCGGGCGGGCGCTGGACAAGGCGTACACCGAGGAGAACCTGGAACTGGTGCGGCGCGGCGTCGTCAATCTGGAAGCCAACATCAAGATCGCGCGCAAGTTCGGCATCCCCGTCGTCGTCGCCATCAATGCCTTCAACACCGATACCGAGGCCGAGTGGGCCATCGTGCGCGAGGCCGCGATGCGGGCGGGTGCGTTCGACGCCGCCGTCACCTCCCACTGGGCCGATGGCGGGCAGGGCGCGTTGGAGTTGGGCAAGGCGGTGGTCAAAGCCGCCAACGAGCCGTCCGACTTCCGATTCCTCTACGACGCCGAGCAACCCATCAAGGAGAAGATCGAGATTCTGGCGCGCGAGGTCTACGGAGCAGATGGCGTCGATTACAGCCCGGAGGCCGAGGCGAAGGTCAAGCTCTACACCGATCTGGGCTACGACAAGACGCCGATCTGCATGGCGAAGACGCACCTGTCGTTCAGCCACGATCCGGCGCTCAAGGGTGTGCCCAAGGGCTTCACCTTCCCCATCCGCGACATCCGCGCCAGCATGGGAGCCGGCTTCCTCTATCCCCTGGCAGGCGAGATGCGCACCATGCCCGGTCTGCCAAGCCGGCCCGTGTTTATGGACATTGACATTGTAGACGGCAAGATCGTCGGCTTATCATAAAGAAGCAAGATGCAGGATGCAAGAGGCAAGAATCCTGCATCTTGCATCTTGCATCCTGTACATAAGGAGCGTAACACATGACAGCAAAACTCATTGACGGTAACGCAATCGCCAAAGCGATTCACGATGAATTGACCCAGGAAGTCGCGGCGTTGAAGGAACGAGGCGTGACACCGGGCCTGGCGACAGTGCTCGTGGGTGACAATACGGCCTCGCAGACTTACGTGCGGATGAAGCAGAAGCGCTGCAAGGAAGTGGGCATCTATTCGGAAGGCCACGACCTTTCCGCTGAGGCCACGCAGGAAGAGGTCGAGGGTCTTGTGCGGAAGCTCAACGCCGACCCGGCGATCAACGGCATCCTCGTGCAACTGCCCCTGCCCGATCACCTGGACGAAGAGGCCATCCTCAGCGCCATCAGCCTGGGAAAGGACGTGGATGGCTTCCACCCCATCAACATCGGGCGGCTGGCGATGAAGGGCCGCGAGGCGCTGTTCGCGCCTTGCACCCCTGCCGGCGTGATCGAATTGCTCGACCGGCTGGAACTGCCCATCAAAGGCAAAGAGGCCGTTGTTTTGGGGCGCAGCAACATCGTCGGCCTGCCGGTGTCGATGCTGCTGCTCAAGCGTGACGCCACCATCACCATCTGCCACTCGCGCAGCCGCGACCTGCCCGCGATCACCCGCCGCGCCGACATCCTCGTGGCGGCAGTGGGCCGCGCGGAGATGGTGAAGGCCGACTGGGTGAAGCCCGGCGCGGTCGTGATCGACGTGGGCATCAACCGCGTGGACGATCCGAACGCCAAGCGCGGCTACCGGCTCGTCGGTGACGTGGACTTCGAGTCGGTCAAGGAGGTCGCCGGCTGGCTCACCCCCGTCCCCGGCGGCGTCGGCCCGATGACGATTGCGATGTTGCTGAAGAATACGGTCATAGGGGCGAAACGTACCCTCAAGTAGACTCCCCGATCACCCTTAACAATTACGTCGCCGAAAACAAGCTCAAAGGCAGGCTTGTTTCCGGCGACGTGTGTTATAATAGCCAGTCAACCCGATTTAGATAGATCGGGCCAAGAGAGCAAACCCAACAAGGGCTAGTTTCAGCCCGCAGGGCTTTGTACTTTTGGCGCGACGGCTTCAGCCTCGCGCCCCAGCCAAGGAGGTACGTCATGACCGAAGAAGACGCAAAACCCGTTGTGGCTATTATTGGCGCGGGACCGGCCGGCCTGTTCGGGGCTAACAGTCTGGTCGAACAAGGCGCGCGCGTCGTGCTGCTCAACCGCGACATCAAACCCGGCGGCCTCGCCGAGTACGGCATCTACTACGACAAGTACAGCATCAAAGAAGGGCTGCGCAAACAGTTCCGCAAGATTTTGGCCTCGCCGGACATCACCTACTACGGCAACGTCCGCGTGGCCGAAGACGGCGACGTGACGCTGGCAGAGTTGCGGCAGATGGGGTTCGCTGCCATCATGGTCGCGGTGGGCGCGCAGGGGACCAAGTGGCTCGGCCTGCCCGGCGAGGATTTGCGGGGCGTCTACCACTCCAAGCCGTTGATGTACCACTACAACGACCTGCCGCCGTACAGCGAACAGGAATTCGCCATCGGCAAGCGCGTGGCGGTGATCGGTGTGGGCAACACGATGGCCGACATCGCGCATTGGCTCACCCGCGATGTGCGCGTGGATGAAGTGATCGGTGTGGCGCGACGCGGTCCGGCGGAGGTGAAATTTACTCGCCAAGAGCTAACGTACATCGCAGCCAACTTCGACCTGGAGACGCTTGAGGTGGAATTCGCGCGCGTTGCCGGCCGGATGCGCGCGGTAGGGCAGGACCCGGACGAAGCAAAGGGCTTCCTTCTCTCGGCGTTGTCGCACAAGGCACTGGAGCCGGTCTCCACGACCCGCATCCACTTCCGCTTTCTCTCATCTCCCAGACGCATCCTGGGCGATGCCGAGGGAAACGTGACAGGCCTGGAATTGGATGACACGGAGCTGATCCTGCAAGACGACGGTGATACCCGCGCGCGCCGCCTGGAGACGCACCACGTGCTGGATGTGGACACCGTCGTTTTCTGCATCGGCGACCGGGTGAGCAACCGGTTCGGCCTGCCGGTGCAGTGGAACGAGTTCGTGAAGGACGAGAACCCGCGCTATCCGGTCGACGGCGATAGCTACGAAGTCTACGACCCGGAGGCCAACGCGCCAATCGCGGGCATCTTCATCGCCGGGTGGGCGCGCAAAGCCAGCAAAGGTCAGGTCGGGCTGGCGCGCAAGGACGCCTACAACTGCGCGGAAGCCGTGATGCGCTACATCGGCGATGTGCCCGGCTACGATCCGGGCGCAGGAAAGAAGCTCGCTGCGCGGCTGTCGCAGACCAACAAATCGCTGGTGTGTAAAGAGGACTGGCGCCGGCTCGAAGTTATTGAGCAGCAGAAGGCCGCCGAGTTGGGCGTGGAACTGTTCAAATTCAAGAGCAATGCGGAGATGTTGGCGGCGATGGGGCTGAAGTAAGCTCTACCCTAACGCATCGCTCCACGCGGCCAGATCGAACTCTTTCGCGAACGGATTAATGAAACGCACATCCTCAATCTGCGCGCCAGGATTGAAGTCTTCACTGAAGATTGTAGGAAGGCCATGCAGCCGGGCTACAGCCCATATCTGCGCATCCCAAAAATGAAGTTGGTACAGCCGCGCGCCGCGTACAGCTTCCAGGATAACCTTTTCTGTTACGGGCAGCACCGGCCATTGAGAAGCAAAACCCTGAAGTTGCGCTTCAGCTTCCGCCATAGTCAAAGGTGGAACCAATTTGCGCGTCACTGTGGCGAAAAACTCCGACAATGTTTGCGCGCTGATCGCGCCGACTCGCGCAGTGCGGATGTAGCTCAACAGATCAATAGCGCGGCGCTGTTTGGCGGGATTGGCCCGGTCATAGGCATAAACCAACACGTTGGTATCAATCAGCACGTTACCCATACCGGCGGCTTAACCGCTCTTCGTAAAGTTCATCGCGTGTCCAGGTGCGCCCGCCGGAAACCGCCCCTTGCGCATAACGTTCTTCCATAAAGGCCAGCGTCTCGTCCCAGGCTTTCTGCGCCCGTTTTTGCCGTGTGACTTCGGATAACAGCATGTCTATCGCCTCACGGATGACGTCGGCCTCTGTCGTGCTGCGTTCTGCCGCAAGATGCTTGATCTGCAAATCCTGTCGAGGCTTCAAGTAGACCTGTCTACGAACCATCACCGCATCGCTTGCCGTATTCCCCGCCCAGTCCAATACTGCACTTTCTCGCACCCTATTCTGCGCCATATCTGTGTAAGCACGCTCCAAATCAGGATACGAGATATGTGGACGAACAAGGTCTTCGATGAAATGGCTGATTTTGCGTGGGCCAACAACGCGATACAAGCCCTCGTAGATTTGTTCATCTATAGTAATGGTTAATTTCCTTTGGGTCATCGCACTCCTTACATCGTTACACGTGTTTTACACGTATAATATCATCAAGTTTGAAGCTGTCAACTCTATCACGGGGATAAACACTGGAGGCGCTCCGCTAGAGCGCCTCCAGGTCATGATTGACTAACGAGGTTTTGTCATCGTGGAGCAATCTACTCCCCCACCACAAACTTCCCCCCGTCACTCCTGCCAAACACCTCCGGGAAGTACATCTGGGACGCCGTCGCCGGGATCACGTTGTACGTTCCCGGCACACTGGCGCGCATGATGTAGCTGTATTCGTAAGTCCCGCGCGGCAGGTAGGTAGCGAAGAGCGCCACCTTCTCGTCGCGGATCTCCGAGTGCGAGAACCACCACCAGCCCCAACCGTACCAGCGATACCAGGCATCTTCTTCCTCCGCTGTGAGGTTACGCACGCCGGGTCGCTCGCCGACGATGCTCGTGGTATTGAGCGTCGCGTCCACTGCCTCGCAGCCGGCAGGCAGCGGGTCTTCGACGACGACGTAGTACAGATCGGTGGGCGCGACGACGGTAAGCTTTACGCGGATCACGTCGCCGACCTGCGCGCCGTTCACGTAAGTATCTGGATCATCAACCATACTGTATTGCCGCGCGATGACGATGCCGCGATCCAGCGCTTTCACTTGCTCGACGGGCAAGAAGTAGCGCAGGTGCGCAGTATAGTAGAGTTGCCCTTCACCCGTTTGTCCGCTTGATGCAGGTAGACGTTCGATGAACAGGCGGTTGCCTTCCTCGACTAGCAACTCCGCAATAGCAACGGTGAGTTTTTGGCTTTCCGTGATGTTATCCGCATTGAAATCGCTCGCCAACAGCACCTCGCCGTTCAGCGTGACCGTGTAACTGAAGTCGCCGTGCAGCTCGCCTGTGGCGCGCATGTAGGCGATCAGCCCCATGAGCGACCACGCGGTAGACTGCGTCGTGCCCCAGTGCCCCTCTTTGCGGACCGTCATCAGCCAACGGACGACGTTGGGCAGCAGGTCGCTTTCCGGGTTATGGCGCGCGAGCGCCCAGAGGACGATGCCGGTGGTGCGGATGTCGGTGTTCATATTCCAGTAGTCGGGCTTGGCTTCTTCCCAGTGCGTGCCGGTGGCGCTGTAAATGGCGGCCCCGTTGAGGTCGGAGAGCAGCGTGTCCACGCGGCTGCGCTCGCCCGGATCGAGCAGGCCAAAGGCCACCGCCAGCGTCGCCCGCCCGTAGTGGTCCAGCAGATGCCGCTTCTCGAACAGTTGCACGGCGCGGCTCAACTCGCCGCCCTTTTCCGCGTCGCCCACCAGATTGATGTACTCGCCCAACACGTAGAGCTGGTACGCCAGACGGTTGGACTGCCAGTGCGTGGTCTTGTCGGTGACGGAGAGCAAGCTGCTGCGCAGATAAGCCGCGCCCTTGCGGATCACGTCGACGTCCACTGTGAACCCGGCGCGGCGCGCTTCTAACATCCCCTGGAGCACATAAGCCGTGACGTAAGGATTGCTCTCGTCGGACAACCACCAACCCCACCCGCCGTCATACTTCTGCTGCGCGTAGAGCCGTTGCAGCGCCACGCCGACCTGCTCGGTCAGCGCCGCTTTGAGTCCGGGCCGGACGAGGTTCATCTCCTGCAATGCCTGGTAGGTGAGGACGTTGGGTAGGAAACGGCTGACGGTCTGCTCGACGCACTCGTAGGGAAAGTGCTCCAGGTAGGTGAGCGCGTCCGCCGTCGCCCCCGTGAGCGAACCATCCAGTTGCACGGTCAACTCACCCTGTGTGGGATCGAAGTCGCGCGGCAGTTGGACGATCTCCTGGCGCGTCTCCGGCCCGACGAGCCGACCGGCGGTTCCCACGACCTCCGGCGTCGAATAGCGGTAGATGGGCAGGGTATCCTCGCGCCCGTCGTAGTAGCCGTCGCCAAGGGCTTCCATACGCACGATGACTTTCTCTTCGGGCAGCGCCGTGACCGGCCATACGACTTTGGCCCTGTCGCCCGCCGGGATGTTCACAACCACTGCCTGATTTGCTTGCGTTGGATCATAATCCAACACCAGCCCTTCGACGGTGAGCGTCACCACGGCGGAGACCGCTGCCTCGGTGTTGTTGTGAACGATGGTCGCAATCTCCGCCCGGTCGCCCACGACAAAGAAGCGCGGCAGCACAGGACGCACGAGCAGGTCGAGCGTGCTCAGCACATCTACGTCGCTGCGGCCCACGAGCGTTTCGGCGGTGATGCCGCGCGCCTGCATGCGCCACGTCGTCAGGTTGTCGGGCAGTTTCACCTCCACGCGCGCGCGCCCGTCCGTGCCGGTGCGCACGACGGGGTCCCAGAACGCGGTATCGGCGAATTCGGTGCGGATGAAGCCCTCCCCGTTGCCGCCTCCGCCGCCTTTGGCTTCGGGCGCGAGTTCGCGGTTGTAGGCTTCCATGGCCACCGCCAGCGCCGCCGACGTGCGCACACCCAATCCGCGCTGGCTCCAGAAGCGTTCCAGCAGCGTCGGGCCGGTCTCGTCGGCTAATGCCAGCACGGCCAGATCGGCCAATCGCAGCGATAGTTCCGCCTCCACCGGCTTGCCGGCGTAGTCCTTCACCAGCACGTCGTAGATTGCCGTCTCGCGCGGGCGATAGTACTCGCCGCTTTCAAGCGGCCGGTCGGGCGTGAGCGTGATTGTCAGTTCTTTCTCCTCGGTGGAAACCGGCAACAGCACCGTCCCCATTTTGAACGTCGCCAGCGCGTCCGGCGACTGCGCGGACCCCTGCACGATGACGACGGAGACGAAGATATTGGGGATGTGTGCCTCGGTGATGGGGATGCGCAGGACTTCGCTGTTGCTGTACAGTTCGACAACGGCGGTTTCGAGGACGCGCCCGCGCTCGATCGTCACCAGCGCGTTCACCGTGCCGCTGTACGGCGAAGGGATGAGGATTTCGGCCACGTCACCCACCGCGTAGCTGTCCTTGTCGGTGATCAGGTCGATGCGGTTGGTGCTCTCCTGCCGCCAATACGCTGCGCCGCCGCCCCACACCCAAACGTAGGTGCTGCTGTGAATGACGTTACCGCGCGCATCCCTACCCGTCGCACGGATTTTGTAGCTGCCCGATGACGGCAGCGTGAAGGTTGCCATCGCCTTGCCGTTCGCCCCCGTTGTCACAGTCGTCGTGTAGATGGGGATGTCTTCCACGGCCCACGTCCAGTAGAAATTGCCGTCCTCGGCCTGTTGGCGGACGTTGTACCAGCGGTGTTCCATAAACACGACTTCCAACGCCCCGGCTGCCACCGGCGCGCCGTCCCAATCGACGGTGAGGACGTCCACGCCGCGCTCTTCACCGGCTTTGACGATACGTCCCTGCGGAGCCAGGCCGATGTAGAACTCGCCCTTGTGCACGATGGTCGTCGTGCGGTTGCTCACATACTGATCGTTGATGTCCGTCACGTTCGCCTCGATGGTGAACCGGCGGCTGGTCAGCTCCTCGGCGATGTCGGCGGGGATGTCGATCACGACGCGGCCCTGCTCGTCGGTGACGGTTTCACCGCTGGCGATGAGCCGCCCATAGCCGCCGTACCCGCCCCGCTCGTGCTCCCAATCGTAGTCGGTCCAACTGTAGTAGGGGCACTTTTCGCCACGCGGGCATTGGTAGCTGAAGCCATAGTCGGCGCTGAGGACGTTCCAATTCACCCGCGCGTTGGCGACCGCCCCGCCAAAGTAATAGCTGGCCTCAACGGCGGCGCGGATGGTTTCGCCGTTGAGATAAGCGTCGCGGTCGGTCGTCACCGCCACCTGGAACTCTGGCTTACGATACTCGGCCAGAGTGAAGCCGGCGCTGGTGTAGAAATCCAGCTCCGGCTCTTGCATCTGGATGTAATACGTCCCCAACGGCGCGGCCTCGTCGAGCGTCAACTCGCCGAAGAGCGTGCCCATATCGCTCAGGCTCAGGCGCTCGTTGTACAACTCTTTGCCCTGGGGATCGTCAACCCGCACGGTCAATTCACGGAGATCCGCCGGGATCGTGTAGTTGGCGTCATCGTCGGCGCGGACGATGCCTTTGAAGTAGACGGTCTGGCCCGGGCGGTAGATAGGCCGGTCGGTGTACAGATAGCCCGCGTAACGGCCTGAACCGTAATCGGCGCTCACGTCGAAGTCCCACGGGCGGATGCCGCTATCCCAATCGTTGAACGCGACGGCAAAATCTGCCTCGCCGGGCTGCCCGGAAAACGCGAAGTAACTGTCCCACAACTCTGCGTCATCCCGCGCAGGACTCAAGTAGACGCCGTCGCTATCCGTCTGGCCTGCGCCGTGCCAGTCGAGATCCTGCCCCTTGAAGCGGAGAGGCAGATTGGGGACGGGTGAACCCGACGTCAAATCGGTGGCCCACACGAGCGCCTCGGTGCGCGTCTGCTTCATCGTCAGATTGATGCGCGAGCGGATGAATATATGCCGGGCGGGACGGGCATAACTGTCGTACTGCCACACCTCCGGCGCAGTCAGTTGGAGAAAGTAAATGCCCGGCGGGAGTTGCTCGCCGCTCGCGTCCACTATATCGAGGCGGGTCAGACGAGCCGTATTGCGCGGTGGATCCACCGGCACAGACCACTGGCGCACCAGGTCGGCGGCGCGAGGGTTGAAGCTGTTGCGATAATCAAAATCGCGGTAATCGTAAAAGCGGATGAAATCTTCGAGGCTAAGGTAGTATAGTTCCACATCCAGACGGGATATGTTGCGATAACTCGCATAAATCGCCGTGTCGGTGTACGTGCTGAAGGTGCTCAAATCGCCGATAGTGTTGAGCGTGGCGTAAGGGGACAGATCGCCGGTGGTGAAGCGCAGTCGCAGCGTCTCGCCCAACGGCATACCGTATTTGTCGGGTGCTTCACCGTCGAGCGTGAGGTTGTAGACCGTCGCCGGTTGCAGTCGCAGGGAAATGCGCACTTCGGTGTCGGCCTCGGACCAGTACGTATACACCGAGGTCGGCTCCGGGATGATGCGCACGTAGTCCAGAAACCCTTCCCGCCGCATTGGACTGGCAAAATCGACGACGACATCGCTGTAAGGGCTAACGTTCGTCTCGCCGTTCCTGGGCGAGGTGGAAATCACGCCGGGATCCTTGACGGTGTCGAAGCGCCACGCATACTGTTGCGCAATCGTTACAGCGCTACTGCGGGCGCGCGCCGTGTTGGCGAGGACGGCATAAGGGCGAGCGTTGCGCGGCAGCGGCGCGGCTGGGACGAAAGCCATTGTCTCTTCGGCAATGGTAGTTTCTCCACCGGCCCAGCGGAATGTCCCGGCGACCGGTTGATCGTTGACGCTCAACGTAAACGCGGCTTCAACCGAGGCGCGGTCCATAGGCTGGTTGAAGGTCACGCTAATCACCGCGTTGGGGCCGATGTGTTGTTCTCCCATGCGCGGCGTCCGGTCGAGCACCAGCGGGCGTTGCGTGGTGAACGTCCACGTGTAGTCTTCCGCCAACGGCGAGCCGGACGTGTCACTTAGGCCCACAGCCACGCGCGCGGTGTAAACGGTCGCCGGGAGAAAGCCGCCTTCAGGATGAAAACGGTAGATCGAGGTATTGAGCCATTCGCCCGTCCCCTGAACCGGCGGTGTGAAAGTCAGCGGATCGGACAATCCTTCCTGGTCGCCGATGGCGATCAGCGGCACGATCGGGCGGTTGAAGACGACGGTGACGCTCGTATCCGGCGCAACGTCCTCACTATCTGGCATAGGCTGCACCTCGCTGACCACCAGATGCCCCACGGTCTGAAACTGGAACGCGACGGGGTCAGCTAGCATTGTCCCTTCGGCGTTGCGCGCCGTAGCGTCCACGGTGACACGGTAACTGTCATCGCGCGCCAGCGGCTCTGCCGGGGTGAAGACAAGCGTCCGGCTGTCGGCCCAATCCAGCTCCCCATTGACGGCAGGCACAATGGCGAACGCCTCCGCCACGCTGTCGGCGTCCATAGGTTGGTCGAAGATGAGTTCGATAGGCGCGTCGAGCGCCTGCACCTCGCCGGTCTCCGGCGCGCGGAAGAGCAAGCGCGGGGGCGGGTAGGGGATTGCCGGCGTCGGTGAAGCCTGCGGTGGCTGTGTGAGCGTCGGCACAGGCGTGAGGGGAACCGGCTCTTGCGTTCCCGTAATCCACTGGCACGCCGTTAGCAATAGGACGGATAGTAGAACGACCAGCATCCAAGACTTAGAAGATCGTGCAAAAACTTGTTTCCGCGTGTTCATACACCACCTCCGCGAACAAAAGCCCGCTTTAACTTAACATGGATCACAATCCACGGTTCTTGCTAAAAATTGTCACACACTTTGCGCCAACATAGCCGGCGTGCGTTGCAAGACCTTGACTTCATCCGCAATCCGCTCGCCGATCTGACGTTCGGCAACCTCCAGGTCATAGCGCGCCTGTAACCGTGTCCACACAACGGCGCTTGTCCCAAAATAGCGCGCCAAACGCAGCGCGGTATCAGCCGTGATGGCCCGCTGCCCACGCACAATCTGACTAATGCGCAAAGTTGGTACACCAATATCCTTTGCTACCCGATATTGACTTAAGCCCAACGGTTGCATAAAATCTTCCCACAACACTTCCCCAGGATGAACCGGGGGCAATCTTTCCTCTGTCTCCATGTTTTGCACCTCTACTTTAGTGATAATCCACAATCTCTACTTGCTGCGCCTGTCCGCTATCCCAGAAGAAGCAGATACGCCATTGAGCATTGATGCGGATACTGTACTGTCCCTCACGTGTACCGTGTAACGCTTCCAAACGATTGCCGGGCGGCGCTAACAAGTCACGTATATCCTCGGCGTCGTCAAGATAGAGGAGTTTGCGGCGGGCGGTCCTTTGTATGTCGGGTGGAAGTTTGCACGAGACAATGCCCTGAAACACTTTTTTGGTCTCTGGATCGGCAAATGAGACTATCATATCTTTATGGTATCACGGAACAATACTATTGTCAAACGATACCAATTCGTCTATGGCGGCCCCTCGCCGCCGCCCTCTTCCGGCGTGAGTGGCGCGAGGTCGGCGAGCGTTTGCTGCCACGAGGGAGTGCCGGGCGCGTAGCCGGAGATGCGCACCAGCGTGCCCACCTCCGCCCAATCGAATAGCGTCTTGGCGTCGCCTTCGTCCATAATGATACAACCGAACGAAGCGGGGTAGCCCAAAACGCCGCGCGAGAGGCGCGTCCCATAATGGGTAATCGGCAACTCGTGGATGCCGTTGAAGAACCCCTCGTCCTCTTCGTAGACGCCCATGAAGTACGGCATATCCAACTGCCAGCGTTTGGCGAAGGCCGCTTCCTCTTTGAACAAAATCTGGAACTGCCCCGGAATGGTCGGCGTGCGCGAAATGCCGGTGGAGACGGTGAACGTGTACACTTGCGTGTCGTACTCGAAGACGACCATGCGCTGTTTCGGCAAGTCGATTTCGATGCGCTTGCCCGGCGTGAGCGGATAGGGGAGCAGCGCGTCGATAGAGGGGATGACTATCTCCTGCCCGATGTCGATCGCGCCGGGATCGATGTCGGGATTGGCGCGTTCGAGTTGGTAGCGCGGCATGTGGTGGTTGAAGGCGATGAGCGAGAGCGTGTCGCCGGGCTGCACGATGTAGATACGATCGGGGTGGCGGACACCCGCCTCGGCGCGATGCTGCCCGTCGTACAGCGCCGCGAGCATGTTTTTCAGCGTTGGATCGACGTCCAGCAGCCGCTCCTCGCCCACCTGCGGCGCAATCTCTTGCAGCCACGCTTTGACCTGCGCGGCGTCCACGTACACCCTGATGCTCTCGCGTTCGACGCGCGGCTCCAGCCAGGCCGCGATGCGCGCCGGCGGCGCGGTGAATTCGGCGCGATAGCCGCCGGGCAATTCGTTTTCCAGCAATTCCCCGGTGAGCGGGTCATCCACAACCAACGTGAACGATTGCGCCAGCCACGCCTGCGACTGCGTGCGCGCGGGTTCCGGCGTAGCGATTTTCGGCGGGACAGCGACCGGCGGCAGTTCGACCGAAGACGCCCCTTCCGCCAGCGTCTGAAGCATGCGCGCGACGGCATCCTCCACGTCGAGGCGTTGGCCCGGCTGCCCGTCCGTCGCAACGACGCGCCCACCGTCGAACGTCAGACGTGCATCGACCGGCGAACGCTCCACCGCCGCCGCGATCCGCACCACCACCTCACGCACCAACGCCGGATCTGCCGGAACGATGAGTGGTGCGACGATCACGTTCTGCTCGCGCAATCCCGCGAACAGTGGCGCATTGCCACTGGCATCACGCCCCACGTTGTACGCAGCCTGCGCTGTCGCGCGGACATCATAACGCTGCCCCACATCGGCCCAGATGACGCGCCACACCTGATCGGCGATGCGCACCTCCATGCCGAGCGTTTCCGGCGCAGACAACCCGCGTGTGAGCGCCGTAACGGCTTCGTCGACCGTCATACCGCTCACGTCTATGGCCTGCACGCGCACGCCGGGCAAGATCGTATCCGCCGGGTGACGCAGCGCCAGCCACGCCGTCACCGCGAAGACGATGAGCATCAAGACGAGTAAACCTGCCAGCACGCGCATGGCGGTTTTCATTAGCTTTGTAGATGGTTGATGTAATGTTTCACTGTTCATAAAGTCACCGCACTATGTCACCACGATATCAGTCACCGCTTACTGCACTACATAAACTGTAACATAAAGTAACACGGATGTAAAGCCCTACCCCTCTGGGACGTCCCGCTCCAGCAACGGCCGTGCGTCGAACCGCCGGCCGAGAATGGCGACGAGGAAAACGCCCGCCGCCAGCAGCGCGGCAATCCCCGAACCGGTGAAGATGACCGGCAGCCCCAGGCTATCCGAGAGCAACCCGCCAAGCGGTGTGGTGACGAGGGGCGCAAGGCCGCGCGTCGCCGCGTTCATCAGCGATTGCAGGGTGGATGTCCACGATTCAGGCGCGCGTTCGTCGATCAGGCTGACGTTCCCCACGAAGTAAAGCGCGAAGCCCATACCCTTGAGCATGGCAAACGCCAGCAGCAGCCAGGGTTGGCGCACCACCGCGTAGCCCAGGAAAGCGATCCCGACAAGGCCGTAGGCCAGCGACACGGCAACCGGCTTGCCGAGTTTGCGGAAGATTGCGCCGCTGTAGTGCATCACCGGCAGCTCGGCGAGCGCCGAAAGGCCAAAGAGCGCGCCGACCAGAAACTGCCCGCCGCCAAGACGATCCATGTAGACGCCGGAGAACGTCCCGTACATCCCTTCGGCGATGCCGACCAGCGAGACCGCCACGAGCAGCGCGATCAAGCCCTGGTCTTGGCGTACATTGCGCAGCGTAGGCGCGGCCGCAGACACAACAACAGGTGTGGTCGCGGTCTGACGATCCACCGGGGCGCTCTCTTCCAGGCCTGTTGCGGCCCACAACACGGGCAAGGTCAGTATGCTCGTCACGATAAACATCGCCTGAAAGCCCCACCGCTCCCACAATGCACCGCAGACCAGCGCGGCAATGGCAAAACTCAACGATCCCCACAGCCGGAGTTTGCCATAGTCGATGCGGTGACGGTTCGCCATACGCGCCACCATGCCGTCGCCGATGGACATCATTGGGCTGAACAGCAACGCGCGCAACAGCGCCAATATCAACAAAGGCACAAACGTGCGCGCGAAGATGAAGACAATCAGCAGCGCCCCCGTCCCACCGATGGAGACGAGCAGCATCCGCTTCTGCCAGCGCCGCCGGTCGGCCAGCAATGAGAGCGCCGGGCCGACGAACAACGTCATCAGGGGGAATGCGGTCGAAAGGATGCCGATTTGCAGGCCGCTGAGGCCCAGCCGGGCAAAATAGACGTTGAAGAACGGCATCTGCGCGCCCATAGCGGCCCACAGGCCGAAATAGTAAATTGAAGCGCGCCAATACGGACTGCGTTGGGAAGTATGATTTATGACTGCCATAATTTTTCGTAGACGCGCAAAAGTTGACGTCCGGTTCGACTCCACGAGAAATGTTTGTCCGCGCGCTCACGGAGCCGCACGCCCAGCTGCGCCGCGCCTTCGGGATCGTGCAGGATTGCACACAACGCCCGCGCCAATGCCTCCGCGTCGCCCACAGGGGCAGCGTAGAGACCTAGATTGTTGAGGTACTCACGGCTCACGGGCGTGTCGTAGACCACCACCGGCATCGCCATGGCCATGTAGTTGAGGATTTTGCCGCTGCCCTCCGTCGCCGAAATCTTGGGCGCGACGGCCACGTCGCCAAGCGCCAGGTGCGCGGGGATATCCTCGTAGGGCATCTTGCCGGTGAAGATCACGTCCTGGTCGGTGAGACCCAGGGTGTGGGCCATTTGTCGGTAGTGTTCCACTTGCGGAAAGCCCATGACCAGGAAGGAAACGGCCTCGCCCTGTGCTCGTAAGGTCGCCGCTGCCTGCAGCAATTGCGGGATGCCCTGATAATCGGCGAGCAAGCCCAGGTAGACCACAACCTGGCGCTCCGGCGGGATGCCCAACGCCGCGCGCCGCGCCTGCCGGTCTTCTGGCGTGATGCAGGTGGGAAACAAAAAATCCAGGTTGACACTGTCAGGCAGAGGGTAAACGTCCTCTGTGCGCTTGAAAACGTCATTGAGCAATTCCGCGCTGTGAACGGTGCTGGTGATGATCGCATCCGGCATCTCGACGATGCGCTCTTCCAGTCGCCGCCACCAATAATAGCCGGCGCTGTCCTTCTTTAGAAAGTTGTGATCGAGCATCTCGCCCGTCAAACTGCCCTGGAAATCAAACACCAGCGGGACGCGCAGCAGTGTGGCGAGCACTTTGCCGATCAATGCGCCCTCGTGCAGGTGCCCATGGATGATGTGAGGCCGCCAGCGCAGCGCCGTCCACAACGCCTTCCACGCGAGCAGCACGTCGAAGGCGATCTTGTGCCGCGAGGAGCCGACCTCGTAATCGGAGCGCCAGGGCGTGGGAGCGCAACGCACGATATCCAGGTCGGGCATATCGCGGCCCAGGTAGTAGGTGACGATGCGCACCTGCATCCCCTGTGCCTGCAACGCGCGCGCCTCTTCCAGGATGCGGATGTGGCAGCCGTAGTCCAGGAAAAAGGACGTGGGGGCAATCATCAAAATGCGACGTGATTGTGAAGGCATACTGTGTTCAGCGCCAAAGATTGGCGTGCTCTATCCTTTAGTAGCTATCGGTTGCTTGCAACACCGCTAATTCGATATCGTCTCCCGCCGGATCATGGTGATGGCGAATTAAGGCCGCCGCGCGTGGTGTCGCGCCGGCCTGTTCCGCCAGCGCCGCGCCCCACTCGGCATGCATCCGGCGGACGACGAAACCACGGCGCAGGCCACGCGGGTCACCAACGCTCCAACGAGCCGCCCGCTGCGGCGCGAAATGTTCCCCTAAAACGGCGATCACCCGATCCCACAGGCGCGGCGGTGCTTGAATTTTTCCAACGTCGTGGAGCAACGCAGCCGTGAGCAGGTCGGGATCGGTATAACCCTGAGCCTCCAACGCCCGGCAGATGACGATCCCGTGATGTTGCTCGGCGCGGGACATGTGCCGGAAAAGGCCCAACAGGGCCGGATCGAGATAATGCGCAGCGTAAACGACATCAACCGGGCGAAAAGAAGTCCAGAACGTCGTGAAAAACTGCGCGACTCGATACCGTACACGCGCCCACGTCACCATAATCTCACTTATCTTCCTTTGGTTTTCGGCTTCCCCACCCTGGCAAGGGTTAGAAATCTTCGTCAGGATTCAAGTGAAGTCTTTTTGTCATGCTAAAGATAGAGAGCCTTCACTTGTTCAATCAGAGAACGATTATAGCATAGTAAGAGATAATATGAAGTTTAGCCAAACCATATCGCAGCCAAAGGGCAAACCCGCCTGAGCAGAATACGGAAGGACGAACGTTCTTCCGCACGGAAGGACTGACATCCTTTCGCCCGGAAGGATCGATGCTCTTCCGCTTTTGCTTGTCGCTATATGCGCAAAAGGGTGTTATAATCCAGGCGTGAGGACAAGCCTTTCCGTTCCATCCGTTGAATCCGTTGACCAAGAGGATGATGACCAAAGCAAAAAAACTGACCCGCGAAGACGTAGCCCACATCGCCGCGCTGGCCCACATCGCTTTAGGCGAGGCGGAACTGGCGCTGTATCAGGAACAGCTCTCGGCGATTCTGGATCACGCCGCGCAACTGCAAGAACTGGATACGGACGCGATCCCGCCGACGGAGAGCGTGCTGCCGTTGCGCACCATCCTGCGCGACGATGTACCATCAGATGACGCACCCGGCCTTACGCTGCCCGTCGAAGACGCGCTGGCGAACGCTCCTGCCGCGCGGGACGATTGTTTCGTCGTCCCGCCGGTGCGCTAAGGAAACGAGCGTGAGTGATCTCTACGACCTGACCATCCACGAGATCCTGGACACGCTGCGACGCGGCGACATCACGTCCGTCGCGCTGACGCAGGCGGTGTTGGATCGCATTCTCGCCGTCGATAACGTCCTTCAGGCTTACCTGACGCTGACGCCCGAAGCGGCGCTGGAACAGGCCGAAGCGACGGATGTCTTGCGGGCCGCAGGCAAAGACGCGCCGCTACTCGGCATCCCCATTGCGCTCAAGGACAACATCTCCACACAGGGCATCGAAACCACCGCCGGATCCAAAATCCTCGAAGGCTACGTCCCGCCCTTCGACGCGACGATTGTGCGCAAACTCAAAGCGGCGGGCGCGGTCATCCTGGGAAAAACCAACCTGGACGAATTTGCGATGGGGTCAAGCACGGAGAACTCCGCCTTCTTTCCCACGCGCAACCCGTGGGACGTGACGCGCGTGCCCGGCGGTTCCAGCGGCGGCAGCGCGGCGGCAGTCGCGGCAGGCGAGGCGCTCGCCGCAGTGGGGACGGATACCGGCGGATCGGTGCGGCAGCCGGCGGCGCTGTGCGGCGTGGTCGGCGTGCGGCCCACCTACGGGCGCTGCTCGCGGTACGGGCTGGTCGCGTTCGCCTCGTCGCTGGATCAACCGGGGCCATTGACCCGCGATGTGACCGACGCGGCGCTCTTGCTTCAGGCGATGGCCGGCCACGATCCCCAGGATGGGACGACGTGGCCCGAACCGGTTCCCGATTACGGCGCGGCGCTGTCGCCGAATGTGCGGGGGTTGCGCATCGGCGTGCCGCGCGAGTACTTCGCCGAAGGCTTGCAGCCGGATGTCGAGCGTCTTGTCCGCGAGGCGCTACAGGTGTTCGTCGAATTGGGCGCGGAACTGGTGGATGTCCACCTGCCGCACACCGACTACGCGCTTTCGACCTACTATCTCGTCGCCCCGGCGGAGGCCAGCGCGAATCTGGCGCGCTACGACGGCGTCCGCTATGGCTATCGCGCCGAGGGCCATTTCGAGACGATTGGCGACCTATACGCCCAGACGCGCGGCGCCGGCTTCGGCCCGGAGGTGCTGCGGCGCATCATGCTCGGCACGTACGCACTCAGCGCGGGCTATTACGACGCCTACTACCTGAAGGCGCAAAAGGTGCGCACACTCATCAAGGGCGACTTCGACGCAGCCTTCGCAGATGCAGACCTTATCGCCGGGCCAACGTCGCCGGTGACGGCCTTCCGCCTGGGCGAGCGCACCGCCGATCCGTTGCAGATGTATCTGGCGGACATCTTCACCCTGTCGCAGGCACTGGCGGGCATCCCGGCGATCAGCCTGCCGTGCGGCTTCGACGCGGACAACTTGCCGGTGGGTTTACAACTCGCCGCGCCCGCGCTGCAGGAAGCGCGCATGTTCCACGCCGCGTTCGCTTATGAGCAGGCAACGTCGTGGCACAAGCGCAGACCTAGAATAGCCTTTTAGCTTTCAACCATTTTTGAGGGAGTTCCTATCCAGGATTCCACATTGAGAAGGATGAACATTTGACCACTAATCTTCACTTATTTTTCCATTCGTGGAAATTCGTGCAGATTCAAGGTCTATTTTGAGGGGGGGACACAAACTATGAAACTCGTTATTCCTATGGCCGGTTTGGGCACGCGGATGCGCCCGCATACGTGGACGCGTCCGAAGCCGCTGCTGCCGGTGGCCGGCAAACCAATGTTGGGCCATATCCTGGAACGCTTCCGTGATCTGCCGATTACGGAGTACGTCTTCGTGGTGGGATGGCTCGGTGAGCAGGTTGAGGATTACATCCGCGAGAATTACGCGATCCCGGCGCACTTCGTCGAGCAGGAAGAACAATTGGGGCAGGCGCACGCCTTCTGGCTGGCGCGCGAGCATCTCACCGGCCCGGTTTTTACGATGTGGGTGGACACACTCTTCGATGATGTCGATTTCTCCGGTCTGGATGCCAATGGGCCGGACGGCGCCATCTTCACCTACGAGGTAGAGGACCCGCGGCGGTTTGGCGTCGTCGAGAGTGGCCCAGATGGTTTTGCGACCCGGCTGATCGAGAAACCGGAATCCATGGACAACAGAAATGTCCTCATTGGCCTGTACTACTTCCGTGAAGGGGAATGGCTCGCGCGCGCCTGCGAGGAGCTGATGGCGCGTCACATCCAGACGAAGGGCGAGTATTACCTTGCGGACGCGATCAACCTGATGCTGGAACAAGGCGCGCGCATCCAGGTGCGCCCGGCGGGGGTGTGGCAAGACACCGGCAAGCCGGAGACGACGTTCGTCACGCACCGTTATCTACTGGAAAACGGCTGCGAGAACAGCTTCGAGACGCCGCGCCCCGGTGTGACAATCATCCCGCCGGTCTACGTCCACCCGCGCGCTGTCATCGAACGCTCGGTGATTGGCCCGTATGTGTCGATCGGTCAAAACGTGCAAGTGCGCGACAGCATCCTGCGCGACACGATCGTGGAAGAGGGTGTGGAGATCGAGGCGGTGATGCTGGAAGAGTCGATCATTGGCCGTTGGGTACACCTCGCGGGCCATTTTCGCAAGCTAAACATCGGCGATTCGTCGGTGGAGCTATAAGCTGTCAGCGATCAGCCAGAACCATACGCCGATTCGCTGATTCATGATTCTTGATTCTTTATTCTTTTTCTGAGGGGAACTTGATGGAGTCTGCTACTTTTATTTCGAAACTCGCCAGGAGCATTCCGCCTTCTGGCATCCGCCGCTTTTTCGATATCGCGGCGACGATGGAGGATGTCATCAGTTTGGGGATTGGGGAGCCGGATTTCGACACGCCGGCGCCGATTGTGGAGGCCGGGATCGCGGCGCTGCGCAACGGAGGGACGCACTACACGTCTAACTCCGGCCTGCTTGAACTGCGGCAGGCCATTGCCGCGCACGTTCAAAGACGTTACGGGCTGCGTTATGATCCCGACCAGGAGGTCCTGGTGACGGTGGGCGTTTCCGAAGCGTTTTACGTCGCGATGGCGGCCTTGTTGGATCCTGGCGACGAGATCATCTTCGCCGAGCCATGTTTTGTGGCCTACGAACCGGTGGCCGTGATGGCCCACGGAACCCCGGTCGCCATTCCCACCACGCCAGAGACAGGATTCCAACTTACGGCGGAGATGATCGAAGCCGCAATCACACCCAAGACAAAGGCGCTGTTTCTCGCCTCGCCCAACAATCCGACAGGGGCCGTCATCAACCGTGAGCGGCTCAACGCGATTGCCGCCCTTGTGAAGAGACACAACCTGGTCGTGATTTCGGACGAAATCTACGACCGGCTGGTCTACGGCGTGGAGCATGTATGCTTCGCCAGCCTGCCGGGGATGCGCGAGCGAACAATCGTGTTGCAAGGCTTCTCCAAAGCTTACGCGATGACGGGCTGGCGCGTCGGCTACATGGTAGGGCCGGAGACGTTGCTTACCGAGATGCGCAAGCTGCACCAATACCTGATCATGTCCGCGCCGACGGTGTCGCAGTGGGCGGCGTTGAAGGCGCTGGAAGTGGGCGAGCCGTTCGTCCAGGAGATGCACGCGCGCTATGAACGCCGCCGCAAGTTGATCGTGGAGGGCCTCAACGCGATGGGGCTGCCGTGTATCGAGCCACACGGCGCGTTCTACGCTTTTCCGAATATCCAAAGCACCGGTCTGGACGACAATGAATTCGCCGAGCGGCTATTGCAGGAAGAGCGCGTCGCCGTGATCCCTGGACGAGTCTTCGGGTCATCCGGGACAGGCTTCGTGCGGATGTCGTATGCGACGGCCTACGACAAGCTCGAAATCGCGTTGGAGCGAATTGCCGCTTTTGTGCAGCGCAACCGATAGTGGAATAGCGTAGTAACGACTAAAGTCGTTCCGAAAGCGACTGAGGTCGCTACTACGCAGGAAACAGTGTAACAGTGTTGTGGCGACTTCAGTCGTTCTACACAGGAAGAAAACGTATATGGAATATGAAGCCGTCATCGGTCTGGAAGTCCACGCGCAGATTCACACGCGCTCGAAGATGTATTGTGCCTGCCCGGTGGTGGCGGATACGGGCAACGTGCCGCCCAACACGCAGGTCTGCCCGGTGTGCCTGGCGCTGCCGGGGACGCTGCCAGTCGTCAATCGGGGCGCGGTGGAATTGGGCATCGTGACGGGACTGGCGCTTGGGTGTACAATCAACCCGGTCAACGTCTTCGCGCGCAAATCGTATTTCTACCCCGATCTGCCCAAGGGGTACCAGATCTCGCAGTACGAGCTGCCGCTGGCGGTGAATGGCGCGTTGGAGATCGAAATGGAGTCGGGAACAGGGCGTATCGGCATCACGCGCGCGCATCTCGAGGAAGATACTGCGAAGCTCTATCACCAGGATGACGGATCGGCGCTGGTGGACTTCAACCGGGCGGGCGTGCCGCTGCTCGAGATTGTCAGCGAGCCGGACATGCACACCGTCGAAGAGGTACAGGCTTACGCGACGACGCTGCGTGATGTACTGATCTACCTGGGCATCAACGCAGGCGATATGGAGAAGGGCGAGATGCGCTTCGAGGCCAACGTCAGCGTCCGCCCGATGAGGTCTACGACGCTGGGCACGCGCACCGAGATCAAGAACCTTAACTCATTTCGCGCGCTGACGTCGAGTGTGGCGTATGAGATCGAACGGCAGAAAGCAGTGTTGGCAGACGGTGGTACAGTGATCCAGCAGACATTAGGCTGGGACGAAGCTGCCGGAAGAACGTATCCGCAGCGCAGCAAAGAGCACGCGCACGACTATCGCTATTTCCCAGAACCGGACATTCCACCGCTGGAGATCGCGCCGGAATGGATCGAGACGCTGCGAGCGCACGTACCCGAACTTCCGATGGCAAAAAAGCGCCGGTTGATGGCCGAGTACGGCATCCGCCCCTACGACGCGGCGCTGCTGGTAGGCGATCGCCGTGTCGCCGGTTATTTCGAGGCGGCTGCCGAAGTCGCTCGCGCGCAGGGCGTCAGCGCCCAGGACGTCGCCAACTGGGTGGGCGGGGAACTGTTCCGCATCTTGAACGCCACCGCCACCCCGATCGACGCCTGCAAGACGACGCCGGAACGCCTGGCGGCGCTGCTCGCGCTCGTGCAGCAGGGTACGGTCAGCGTGACGGCGGCGAAGACGGCGCTCGGCGCGATGTGCGAAACGGGCGAGTCGCCGGAGGAAGCTGTCCACCGCCTGGAACTGACGCAAATTTCCGACGCCGACGCGCTCACCGCGCTCATCGAAGCCGCGTTGGACGCGTATCCGGCGCAGGTGCAGCAATATCTCGACGGTAAAACGAATTTGCTCGGATGGTTAGTGGGGCAGGTGATGCAACTTTCGCAGGGCAAAGCCAACCCCCAAGATACACGGCGCTTGTTGCAGCAGGCGTTGGAACGAAGGACATAGCCGTCAGCGATTAGCTGTCAGCTTCAGCAGTTGGCTGATAGCCGAAGGCTGATAGCTGAAACCTTACAAGAACCAAGACTGGATGCTGGCAATTTCTCAAAAAACGCCGACCCCAGTAGATCACGCATATCAGATTAAGGAGAGTGTCATGGCCAAACATGAAGAAATGAATCCTTTCAAGTTAGCACAGGCGCAGTTCGATCAGGTTGCCGAGCAGATGGGGCTGGAACCGGCGGTGCGCGAGATGCTGCGCTGGCCGCTGCGCGAGTTCCGCTTCCAACTGCCGGTGCGAATGGATGACGGCACGATCAAGGTGTTCTTCGGCTTTCGCGTGCAGCACAACGACGCGCGCGGCCCGGCGAAAGGCGGTATCCGCTTTGCGGCGAACGAGACGTTGGATACCGTGCGCGCACTCGCCACGTGGATGACGTGGAAGTGCGCCGTGGCCGATATCCCGTTGGGCGGCGGGAAGGGCGGCGTGGTGGTGGATCCGTCCAAGCTCTCGACCGGCGAGAAGGAACGGCTGTGTCGCGAGTGGATCGACGCCATCTGGAAAAACCTCGGCCCACGCAACGACGTCCCTGCGCCCGATGTGGGCACGACGCCGCAGATGATGGGCTGGATGATGGACGAGTACTCCAAGCTGCGCGGCGAATACGTGCCGGGCGTGATCACCGGCAAACCGGTGGGCGGGGGCGGCTCGTTGGGACGCACCGCCGCGACCGGATTCGGCGTCATTGTCACCGTCCGTGAAGCGATGAAGCACCTGGGGATCAAGTCAGTTGGACAAACGGCCTCGATCCAGGGATTCGGTAACGTGGCACAGTACGCGGCCAGGACGTTCATCGAGATGCTCGGGGGACGGGTGATCAGCGTGTCGTGCTGGGACCGTGACGACCGCACCGCGTATACATTCACCAAAGAAGAAGGGGTCGATCCCTACTTCCTGCAAAGCATCACCGACCAATACGGTACGGTGGATAAAGAGAAGGCCAAGGCCGCCGGTTACAGCATCGAGGATGGCGATGCCTGGCTGACGAAGGATGTAGATGTGCTCATTCCGGCGGCGGTAGAAGGCGTGATCACCGGAGAAAACGTGCACCAGATCAGCAAGCACGTGAAGATTCTCGCCGAGGGCGCTAATGGGCCGACGATGCTAGAAGCTGACGCTGTACTCAAGGAGCGCGGGGTCTTCGTCATCCCCGATTTCCTGTGCAATGCCGGCGGGGTCACGTGTTCCTATTTCGAGCAAGTACAGAACGATATGAACTACTACTGGCCCGAAGAGGAAGTGCTGGAGAAACTGGATCAAAAAATGGCCTCGGCGTTCAAAGCTGTGTTGCAGATGTCGTTGCAGAAGGAACTCTACATGCGCGACGCGGCCTATTGGGTGGCGATTGCCAGCGTCGAACGGGCGATGCGCTTGAGAGGATGGTTATAGGTCGCGGCTTAGGCGTTCGACAACGGATAACACAATCCACAACAGCAAGAAGACGCCGGCGCCGGGCAACAGACATAGCAGCCCGGTGAATACGGCAGGCCAGCCGTAGACCAGGCCAATTACCACACTGCCGGCCAGCACCAATATGAAGACGATAGCGATGACCAGACGGCGCTCGGTCTGGCGGCGATAAGCGCGCATATCGGTGGGTTTGTTCGGTCCTTTGCCCATTGACTTCTCCGAGGTCTAAAAAACCGGGATTTTTACAAAAATCCCGGTTTTTTGCGTGAGTAGCGCGCCTAATAGCGCAGCAGCGCGCCGATGTGGGCGCCATTCAATAGGCCGTTATCAACGACCTCGACGGTGCCGCCTTTCTCTACCGCCTGGCTGATGACGGCTTCGGCGGCATCGGGAATCTCTACGATAGCGCCCTGGCAGAAGATGCATTGTTCCAACGACTGCGTGGTCAGATACCCGCAGCCGGCGCAGCGATAACCCGGCGCATGAAAATCGCGCTCGACGACCAGAACCTGAGTGCGGCCTTCGTGCGTGACGCTCAGCGTTTGATCCAGCCCGATCACGCCATTCATCCCCTTGGCCGCCGCCGTGACGACAGCCTCTACCAACTCGCGTCGTCGCGCGTCCTCCAACTCCCTGAGGTGCGCAAAAGCAAGCTCTCGAATCTCGATATCGCCGGCCTCCATATTGGCATTGAATGTCCCCACGACGATTTCCTGAAGTTTTACGGGCAAAAGATCACGGAACTGCGCCACGGTGTGTTCGGCCCCCGCCAGCAACAAACGGCGTGGATGATGTTCATGGCAAAAATCGACCAACGCCGCCGCCGTGTCACGCAGATTGCGCTGTACCAGCGCAGCTTCCTTGCGGCCCGAAGCCTGCGAGCCGCCGCGCATCCCCACGACCGAGGACCCGCGTCCTTTGCGGACATTGCGCACATCCTCGCCCACTGCGCCTTCCTGTGTAATCAACTCGCCCATCTGGAACAGGAAGAAACGGCCTCCTTGCCGGTCTACCAGAGCGACGGCATATCGTCCGTAAAAGCCGTCCAGTTCAACCAGCGGCGAAATGTAGGGTTTGCGCGCTGCCGTGATACCGTTGCGCACCGGGACCGCCAACGGTAGAACATACCATATCCCCTCGGCCTGGCGCGAAAACAGCACCAGACCACGCCCGGACCAGTTATACTCCAGATCGACGTACCGCTTGATGGCGTTGATGTCGCCATCATCGACCAGGCCCTCGACCTGTTTCAGCATTTCACGCAACGCCAACCGGTATTCTTCGGCGGCGTGCTGTGTGGGGTCAACGTTCAAGTAGAGGCTCAAAATCGGGCCACTTGCCTCGATTGTGGCCAATTCTCTCAGCGATTTTTCATCGAACATGGTCTTTTTTCCTTTCTCCAAACGGATGGGTATATTTGGATGACGCGATGCCACTATAACCGTAAGAGAACTTCCTGCGCGAACATCACCTCCTTGTAGATAGAATTTGGTATCGACCGATAAACACACACTGCGGGTGACATCTTTTCAGATGACCCGCAGTGTGGTTATAGCTATTCTCGTGAGGGCATCAACTCTATATTTTCGCATAAGCCCGCGCCCTATCCCTAAGTTCACGGGTAAACGAGTTCACCCGTGAACTTGCTCACCGATTCACTTTAATTGTAAGGATTTTTCACGCGGATGTCAAGTGTAATTTGTCCACCATCCACCGGAAGGGCGCTTCCCTTTGGGGGTAGCTTGCTGCCCCGGCCGAGGTTACGATGAGAAACCTATGTCATGCTTCATCTTCTGAAGAGATGCTTTCCTTTTTCTTATTCCATGCTAAAGTGAGTTTATGCGATAACACGAGGAGGTTTGCGCATGCTTCTACGGTTCTTAGTCCTGATAGTGTACGTTGCGGCATTCATCGCGCTACGCAACTATTTACGAGATCGCCCCCCACACTTCGAAGGCAAGTATGTCTATGAATTCGAACGGCTAGGACAGGCGCTGGTACGGATGTGGGGGCTGTTGCTGTGGCCTCTGCTCGGCTTGATATGGATCGGAACAATGCCCATCCCTGCTTTGACGATCGCCATTTTGAGCTTTCTCATACCGCTCGACATCTTTCTGGTTTTCTTCACCATTGCCGGTGTTCTCGAACCGCCTTCAGGATCGATCATTGACAGGCTCTTCTCCTGGGTTCCGACCGTCTTCTTCATCTTTATCACCCTACTCATCTTCCTGAGCCTGGTGCGCTACACGTTTTCGTTATGGCAGTTTATGGTTTTCCTGGCATTTGTGACGATTCCCCCGGCCCTCGCCGCCATCCTCACGATGTGGGCCGCGCCCAACATCATTCCCGCAGGTCTAGACTACCCCATGCCGGCATTACGGTTATTGCAGCATTTCACCGGGTTCTTCACCACCTTCCCCAAACCGAGTTGGATCGTCGAAGATGGCGAGGTCAAAATGCGGATCAAAGGCCATACGTTCTCTGGCGTTGGTCCGGGTTGGTTGATGACAGAACCGGAAAACGTCGTCGTGATCAAAGGAGGCACAGACATCAGACGCATTGTGGGACCTGGCGTGTTGTTCACCGAAGCCACAGAGTCACCGCACCAGGTCATCGATCTGCGCAACCAGATTCGCATATCGCGCGTCGACGCCCGTACACAGGACGGCATCGAGGTCAATCTACCCATCTCTTCATTGTTTCGCATCGATCCAGGATACAAAACGATCACCCTTGAAGGTCTGGAAAATGAAGAACCCTGGCCTTATCGCAACAAACGCGACATCTATCAGATTGTCTTCTACGAGGAAGTCGATCCCACCGGCAAGACGCCACTGGAAGCCCATCAAGTGCGTCCCTGGGATGACATCCCTCTCAAAGCGGCGATCAATCGTGTCAAGCAGGTGATTCCCGAATACAACCTGGAACAACTCTACAGCATTGTCCCTGAAAGCGGCGACATCGATCCCGTAAGCGGTAAGGTCATCCCCGAAACCGGCAATCTGACCCGCACAACCATCGCTGCGAAGGTACGGGAAACCGTGAGAGCGGCGGTCGAGCCCCTCGGCTTTGAAATTCTCGGCGGCGGTATCGGCAACAAGATTGTGCCGACCAATCCCGATGTCGTTAAACAGCGCGTCGAAGCCTGGAAGGCAGGCTGGATGAGTAAGGTGATCGATTGGAAAACCGAGGCACAAGTCCAAAACCTCAAGGACCTTTCACGGATACGCAGCGACGCCCGGGTTGAACTGCTCTCGCGAATACTGCAACAGACATCGCTGGAACTTGAAGATCGGGACAATGCCAGTCGCTATGTAGCCCAACTCTTACTGGAAAATCTGCTTCATCTGGCGCGCAATTCGCAGGTGAAGGAATTTTTGCCGGAAACCGCTCTACCGACCCTGGCCCAACTTCAAGAATTGACAAAGGAAGAGTGAGTGATGCGTACAGATGCGTATGAAACTCCACGGCTGATCGTGTTATTTACGATTGTGCTGATCGTGTTCATGGCCTTCACGGTGGCGTTACTGATTGCCTTTTTCCCGGCGGTCGTCACTACGGACCCCGTTTTTCATCCCCTGAACTTGCTTCTTTTCATCGTAGCCTTCGGCCTTTATCTATACGTTGCGGTCTCCACCGTGATGGAACTGCTGGCCCAATTCACCGCACAATTCTACGACTTATCACGTGAAGACGCCCAAGCCTTGAGCTTCTATCTCTTCACAGGACTGCCCATCGAGCCGCCGAAACGCCCGCTGCTGCGCATCCAGGAAGGCCACACCCTCCCCGACGGCCCGCTCGTAATGTATATGGACAAGGTCGGCGGTCCGGGTTACTTTAGCATCGCCCACGATAGCGCCGTCGTCACGGGAAGGCTAGGGAAACTGCGGCGCGTCCTCGGTCCCGGCTTTTACAGAGCCGAGCCCTTCGAGAAAGTGTGGGACGTCATCGACCTGCGCCCCCAACGCCGGAGCCTGCGCACCGAGTTTATGACCACGGACGGGATTCCGGCCTATTGCGATGTAGAAATCCGCTTCCAGGTTGGCGGTCCCAGCCCAGATTTCTACTATCCGCACGAAGGAAACGTTCCCCCACAGCCTTTTCGCTTCAATCCCGCGATCATCCTCAAGCTGGCGACGTCGAAGTACGTAAAAAGCCGCGAGGGCGCCGGGCGTGTGCAGGACTGGCGCATCGGGTTGGTCAACGGGGCGTTGGATGGCACCCTTCGGGACACGCTTGAAAGGTATAGCCTCGATCATTTCTTTAATCCCCGTTACTGGGCGCTGCAAAACGAGGGGACCATCGACAAGGCTTCACCCCCACCGGAGAAGCCCATCCCACTCTTGGAAATCCAAGCCAGGGTCGAAGAGGCGGTGAAGAAAGAGGCGGCGAAGCGTGGGATCGTCGTCGACACGGTGCAGTTGGGGCCGGTGTTGCCGGAAGAAGAGGTCATCTCACGCCAGTGGTTGGAGTTCTGGCAGGCGAAAGTGCAACGTCCGGTCGTCGCCTACAGCTTCTCCGAAGATGCCCGGCGCCACAAGATGCTGGAGCAGACCAGCGTCGATGTACAGGTCGAGTTGGTCGCCAGCATGTTGAGTAAACTCCAGGAGTTGGACACGCAGAAAAGCGATGTCCCCTCGCAGCTTATCGTGATGGGGTTTATGGACGTTCTACGCACGCTGTCGGACCGGGATCCTGCCGTGCAGTCGTTGATGTACCAACAGGCGGAGAGTTTGATGCGCATCATCAATGCCATTCAAAAGGACAAACCGCCCTTTGCCGTGGCATCTGCGACGCCGGCCCTAACGTCTGGAACATCTCAAACCCCACGCCGGATAGTCTGAGCGACGATTTGGAGCAAAAGTATGCGTATCGTTTCCATTCCCGTAGGATTCACACCACACCATCTATTGGCACTGCGCGGCATATCGACGTTTATGGCCGACCAATTGACCGGTTCGCTCAGCCAGAGCATCGATCGTGGGTGCTATGAGGAAGCTGTCGAGACCGCCAAGCAAATATTCCCCGCTGCGCGAAGCGCACACGATCCAAACGCACAAGCGTTGGTGTACCTGTACCAGGCAGAAGCACTGTACCGGCTGGGTTGTTTAGAAGAAGCCCTGGAACATACGCAGCAAGCTTTAGTCTGGCTGCGTAGCGAGGTGACACAGGTGGCGACCTATAACCAGGCCGTGGCGTTTTACTTCGAGGGTCTGCTCCACTTTGTCCTGCGTGCGGATGCCCAGGCACTCTATGCCTTCAATGCTGCGCAGGAAGCCCTGGTCCCCAGCGAGCGCTTTTGGGATTTCGAGAAAAACGCCATTCGCAGCACCGCTTGCCGGACCCTGTCCCGATGGATGCCCAGGTTGGCGAACCTCAGAGCAAACACACCACCGGGCGAGATGGTAATGGTCGTTCCTGTGTACGAAATGGTCAACCGTACCCTCACACTTGTCGACGCGCTGTCCGTGAAACCGTTTCTGGTACAGCTGCCACACGATGCACTCGCCACCTATTTGCCGAGAAACTACGTACCTTTGGAGATCGAAGCGGTTTTGTTCCTGCAACTATGGCCCGATGTGCACTATCTGGCGTTGAAAATCCTGCGTAAAAGCGAACTGGTACGTGAGAGTCGAGTTGGCGATATGCTCTTGATCGAAGCGACTTCCTCTGTCCCACCGAAAGAGGTCGTCACGCTCACCCGTGACTTACCGTTTGTCCGCCGTACTGACGGACAAATCATCTTTGGTCCTTATGAACAACAGGATGAAGTCTTTTCTGGAATTCCGCGTCTCCTGATCAAAAAGGAAAACAAGCCATGAACGCAGCAGAACATCGCGTCCTGGTCCTCGGCGCGGCCAGCGTGGACGTCAAAGTCTACCCGCGTTACCAGACCGTAGAACCAGCCTACTCCAACCCGGCGACCATTCGTTTGGGCTGGGGTGGCGTGGCCCGCAACATCGCCGAGAATCTGGCGCGCCTGGGGGCCGAAGTCCACTTTATCACCGCCGTGGGCGACGATCCACTGGGCCGTCTGCTCCTGAAGCCGCTCCAAGACCTGAATATCCATACCGATGCAAGCCTCATTGTCGCCGGAAAACCCACCGCCTCCTACGCCGCCCTCTATCATCACGATAAACAACCCTGGTTGGCTTTCGAGGAAATGAACCTGATGCGCGAAATCACACCCGGGCACATTCACCGGTTGCGCGGCCTGGTGAAAAGCGTCGATATGGTGTGCCTGGACGCTAATCTCTCGGCGCGCACGCTCGAAACGCTCTTCCGGCTCACCCGGCGCTATGACATTCCCGTCTGCGTCGATCCCACCACGGCGGCGTTGGCCCCGCGCCTGCATCCCTACTTGCCCGACATCACCGTCATCACGCCCAATAAGGAGGAGGCCGAGAGCTTGCTCGGCGCGCCCTTCGACACGGCGGAGGCCATCAGCGCCGGCACACGCCGGTTGGTGCAATTGGGCGTCCAACTCGCCGTCATCACCCTCGGCGCGGAGGGGCTGTTCTACGCCACCTCCGAGGAAAGCGGGCGGCTAGAAGCGTTCTCATTGGACATCGTTGACCCCATCGGCGCGGGCGACGCACTCACCGCAGCCGTGGCCTACGGCCTGCTCGAAGACGTTTCCCCCGAAGAAGCCGTTCGCCTGGGCATCACCGCCGCCACCCAAACCGCTCTTTGTCACGAGACGGTCTGCCCCACGCTGAGCCTGGAAATGCTCTACGAGCGGCTCGTTTTGTGAATTGTAAGCCTTGCGAAGGGCGCACGTGATGCAAAAAATACTGGTTGTCGATGACGAACTCCAAATCGTGCGCGTGGCGCGCAGTTACCTCGAAAAAGCCGGCTACCGTGTGCTGACCGCCTCCAACGGCAAGGAGGCGCTGTTCGTCGCCCGGCACGAAAAACCGGACCTGGTGGTGCTGGACCTGCAAATGCCGGAGATGGACGGCCTCGAATTCACGCGCCGCGTCCGCGCCGAGCAGCCCGATATCGCCATCATTATGCTGACCGCGCGCGTCGAGGAAGTGGACCGCATTCTGGGTCTGGAATTGGGCGCCGATGACTACATGACCAAACCCTTCAGCCCGCGCGAACTCGTCGCGCGCGTGCGTGCCGTGCTACGCCGCTCCCAGGCCGCGCCCGCGCCGGTTGAGATATTGCAGATCAAAGACCTGCACCTCGACAAAGGCCGCCGCGAAGTCACGCTCGCCGGCGAGCGCCTGGACCTCACGCCGACCGAATTCGACCTGCTGGCAGCGCTGATGGGCGCACCGGGCCGCGCCTTCTCCCGCGCCGACCTGCTGGAAGCCGTGCAAGGCGTCGCATTCGAGGCCTACGAGCGCACCATTGACGCGCACATCAAAAACCTGCGTCACAAACTGGAACCCGATCCCGCCAATCCCCACTACATCACCACCGTGCGTGGCGTAGGCTACCGGTTGGAAGACTTATGAATCTCTATCAAAAAGGATTGTTAGCCTTCGCTGTGGTGATCCTGATCGCCGTGCTCACCGTGGCGCTCCTCGTAGGCCAGCGCGCCGAAAACGAATTCCGCTCCTACAACACGCTTTACAGCAACCGCGCGCAGATCCTGGCGCAGACCATCGCCGACTATTACACCGAACGCGGCTCCTGGGACGGTCTCCAGGCACAGATGGAAACTCTGATGGCCATGCCTGGCCGGCGTCAAGGACGCGGCGGCACGACCGGAGGCAGCACGATGAGCGGCGGCATGGTCATGTGGGATTTCCGTGTCGCCGACGCCGACGGACGCGTTATTGCAGACTCCGACGCCTCCCCCTCAGGAAAGCTCTCCACTGCGGAGCGCCAACAGGCGTTGCCCATCAGAGAGGGCGAAACCATCGTCGGCTATTTGCTGCCCGGCAGGGAGGCGCTGGGCGCGGCCCTGCTTGACGAGCCGGCGCAGCGCTACCTCGATCAATTGCGGGGGGCATTGCTGGTGGGCGGGCTGGTGGCCTTTGCCGCGGCGCTGTTGCTGGCCGGCGTGTTAACGCGCGGCATCGTCGCGCCGGTGCGGCGCTTGACCCAGGCAGCGCAATCGGTAGCCGCGGGGAATCTGGACACGCGCGCGCCCGTGCAAGGCCGCGACGAGATCGCCGAGCTGTCACACACCTTCAACACGATGTCCGCCAGCCTCCAACGCGCCGAACAGGCCCGCCGCGCACAAACCGCAGACATCGCCCACGAGTTGCGCAATCCGCTATCCGTCCTGCAAGGGACGCTGGAAGCGCTCGCCGACGGCGTCTACGAACCGACGCCCGACAACATCGAACCGGCCTTAGATCAAGTGCGCACACTCAACCGCCTGGTGGGCGATCTACGCACGCTGGCCCTGGCCGACGCCGGGGAACTGCGCCTGGAATGCCAGCCTGTGGATATGGTCGCGCTCCTGGAACACGCGGCGGAAGCCTACCGCGAAGTATTGGCCGATCACGGGCTGACGCTCGTCTATACCCCTGCACCTCACCGCCTCATCGTCCATGCCGATTACGAGCGCCTCACGCAAGTCGTCGGCAATATCCTCAGCAACGCCGCGCGCTACGTTCCCGGCGGTGGTCGCGTGCAAATTGCCACACAAGCCGCGCAGAACGGCGTCGAAGTCGCCATCGCCGACAACGGCCCCGGTGTATCTGAGGCTGACCTGCCGCGCATCTTCGAGCGCTTCTGGCGCGGCGATCCCTCGCGCAGCCGCACGACCGGCGGATCGGGCCTGGGGCTGGCGATTGCGCGCCACATCATCGTCGCGCACGGCGGGCGCATCTGGGCCGCGCCCACGCCCGGCGGCGGATTGACGGTCACGTTCTGGCTGCCAGAGGGCCGCGGATAAGCCGGAGCGAACCCAAATTGCCAGAAGGAGGTATCCCTATGTTTCGCAACATCATCTGGGATGTGGATGGCACCCTTTTCGACACGTATCCGGCCATTGTCAGAGCCATCAAAACTGCCCTAAACGACCTCGGCAAAGACGCCCCCCTCGACCGGATCACGGAAGTGGCAAAGCAATCCCTCAGCCAGGTTGACTCGGTGTTGGCTGACACGTATCACCTCGACAAGACCGAGCTGGCGCGCGCCATCGATCAACACTTCGACCGCATCACCTTTGAGGAAAGTCCTCCCTTCCCCGACGTACTGGAGCTTTGCCAATACATCTGTTCGATTGGCGGCAAGAACGTGATCGTCACCCACCGCGGGCGGAAAGGGACACAGGGACTTCTCACAACGCACAAGCTGGATACTTACTTTGCAGGTTACATCACGCGGGATGACGGATATCCCAGAAAGCCTGACCCGGCAGCCTTCGAAGCGGCATTAGCGATATATCACCTCGAACGAGTAGAAACCTTGACAGTAGGAGACCGCGACATCGACATTCTGGCGGGACAGGCTGCCGGGCTGTTCAGTTGTTTTTATGGAGATGCAGTTGACAGCGTCAAGGCTGATCTCGTCATCAGCTATTTTGGCGACTTATATGAATATTTGGTGACGGCCAAATAGCTAATTTAAGAAAGGAATGTTTGGCAAAACATCACGGAACGGGCAGGTACTCCCACGAACCGCCCTCCGGCCCCAGCCGCCACGTCCCGCCGTCGAGAGCGCGGATGTAGGTGTCGTTGTATTTCCAACGCGAGGTGCGCTGCACGGCGGTGCCGTAGCCCTGTTCCGGCGCGGTGGCCCACCCTAACCGCTCGCGGACATTCCATTGCTCGCGCCACACCAGCCCAAAGCCGCGCACCGGCTGGTAAAAACCCGGCGGCGGCACGATACCCGGATCGTCAATCGGATCGCCCTCATCCCACGCATCGGTGAAGGCGCTCCACGCCCCCACCCCGCCGTCGTCGTAGATCACGTAGATGCGATCCTCTTCCCCCACCCAGAGCATCACGCCATGTTCGAAAAGCTGCTGCGCGCCCGCCGAATAAAGCGGCGGGCTGGCCGGACAATCGGCCGGGGCCGGCGCGAAGAACCACGTGTCGGGACAGGTCAACGGGATGTTGAGGTAGGCCGAATCCGTTCTCCCCTCAGCGTCGTTGACGTACAGCATGAAGTGCTCAAAATTGCGCCACGTCTCCGGGATCGTATAGAGCATCGATCCGCTTGGCGGCACCGACCAGAAATTCCCGAATTGTCCCGTGGGCAGCAGCCAGTACAGCGTTCCGCTCGTCGCTCCGTAGGATGTCCACGTCAGCAGAATCGTCTGGCCTGGATCGGCGATCTCGACGTCGGCGTAGAAGGCGGTGATGTGCGGGCCGGGCGGGTATCCGCGCAGCGCCAGCGGCACGTAAACGTGGTGCGCCGGATTGATGACAATCTTGTGCCGCGCCTGGGCGCTCTCTTCCGCGGCAGCGACGGTGACGGTCATCCCGTAAGTGCCCGTGGTAGGCCAGGTGTAAGACATCGTATCGGTTATGGCGGCGACGGTGCGCACGACGGTCGCCTGGCCTGCCGCCTCCCACGTGAAGGTGAGCGGCAGCATCGCGGTTAGCGAGATAACGGAAGCGGTAAAGGTGTAGGGAACGTCACTTTGCCCTATGCCCGGTCCGGCGAGCGTCACCTCCAGCGATGAGAGCGCCGGCAGCGCGCCGGAGAGCGTGACCACGCGGCGGTTCTCCGCGTCGGCGATGACGATTCGCCCCGCAGCATCCACGGCCACGCCGCGCGGCTGATGGAAGAGGCCGCCGTCGTCCTCGTCGGGGCCGGTGTAGACGCCCACGAGCGTGCCATCGCGGTGCAGGATCGTGAGGTTGTGTGTAGCCTCGTCTGTCACGATGAGATACGACCCGTAAGCGGTGACGTGAGTAGGCGCGATGAAAGCCGCCGCAATGTCCCTGAGATGCGTAAAGGTCTCGCCGTCGAAATTCAGCAGGCGCAAGCGCGCGTTGCCCCGGTCAACGACCACGACCACGTCGTCGGAAAGCACCGCCACCCCGCGCGGATCGACCAGATCAGTGTAGGCCGCCACGAAGCTGCCGCCGAGGGTGAAAGCTTGCAGACGATTGTTGCCACTGTCGGCGACGAGAACCCGCACCGGGATGAAATCGACAATCTTAGCGAGATCGGGCCAGGTCGCCACGCCGGCCGGGTTGCCGAATTCGCCGGGCGCCGTCCCCGTTTCCCCAAACTCGAAAAGGAGCCGGCCTTCGGTATCGAGGATACGGACCGAGTGCCGGGAGGAGTACGCATCGCCGGGATGGGAGACCAACACCTGGCCGAAGGGTCCCCACGCCAGGTATTTGGAAAACTCCAGATGCAGGTCGAAGCTGCCCAACGTGTCGAAATAGCGCCCGTCGGGCGACTGCAAAAGCAGGGCATAGCCGTTCTGTGGATCGAGCACGAAGCGGTTGCCGTCATCCAGCACCAGCACGCCGGAGGGGCTTTGCAGGCGCAGCGTCCAGTACAGGTCCGAGAAGCCGCTCTCCCGTCCCATCGCATCGACGGCGGTGACGGCATAGCCCGCCGCGCGGTAGCCGAAGTCGTAGGATAGCGTAGCCTCGAGCGCCGTGGTTCCTGCGACGACGCGCTGCCAGACGTAGGCGAGGCCGGTGGTCTGGTAGACGTTGTACGCCACAGCGCCGGGAGCGCCCGCCCACGAAAGCTTGACGTTGCCGAACGCTTGCTTCCCGTGGAGCTGCCCCACCCCCTGGGGCGCGTCCGGTGGCGGGACGTGCGTGTTCAGTGTGAGCACATCCTCTCCCCGCCAGGCAGTCAGATTGAAGTCGGTGATGATAAGCCACCGGAACTCCTCGTGCGCGTCCGTGCTGATGCCCACCAGAAACTCGGCGTTCCGCCCCACCACATCGATGACGCCGAAAGGGTTGGCGCGCAGGGTATGCCCGGTATTCGTCGTGACCGGCGGGCCGGCGTCGCGGTTGGGGAGCACCGCCGTACCGTCCGCGCCCGTCGTCACGGTGATCTCCGGGACGTTGTCGATGCTGCCGTGCAGGCTGCCCTTCATGTTAGGCCCGGAAGCGCGCTGGAAGAAACGCAGAGTCACACCGGGGGCCGGGTGCCCTAGATTGTCGAACACCCGCACCGTCGTCATCATGGGGACGTCGAAGAGGTACTCGCCGTAGTAACCGCGCCGGTAGCCCAGGTTGCTGTTGAGCGCCAACGTGGTGTGTTCGGCAAAGCGAATGGGGTAAATGCCCGGGTTGCTCATCAGCCCGTCGAAGCCGCTCCAAAATTCCATCTGCACCGGCTTACCCTGTCTGTCGAGCACCTGGGGAATCTCCAGCGCCACATCGAGGACGTAAAGGTCGATGAGGCCGAGCTGGTGGCCCAATTCGTGGAGCAGCGCGCCGCTCACGTCCGTCTCAGCGTGGTAATAGGCGTTGCCGTAGCGGTCGTCGGCTGACATCCAGAAACAACCGTCGATGGTAAAATCAGTCGGCGGCCATTCTGACGTGATCAGGATATCGTCCAGCCGCACCCGCTGTGTAGCGCCCTGCGGAGCCGAGGCATAGACGGAGGCGGCGAAGGCGACGTTCATCGCGGCGATTTGCTTCTGGAGCCAATCCTCGGCGGAGAAGGGCCACACGAGATCGACCGGGGTTTCCAGCGCGTCGTAAAGCTCCTGGGTGAGGGCCAGCACCAGGGCGAGCGCATCTGTCCGGTCGGTGAGGACGTTGTTGCTCTTGTAGGTCTCGACAATAGCCTCGTCGGGATCGACGGCGAAGGTGACGATGTACTCGCCGAGAAGCCGTTCGCCATCGAGCGTGTGCGCCCAGACCCAGGCGTAGGTCGCCGTGCCCGTCGCGCCGGGAGCGAGGCCCGGGTGCGTCCCGGAGAGCACGTCGCTGCCGTCGATGCGCCAGACGAAATCGAACGGCCCGCTGGCAACCGTGCCTTTGTTGGCGATGTGTGCTGTGAACGTCACCACCTCCCCGTGCGCGGGCCAGCGTTGATCGCCTTCAGTGCCGGGGCGCAGATAAGGCGTATTCTGTAGCGTGTACCAGACCTCGTAGCGATGGTAGCGCGGCGTCCGGCTGATGTGGGTCACGTCGAGGTCGATGCCTGCGGGCTTGGTCAGCGGCGTCTGTGATTGCGGGTCTTGCGGCACAGCGGGAGGTGCAGGAGAGGCCAGTGCCAGCGTCGCGCCGAGCAACAGACCAGAGGCCAACAACACAGTCAAGAGCGTTCGCGTCTTCATATCGTTCTCCTTTCGATCAACAACTACCATTGGCGCGAAGGCGTACCACGAGTGCATGAACGTCGAGGCGGGAAACGGAGGGCGTAGCTCACTTTCTATTTTAGCACAGATGATGAAATTCAGCTTTCAATTGTGTTGCGATTCCATTTCGACCCTGCTCTGCATACATGCTTTCCGCCTTTAATAACGGCGCCAAACTGCAAAATAACACTTGTTATCCATCCGCAATCGGGCTATACTCCTCAATGTGTCAAGTTTTCTGATTATCCGACTACAAGACTAACAACTACCGAACTATTTCAAGGAGATAAACATGTTCAAGAAAGAAGCTAAGTGCACGTTATCCCGCGCTGAAATCGAGCAAAAGGCCGACGAACTCCTCAAGCAGATGACGTTGAAGGAAAAGGTCTGGCTGCTCAACGGCAATTGGGATATGGTTGCCAACCAGATCAAATACAAGAACGCCTATAATCCTACACCGATTGCGACCAACGGCGTCAAACGGTTAGGCGTTTCGCCGATCAAATTCACTGACGGCCCGCGCGGGGTGGTGATGGGTAAGTCGACGTGTTTCCCGGTATCGATGGCGCGCGGGGCCAGTTTCGACCGGGCACTGGAAGCACGGATCGGCGATGCGATCGGCAAAGAGGCGCGAGCGCAGGACGCCAACTTCTTCGGTGGGGTCTGCGTCAACCTGCTCCGTCATCCGGCCTGGGGCCGAGCGCAGGAAACCTATGGGGAGGACCCGTTCCTCGTGGGCGAGATGGGGCAGAAACTCGCCGAAGGCGTACAGGAGCACAATGTGATGGCCTGCGTCAAGCACTACGCCTTCAATAACATCGAAAACAGCCGCTTCTTTGTCGATGTCCAGGCCGACGACCGCACCATGCACGAGGTCTATCTGGCGCACTTCAAGAAAATCGTCCAGGCGGGCGCGGCCTCGGTGATGGGCGCTTATAACCTGTTCAGAGGCGATCAGGCCTGCGAGAGCCGCCTGCTGCTCACCGAGATCCTGCGCGAGGATTGGGGCTTCGAGGGGTTCACCATTTCGGACTTCATCTTTGGGGTGCGGAACGGTAAAAAGGCCATCGAAGCCGGGCTGGATGTGGAGATGCCGCTGCCCATCCACTACCAAAAGAACCTGCTGAAGGCCGTACAGGATGGCGAGGTCGCGGAAAGTGTCGTCGATCAAGCCGTTCTGCGGGTATTACGGACCTTACTGGTCTTCGAGCACACGCCCGATCCGATGGCGTATCCCAAAAGTCTGGTCGGCAGCCCGGAGCATGTCGACCTGGCCCGCGAAGCCGCAGAAAAGTCGATGGCGCTGATCAAGAACGCAGGACCGGTGCTGCCGTTCGACAAGGGTGTGAAGCGGGTGCTCGTTCTCGGCAAACTGGCCGCACAGGAGAACACGGGAGATCACGGTTCCAGCCGGGTGTATGCGCCTTACGTCATCACCGCGCTGGAAGGGCTGCAAAAGTATCTGGGCACGGGTGTGGAAGTCCTCCATCGCGACGAAACCCAGCTCGCCGAAGCGCAAAAGTTAGCCAGAGAGGTGGATTGCGTTGTCATCGTCGCCGGGAACGACTTCAATGACGAGGGAGAATATGTCTCGCCCGGCGGGATGCAAGAGATGCTCAAGCCCGTCATTGCCGGGTATCGCAATATGGGCAAACCGATCGGCGCGTTCCTGCTGAAGCAAATGACAAAATCCAGGGCCGCCGGTTCGCGGAGTCCGGTGGGCCTGGCGCCCGGCGGCGACCGGCAAAACCTGTCGCTCAAAGCGGAGCAGCAGGCGCTCATCCAGGCGGTCGCCGGGATCAATCCCAAGACCGTGGTCTGCCTGGTGTGCGGTAGTATGATCATGATCGACGAGTGGGCGGACAACATCCCGGCGGTGCTCTATAGCTGGTACTCCGGTATGGAAGGCGGCACGGCCCTGGCGCGCTTGTTGTTTGGCGACGTCAATCCGAGCGGCAAGTTGCCCTTCACCATCCCCACCAGCGTCGAGCATCTACCCTACTTCAGCAGCACGGACCCCACGATCACTTACGATTTGTACCACGGCTACACTCTACTGGACAAGAACGACCTCAACCCGGCCTACCCCTTCGGCTTTGGGTTAAGCTACACCACCTACGCCTACCGCAATGCACACGTCGGGCTAAAAGACGAAGCGCTCCAAGTCACCGTCGACATCAGCAATACCGGCGCGCGGGACGGCGAGGAAATCGTGCAGGTTTACGTGGGGATGGAAAACTCCCGCGTGGAGCGGCAGAAGAAACTATTGAAGGGCTTCGAGAAAATCGCCATCGCGGCAGGCGAGACGGCAACGGTCAAGATTGCGATCCCGTTCGACGAACTGCGGTATTACGACGCGCAAGCCAAGCAATGGCAGTTGGAGCCGGGAATCTATCGCGTGATGGTCGGCCCTAGCTCAGATGACGCGGCGCTACTCAACGCTTCGATTGAAATAACCGCGGTTTAGCGTAAGTGTCCGCGCCGACCACGAATGGTTTCCGAATAAACGAATGAAGCGCCTGCTTCATTCGTTTATTCGTTTCTGATTTGTGGTCGGCAGCCTGCCCGCCGATTGCGATTCTGGCGACTCTGGGTATACTTGGCCCTTATGGGCTTATTCGAACACAGTCGCCAGGAACAAATCCGCCGCGAAGCGCCGCTGGCCGCGCGGATGCGCCCGCGCACGTTGGATGAATTCGTGGGGCAGGAGCAGATCATCGGGCCGGGGCGCTTGCTGCGCCGCGCCATCGAAAGCGACCGCCTGTTCTCATCGATCATCTTTTGGGGGCCGCCCGGCGTGGGCAAAACGACGCTGGCCGCTGTGATCGCTAACACCACCTCCGCGCATTTCGAGACACTCAACGCGGTGCTGGCGGGCGTCGCCGACCTGCGCAAGCTGGTCGCAGAGGCAAAGGATCGGCGGGGTATGTACGGCGTCCGCACGATCCTCGCCATCGACGAAATCCACCGCTGGAACAAGGCCCAGCAGGATGGCCTGCTGCCTGTCGTCGAAGATGGCACCATCACCCTCATCGGCGCGACGACCGAAAACCCGTTCTTCTCCATCATCGCGCCGCTCCTCAGCCGTTCGCGCATCTTCCGCTTCGAGACGTTGACGGAGGCGCAGATCGAGGCTTTGCTGCGGCAGGCGCTTGAAGATGAGGAACGCGGCTACGGCAAGCGCACCATCGTTGCCGACGAGGATGCGCTGCATCACCTGGCCGACCTCTCCGATGGCGATGTTCGCACCGCGCTCAACGCCCTGGAACTGGCCGTGGAATCGACCCCGCCCGACGCAGATGGCGTAGTGCGCATCACGTTGGCCGTGGCGGAGGAGTCCATCCAACGCCGCGCGATGCAGTACGACAAATCGGGCGACGAACACTACAACACCATCAGCGCCTTCATCAAGTCCATCCGCGGCTCCGATCCCGACGCGGCGCTCTACTATTTGGCGAAGATGGTTGCAGCAGGCGAGGACCCGCGCTTCATCTTCCGGCGGCTACTGATTGCGGCAGCGGAAGACGTGGGACTGGCCTCGCCGATGGCGATTGCCGTGGTGATGGCCTGCGCCCAGGCGTTCGAGTGGGTGGGAATGCCGGAAGGCCAGTACCACTTGGCCGAAGCCACGCTCTACCTGGCGACGTCGCACAAATCCAACAGCGCCGGCGGATATTGGGAGGCGCTGAAATATCTCGAAGAACACGGCTACGCGCCGCCGCCGGCTTACCTGCGGGATCAGAAGACCCTGCTCAGAGAAGAGCGGGGCAACATCCCGGCCTACAAATATCCACACGATTACCCCGATGGATGGGTAGCGCAGCGCTATCTGCCCGACGGCATCCCCGGCGACTGGTACCGGCCAAAAGGGTACGGGTACGAACAACGTATCGTGGAATTTCTAAGCAAGCGGAAACCGAACAAATAGGAGATATACTGGAGTACGTATGAAAGACCCGATTACCGCGCGCGCAGCGCACCTTTTGACACAATCATCACATATCCTGGTCCCATTGGAAGACCTCTACAACGCGCTGGAGGATGAAGGGCTGATGGCCTGGGTCGACCCGGAGATGTTCGAATATCTCATGGCGACCGATGAAACGTTTGTCATCATCGAAGGCCTGGAAGCCCTGGAGATGCTGACTCCGCTGTTGCGGGCCGAGTTGCAGATGCAGGGCTTTTGGAGTGGGCCGTTGGTGATGTTGCGTTTATGGACGGCTTTCCCCTCACTGATCCTGGAAGACCTGCTCACGCACCTTCAGGATATGAGCGATGCTTTGGAGTCGGCGTGGCAGACACGCTCGCCGGACGATCCTTTTTCGGAAGCGGAATTGCTCAACATGCTGATGATGAGCGATATGGTGGCGCGCGAGATCAGCGGCGCGCTGCACGTATATGTGGAATCCGAAGAAAACGATGCACAAGACTTACGCCCCGGCAATAACGCGGTGGACCGGCAAGACATTATCTGACAGAATCCATTCCAGACTTGGGCGCGGCGTATGCGTGGCATCCGTGATCGCGGCAATGCTGTTGCTACTTTGCGCATGCACGGGACCGCGCGCCAATCCTCTCAAGCGGATTCAGGCCTCGGGCACTTTGCGGGTGGCGTTGGACCCCTCCTTTCCACCCTTTGAATTTGTGGATGCTGCGGGTCAGGTGGCCGGATTGGACGTGGACTTGGCGCGGGCCATCGCAGCGCGACTTGGCGTGAAGGCGCACTTCGTTACCACCGGTTACGACGCGCTCTACGATGCGCTCACCGTGGGCCGCGCCGACGTGATTATCTCCGCGCTGTATCCCGATCCCACCCGTATGCAAACGTTCGCCTTCAGTCCCAGCTACTTCAACGCGGGTGAGGTGCTCGTCGTCCGGGAAGACTCGCCCATCGCCAGCGTGCCCGCCGACCTGGCAGGCAGACAAGTAGCCCTGGTCTTTGGCACAGAGGCGCATATGGTCGCGTTGCGCTGGGAGCAAACGATGTCCACACCTCCGATTCTGATCACCGGGGATACACCCGAAACCATCACGTCCGTGCTCGCAGCGAGCATCGTAGATGCCATTATCCTCGACAACGTTACCGCACAGATGGCATTGGTGCACACGCCGGGCCTGCGCGTGCTGCCCGCCCCCATCACCGACGAGCCTTACACCATCGCCGCGCGCAAGGAAGATGCTAAACTCGTCGAAACCATCAGTACCATCCTTGAGGAGATGCAAACCAGCGGCGAACTCGATGCAGTGATCCAGCGGTGGATGCGGTAAAAGACATTGACAATCACCCTTGCCCGTGTACAATGCCTTCTGGTTTGGTAAAAAAGGATGCTTTCCATCGGTGGCGGGGTCAGAGACCGGCCACAGCGCGAAACAGCTTTATGCATCACGATCACGTTTAAATTCGTTAACTTGAAGGAGAGGCATGGCCAAGGTATACATTTCTGATCATCCACTGGTAAAGCACAAATTGACCCATCTACGCAATAAAGATACCGATCCCAAAAAGTTCCGCGAGTTGATCCGCGAAATCACGCTCCTGTTAGCTTACGAAGCCACCAGGGATCTGGAGATCGCGCCCACAGAAGTTGAGACGCCGCTGACCACCACAACAGGCCATAAACTCAAAGAGCCGATCGGCCTGATCCCCATTCTACGCTCCGGCCTGGGCATGGTGGAAGGTATTTGGGAAATGATTCCCTCGGCGGAGGTCTGGCACATCGGCCTCTTCCGCGATGAGCAAACGCTGCGGCCCGTGGCCTACTACAACCGGCTGCCGATTCACCCCACGGTGTCCGTCTGCCTAATTCTGGATCCGATGCTGGCGACCGGTGGGTCGGCGGTGAAGACGGTGGAAATTCTGAAGGATTGGGGCGCGCATCGCATCAAGTTTATGGGACTGATCGCCGCGCCAGAAGGGATCGAGATGCTTTCTTCACAGCATCCCGACGTGGACATCTACGTCGCTGCAGTGGACGAGCGGCTGAACGAGGTCGGCTACATCGTGCCGGGACTAGGAGACGCCGGAGACCGGCAATTTGGCACCGGCTAAGGAACTATCGTGAACTATGCGGGGCAGTACACGCTGATCGTGCTGGTAGGGTTTGGCTTCGCCTTGCTTGTCACACCGTTGGGCAGCCGGCTCGGCCAACGCTGGCACATCGTCGCGCTGCCAGACGGGAGACGGCGGCACGGCGGCGCGATCTCAAAACTCGGCGGTCTGGGCATTGCAGCCGGGTTCTTCGGCGCGCTGCTCTTCTCACGGTTGAACGCCATCCCCACCGCCGATCCCAACGAAAATCGTCGCTTGTGGGGCTTGATCATCGGTGCGATAGTGATGTTCATCGTGGGCCTGCTGGACGACCGCTACGATCTGCCGCCCTGGGCGCAATACGGCGGCTACGCGCTGGCCGCCGCCATCGCCATCGGCGCGCTCATCATCCTGGAACGCTTCAACAACCCATTGACTAACAATCTGGTTGTGCTTCCGGCACTGCTGTACATCCCACTCACGCTGTTTTGGATGACCGGGATGATCGTTACCGTGAACTGGATGGATGGGCTGGATGGGCTGGTAGCAGGCGTTGCTGCCATCCTGGCGGTGGTGCTCAGCATCCACATGTTCCGTTCGGAACAGTATAGCGTGATCCCGCAGGCGTTAGCGCTGTTCGGCGCAGCGCTCGGTTTTCTAGTCTACAACATCGCTCCAGCGCGCGTTTTTATGGGCAGCAACGGGGCATTTATGGTGGGCTACCTGCTCGGCGCGCTCGGATTGATCGCCGGAGGGCGCGTGGCGACTGTGTTATTGGTGATGGGCATCCCCATCGTCGATGTGGCGTGGACGATTCTGGACCGCTGGCGACACGGGGCAAGTCCCTTTCGTGGAGACCGTCGCCACCTCCATTTCCGTTTGCGGGATGCCGGGTATTCCACCCGCGTCATCGTCTTTGGCTATTGGGTGTTCTGCGCGATTGCCGGAACACTGGGATTGACGCTGGTCTCGCGCCTCTACAAACTAATTGCACTGGCGCTGCTAGGCGGTTTAACGTTGAGCCTATTGTTGTACCTCAGTCGAAAGGAAAAACCTGATGGGAATTCCGGCTCGAGCTGAAAACGATGGCAGCGCGCGCAGCAGCAGAACGCGCTACGGAAAGCGCGGCTACTGGGTGGGATTGGCCGTCCTCGTGTTGGCGGCCTGCGCCACATCGATGCCATCATCCCCAACTCCATCGCCGACCCCCTCCATACCTACACCGACAGCAACTCCGGTGGCGACAGCCGTCCCCACGTGGACGCCGGAACCCACACCACATCCACAGCAGCTCGTGGTGTGCGCTACAGAGCCTGCCTACGCCAGCCCATTCGCTCCTTCGCAATCCGCCAATGACCTGCTGGCGCTGTTCTACGAGGAACCGCTGGAACGAGTAGGTTATCGGTGGCACGCGCGCCTGGTGGAGCACGTGCCCTCTATGGAAATCGGCGACGTGATCACCCGCACAGTTGCCGTCCCACCCGGCACACGTTACATCGACACGTCGGGCACGCTCCAGACCAATGAGAGCGAAGAGACACTGCACCTGCCACAACTCGTCGTCACCTTTACCCTCAAAACCGATGCGAAGTGGTCCGATGGTACACCGGTCACCACAGATGACGTCATCCTGGGGTACTATCTGGCGCAAGCGCCGGAGACGTACGGGCGCTGGCGGAATCTGGTCGAACGCACGGCCAGCTTTGTCGCGGTGAATCGTCACATCGTGCGCTGGGAAGGCATTCCCGGCTATGTCAGCACCGACTATCCGGGCTTCCTCTTTCCGCCCCAGCCAGCCCACCGGTGGAAAGACAAAGGGTTGTTGCAAATCCTGGAAGATCGCACGCCGCCTGCGACCGGCCCATTCCGCATCGTCGCATGGGAAGCTGGGCGTGAGGTGCGGCTCGAACCCAATCCCTACTACAACGGCACACCGCCCACACTGGAGACGATCATCTTCCGCTTCCCCACTCTGAGTCCCAACACGTGGGGTGAATTGCTACTCGCCGGGCAGTGTGATGTGCTTCTGCCCGATCCGGTGATGTCAACCGACTGGCAGATGTGGATGTACTATCTGGGCCAAGGCGAGGCGATGATCTGGGCAGATGTCGATCCTGTGGTGGTGCGGCTCGATTTCAACTTGCAGCCGGCGGGCGAGACGCTCTCACCGTTGAGCGACCCGCAAGTTCGCCACGCCTTGGTGCAATGCATCGACCGCACGGCGTTGAGCGAGGCGCTTTCCGGGCAGGCATTCGTGCCCGCCAGCGGCTTTATTCCGCCAGGACATCCGGCCTTCGATCCGCACATCGCGGCGCTGACAGCCTACGATCCCATTGGCGGACAAGCGTTGCTGGATGAAGCCGGCTGGCGCGATGAGGACGGGGACGGGATCCGCGAGGCGCACGATGTGCCAGAATTCGAGGACGGCATTCCATTGAGTCTGACGCTACACCTTGCGCCGCAGTATTTCATCACCGCGGCGCACATTGCGGCCAATCTGGAAGCGTGTGGCATAGGCTTACATTCCAAGCCGACCGAAGCCCAGCTCTTCTACGCCAACGACGCCGTCAGTCCATTGTTTGGGCGCACCTACGAGATGGCGCTGTTCGGTTGGCGCGCCGAACTGCCACAATTGTGCGGGGGTTGGCTTTCTACGCGGGTTCCTTCCGAAGACACAGACTGGGTTGGCGAGAACTTCAGCGGGTATGTCTCGGAAGCATACGACGCGGCTTGCCAGCGCGCGCTAACGGCGATCGACGTTGCAGAACAAGACACGGCCCTGCAAGAAGCCGATGCGCTGCTGATCGAGGACCTTCCCACCGTCTTCCTGACCTGGCGGCCCTTCTGGTTTGTGGCGCGGCCCCAGGTGCGCGGCCTGCGTCCCGATGGCAGTGCGTACAGCACGCTCTGGAACAGCGAGGAGCTTTACATCGCGGTGGAGGAGTGAGGCAATTCCTCCACCGCTCCCTATGGTGACTTCTTTGTGAAAAGCGTTAACTGCGTCGTCGCGGACGAGATGCGAATAGCGTGCTGCCGACCAGTCCCAACACAATCAATCCAAACAGGGCCACATTATACGTGCTCGAAATCCCCACCCCCGATCGGGTAACGCGAGTAGGTCCGCCACTCTCGGCCATTAGGAAGTGTGAGAAACCTGGTGTTGTAGCTTCCACGTAGGTATACCGTCCAGCAACGCCGGTGGCTGCATCGAGGCCCAAACGTTGCCATTGCGGGGCAACGTAGCGAAAGAGATGGGGATCGGTGAGGTTGTACATTTCTGTCGCGCTTGCCCACAGACGCACAGTCGCGCTTTGGTTGTTTTCAGCTGTGATTTCTACACAGCGCCGGGCATAAGATTGGGTATTCGCGACGGTGCCATAGCAGTATTCCCCAGGACCCGGCACTTGCACTGTAACCGTGACTTGCCCCAGATCATTGGCGGTGTTGATCTCGACGCCCCGGTAACGAGCCACGCCATAAACATCGGCCATATCCAGAAATGCAACATGGCCTTCGGTAACAGTGCGTGTCTGGCGCAACGTACCCCGATTATCCACCGTCTCGCGCACGGAAAGTGAGACACCGTCTGGAATGATGAGGGTTGCGCCAGGTTCAACGGTTAGCCGGTTACATTGCGCATCGACATCCAGCGTGACCGTGGTGCCGGTGGTGATCGTGACGGTATCGTTGGCGACGGGAACGGTGTTCTCGGTCCAGGTATCACCTATGTTCCAAGCGCCGCTAACAACCGAAGCGCGATACGCGCCGGTTACCCCATCCCATCCGGCTAACCGGGCTGCCATCCACCAAAAGGCCTGGCTCTTGAGCACGCAGAACAGTTGGGCCCGTGGATAATCACCCGGTTCATCGTCATCAGAATGGACACATTGGCGAGGGAGATCAGTGCAGTACTCCGGGTTATTTGTACAAAAAGCATCACACCAAGTGCATTTACCCATCTCGTTATTGTCGTAGGGTCCACCGCCGAGCGGATCATAGGTCTCGATGTCGGCGAAATCGTACAGCACCATATTGTGGTCTTGAGCATATTGCCGGATCATATTGTTGTTACGCCTGAGTGTGTCGCTGCCGCCATCGGTATGCCCGGTCATCAGGACAAAGCGCATATTTACGGCAGTATCCCAATTTTGCATAATATCAAGATACGTCTGGATTTGCGCTTCGGAATACACTGAGGCCTGACCACACCATGCCCACATAGACGCATCGAAAAAGCCGGTGTTGGAGACAGCCTCGGTTCTGGTGATCCCATTCTGGGTCTCCCAATAATCATCCGGCTCAATGTACGTCTCAGGGGGATTGCCATCGTAGAAGCAGAGTGTATTGTCGGCACAGCTAGGTAACGAAGTGGGCGGTTGTTCCTCAGCCCATGCAGCCGAGATCGCATACATGGAGTTTGCACGTGCCAGATCGCTCAAGTACTGCGTGACTTGCGAGCCGTGCGAAGTGTGTGCATAGTGGATGATCAAAGTCCGCGCCTGGGCGATCCAGTACGCGGGGATTTGATCGATATGTGTAGACGTATGATCGATGATAATGGGCGTTGCGCCCATCGCCGTTGGCGCGGATGGCGCCGCCGTTCTATCGGCCAGCACGCTTTGACTCAAGAGCAACAACAAACCAACAATACCTAGAATCTTTAGCAATTTCATCGTACTCTCCTTTCCTCTAACACAGTCAATGACACTAAACAGCTTTGCCCACCTTATAACCGCCCGCCTAACTCAGTCATAATGCTCTCTACCGGCATCACCTTGCCATACGTGCCATCGAGAGCCGCCAGGAACGCCGCCTGCACGTCCGCCGCCGAAACAACCTTATCACCAAATCGCAAACTGCGGGTAGCGCACGCATCGTGCGCGATCAGACATGCAAAGCCATAATCGGTCGCGGCTCTGGTCGTAGCATCCACACACATGTGGGTCATCATGCCGGCAATCACCACTTGCTTAACATTTGCCCGCCGTAAATGCTGCAACAAGTCCGTTTCTCTGAAGCTATTGGGACAATGCTTCTGAATGATCGTCTCGCCATCAATGGGGCTGACGCTCTGATGAATGTCGGTGCCTGTGGTATCCGGCAGGAAGAAGGTTGCGTCAGGGTGGATAGCAATGTGTTGGATATGAAACACCGGCAGCCCGTGCGCTCGAAAGAAGTCCAACAAGCACCCGGCGACCTGCCCTGCCTGTTCGCTGCCTTCAAGTTCCATTTTCCCGTGTGGGAAATAATCGTTTTGAATGTCGACAAGAATCAAACCAACGGACATATTGTTCTATCCCTCCCATGAAATCCATGTCAGGCCTTCCGGCTTGGCCTCGGCGATGATGCGGGCCGTGTAGCCCATCGGCTGGTTCAAGGCAAATTCAAAGTCGGTATTGACCAGCACCAGCGGCAATATACAGCGATACAGGCCGCCGTGTCCTACCAACACGATATTCGCCGCAGACTCCCCGTATTCCGCGATTAACCACTCGATAAAGGGAACGAACCGGTCACGGATTTCGATAAAACTTTCGCCGCCCTCGATGCGTCGTTCCCAATCCTGGTGATGAACCCAGGCATCGAACACAGCCATATGCAGCGCCCACGCGGCCTCGTCGGCCCGGCCTTCCAGGATGCCACAATCGTACTCGCGCAACGCGTCGGTGATCTCGTAGGGCACGCCGAGTGTGTTCGACAAAATCTCCGCCGTCTGCACAGCGCGCATGATCGGGCTGGTAAACAGTCGTGTGACGGCAATCCCTTCGAGACTGCGCGCCAACGCCGCCGCCTGCTCCCTACCCTTTGGCGTGAGCGGATGCCTGAATCCCCGGTTCGAGTGTTCGCGCAGGAGATTCGCCTCGCTCTCACCGTGCCGTGTGAAGTAGATTTTCACGATTCACCAAACCCCCGGTAGTAACCGGAACCGCGTCTGCTGCACGTACTCAGTGTAACCGGGCAGTTCATCCTCAAGCGTTTTGTCTTCCAGCGCCGTGCGGATAACGAACAACAGCGCGCCGATGCCGCCGGGAATCAGCGCCCACCACGAACCGAGCATCAGCGGCGCAGCGACGTGATGCAGAATCCCGCCGACGTAGCCCGGATGCCGCACAAAACGATACGGCCCGCCGGTCTGCACGCTGTGCCCGCGATCCTCCTGGATGCGGATCACGCCGGAGAAGAATTTGTTCGCCGCCATCGCCCAATCCGACAGCGCGATGCCGCCGACCATCACCACCAACGCCACGATTTGCACTACAGGCGAGTATGTCCCGCTCCATCCCCTGCCGCGATCGAACCCGGCAACGATGTACACCGCAATCGGCGCCAACAAGGCCGCGACGCTGGCGAGGACGATGTCCCAGCCTTTGCTCCCTTCCTGAGGCTTTGAGCGCTCCGCGAGCAAATCGGGTGGCAGGATCACGGTCAGGATGATCTGATTGAGGATGTAGATGGCAAGGTATAACCACGCCATACCCCAACGCCAATCGTCGGATGTGGCAAACAGGGCGAGGCCGAAAATCACAGTGTATGCGATGCTCTTGAAAATCCACCGGGCGACGCCACGAGCGACGTCGGACGATTCCCTGGTCATTTTTATCCCTCCGTTAACTTCCGTTCAATCCGTTGAGAAAATCATTGATGACGGCGCGATACGCATCCGCCTGTTCCCAGGAGGTCGCATGTCCCGTCCCCTCGAACAGATGCACATGCGCTTGCGGATAAAGCCGCTTGAAATCCTCGCGCACACTCTCCGGCGTTGTGCGATCATTTTCGGTCATCATAATCAGGATACGGCCGGGCCAATCCGCCAGATCATCCGGCGTGAAGCGATGCCTTTCATAGTCCACCGTGCGCTCCAGGATACCAAGGATGTCCGCTTTGGTCAAGCGATAGCGCAGCAGTTCGGCGTAGATGGCGAACACCAGCGCCACGTCGGGCGTCTTCTCCGGCATAAGCTTGCTCAAGCTGAGATTCATCAGCCAGCGCAACATACCGGCTGGCAACAGTTTCGCCAGGCGCAACATCCTCTGCAGCTTCACCGTACCCTCATCGTCGGGATAGGTGGGCTGCGTGTGCGAGAGAACGAGCGAGGCCGTCATTACCGGGTAACGGCGCACAAAGATTTGCGCGACGAAGCCGCCATACGAGCCGCCCTGGACGTGCGCGCGTTCGATGCCCTCGTGGCGCAAAATCCCGGCGAGGCCGTCGCAAAGCGCGTCCATCGTGTTAACCGCCGGATAACACGGCGCGATGATGCGATGCGTCTGCGCAAAAGACAGCAGGTGATGCCAGTCAAAGTAAGGAATAGCAAACGCGCCGGTCAACATCAAGCGAGTCTCCGGTCCACTGCCGAGGTCGTAGTATGCCCACGTCACACCATCCACCGTGACGTGTTTGAAGTCGTGCTCGGTGCGGAACTGGCGATACGGCTCCAACTGCGCCGGTGGAACATCCCTGTACAACTTTGCAATCTTTGGATTTTCCAGGAAGTCGGCCATTTTGCCCTCCCTTTTGTCGGCAGATTGAGCAGATTAAGCAGATTTTCATCTAAATATCTTCAGACCTAGCACAATGCCAAGAACCGCCAGTAGCAGCCAGATCGCTACGATGACAACGGCGGCAGCGCGGTTGACGGGTTTGCCGTTCGCCAGCGCTGCCTGCGCCCTGGCACGGCTCTCCGCCATCACCTTTGGCGGAATCATTTTCAGCGCCAGCCAAACGCCGAGTGGCACGAGTACCAGATCGTCGAGATAGCCAAGCACCGGAATGAAATCCGGGATCAGGTCAATCGGGCTAAACGCATAGCCCACCACGACGGCGGCGAAAATCCGCGCGTACCACGGCGTGCGCGGATCGCGGTAGGCCAGGTAAAGCGCGTAGGTTTCAGTTTTGAGCCGCTGCGCCTGCTGCTTCCAGGCTTCCATGGTCCCTTCCGTTAAAATCCGTTCAATCCGTTGACAGTTTTCGTCTCCTGAACAGCCACACCCCGGCAGTGACGACCGCCGCCAGCACGCCCGCAGCGATCCATACCCCACGCCAGTCCAGCGGAATTTCGCGGCTGCCGTCGGGCATCAGCGGCGTCTCAGGGTCGAGGTACGGGTAAAGGCGGTCGATGTTGGATGTGGGCACATCTGTGGTGCGCGCGAGCGCGAGGAACTCGTCCGTGAGGTACTTGATCTCATCGCGGGCAGCTTCGGCGTGACGCACCATCGCAATCTCGATGTGTTCGTGCGCGAATCGTTTGCGCAGGAACCATACCAACAGCGGTTCCGGTAGCCAGGCAAATAACCGCAAGCTGGAGGGTGTGATGGGCAGCCCTTTCGCCCGCAATACGCGGAACCCCTCGTGGACGGCGCGAATCGCCAGCACAAGCGCATCTCGCGTGCGGAGCATTCGCAGCCGATCCGTGCCGCAGGCGTACAACGCCGGGGCCAATGAGGGCATCAAGAGCGCAACGTGATACTTGTGCCAGGCATCCATATCCGTGTGAATTTCGGCTTTGAGGCCTGGCGCGGCGTCGATGGCGTGGGCGATGCGTTCCGTGCGTTCGGTAACACGCCCGTCTATCTCGCCGAAGGGGATGGGGTAAGGTTGCTCTTCAATGCCCGTCAGACAATGAATCACGTGCCCATCGCGGTATCCAGCAGAGGCCGGGAAGCCTGTCAACACGCGATCCTTGCCCAGCGCCGCGACCAGCGCATCCGGCCCGGCAGCATTGTTCATGAGGAAAAGGATGTTCGGCGTGCGCAAGTTCGCCGCCAAGATCGGCAGGATATCCAACGCATTGTTCTTGCGCATGATGACCATAATCAGGTCGTATTCGTTATCGGGCGCGAGTTGTTCGATGACGTTGACCCGCGCCGTCATCCACGAGTCGTCGGTGTGATTGTAAAGCACCACACCGTGCTCACGCAGATCGGCCAAACGCTGTCCCCGCGCCAGAATCGAAACATCGTGCCCGCCGCGGTGCAATTGCGCGGCGAACACGCTGCCCAACGGGCCTGCGCCATAAACCAAGATTTTCATTGTTGACCTCCTGATTGGAATCAAGAATCAGCGAATGCAGAATCAGCGCACGTGATTTATGATTCGCTGACTCGCTGATTCTAGATTCTTTAACATTCCACCCGGCTCTCCAGAGCGCGCGTGAACAACTCCCGGTCTTCCTCCTGGATGATGGTTAATGCCTGGTCGCCAAGCATGGCGAGCAATTGCGGCAGATACAAGTCCGTGCGCAGGTGATGTTCGGCGATGAAGACCAGCAGTGCATTACTCGTCCACGACGCTCGTGCGTGGGAGGCCGTCAGCCATTCACCGACGAGCACTTCCTCCCCATCAATGACGAGGATCAGCCCCAGTCCTCGCGCCTGCGACAGCGTCTCTTCCGAGACGTGCGCGACGACTACGCGGCAGCTCGGAAAGTCGATGTCTTCGGTGGTATAGATGACGACCCGCACTCCACGCTGCGCGGTTTCTTCCAATGTATCTCGTAAGGCCGGGAATGTGGAGGGAAACAGCGCAATGTAGACGCTCTCCTGCGCCTGGACAAGCATCTCTTCAGCCTTGGCGAGGATGTTCTCGTGACCCTCGATATTCCAAACATAGTCCAGGTCCGAGGCCGTACCAAGCGCCGTGAGGTCGTCCTGCAAAGAACCGATCAATTCTTCCTGCTCGCGTTGCAGTTGCGCGAGGAATTCCTCCGGCGGAACCGGCGCGTACTTCATCCCTCCCTCGACCCGCAACGTCATCGCTGCGCCGCGCGCCGTCAGTTTGCCCATGGCCTCGTAGATCATCGAACGGGGAACGCTGGAGAGCTTCGCCAGTTGGTACCCCGTGACAGGACTCTCGTGCAGCAGCGCGAGATAGGCCTTGGCTTCGTACTCGGAAAAGCCTAACCGCGTCAACCGGTCGATCAAATCTGTCGTCAAGATTGCGCCTCCATAGTAGTTCTATCTATAACTAAGGCGTTAGTAAAATAACTACTATTATTCTACACCGGCTTTCCGGCGTGTCAAGCCTTTAGGCGAATAAAGAAGGGGATTTGGGCAAATTTGTGCCCAAATCCCCATAACGTCAGATAGGGTTGGAGGCAAACGTTATGTCTCGGCTGCCGCTTCAGCCTCCCACTCCGCTAGGAAACACTCGTGCGCAGCGATGACGGCGTCTAGTTTTTTGTTTTCCAGCACCCCACGGCCGATCCAGTTATCACCCTGGCGCACGTAGGCGTCCTTGAGGAACTGCCGGATATCCTCCGGGGTAAACTGAGGATCGGTGCGCAAACGCTCCTCAAGATGTGTGTAAATGGCCTCGAACGCTTCCTGATAAATCTGTTTGGGGAAATCGTCACTGTCATATACTGGCGACATCATGAACTACAATCCTTTCTTGCGCGCCACCCGCGCCATGAAGCGCTCGCAATCGATGATAAAGCGTTCGTGTTCGCCTTCGCCGATTTTCTCCACGGCATCCCAGGCTGCCACGCGAAAGCACACGCGCGGCAGCGCCACGTCGATCACTTCGGCGCAAACGCGGACAGCCATCCCGACCGGCGTCGCTGCCAGGTGACGGATGTCGATACCCGTCCCCACCGAGCTTTGGCCCGGATCCAGGTAGGGCGTGAGCATCGTTTGCGCTGCGTTTTCCATCAACGCGATGAGGTGCGGCGTGCTCAACACCGGGGCCAGGCCGCTGCCGTAGACGGCGGCCGTATCGCTTTCGTCAACAATGTGTGTGATTTCGTTCGTCAATCCAGGTTCAAGAATCATACAGGCCACTCCAAAGATGAACCACGAATCTTCACGAATGGTAATCAAATTAGTGGAAATTCGTGAGGCTTCGTGGTAGAGATTTCTGAGTAACAGGGACTCATCGTGTCAATATCGGCACAATGAAGCCAAACAGACACCACACATCCAGGGACACCAGAGCGAGCAGTAGCCCGCCGCCAAGCAGACCGCGCCAACGCTGCGGGACGAAGGCGGCAACCGGCAGAGCGACCATCGCTGCACCGAACAACGCCATCGACCAGAGTGGCAAATCGCCGGACAGCAGGCCCACGACGCCCACCACAAGCAGCGCGAGCAGCATACACAGCGCCGTGACCACGGCTAACTTGTGGTTGAGGAGCTGCTCAAGTCCGGCGGCAGCTGCCAATCCCACGAATGGCAAAGCTGTAAAAAGATAGCGCCCTTGATGCTGCACGAATGTGAGGTTGTATCCTACGAACAGCGCAGCCGTGATCAACGCGGATGCGCCAAGCAGGAGTAAGCCGTCACGCTGCCGAGTTTCCAGGCCGGTGCGCAAGCCGCCGGCACGCAATTCCGCCGCCAGACGCCACACCGCGCCCCAGACGATCAGGCCGGAGAAGATTCCCAGACCCAGGTAAATGCGCGCGTCCAGCACCACGCCCATCCAGCCAAATTGCCCCCAGGATGAGCGGAACGTCGTGCGCAAGGCGCCGCCGAGAAACGGAAACAGGCCATCGCGGGCGATCCAATCTGCTGTGCGCGGCTGCCCGGTGACAACCGCGTCGTGGTGGATCAGGCCCATCACGTCCGGCCAGCCGTAAACGACGACGTTGCGGGTCCACCACGAAGCTCCCAGCACCAGTGCAGGCCCCAGGACAACGAGCACTTCGCGGGCGCTCCAGCGCAGTGCGTGGCCCGTGCGCCGGGCACGCAGCGCAATCGCCAGTACTGCCAGCACGACCGCACCATATCCCGTCGATTTGGTGAGCAGCAACAGACCGAGCACTCCGCCCAACACCCAGGGCGATGTCTTCCCGCGCAGATAGCGCAGCGCCAGCCACAACCACAACCACAACAGCGCAAGCGTGAGCGCATCGTTATTGATCGCGGCCATCATCGCCACAAACTGTGGGATGAAGGCGACGAGACCGCCGCCCAGCCAGGCAATCGCGGGGCGCTCCGGCCAGAATTCGCGCAAGATCGCCATCAGCATCGCAATGCCGACCGCGCCCAATAGCAGCGAGAACAGTCGTAGGGGAATTACCGCGCCGTCACCGAGCCAATAAATCGGCGTCGCCAGCAAATAATAGAGCGGCGGTTGGTGATCTTCATATTCCAGCACGGCCACTGAAAGTTCCGGCGGAAACCCCTCCGAAGTCAAGCGCGAGAGATAGGCTTGATCGTAGTCGCCCGCTGCCATCACCGGAAAGCCCCGCCCCTCGGCCAGTGAGCGGACGTAGTTGTAGTGCGCGGGTTCGTCGGGCGCTTGCCAGATGGGCGTGTACACCGCGTACAACATCCCCACAACCAGAAAAACCACCAGAATAACCACCGCAGGCCAGTCTTTGATCACCCACGCCTTTCCTTCCAACTCTTGCATCCTGCCCCCTGCCTCTTGCATCCTTACCGGTACTCCAGACGAACGCCTTTGATATGCTCCAAGGCCTTCTGCGCCAGAAAAATCAGCGCGAAGAAAGGTAAATCAATCAACAACGTACAACCGCCGAGCAACACCACCCAGCGCACCGCGACGGTGAGAAACTGCCCGAGGCCATCCAACAGCAGCGCCCCGCCGCCGAACAGCAACACAAGAAACGCCAAGACTATCGCCACAAAGCCAACAAAGGGCCAGGCGTGGATATCGGAACTGCTCGGCAGCATCGTATTGCCGATGGCGAAGACCAGATAGGCCCAAATCCACGCATCCGGCGCCTGGAACGCCGCAGCGAGGCCCTGCAAGGCGGCGACCCAGTCTTGTGCCGCCAGCGCCGCGATCACCTCCGGCGCGCCAAAGACCTTGTATCCCAGCGCAACGACGGCCAATCCACCACACAACAACGGCGCTGCGCCGATAAAACTGGCGCGAATGAAGTCGGTTTGCTGCACTGGGACGAAGCCCAATTGGATGCGTTTGCCCACCCGGCGCGGGAGGATATTGATGCGGCCGATCTTCACCCCGACGATGGCCGCCGCCAACGCGTGGCTGATTTCGTGCAGCACCACACCCGGCAGCAGGATGATGGCATACAGCCAGATGGCAATTTCCTCATCGTTACTGAGAAGGTACATCACGCCCTGGAGGTGACGATGCAACCAGCGGTCGGCCCAGAGCAGTAACCCCAGGACGACGAACAGTTCGGCCAGCAGCAGCAACACCGGAGCCAGGACGTCCACAGTTTCCTCAGAATAGTCTGATAGTCAAGCAGTCAGGTAGTCGGAGTGATTTTCTATCGTTATCCCAACCATTATCCCAAATGATACCATAGATGGGCCACTTGTACATTCCGACTTTTCGATTATCCTTCGGTCATCTTTGAAACAGGAAACGCACACCTATGAGCTACGAAATCAGCACCCCGGTCTTCGAAGGGCCGCTGGAATTGCTGTTACACCTCATCGAGAAGAATGAGCTGGACATCACAAAGGTCGCGCTCGCCAAAGTGACCGATGAATTTCTGGCTCAGGTAAATTTGCTGCGCGAGAAGATGCAGATCGAGGTCATCGCGGACTTTCTGGCGGTCGCCGCGCGTTTGCTGTGGATCAAGTCAAAGGCGCTGTTGCCCAAACCGCCGGAGTCGGCGCGGCTGGCCCGAGATGAAGAGGACGTCGGCGACGAACTGATCCGCCAACTACGCGCTTACCGGCAGTACAAAGAAGCCGCACAGTGGCTCCGCGAGCGCGATGGAGCCGGCTTACGTGCGTATATCCACGTCGGCGCGCCGCCACGGCCACAGCATTTCACCATCGACTTATCTGATGTGACACCCGCGGACTTGCGCACCGCAGCGCAGGCCGTGCTATTCCCGGCCGAAGGAGCGCCGCCGCAAGAAGCGATCCAACGCCCGCGCATCTCCGTGGTTCAGCAGATCCGGCTGATCCGCCAGCGCCTCATCCGGTGGGCGCAATCATCCACCCACGCTGTCGCCGTGACCTATCGCGCACTCCTCAGCAAGCAGCCCACGCGCGTCGAAGCCGTCGTCACGTTGCAGGCGATTCTGGAACTCATCAAGCAGTGTGCCGTACAAGCGCAACAAGCACAGCCCTTCGGCGACATCGTCATCGAGGCGTTGGTGCCGCCGGAGCAGATTCCTGAGCCAGCCGCACCCTCAGGCGAAATCCACTAAGGGTCTGTAGAAATACCACTTTCCACAAACGTGGTCAACACAACCACGTCATCCGGCGTGGTATGCGCGCCGCGCGCCGGTAGCCGCGCGCCAGTTTGCCAGACGTAAAGGCCAACAACCAGTGTGTACGTTCCGGGACGCGCCTGCGCCGGGACGTTCAGAGCATAGTCATCGGCGATGATTTCACCTGGAACCCAGCACGTTGTCGGCGCACGATCGTGTAGGGGCATGTTGTCCTGTTGGGCGAGTAGATCGCCATCCGGCCCAAACAGATGTGTGAAGACGTTATAGGGCTGCGTCATCTGCGACTTGGCTTGCCAGTATAGCGTCAAGCGTAGCGTGCTCCCCGGCTCAAGAGGCTCAGGTTCTACCTCGTAGCCTAGAAGCGCGATGCCATCCCCGAATTCAGCGTCGATGGGACGGATATCAGCATCGAGGCTAAAGGCACGTTCGCGCGCCGGAGGATCGGTCACCCCGGTGGTGACGACGCGCAGATAGGCGTTGAACACCAGCAGATGCAGCGCCAGCAATACCAACAGCAGCGTCCCGTGATGGTGTTTGGACGCCAGACGAGAAAGACCATACGCTGCCGCTATCGTGGCAAACGGCGTCAGAAAGAGCCACACACGGGCCACCTCGCCCTGAGCTGCGCCAGAAACGTTGAGCAACAGTAAGCCAAACGCAAAGGCAAGCGGCGTCACGCCGGTATCTTGCTTGCACCGCACATCCCATACCGCGTACCCCACGCCGGCCACTAGTCCAATCGCCAACGGTACACCCAGGAACGCGAGAAAATCGTATAGGTGAAACACCAACCATGTCCAATAATTTCGTCCCAGCCCCAGGTGGTAAGCCATCGAAACCCGCCAGATATCCAGGAAACCGCTGCCAAACGCCACCTGATAGACAAGCCAGGGGACAATCAAACCGGTAAAGAAAACCAACGCCTTGAGCGCCAGATACGCCCACTGGCGACGCTCAGGATATGGCAAGGCCCACAACAGGGCACTCAAGCCAAGCGGCGCCAACAGCGCCAGCGGCCCGAAACTGAGAAAGCTCGCGCCGGCAAGCAGCAACCCGCTCGACAACAGCCAGACGTAAGGCGTGATTCGTGATCTGTGATTCGTGATCCGTGACTCGCCATTTGCCAATCCTCGCCAGAAGCAGTACCACGCGGCGCAGGTGAGCAAGGGATAAAACTGGTCCCAACGGGCCGACCACAACGCCAAAGAGGGCACAAGCGGATAGGCCATCGTCGCCCACAACGCAGCCCGTTCGCCTACCGTGCGGCGCGCCAGTCCATACAGCGGAAAGACGATCAATCCCATCACAGCCGGTAGCGCCATTTGCAGCAGTGCGGTGGCAATCGTGGCGTTCGAAAGGCGCATCAAGGTAAAGTCGTGGCATTGGTACAACCGCAGTGCCAAGCCTAACGGCTCACTCCCTGCCGGTACCGCTTGGAGCGCCTGACGGGCGGCGTAGAAAAGCAGAGGCAAGCCCGGCGGGTACCGCTGAGGATGGACGGGAAACGTCGGCATCAATTCAGGATAACGGCGCACAAAATCAACGGGATCGACAATCGTAGTGCCGACGGAGAAAACACCGCTCGCGCCTGCCGAGACCGTGCGGTAGAACAACGGGCGCGGCACATCGGGCGATTCCGGGAAGAGTAATGCGGCCTGGATAAGCGGGATAGCCAGAGCGAGGAAAAACAAGAACAGCGTGACCGATGACTGACGGTGAGAAGGTTGGATCTGGTGAAGTTTGCGAGACCAGGACAGAGCAATAGTGGTATAAACGGCAACAACAACCGTCGGGAGGAGATGCCGCCACGGATAACCAGGGATGGCGTAGGCCCAACGCCAGGCTTGCGGCCCCCGCAAGTACGGCGTCACGTTGAAGGCGAACGCTAGCAGGTAAAGAAGCGTCACGCCGGCTGTGCCCCACAAGGCTTTCCGTTGCATTTCGCTATTATACACGTAAAAAGCGTGAAACGTGAAGGTTTTTCGTATCCTTCACGTTTCACGCATCACAATGGTGTACTAGAGCCTTTCGACGACGGCGTGCGCGACGTCCAACGTACCCGCGCTGCCGCCCATATCGTAGGTGCGGACTTTGCCCTCTTCGATGACAACGGCGATAGCCTGTTCGAGCGCCGCCGCTTTATCCACCTCGCCGAGCCAGTCGAGCATCAGCTTGATGGACAGCAACATCGCCGTGGGATTGACCTTGTATTGCCCGGCGTACTTGGGCGCGGAACCGTGCGTCGGCTCGAAGACGGCGAACCCGTCGCCCATGTTGCCGCTCGCCGCAAAGCCCAGGCCGCCCACCAATTGCGCCGCCAGATCGGAGAGGATGTCGCCGAACATGTTGCTGGAGACCATCACCCCGTAATCCTGTGGGTTCTTCACCAGCCACATCATCTGCGCGTCGATGTTGGTCTCCCACAGATCGATGCCGGGATAGTCGGCGGCGACCTTGCGGGCCTCGCGCACCATCAGGCCGGAGGTTTCGCGGATGACGTTGGGCTTTTCCACCAGCGTTACCGTGGGATAGCCGAACTGTTTGGCATACTCGAAGGCGCGCCGCACGATGCGCTGGCAACCGCGCCGGGTGAGGATGCGTGCCGACAACGCGATGTCCGCCGAATCTACACCGCTGAAGGCCGACATGCGCGGGCTGTGCTTTTCCAACACACTGCGAACCTCTTCCGGCAGCGGATGAAACTCGACGCCCGAATACAGGTCTTCGGTATTCTCACGGAACACCACCAGATCGATGTCATCGCGGTAGTTGAGCGGATTGCCCTGGTAGGCTTTGCACGGGCGCAGGTTCGCGTACAGGTCGAACATCTGCCGCAAGCGCACAATGGGGCTACGATAGACCAGGCCCTTGCCCTGCAATTCGGGGACGAGTTCGGCCTCAGCCTCTTCCTTGGGTTTGGACGTGATCGCCGCAAACAGCGCGCAGGTACACGCCTTGAGGATATCCACCGTGCGCTGCGGCAGCGCCTCACCCTCCGTCCGCCAGAACTCCCATCCGATGTCGGCGGGGACGTATTCCGCGTCCAGCGCGAGCTTGTCCAGCACGATCTGGCCCGCGTCCATCACATCGTTGCCAATCCCGTCGCCGGGCATCAAAGCGATTTTGTATTTTGCCATAATTCCTCCAGTTGATGTGGTTTGGGAAATGAGTAACGGGTAATCAGTAATGAGTAACGAGTAACAGGTTTGACACCTGATTACTTCTTACCGATTACTCTTTACTCTTTACTCTTTACTCTTTACTCTTTACTCCTAACGCCTGCTGCGTATACGGAATCAAGCCGCCCGCCTCGAGGATCGCCATCACCTCCGGCGGGAAGGGGGGAAAGGTGTACGTGGCACGTGGAGTCGTGACGGTTCCGGCGGTGAAGTCAAGCGTGATTTCTTCACCGGATTCGACGCTATCCACTGCGTCACAAGTGACGATAGGCAGCGCGTAGTTGATCGCGTTGCGGAAGTAGATGCGGGCAAAGCTGCGCGCCACAATCGCCCCCACCCCGATCTCCTTGAGGCACACCACCGCCTGCTCGCGGGAACTGCCACAGCCCCAGTTCTTCCCCGCCACGATGATGTCGCCGGGCCGGACGTTCGTCACGAACGCCGGATCGAGGTCTTCCAGCGCGTGCTTTGCCATCTCCGCCGGATCGGTGAGGCTGTATGTGTATTTGCCGGGGAAGATGACGTCGGTGTTGATGTCATCGCCGTATTTCCAGACGCGGCCGGTGATTGTGTTTTTCATAGTTCTATACCTCCCGTGGATCCGCAATCACCCCCGCCAGCGCCGACGCCGCCACCGTCGCCGGGCTGGCGAGGTAGGTGAAGGCTTCCTTCGATCCCATACGCCCTTTGAAGTTGCGGTTTGCCGTCGAAATGGTGACCTCGCCGGGGGCCATACAGCCCTCGTGCGCGCCCAGGCACGGGCCGCAGCCGGGATTGAGCAGCGTCGCGCCCGCCGCCACCAAGTCGGCAATGACGCCGCGCTCGATAGCCGCCAGCAAGGTTTCGCGTGAAGCGGGGAGCACCAACAGCCGCACGCCCGGCGCGATGTGTTTGCCGCGCAAGATGTCCGCGGCGGCTTCCAGGTCTTCCAGGCGCCCGTTGGTGCAAGTGCCGATGAGCGCCTGATCGATCTTCGTTCCCACTACCTCCGTCACCGGCACGACGTTATCGACGGTGTGCGGTTTGGCGACTTGCGGCGCGAGGTCACTCACATTGTACTCAATGACGCGGGCATAGGTAGCATCGGGGTCGGCGCGGAACTCGGCGGCCCAACGGCGCAACGTCTCGGCATCCCAGGACGTGCGCCCGACCAGCCAATCCAGCGTCGTTTCGTCGGCTTCGACTACGGCGTTCTTTGCGCCCATCTCGGCAGCCATATTACACAGCACCATCCGCCCGGCGACGCTCATCGCGCGGATCGCCTCGCCCGCGAACTCCACGGAACAGTAGTCCGCCCCGTCGGCGCGCAAGTCGCCGATGATGCGCAGAATCACGTCCTTGGCGGAGACGCGCGGCGGCAGCGCGCCGTGGAGCACGATGCGCAGCGTCTCCGGCACGCGCAGCCAGATCGAACCGGTGGCCGTCACCGCGGCGGCCTCGGTGCGCCCGATGCCCGCCGCGAACGCGCCGAATGCGCCATGCGTCGGCGTGTGCGAATCGCTGCCGACGATCACTGCACTGGGCCAGGCGTGCCCCTTCTCCGGCAAGACCTGGTGGCAGATGCCCTCGCCGATGTCGTAGAACGCTTCGATGCCCTGCTCCGCCACAAACGCGCGCGTGGCTTTATGGCTGATCGCATACGTCTCGTTGGCCGCCGGCGTCACGTGATCGAACACGATGACGTGCATTTTGGGGTTGGCGACTTTCGCCACACCAATCTCGCGGAATTTAGCGGCAATCGCCGACGTGTTGTCGTGGGTGAGTAGCTTGTCGGGTCGCACCGTCACAATCTGCCCCGGCACAACGCTTTCCAGCCCGGCTTTGCGGGCGAGCACTTTTTCGGCAAAGGTATTTCCCATTTCCTGACTCCTAAAAGATAGTCAACGGATTTAACGGATGAAACGGACTAAAAATGCAGTTTCAGCCTGTTGACAAATCCAAGTATAAATATTACAATACGTACAAATTGTACAGTTGGTTACCAGGAGGGTACTATGTGTCCCGTCGTAAGCGTATCCGATGCGCGTGAAAAACTGAGCAATGTCATCAACGAAGTTGCCTACGGGCATGAACGCTACACCGTCGAGCGCCGAGGGCAACCGTTAGTCACTATTATACCCGCATCCGAGTACAACGACCTGGTAACGTTATTGACCGAAAACGGCGTTCTCAGCGAAGTGCAAGGCGTCCCCGTGACCATTCGCTTTACCGGCCAGGCATATTTTATCTCCGACGATGTCTTTAACCTCTATGGCGAAGGTGACACCCTCGAAGCCGCTCGCCAGGATTACCGGACCGCTGTGCAGGAATATCGCGCCGACTTGGAAGCCCACGCAGACCACCTCGCGCCTTATCTAGCGGAGCACCTGGTCCAATTGCGCGCGCTTGAATCGGCCTCGAACGTCCTATGACCACGCTTCCTGCCCGCAAAGTCGCCACGGTGCTATCGGGTAAGTTTGCCTTCGAGGTCGAGGATTCACACCATCGCATTTACCGGCTCTTCCTGGACGGTCAGCTTGTGGCGCGTACTTTTATGTCGCACGGCGCGCGTGAGTTGAGCGATTTTCACATCCAGAAAATGGCGCAGCAAATGCGCCTCTCCCGCAAAGAATTTCTGGCGGCTGTCGAATGTACATTGGATCAAGCGACCTATTACACGCTGATCCGTGAACGATTGTAGCCGCGATTTCCAAATCGCGCCTCGCGGTATGGAAACCGTGCCTACAGAATCTGCTTGCCATAGGCAAACAAATCCCCTGCCTGGTAAATGTCCATCTGCACCTGGGAGAACGGCTGTGCAGTGAAAGTCTGTGCGCCGTTGAGGATCACCGTTCCCGTCTCGAAATCCACGCTGACGGTGTCGCCGTTGTGAAAATCACCGGCATTATCAGTCAGACCGGGCAGACCGACGATTGGCAATCCGCTGTTGATCGCGTTGCGCTTGTAAATCGCGCCGAAGCTCTTCGCGATAATCGCCGCGATGCCGAGCGCGCGGAAGCAATCCACCGCCTGCTGCCGCGATGATCCCGCCCCAAAGTTGCGGCCCGCCATCACGATGTCGCCGGGCTGCGCGCGTTTGGCGAAATCCTCCCACCCGCGCAGGTTGTCGAGCGCGTACTGCCCCATATGCGCCACATCGGTGATGTGCAGGTAGCGGTTGTGGAAAATCATGTCGGTGTCGATGTCGTCGTAGAGCGCGCCATCCGGCGCGGTGAGCAGCCATAGACGACCTGTTATCTGTGTCGGTTTCAATGTTTACCCCAATTCGAATCCAGTTTGTTCGTAATAGCGCAGTAGAGACGGCGTCAACAGTTGCCGAACCTTCTCCGCGCGTTCGATAACCAGGCGTATCCACTGTGTACTTGGATCGGATGGCGCGAGCATGTCGGCGGCCTCCTGTGCGGTGACCCAGCGCGCCGCGTCGTGTTCGGCACTGAAGTGCAACGCATCCACATCATCCACGGCGCAAAGGTAGACCACGCCGATTAGCTCGTTCTCCGGCGTGGGCGCGCCTCGATAGAAATGCGTCGTCCCCAGGATGCACAACACACGCGCGGCGAGGCCCATCTCCTCGCGCACCTCGCGGTGGACGGCATCCTCGAAGCCCTCGCCCTGATCCACACGCCCGGTTACACATTCCCACACACCCGCCGCGAAGTCCTTACTCGACGCCCGGCGCAGCAGCAGGTAACGTTGTTTTTCGGGTGACCAAATCACGGCCCCGATACCACCGTAGAAGCGTCCGATAGTCATTATGATTCCAGTTACAAAAACTCAATGTGATTGCGCATGTTGTCAGTATCCAGTACATCATACACAAGGAGTAACGCATAAATCAACTCGCCAATCGTGTATTTTGTGGCAGGACAAAAAGCGACACCGTTGTGCAGTGTCCCACTGGCGGCCAGAGCAAGAAAGTCGCTGTCAAAGGTTACAACGACGTATGCGTTCTCATATGCGAATTCAAGCTGGTCTAGATCCGTATCACCGCAACGATCAGCTTCCTGGGCGGTAAGCACTTCCACACCACGCCGCCGCAACCCTCGCGCCACAGCGCCAGGGATATGCTGATCGAAGTAGAATCGGATACGTTCAGTCACCTAGTTTCTCACGCAGTTTGGATGGATAGTGTGGACGTAGCTCATACACAAACGTAGATTCATACTCAAAATCAGATTCAATCTCGTCCTGATGATCAAAGTAGTAAGCCAAAGCAGCGTAAATTTCCGCTAGCGTAAGACCTGGATACAAATCCAGAATCTCATCGGGAGATAACCCGCGCTTTTCGTGCCAGGTCACAATATCCATCACGCGGATACGATGACCGTCGATGCGTGGTTTTCCGCCAAAAACATCAGGCGTACTGATGATGTGCTGTACCAGAACGTTTTCCATACCTATCTCCTGATTTTTATCACAATCGCCCTGCTAAACCGACGCTGCAATCTTTCCCTTGAGCGCACACCATGCCGCCGTGACCGGGCTTGCCAGATACGTCTCACCCGCGCCCTGTTTGCCGGGAAAGTTGCGGTTGCTGGTGCTGACCTGCACCTCGCCCTTACCCGTCATCCCCAGGTGACCCGACGCGCAGCCGCCGCAGCCGGGGTTGCTGATGATGAACCCGGCGTCGAACAAGTTCTGCAGCACGCCCGAAGCGAGCATCTGCGCGTAAATTCGGCGTGTCGCGGGGACGACGGTCGCCATCACGTGTGGGGCGATGCGTTTGCCACGCACGATCTCCGCGACGGCGGCGAAGTCCTCGAGTCGCCCGTTGGTGCAGGAACCGAGGAAAACGCTGTCGATGCGCCGCCCGGCGACCTCGCGCACGGGTTTCACACTCGTCGGACTCGGCGGGCAGGCGATGAGCGGCGTCAAATCGCTGATGTCGATTTCGACGGTTTCGATGTAGTCGGCGTCGGGGTCGGGGAGTAGGGAGTAGGGAGTAGGGAGTACGGAGTCACCGATTCGTGATTCGTGATTCGTGATTCGTGATTCATCCTTCGCTGATTCGCTGATTCGCTGATTCGCCGATTCGCTGATTGGGAAGCCGATGATGCCGCCCATTTCTGTGACCTGGCTGGCTAACGTGATGCGGCCCGCAAGGTCGAGCGCGTCGATAGCCGGGCCGTAGAACTCAATCGCACGGCCCAACGCGCCGCTGGAGCCGAGATCGCGCATAACCGCCAACGTCAGGTCGCGGGCGGTGCACGGTGGATGCAATTCGCCTTTGAGGATCACCTTCATCGTCGGCGGGACCTCGAACCATGTGCGCCCGGTCTTGAAAGCGAAGGCGATGTCCTGGTCGCCCATCCCCTGCCCAAATGCGCCCACCGCACCGAGGATGTTGAGGTGGCTGTCGGTGCCGACGAAGGTGCTGCCGGGCTGCACCAGCCCCTCCTCAATGGCGACGTGGGAGCCGATGCCGGCGTTCACGTCGAAGACGCGTACGCCCTGCGTCCGCGCCCACTCGCGGCAGAGTTGCTGGTTGTTGGCGTAGGGGATGTTGCTCGGCGGCACAACCAGATCGAAAGTGAAGAACGTCCTGACGGGATCGGCGACTGGCGCGTCGCCGTAGTGCTCGCGGTAGTTCTTGACCACGTTCGCCCCGCCGAAATCGCGCGCCGTGCGCACATCCAGGTCGAGCCAAATAATGTCATCAGGGTTAACCGACGCACCCGGCGCGGTATGCGCTGTGAAAATTTTCTGGATGAGCGTTTGACCTGCCATAGCTCTCTTCCTCAATGCACCGGCGCGAGATACAATAACACGGCGAAATAGTGACACACGCTGCCGAGCAGCACAAAGAGGTGCCAGATGCCGTGCATGTACGGGACTTTCTTCAGCGCGTAGAAAATGACGCCGATCGTGTATGCCGCGCCGCCGACTGCCAGCCAGACCAGCCCGCCCACAGGGATGTTGACCAACAAGGTTTTGATCACCAACACACCCAGCCAGCCCATCAGGATGTACATCAGGACGGACAGCTTTTGCAGACGATTGATGAACAGCGCCTTGAAGCTCACGCCCAAAATCGCCAGCCCCCAGATGAGGATGAGAAACGTCCAGCCCCACGCGCCCTGCACACCAAGCAGCAGAAACGGCGTGTACGTCCCGGCAATGAGGAAGAAGATCGAGGCGTGATCGATGATGCGGAAGACGCGCTTGGCCTTGGGATGCTGGAAACTGTGGTAGAGCGTCGAAGCCACGTACAACGTCACCAGCGACGCGCCGTAGATACTGAAGCTCACCACCTGCGTCACGTTGCCATACAGCACCGCCAGCACCACCAGCACCGTCAACCCGGCGACGCTCAACGCCGCGCCGATCCCGTGGGTGACGCCATTCATGATTTCCTCACCTATAGAGTAAAAGCGGGTGAGCGCGCGCGCTTTCAAATCCTTCAATTGGTCGGATGTCATAGCTCCTCAATCACTGCGGAATATATCCACATCCTTCACACACATACGGATGTGAGCAGCACCCAACGACGGTGTACGCTACATCGACCAGCCTGTGCTCCTGCCCTTCAATTGCGCCGCAAAGCCGGCATTGTCGCCGCCAGCAGTAGACGGCGTCCGCGCCCAATTCTATCCACTGATGCGCACACGGAGCTTTTGGCTCGATGGGATCACGATCAGCCGATTTTTGACTCAAGATTCTTCCCCTGCCCCAACCGCAACACCACGTGGAAGCTGATGAAGTCCGCGTGATGCACAATCGTCGCTTCCGTCGTGCGCTTCACCTTGTCGCCTTCCTCGGCGTGGGCAGCGATGATGTGCTGCACTTCGACGGGCAGGCCGCAGCGTGCGGCCAATTCCACGCCGGTGAACGGATGCCGCAGCATCTTTCCTGCCGCCGTCTGCACGAACACGCCCGGCTCGCGTTCCTCGTACTCCACCAACTTGCCTACATCCCGTAGGATACCACCGGAGATGAGAATGTCCATCTTCACCGGCACGCGGTCGCCATACAACGCGATAATAACCTCGGCAGACTTGATCGCCATCTGCGCCACGGCCCGCGTGTGCTCGATGAAGTTGACCGGGCACGGGTTGATGAGCAGCGAGAACGGCATCCGCGCCAGCGCCTCCAGTGTCCACCCACCCTCTTGCATCCCCAGTTCCCACGTCCGGATCGTCTTTTCCCGCAAATCCGCGTCGGCAATTAAGTTGAATTCAGGAATCTTGTTAAGCAATTCTTCACGCATTTTACCCTCCGGTTACAAGTTGCAAGTTGAAAGTTGAAAGTTACCTGTGTTGACAGAACAACTTTCAACTTTCAACTCTGAACTTTCAACTACAAACTTCGTTCCTCCGGCCCATCATACGCGTGCGCCGTCGGGGAAATTTGCCGCATCGGGCGTTGATTCACGATTTCATCGAAAACGTGCGCGGTAAGGCCGACGGTGCGCGCAATGGCGAAGAGGCCGTTGCCCATCTCCGGCGGGAACTCCATCTCGCACAACACCGCAGCAATCGCGCCGTCCACGTTGAGCGGCAGATCCTTACCGAGCGATTCCTTCATCGCCTGTTGCAGCGCCTGCGCCATCGCCACATAGTCGCCGGCGACGCCAGCTTCTTCGGCAATAGCGAACAATCGTGTCGTGCGTGGATCGTCCGTGTGGATGCGATGCCCGTAGCCGGGGACGCGCTTCTTCTGCGCGCGGTAGTCCGCCATCAGCGCCCGCGCCGTCGTCAGCGCATCCTCGCCCGATGTGCGTTGTCGCGCCACAGCTTCGAGCAACACCTGCATACAGCCCTCAATGGCCCCGCCGTGATGCCTGTTGATCGTCATCACGCCCGCCGCGATGCCCGCCGAGAGCGACGCGCCGCCGGAGGCCACCGTCCGCGCCGCCAGCGCCGAAGGGGGTGTGGCCCCGTGATCCACGCTGGCGACGAGCAGCGCGTCCATCACACGCCCCTGCGCCTCCGTGGGCAACTCGCCTTTGAGCGTCAAATACACCACGTGCGCAAACGGGACGCGGCCCATCAATTCGTCAATCCGGTACCCGCGCACCACCACCTTGTTCGGCTCGATCTTCGTAATCGGTTGAGTCCAGGATTGTTCAATCATTTCCGTCTCCTTTTTAGGTAGACGGTATACGGTAGACAGTAGACAGGGTTCGGACTCCGAAGCCCCGTCTACCGTCTACTGTCTACCGTCTACAGCTTTTCCAACACCACCTTCGTCGCCTCCGGCAGATCCATAAACTGCTCCACCACCGTCGCGCCGACTTCGCGCAGACGGGCTACTTTGCCGTCGTAGGTGCCGCGCCCGCCTTCGACAATGGCGCCCGCGTGCGAGAAGCGCGTGCCGCTCTTCGCCGCTTTCCCGCCGATGTAGGCGATCAGCGGCTTGGTGAACGCGCCCGCTTCGATGAGGTCGGCGACACGCTCCTCCTGGCTCGTGCCGATCTCGCCGAACATGACCACGGCCTTCGTGTCGGGGTCGCGCTCGAATTCGAGCATCACGTCGGGATGCGGCAGCCCCACCACCGCGTCGCCGCCCACGTGAACCAGCGTCGTCGCGCCGATGCCCGCGCGCGCCAGGTAGTACGCCATCGAAGACGTGATCCCGCCGCTGCGCGAGGCCACGCCCACCGGGCCGGGAATGAACCACGATTTCGCCGTTGCCGCCCGCCCGCCGATCATGCCAAGCACGCCCTTATCCGGGCTAAGGACGCCGAGCGTGTTCGGCCCGACGAAGCGCGCCCCGGCGGATTTGGCGCGCTTGGCAATCGCCAGCACGTCGTAGATCGGCACGCGGTCGGGAACGATGACCAACAGCTTCACGCCCGCATCGATCGCTTCCAGCGCCGCGCTCCGCACCAACGGCGCGGGGATGAACAGCACGCTGATGTCGATCGGCCCAACATGCTCCCACGCTTCGACAACGCTGTCGTACACAGGGATGCCTTCGACAGATTCGCCGCCACGTCCCGGCGTCACCCCGGCGACGACAGTTGTTCCATATTCGACCATTAGTTTAGTTCGTGCAGCGCCTTCACGCCCAGTAATTCCCTGGACGAGCACACGTTTGGTTTCATCTATGAGAATGGCCACGAAATCCCTCCTGTCAACTGAATAAGGAAATACCAAGTCTTGCCGACCACGAATGGGGAAACGAATAAACGAATCGGTTCTACGCTGATCCAAACCCGACGCTATAGCAGTCACGCCATTCGTTTATTCGTGTAAAAATTCGTGGTCGGCCTAACGACCTCAAGCCTCTAATCCCGGTATCGGAAGGGCAACATGCCCGCCGCCTGCCCCGCAGAGCAGGCAATCGACTTCACACCCCAAACACTCGGAGCAACGCCCCTTTTTCGCATCCGCTGGCGCGATGTTGAGCACCGGACAGCCTGCGTCATCAAGCTTCAAAATTTTCATCGCACAAGCCTCGATACACACCTTACTTTCGCACGTCGCGCAAATCGCATGGTCATAAGTGACGGTACCGCCGGTGACAGTTTCAAAGGTGTAGGGCCGTGATGCGTGATACGTCGCTCGCTGATTCGCTGAGTCGCTGATTCGCTGATTCGCCGATTCTCGAATTAACGCATCTAGCCGCGCCGCGCAAAAATCTGGTGAATCGTCCTTCTTGTAACCCTCGACTTTGGCAGGGATGCGCCCGTTGAGCGCCTCGAAAATCTCCACGGCCTTATCTTCGGCATTCCCGCCCAGACGGATGACGGCAGGCACATCCAACTGTGCTTCGAGAAACGCCTTGAACAGCCCGCGCGCGGAGTAGAACTGCTCCTGGCTGGCGACGCCGGAGCCGGAGCCGAAGTAGCCGTCGATTGGCCCCGTAGCCAGGATGATTTTCGCCGCGCGGTAGACTTTGCTCGCGGGCGGATTGCCGCTGGTATCCACGAAAGTCGCCAACTTGTACCCCTGGCGCAGCACCGCGTCCATGCTCATCATCGAGCCGCCACCACCCGCGCCGTGAAAGCCCACGTAGCCCTCGCCCGGCCCGAAATCCTCCGCCATCTGGATGAAGTAGAACGTGCCGCGATAGTCGCCCGCTTCCACATCGTAGGCGATCTTCTCCAGCTTCGTCGGCGGGCGGTCGTACTCGCGGGCAATGGCGATGCCCAAATCCTTGTGGCGAAACACGGCGTAGTCGTCCACCGTCACGCGGCAATCGGCGGCGACGAGCTTGCCGTCAACGGTCAGCGCCAGCGGATTGATCTCGGCGGCGCGCGCCTCGTAGATGCGCGCCACATCGTAGAGCTGCACCAGCAACCCGCCCAGGTCGCGCTGCAACGTCCCGGGGATGCCCGTCCTGCGCACCAGATCGCGCGCCTGGTAGTCTTGCAGGCCAAATTCGATGTCCACGTGCGTGGTGGCAACCTTGTCGGGATGTTCCCTGGCGATGTCCTCGATGCCCGTGCCGCCGACGCTGGCAAACATCACCAGCGGGGCCTGCGCACGGTCATCCACGATGACGCCAGCGTAGAACTCTCGGGCGATGTCGATCTGTTCCTCCACCAGCACCTGTTCGACGGTGAAGCCCTTCACCTTGAGACCGAGGATCGCCCGCGCTGCCTCCGCCGCCTCGTCGGGCGTGGATGCCTTGCGGATGCCGCCCACGCTCGCCCGCCCCGTAATCCACGCCTGCGCCTTCACCATCACCGGCTTGCCGATCTCCTCGGCGATGTCGTGCGCCTCCTCCGGCGTCGCCGCGACGCGGCCTTGGGGAATCGTCACCTTGAACTGTTTGAGCAAAGCCTTGCCCAGATACTCGTGCAATCGCGCCATGCATACCCTCCCGATAGAAGTGAAGTGACTCGGCCACCCTTGCGAAGGTTGTACAACCTTCGCAAGGGTCTTGGACCGAAACAAAAATGGGTAAGTCTACAAACACGGCGCTTGCAGTCCTACCCATCGCTTGAAAGAACAGCCCGAAACGGCTATTGTGTGTATAGTTTACGTGGAAAGTGCATCCTCCGGCAAGTGACAATCTGCCTCAGATTCTTGCAGCAAATGCACCCACGTCAGCACCTCGTGGATGCTGTTGTATAAGCGCTTGTCGGCGGTCCAGAAGTCGGCGCGCATACGTTGCGCTAATGCAAGATAGTGAGCATCGTAACTTGCCGACAAGTTGTGGGTAGCAGCCAGTTCGCTTGCCTCGTAATGCAACGCATCTTCATCATAGAGCGCAATGGGCTGCGCTAACGCAGCCTCGAGGGATGCACGCGCCGCACTTTGGCTAAAAAACCCGGCGCTACAGTAACGGTGCAAGGCATTGACAAGTTCGTAATGCAACAAAGAGGGCGCAATGAAGTCGCGGTTTTCAGTCTTCCAGATTTGCCAGCGATGCAAGATCGCGTCGCTTAAAGGATGTTCAATAACGAGCGGCAGGACAATACTGCTATCCACGCAAACCAAGGGCTTGATCGATTTGGGCATCGCGTTCCTCGCGCATGTGTTGAATCGTTTCCGCAATATCCGGCAATGTCTTCCCGGCCAATTCGATACGCGTTTGCCTACGCGCGCGTTGCGCCTGACGCAATGTCGCATCGAGAATTCGTTGATGTTGGTCTTTTTGTAGCCTTTTGTACTCTTGATAGCCCTGATAATCTTCAATGCCGATAACCGCCGCATGGGGTTTACCGGCGTGTTTGACAATGACTACATGTTGCTCTGTGGACACGTATCGCAACACTTCGCCGAAATTCACACGCGCCTGCGTTGCACTCATCTGCCGTTCCATAATCGCCTCCTTTGATTAATCAATCGATTAATCAAATTGTAACGTCGGACAGGGTAAATGTCAATGCAAACCGCCTTGAATCTGTTGGGATTCGGAAAATTAGCGTCATTTCGTAAACGCCGCACTGCGGATATTCACCCCATACCCCACCGAGCCGGTGCTGAACTCGCGGGCGGGCGCGGTTTCATCCACGAGGACGTTCTCCGGGTCGTCCGCGTCCACGATGAGGACGCGCACCTTCTCGACAGCGAGCGCCTTCTCCTGCTCGGCAGACGACATCTTCTTGCTGCCGACGAGGATGACGTTCACGCCGACGGAAAATTGCGGCTTAGTAGGGCCGGATTCGGTATTGCGGATAATGGGCATAGTGGACCTCCTGCAAATGGCAAATGGCGAATTATGAATGACGGGTTTCGAGTTCGTCGAGCATTTCGGCCAGCAGATCGAAGCCACCCTGCCAGAAATCCGGCGACGTCATATCGAAACCCGCCTCGTTGATGATGTGATGCGGACTGGCGGAGCCGCCATAGGCGAGGATGCGCAGGTAATCCGGCTCGAAGGCCTTGCCCAGCTCCTTGTACTTGCGGTAAAGCGCCAGCACGAGCAGGTTGCCGAAGGCATAGGCGTAGCAGTAGAAGGGACGATCGTAGATGTGGGGAATCGCCAGCCACTCGTAGCGGAAATCGTCGCTCACGTCCAGCGCGTCGCCGAACTGCTCGCGCAGGTTGGCGAGGTAGGCCGCGTACAGATCGTCGGGTTTCGCGCCGTCCACGATCATCTGGTGCGCCTGCTTCTCGAAGATGACGAAATACCCCTGCCGGACGATCGTAGCGTAGGCATCATCCAGCAGCGTGCTGATGAGCGCGCGCCGCACGGCGGGATCGGTTTCCTCCGCCAGCAGCTTGTCGTTGAGCAGCATCTCGCCGAAGACGGACGCCGTCTCCGCCATCGGCAGCGATGAGTGGAAGGTGAGCGGCGAATGGTCCGCCGCCATCATCGCGTGGACGGCGTGCCCCAGTTCGTGCGCCAGCGTCGAAACGTCCTGAATCTTGCCCTGGAAGTTCACCTGCACCCAGGGCGTGAGCGTCGGCAGCGGGCCGTAGCAAAACGCACCATCCATCTTGCGCGGGCGGATTTCGCTGTCGAGGTGCTCGGCCTGCAAAACGCGCATCGCGTGATCGGCGAGCGTAGACGAGAACGCGCGGTAGGCCGTATCCACCATCCGCACGGCGGCGTCGAAGGTGTACGTCTTCTCCACCTCGGCGAGCGGCGCGTACAAGTCGTAGCGGCGCAGACGCTCCACGCCCAACGCCTGCGCCTTGAAGCGGAAGAACCGCTGGAAGAGCGTCACATTGCGGCGGATGACGTCCAGCAGCGTCTCCACCACCGCGTCGGGGATGTCGTTTTCGAGATTGCGCACGCTGATCGGACTGGCGAACGCGCGCAGTTTCAGGTTTTCGGCCTGCCAGTCGCGCACGCGGGCGGCGTAGACGTAGGCCAGCACGTCGGCCTGGGTTTCGTAGACGCGGTACAACTCCTGGTACGCCGCCGCGCGCAGGTCGGGATCGGGGCTGGTGACGTAGAACGACAACTGCCCGCGTGTCAGCTCTTTCTCCTCACCATCCACGGTGAGGTGGAACTTGAAGGCGTTGGTCAGCATATCGTAGAGCGTCTTCACCGCCTGGATGCCGTTGACGTCCTTGATGTTGATGATCTTCTCCTCAGCCTCGCTGAGCGTGTGCGGTTTGAAGAGGCGCAGGCTCTCCAGGTAGTAGCGCACATCGCCGGAGTTCGCCATCAGCCGCGCCGCAGGCTCGTCGTCCAGCGCCTTCCACCACAGCTCAAAGAAGAGCAGACGGTTCTGCAAATCCGCGCCGAACTGCTCCACGCGCGCGCGAAAGGCTAACGCGTCCTGGTTGGCGATGTCTTCCGAGAACCAGAGATAGGCGTAGGCCATCACCCGCCCGGCGTCGGCGTAAAGCTGCTCGAGGCGGGCGAGCATGTCGAGGAACACATCCTCGGCCATATCCGGCGCGAGCCGGTCGCGCAGCGCCTCGACTTCGCCAAGCTGCGTTTCGATGTCCACAAAAAACTGCTCCACCTCCAGCGTCCCGGCCGGCGCGAGCAGATCACCCAGCTTCCAACGTTGTGGTGTGTATGTCATGAAATCCTCCTGAAATATATCAATACCTTCGCCAAAAATGAGGTCCTTGTAGTATAACTGGAGCCAGTACCAGTGGAGCCAGCTTATACGACAAGGAGCCTCAAATGGATATTCTAGCACTTTTACAGTGTCTTGCACCTTACCTTAGCGTTACCAGCATCCGCCAGATGGCGCACATTGTGACCGCGATGTTGGCAATGACGGGGCGCGTCACGATGTTGGGCCTGTCGCGGTGGGCCGGTAAAGGCGGCAGTTACCGGACTGTGCAACGCTTCTACCACACGGTGCTGCCCTGGCCGTTGCTGTTTTGGTGGTTCTTTCGGACGCAGTTGTACCAAGCAGATGACGTGTACCTGTTGGTGGGCGATGAATGTGTGACCCCCAAAGCGGGCAAGTGTACCTATGGGTTGGAGCGGTTCTTCTCGTCGCTGTATGGCAAGCCCATTCCTGGGGTGGCATTTTTCACGTTGGGCTTGGTCAATACGCGGGAAAGACGGGCCTATCCGTTGCAAGTCGAACAACTGCAAGCCCGTTCCAGTTGCAAGGGCAAGCCGGTCAAGCCGGCGGCGGCGGCGCCTCGTCCGGTGGGCCGTCCCAAGGGGAGTAAGAACCGCGACAAAACGCAGGTAACACTGACGCCGGAACTGCAACTGATCCAGAATATGGTGCGTAAACAGGGCTTGCTGATCAACGGCTTGTTTGCCCTCACCTATCTGGTGTTGGATGGGCAGTTCGGGAATCACAATGCGCTGGCGATGGCCCAGCAATGTGGGCTGCACTTGCTCTCGAAGTTGCGCTGTGATGCGGCGTTGTACTTGCCTTACACAGGGCCCTATGCTGGGCGTGGGCCCCGGCGCAAATATGGGGAGCGTCTCAACTATGCACAGCTGCCGGCGGCATACCGCCAGTCCAGTGTGCTTGAAGATCACCTCCAGACCGACACGTATCAAATGCAGGTGTGGCACGAGAGTTTCCCGGCCCTGCTCAATGTCGTGATCCTGGTCAAAACCAATCTGAAGACGGGGGCGCAGGCGCACGTGATCTTGTTCAGCAGCGACTTGACGCTGAGCTACGAAAAACTGGTGGACTATTACAGTTTGCGTTTCCAAATCGAATTCAACTTTCGCGATGCCAAGCAGTACTGGGGCCTAGATGACTTTATGAATGTGAAGCCCACCCCGGTCACCAATGCCGCGAACTTGGCCTTGTTTATGGTGAATGTCGCGCAACGGCTACTGCTGGACTTACGTGTCCAGCAACCGCACGCCAGTGTGTTAGACCTGAAGGCCTGGTTCCGCGGTCGCAAATATGTGTCGGAAACATTAAAATTCCTTCCGGAAATGCCTGAGCCGGTTTTATTAGCCCGCATTTATGCGCGCATTGCGGCTTTAGGCTGCATTCACCAACCCGAACTGGTGCTGGACTCGCCTTAATTGGCGAAGGTATTG